>Ga0315273_10002955_pt1 | contig 20356 bp, 14 predicted proteins | sample YL17G02_0_MG_FD_205753 | JGI IMG/M metagenome (GOLD analysis project Ga0315273, IMG submission 205753) | Sediment microbial communities from Yellowstone Lake, YNP, Wyoming, USA - YL17G02_0 | ecosystem: Environmental > Aquatic > Freshwater > Lake > Sediment | place: USA: Wyoming | collected... | reverse complement strand
GGCGCGCTCCGCGGCCCTGCGCGGACTGTAGCTGTCGATCGCGCGCTGTCTCAGGCAGGAGGTGCGGGCAGAAAGCTCATTGGCCAAGAGAAGCCCCCCTCAGAACACGACGCCAGCGATCAGAATCACGTTGGAATAATGGGTGAACTCGCCCGTACGGATCACAGCCTTGGCGTCGTGGGTCTGCATCTTGAACTCGGTGTGCGGGACGAACTGCCAGGTCGCCTTCGGGAAGACCTTCTTAACTGCCTCGAGGATGTGCGGGCTCTCGTCTCGCACCTCCGCGGCCATGATGCAGCCTTCGACTTCCAGCTCCAGGGCAATCGTTTCCAGGGTTTCTATAAGGCCCGGCTTGCCGCCAACCAGGGAGATGTCAATGCGCCGGACATCCTGGGGGATGGGCAGCCCCGCGTCGCACACGACGATCGTATCGGTATGGCCCAGGTCGGCGACTACGTCGGAAATCTCGCGGTTGAGGATCCCTGTCTTCTTCACTTCCACGTCTCCTTCGATCGGTGATTGCCCGGCATCGTCCGGCGCGGCGGTATTCTAGCCTGGCAGCCTGGGCCTGTCAATCAAGTTGGCGTCGTCGAGCGGCCTGGGCTAGTGTTCCAGCACGAGCGGAACGTAGGCTGCTGGCGGGAGCGATTGCACAACGAAGCGCCAAGTCTCCGCCCACCCGCTCTCGCCGGCCGAGCTGCGTGTCTTGACGCGCCAATAGTACCCATCATGCGCCAACGGCGGTAGCGTCCACGATCCCGCCCCGTCCCATCCGCGAGCGTAGATGACGTGTGTGAAGCTGGCGTCGCTCGCGAGCTCGGCGTAGAACCCGCCACCGCTGTCGCCCGTCCAAATAAGTCTCACCGGCGCAGTGGCGGTGAAGACGGTCCCTGCGGTCGGCGCCAGCAGCATGGGAGGTGCAGGCGAGTCGATGCGGTTAACCTGTAGCGACCGCCCCCCGTCCCGGCAGCAGTCGCCGAGGTCCGGCCGGTTCGTTTCCAAGTGGAGGGGTGAGCCCTGGAAGTCCACCTCGGGGAAGAGGATGACGTGATAGCGGCCGATGAAGTCGCCCAGGAACATCGCCGAGGCGGCGCGATCTGACCATCCGGAGGCAGCCAGGTCAGGGTAGAATCCCTGGGTGAACAGCCGGCAGTTGCCCGCATAGTCGACGTCCTCGCAGAGCGCGATCGCGTGAAGTCCGTGCGGAGTCACGCCGATGAAGCCAGGGCGCGTCAGAGACGCCGGCCCGGCGGGGCCACCGAGGGTCAGCGTCACGGTGTAGGTCCCGGTGTTGGCGTAGACGTGAGTGTTCGCTTCCGCGCAGGAGTCGCCTCTGCTCCCGTCGCCGAAGTCCCAGGCGCACGAGGTGTAGGTGCCCACAGACCTGTTGCGGAAAATGACTTCCAGCGGAGCAGCGCCTGCCTGGGGAGTGGCGTCGAAGCCGGCGGAGGGCGGCGGCGAGCCGTTCGCCGACAGCGCCACGATGCCATCCATCACATCGCAGTCGATGTTGATGGTCACGCCGCCCCAGGTCTCCAGGTGCCCGCCCGCGTATTGATGCAGCCGCTGGTGATCGGTCCAAAGGCTGTTGGACAGAAAACGCAGGTTCCAAACGCTGGCGTCCGGGCGATACTGGGCGGGTGAGATCCATTCAGCTGCCCAGAGCGCGTCGGGCACGTTTGCGATCCCCACGAAATCGCTCACCGCCGAGGCAGAGGTCCCCCCGTAGACGCCTGCCAGGTTGCCGCGCGCCCGCAGCCGACCCGACCAGCCGGAGATGAATGCCTTGGCGGCGGCCCGGCACCCGGTGTCGCGGGTGTTATAGGCTTCGAGGTCGTAGTACATGATTGCGCCCGATTTGGTGGCAGTCGTCAGCCCGAGCCCGGAAGCCACTTCTATCGCCGCGTCCGCCTCGGCGATACCCTGGTTGGTGGCTATGGCGGGGTCGTTGTCGATACGCGGCGTCTGGGTAGGCCCGCCCCAGCAGGCCGACTGCGGCCCGACCCAGGTGGGGATGAACATCCAGCCCTGCTTCGCCAGCTGCGCCACGAAGGTCGCAGTCAGCTTGCCGCAGCTGGCGAGAGCCGAGCCGCCTATGTAAAGGTTCCACACCCGATAAGGGCTATTCGACATCCAGGTCTGCAGCTGGGCCGCCGTTGGCAGCTGGCAGCTGTCGAATCCGTGCCCCTGGTAAAGCTGGCGCAGCTCGCCCGCCGCCGCCCTGGCGGTTGCCGCATCGCCGCCGGGAGCCGGACCCTCTTCGACCGGGGCACGGTAGCCCCCAGCTGCGGGCGCGGCCGGGGCCGCGGGCGGCAGGGCCAGGTCGCGCCATGTGCCGCCCCCGTCCATCGTCCGCATGAGCCCCGTCTCCGCCAGGCAGGAGCGCCGCCCATCCGGCAGCGTACTGCAAGAACCCGCGCTGCGGAAGGCCCAGCCATCATCCGCGGTCGCCATATCCAACCGCAGCAGGCCGTCTGGGACCGCGGCCGCCGTCCCCACAGTCCTTGCAGCGCCGCCAACCAGGCGCGACAGCTCGCCGCTGCCCGGCACCACGATTGACCACCCCTGGCCTTCGCGGGCCGAGAGCGGCACCGGCACCCCGGGGGCCATCGACGGCCCGGCCGGCAGGCTAGACCCGGCGGCCCACGTGGCGCCGCCGTCGTGGGTCGTGCATACTTCGACGCGCGGCCGCTCCCCCAGGACGGCAACCGGCATCACGCCTTCGAACGGGCCGGAGAACTGCGGCAGCTGGTACTGGGGTCTTTCTCCGGCCCCGAGGGTGGGACAGGCCAGGTTCGGAGCCATCCAGGTAACTCCGCCGTCGAGCGTCCGGAACAGCTTGTCGCCCGCCGCGCCGCCCGCCGTCCAGCCGGAGGTCGCGCTGGTAAAGGAAACGGGCTCGCCGAGCGGCATCGACCGCTGCCGCCACGTGGCGCCACCGTCCGTGGTGGCGAACAGGGCGCCCAAACTGAAGTTCCGGCTGGTGGCGCGCTTTACGACCAGCCAGCCGGTATCCCCATCGACGAAATCCAGGTAGACCGCGCCTGGCCTTGCGGCCGGGTCATCCGGGGCGAAAAGCGGGGCGTCGAAGGTCCGCCAGCTCGCCCCGCCGTCTGTCGTGCGCGCAATCGCGTACGCCGGCGCGTCTTCGGCGCCCTCCTTGACGATTGCGAGCCAGCCGTGCGCGGTGTTTGCGAAGTCGGCGGCGGCGATCCGGGCAGTTCCCAGGCCCGCAGGCGTGATATCTGCCCAGTCTCCTCCGCCGCTGCCGGTCCAGAACAGGCGGCCTTCCGACAACACCCAGCCCTCCGCACCCGAAACCAGGTCGAATGCCTCGATAGCCGGCGCCTGGCGCGGGTCACGCTCGAGGCGCGCCCCGATGGTATCCTGTGCATCTCCATAGCCGGCGGCGGCCGCCATTGAAGCCACCCACAGGCCGGCTACAAGCAGCAACCCGGCCGAGGCGATCCGTGCCGGCATCGCGAAGGGACCAGAGCCCGACATGCGGCAATGCTTCCTCATGGGTTCTCCTGACTTGATGAGAGTGTCCCGACGGTGTGGTATGGCTCGCGGGTGTTCCGTCCTTCACTTGCCACCACTCTCCAGACGGCGCCGGCGCTGCACAGGATCCGCTCGGGCCGGGCGCGCCCGGCCCTGAGCGTCTTCTCCGGTGCTGCGCGCAGGAATGGGCGGGGCGACAAAGGGTCACGGCCGCACCACTGAGTTCGCCTCCGCCGAAGTAGCGTACGCACGATAGGCCGCCGTCTCGGCGAGCACGGCCTCCAGGCGCCGCGTGAGGGCGGATATAACCCCCACGGCGCGGCCGCCCCCTGGCGCGAGCTCAATCTCATGACCGCGTTCCAGAATGATCGTGACATCCCCCCGTGCGGCCAGCCATTGCAGCCCCAGCCGGACGGTCGACTCCCGTTGGGCCGTGGCGGCCGCTAATCCGGTGATGCTCAGGGTCGTCAGGCGGGCTGGGCCCTGCGCCTCGCCGGCCTGCTCCGGTCTCGCTGCTCTGGCGGACGCGTTCAATGAGCCCTTGACCAGGCCCGCCAGGCGCGCTAAGAACACCTCTGGCCTGTCCAGATCGGGATTCATCGCGAACAGACAGACGGTTGACGGCGAAGTGCGCGCCAGCGCATCTCTGAGCTGGACAGGACCCGGCGGTGCAGTCCAGATAACGAGCGTGCTGGCGGCCGGCAGATTGTACCGGTCGTAACCTTCAAGCGTTGCCGAGTGGGCGCCCTCCCGCCAGACCGCTGACTGGCCTGCCGGCAGCAATTTGGCCAGCTCGGCGATCGGGTTGGAGACCCCGCGGTAGTCTCGGACTTCGAACGATGGCGACTCGACCTTCACCTCGGTGGGCGTTTCGGAGGGGTACCCCTGAGCCTTGACCCACGTCACCCGTATTTCGCGCTGGCCCTGGAAGGCGCTGGTACCAGCCCGGTACGCCAGGTCAAACCGGCCGGAAGGGAGCGCCTCGCCGGCACCATTCCACCAGATGACCTTTTGGGTCGCCCCGGAGTCTTCCTTCACCTGGAGGAGCAGATGTGCTCCGTCCCTGCCCACCGTTCGCCGAGAGTCGATCCACACGCTCCGGGCCAGCAGCGTCAGTGGCGGGTTGCCAGGCCCGTAGGGCGAAAGACGGTCGAGGTCGGCAACCAGCTCGAGAGTCAGTTCGCCCAGGCCGAGAAAGCCATCGACCTGAGGCCCCTTCACGCCAGCGGTTATGTCGACTCCATTTAGGGCGCGGCCCGCTGCCCTGCCGGACCTGGTGAGGTGATCGGCTACCGCGCGGCACAGGCGCCGCCGAAAGGCAGGGATGTTGTCCGCATCCAGCGAGAAGCCAGCGGCCATGGGGTGCCCGCCGTATCCGAGCAGCAACTCGCCGCAGGTCGCGATGGCATCGGTGATGTGGCAGCCCTCCACCGAGCGTGCCGAGCCCCGCGCTGGGCCACCGTCCGGTGCTGCGATCAGCAACACCGGACGGCCATACCTGTCAACCAAGCGGCTTGCCACGATGCCGACCACTCCCGGATGCCATGCGGGCCCGAAAAGCACCAGCGCCGCTTCGTCCAACAGCGCGGGGCTGGCGGCGATCTGTCCGAGGGCGGCCTCAAAAACCTGGTCGCACAACCTCTTGCGCCGGGCGTTGAGGTTCTCGAAATCGCCGGCGAGGATGCGCGCGAGGGCCGGATCGCCGGTCGTGAGCAGCTCGACTCCGCGAGCGGCGTCGGCAAGCCGGCCGACTGCGTTCAAACGGGGGCCCAGCTCGAAGCCGATGTGCTCCTCAGTCAGCCAGTCGGCCTCGACCTCGGCGGAGTCCATGAGCGCCAGCAGCCCTGGGCGCACCGTGGCCCGAAGTGCCTCCAGCCCGAGTTGGAGGAGGTAGCGCGTGTCGCGCGCCAGGACGGCCAGGTCGGCCACAACACCGAGCGCCACCAGGTCAAGGGACGCCCTGGCGATCTCAGGTCTGGCCCGGCGCTCGCACAGCGCTTCGGCCAGCTTGTAGGCCACGCCTACACCCGGCAGGTCGACCAGGGGGTGGCCCGCGGGCAGGAGCTTAGGGTTGATCACAACGCAGTCCGGCGGCGTCCCGGGCAAATCATGGTGGTCGGTGACGATGAAGTCCGCGCCGCGCGCCCTGGCGTGGGCCACGGCATCGCGCGCGCTGATGCCCGTATCGCATGTGACAATCAGTTGAGCGCCGGCGTCGATGACTCGGTCCAGCTCATCCTGGCCGACTCCGTGGCCCTCCGTCTCGCGCAGAGGCACGTGGTAGCTCACCCTCGCGCCCAGCGATCGCAGGGTGGAGACCAGCAGGGCTGTAGCCGTCTGGCCATCGACGTCGAAGTCGCCCCACACGCACACGGATTCGCCGGCCCTGATCGCGCGTTCGATCCGCGCTACTGCGCTTCCCATGCCGGACATCGCTCCGGCAGGCGTCTCTACATAGCGGGTTGGGTCGAGGAACGCCAGGGCGACGCCGGGGTCGGATAACCCGCGACGGGTGAGCGTCCGCGCCACCAGCGGATGGCCGCCCACCACCGCGGCAAGCTCCGGCGGCACCCCCACCTCATACGGTTCCATCCCGCTCTGGGCCCGGGCGATCTCATCCTCCTGCATGGCAATCCTCAGCCGTCGACCTTCAAAGCTCGATTTCGGAGATCTGGTCAAAGTCAAAGCGAGACTCCCAGCTGCGCTCAGCGATCTCACTCGCCTCGACCGAACCGGTCTCGCCGCCGGCCAGGTCTCCGGCGGAAGTTCCGCGATCGCACAGGGAGCGATAGACGCAGAACCGGCAGCGCCGGATGTCCGCAGCCAGCGGCTGGTCGCTGCCAGCGAGCCCCTTGATCTCGGCGATCAGGGTCTCGAGGTAGCGGCCATCCGCTCCATGCTGCGTCGCGTCGTAACGCAGCGTTTCCGGCTCGTCCGGGAACTCGGCGAACCAGTAGACCATCGATACCTGCTCGGGGGGGATGGGCAAGCCGCCGTTGAGATGCGCCCCGGCGCGCACCAGAACGTAGCGGTAGACTCGGGTCTGCAACCGAGCGCTGAGCCAGGCCGCTTTGGGGCGCTCTAGCGAGGTCTTCCAGTCGACGATTACAGCCCTCGACCCCCTGTCGATTGCGATCACGTCGTATTTGGCTACGATCCGGTGCCCCGCCAGGGGCGTCGAGAGGCCGATCTCTATGTGGCGCTGCTCGGGCAACCCCACGGGCCCATGGTCAAGGTAGTTGCGCCACCACGAGCGCAGCTCTTCGTCGGACGCCCCACCCATCGGCACCTCATCGCCGACAATGCCAAGGGCGTGCTGTTGGACCAGCCGATGGAATGCTCGCCCGCGGCGCATCCTTTCCTCGTGTTCGGCGACCGGCTCCGCTTCGGCGGCTGGCCACGCCAGGTTGAGCAGGTAGCGCAGTTGAAAGCGCCGCGGGCAGTCGACATAGTCCTGCAGGCTTCCCTGGCTGAAGATGAATCCCGGGTCGAGCGCCATCAAAGGCCTGCCGCGCGCGCTTTCCAGAACTCCATAAGTGCCACCACGGGCGCGGCCGGGCCGGCCCTCTGGTCGTTCGTCCCACGGCCCGTGTTCCAGGTGATCACCAGCTCCCGTCTGGCTCGCGTGATGCCGACATAGAGCAAGCGGAGCCGCTCCGAAACGTAGTCGAGACGGGATTGTCCGGTCGCTCCGCCGGGCGAAGCCGCGAGCCGGCCTGTGTCTCCAGCTACCAGGGCGCGCAGCTGCTCCAGCGCCTCCGCCTCGAGATTCAGCCCATCCCGCACGAACCATTTCTCCGAGATGAAGGTATCGCCGGCCAGTGCCGACGGGAAGTCGTATGTATTCGCCGAAGTCAGGTAGACGCGGTCCCACTCCAAGCCCTTCGCTTTGTGGTATGTGGCGACGACGACCTTGCCCCGGTGCTGCTCGGGGTCGAAGCCGGTGTCGTCGTCCGAGAAACCGAGGAACTTGCGCTCGTTCCGGGCGACCAGGTCGATTTCGTTGGCCATCTCGGCGAGGCGCCAATCGGGGTGAAGGTCGGAGGACTGCTTGAGGGTGATGGCCAGCTTGTACGCCAGCGCCAGGTCTGCGGGCCGCTCGAACAGGTCCGCGGCCAGGGTCAGGATCAGTTGATCCACAGGCAGCAAGACGGCGCTGTGCCACCTGCAAACCGACGCTCTGAACCCGAGCAATTGTCCTGTGGCGTCTGCGTCGAGGGACCGGCGGTCGATACTGTCGAGGGGCTCTCGCTCTGGTCCGGGCCAAAGAAAGTCTTCCGCTTGTGCGATACGAGCAAGCACCTTGCGCACGCTCTCGTGACGCCGCTTGGCCTCGTCGTCACCCGGTCCTGGGCCGGGTATCGCGGCAAAGACCGCCGCCAGCCTGAGCGGCGCAAGCGGATCGGCCAGGTGATGAAGGATTGCGCCCAGGGCGGTCGCCGCTTCCCGGGTAGCGGCTGTGGTGCGGAGCAGCTCGACCGTCGGTATCTCGCGCGCTTTCAACGCCACGACGAACTCGTCCCCGCGGTCATTGCGCGGCGCCAGCACAGCCACGGTCGCATCCGGATGCTCCGGCAGCCAGCTGACCAACGAGCGGACGACGACATCGATCTCCCTGTTCGGGTCGTAGTTGGTTTCGATGAGGCGCACCTGGGTGGGCTCGTCGGGCGGATTGGGCTGGGGATCGCCCGGGGGAGCGGGCTCGATCAGCGGGGGCGCCAGTGCCTCGCGCACCCCCACCACCGGATGCCCCTCCCTTGTCCAATTCACCAGGAAGTTCGCCAGGTCCATGATGCTCTGCGTGGACCGTCCCGAATTGGGCAGGGCGCGTGCAACAACGCCCGGCGCCCTAAGAAAGCGGCGCAGGTGTTCCGGGCTGGCCGTCGTGAAGGTTTCGAAGATGGCCTGGTTAGGATCTCCGACGCGCACCCAGTTGTCGTCGGGGCCGGCAAGCTGCTCCAGGATCTTCTCCTGGAGCTCGCTGCTGTCCTGGGCCTCATCCTCCAGAACGTACGGCCACCGGTCGCGCAGGCGGGCGAGATAGTCGCCGTCCAGCTCGAGGGCCTGCAGGGCGTGTCGAATCAGGTCCTGAAAATCCACCCCCCCGCGGTAAGCCAGGCTTCGCTGGTAGTCCTCATAAATGTCTACTCCCATCTCCAGGAGTGGCAGCGGCAGGCCCGCTTCCGCGGATGGCATCGGCTCGGCGCGCACCGCGTCGAGGCGTTGGCGGAGCAGGGCAGGGTCTGCGCGCAGATCCTTCGCCTGGCGGACGAAGTTCCCGGCCATTCCGGCGATCAGCTCGGGCCATTTCTCTCGCCGAACCCATTGCAGCTTGTTCTCGTTGAGTTCGGGATCGAAGAACTCATCGCCCGAGCCCGGGTGCTCTCCGATCCAGGCAGCCACCGCGTCCCTCAGTATGCGGCCCGCTTCCGTTTCGTCCACGATTCGGAAATCATCCGCCAGGCGCACCAGATCGGGCCGCTCCCGCACGATGTCATACGCAAGGCCGTGAAGCGTTCGGACGCAGTAGCCTGCGCCGGGCAAAAACCCGCGTGTCTTGACGAACTCGTTCACCCGCCTGCGGAAGTTGTCGACCGCTGAATTGACCAGTGTGACGATCAGCACTTCCTGGTCGTCGCGCATCCCGCCCTCAGCGACAAGACGCGCGGCGAGGGCCGAGAGCGTCCACGTCTTCCCGCTCCCCGGGACCGCCGAGACGCCCATCTTGCCCCCGCTGTAGGCCAGCACCGATGCCTGGGCCGGTCTCGCTTCGTACATCAGCTCACTCGCAGCGTGTGTTGGATGGCCTGGAGCAGCGGCCCGCGCTGTTCGGTGCCGTGCTCGCCCATTTCGGCAATTCCGAGATGGACCTGGCGCCGGCAGCGGCGCAGCAACCCGGTCACGAGGCACGACATCGCGGCACGCCGGGCAGCGTACTCGGCGGCATCGGTCCATCCGCTGCCGGGCAGCGCCGGAGCTTCCGCTCGAGACCCATCGCGGTCGGCGGCGCTCATCCAGCCGCGACTCAGCACGTAAGGGTGCGTCAGCGGCTGGTTCAGCCGTTCCCACCATGCCGTGCTCCCCACGTCCAGCCAGAATTGGTGATCGACCGGCCGGTTGCTCATCAGGAACGTGTGGGCCGGCGACAGCTGCACAGCATCAAGCGCCTCGCCGCGCCAATCCTCCACATACTGGGCAGACACAACGCCGTCTTCGACGAGGCAAACGTACTCCCGTCCAAACCCTGGCGCTGCCTCCGCCAGGTCCGCCGCTGCCGAGGCCATCACCTCGCGGAATTTGCGGGCCGAGACGATCAAATTCGCCGCGGCCGCCCCGGCATCGTGGTCGAGATGGAAACCGTAGCCCGGCTGCGAGAGGATCTCTCCGAAAAGCCTGCCAAGGAAGTGATCGAGAGGCACGCCCGATTGCAGCCCCGCCTGCGTCGCGAGCCAATCGCGCAGCCGGTCGTAGCGCTGACCGGCGAGGTAGGTAATGCGATCCTGCATTGAGCTGACAATCTGTGCAAACGGGGTTAGGACGGGCACACCCGCGCGCGGCCGGTAGGCCACCTTCACCAGCAGGTGCGCTCGCACTAGGTCGAGGCCGGGGATCGCCTGCTCCAGGGCATGGGCGACGTCGCTGGCGTGTGGGGCTATGGCCCACTCCGGGTGTCCCAGCGCTGCGAGTGTCAGCAGGCAGCGGGTCGCGGGCTCGTCGCGGAGGGCGCGCGAGGGCCGGTGAGAGCGTGAGGGAATGCCCAGCTCTGCCAACCTCTCGGACATCGAGAATCGAAGCGCATCAGACATAAAGGGCGCTAACACCACGATCTCACCCGGTGCAATGCCCTGCCCGCGCACAAGCTCTGCGATCTCGCCGGCGGCCCAATCCAGCATCTCGATGTGGAAACGCGTCGAAGCGAAGCTGAGCGCCGTGCCGAGAGCCGCGGGGTCGGGCGCCACAACCGCGCTCGCCACAACCGTGCTCGCGAGGATCGCGGCAGTGCCGGCCAACTCCGGTTCCGCAGGTTCGCCGTACGTGAGATTCTCGGCGCTCGTTGGCTTACGCGCTGCGCCCACAAGTACCGTGCCTGAGGACCAGACTTTCGGCCTTCCCAGGGCGCGGGCAAGGCGCTGCTGTAGCGCCAGAACGTGCGGCGAGGCGGTGAAGGAGTCTGTGAACGAGACCTGCGCCGCGCAAACGGCCCGCAGCCTGTTGGCGCTCGCCGGGTCGGCGCCCAGGAAACGCCTGTGGCCGGCGTCGTGATCGTAGACGATGAGCGCCGAGCGGCAAGATGGCAGCCAATCGATGAGAAGATCGTGGGCCACCGGGGTGTCCTCCTCGACGTTGTCGACAATCAAGTGCGCATAGCGGCCCAACAAATAATCGCGACACCGAGGCAGGCGCCACAAGCCTTGCACAAAGACGTCAAACTGCAAGGAGAAGTCGAGCAGGTTGTTGGCGAGGCAGTAGGCCCGGAAGCGCTCGGCGCAAGTCTGGGCGTCATCGTAGATGCGCCCCCGGGCCGATTCACCCTGCCACGCGGACTTGAGCCGCTGTGCGATCTCGGTGATGGGGAACCCGACTACGGCGGACTTGTTCAGGTTGTCGAGGATCTGGCTGAAAAGCCGGTTCCGGTCGATGGTCACGCCGTCAAAGTAGCCTTCGCCCACCAGTGGACCGACAAGGCGCGCCATGAAGTACTGTGCAGTCTCCAGTGTCAAGAAGACCGGCGGACGGTCGGGCCGCTCAAAGCCCGCCGGCGCGGAGATCAACGGCCAAAACAGGTCGATCATTCGCTGTGCGAGGCCACCCGCAGTGAGAACGGTGACTTCGCCCCCAGGCGCCAGGTCCGCACTGCGCAAGGCAGCGGCATACCGTGCCAACAGGGTACGCTGCGGAGCGAGGACGAGAAGCGATTCCGCGGGGACGCCTCCGTCCAGAAGGTGGCGCATTCGGGCGATGGCGGCCGCGGTTTTGCCGGTGCCGGCAGGTCCCTCCAGGAAGACCCGTCGATCGAAGGGGAGCGCTGCTACCGCGCGCTGCTGGGCCGCGAGCATGACCTCGGACATGACGGGTGCACGCCTCCTCGGTGAAAGCTGTCGCACGCCTGGCGCACTGAAGGAAGTACCAGTAAATAATACCACAAACCGGTGGCTACTGCAACCGCCCGTCGGGGCTTCGCGTGACCGAATAGCCCTCTTGTCTTATAGACTCAGGATAGGGCTAAACATAGAATATGGAGGGGAGAGCATAGCTCTCCGTCATACGCGGAGGATGACTATGAACACGAAAAGGGTTGTCGTTGCATGTGCGGTGGCGTTCGTCGCGCTCTGCGCCTGGACTTTCGGCGCCCTCGACGTGGCCCACTCGGAGACTCACCCCTCGCCCAGGGCGCAGTCAGGCTACGACTGTACCTCCCCCGCGACCGGCCTTCCTTTCTGGGAGTGTGACGCCCTGGTGGCCGTCTATGACAGCACCGATGGCGCCAATTGGAAGCCCCCCCCCTTGCAGTGGCTTGTGCAGTGGCTTGAGGCTTCGTCCACGCCGTGCCAATGGTACGGCGTAACATGCAGCTCCAGAATCGTCGGCTCCGATACTGTCACTAATGTCACTGGGCTCGATCTCTGGGACAACAACCTTGCCGGCACCATACCGCCGGCGATCGGCGATCTCTCAGAGCTAAGCTCGCTTGACTTGTCATACAATCTGCTCACGGGCAACATTCCGCCGGAGCTCGGATACCTGAACAAGTTGGAGGAGCTCTGGCTCAGCGGAGACGGAGATTCGAACCGCTTGTCAGGTCCGATCCCCGCGGAGTTGGGCGACCTGGTCAGCTTGCACGAGCTCGGGCTGGACGGAAACGTATTAACCGGCACAATACCGGCCACCTTCAACAAGCTTACAGAGCTTGTCGAGCTTGACTTGAACGCGAACCAGCTGACCGGCGCCATTCCTGGCGAGTTGGGGAGTCTCTCCAAGCTAAGAGGCTTGTCCCTCAACGATAACCAGCTCACGGGTGCTATCCCATCGGAGCTCGGAAATCTGGCGGCTCTTCAGTCGGTGGACATGAGCTCCAACCACCTCAGCGGCGGGCTGCCGGCCCAGCTCGGCAACTTGCCTGCCATTCTAAGAATCGACGCGAGCGATAATCAACTGACGGGGGGCATTCCGCCGTCCTTGGGACAGGCCGGCACACTGCGCGAACTCGATCTGAGGAACAATCATCTCGAGGGCAGCGTCCCGCCCGAGCTGGCCGGTCCGGACAGCCTCGCCCGGCTCTACCTGAGCGGCAACCTGGCGCTTTCGGGGCCGCTCCCGCGCTCTCTGATGTCCCTCAGCTGGATGAGCGCGCTCTGGTTCGACAATACCTCGATCTGCGAGCCGCCTGATGAGGAATTCCAGGAATGGCTGGGGCATATCGTCAGCGTCCAGCGCACGGGGACCATTTGCTGGATGAGCGTGTCGTTGGATGGCCCCACGACAGGTTCTACAGGCATTACGTACACCTTCAGCGCCCTGGTCAGCCCAATCACGACGACCCTGCCGATCACCTACGTCTGGGAGACGGCCGGGCAGCCGCCCTTGGTGAACGGCGAAGTCCTCACTGTAACCAACAGCGCATCCTTCTCATGGGAAAACTCCGGCTCGCAGACCATCACTGTTACCGCCGAGAATTCCGGTGAGGTGGTGACAGGTACCCGCACGATCGCGCTGACCCACCCCCCGATCACGGTTACCGTCGGGCCGGGCGGTCAGAACGTGATCACGCTGCCCGACGGCTGGGGATCGACCGGAGTCCCGCCCGGCACCGCACCGACCATCAGGATCTTCCAGTTCACGCAGCTGGTCACGATTACGCACCCCGCGCCGGGCTTCGGTTTCGCCGGACGGGCCTTCAACCTCGTGGCATACGATGGAGCCGGCAACCCCATCACAGGGCATACCGGGGCATACACTATCAGCCTGAGCTACGACGAGGCTGACTGGCGCCTGGCCACAATCCCGTTCGAGAACATCCTCAACTTGTACGCCTGGAATGGTGATTTCTGGGCGCCGGTATTGCCGTGCGCTGGCTGCCACCTCGACACTTCCAGCAACCGTCTCGTCGTCGTCCTCGACTTCGTGACGGAGTTCGCACTGTTGGGCAGTCTGGTTCCCCCGCCTTCTTTGGCATTCGAGGGGCTGATACCGGGCGAGTACCTGGCGTGGCAGCACGTAGGCGCGCCTCCCGACCACTACGAAGTGTGGCGCAGCCACCGGCCTGACTTCTACCCAGGTGACGGCAGCGCCGCCAAGCAGGCCGATGTGCCCATGCCGTCGCCCGGCATCGACCTGACGTGGCCGGATCCCACAGCTCACGACCCGCCGCTCACGAATTACTACTACTTGGTGCGCCCGGCTTACGTGACAGGTCAACCGTACCTGCCGTCCAACTACGCGGGCGCTTTCCACTTCCCCTTGTCTGCTGATAGGCCCTGAACGCGGCCAGGCCTGACGGGACCAGTTCGGTCCTGTCAGGCCTGGCTCAGCCCCCAGCCGATCCCGCCGAATCTACGCTGCCACTGGCTCGACCGATGGCGCCTCGGCGCTTCGCGGAGCGATCTCACGGTACGCCAGCGTCCAGGCGCCCGACTCCCACGCTTTGTAGATGCCGGACACGAAGACCAACGGCACGATGAAGAACAGCAGAAACAGCGGAACCCCGATCGCCGCTGCCAACGCCACTGAGTGGCTGCTCAGGTAGATGAGCCAGCCAAGGCCGCCGCCGATCGCAGCGCCGACCACGAAGAGCGTCAACCCCACCACTAACATCGCAATGCCGTAACCAACTGCAATTGCGAGCATGAGCAGCCACATGGCGCCTGTGTCCTTGAGCCGGCCGCGCGCCAGGCGGTAGCCACTCGAAAGCGCTGTGCCGATTCCGCGGTCCTGGAGCACGATCTCGCGAGACCAGAACTGAGTCAGCAAGCTCAGGAAGGCAGCCATAACAATGATCAAGAGGACGATCAACAGCAGCAGCCCAACTGCGGAAGCAATCCCCAGAACCTTTAACGCGTCGCTCTCGGTCGCGAGCAGGACGAGTGGCGACGCGCCGATCGCAATCAGCACCAGCGCCACGATCGCGAACGGAATGCCGACGACCAAATCAAGCAGGAAGAGCCGGAACGAACGGTGATCCCAGCCCAGGCGGAATCCGTCGCGCCACGTCGGGGAGGCTTCCGCCCCTTCAATGCGGTCGACCATCCGGTAGAGCGCGGTTCGAGCCACGTACCTCAGGATCACCGCGACAATCGCTAAGATCAGCAACAGGCAGCAGCAGAGTGCTATGATCCCTGCCAAGATCGCCGAGTCCGGGATCCCCATGTCGGGAAACCCACGAGCGCCGGGCGCGAAGGGGACATTCCCGGTCCGCCAACTTGGCCCGCCCCCGCCCCCGAACCCTCCTCCGGTCAGCGCCAACAGAATACCGAACACCCAGAGGGCGCGATTACGCCATGTCAGGCGAAAGGCGCGCTGGACGATGTCGACCTGGTTCATGATGGCTCCTTTCCCGGCCGGGTGCGAAGGGACAACCGCCGCCCCGCACGGGCCCGTACTACGTTGTACTATATCACGCAAAAGGGACCTTGACAACGGGCTCGGGTCACATTGGCAGCGCCGCCCGTCCAAACTCGTGCTATAATAGGTCAGGCGGCCGGCCGGACGATGACGCCCGAAAGGACTTCCCAACCATGGACCAGCAAGCTGTCCAACCTCATGACGACCCGCCGCGTGAACCCACGAGGGAATCGCCGGATCGCAGTCCGGGCGTCACGAGGCCAGGATGTGCCGGCTGGCCAGGCTGCCTCGGGGCGGCTCTCGCCGTTCCGCTGAGCGTTTGCCTCTCGGCTGTGATTGTGCTGGGCGCGCTGCTCCTTCTTATCGGGACGCCCCTCTTCAACCGGGACGGCGCTTCATCCGATCTGGCGAACCGCGCGGACAGACTTGAACAGCAAGCCGAGCAGCTCTCAGAGCAGGTGCGAGGCTTGCAGGATGACGAAGTGGCAGCCGCCGAGCAGTCGGCCCGGCTTGACGACCTCGACCGGAGCCTCCAGTCGTTGCACGCCGACGAGACTGCTCTGCGGCGCGAGGTGGAGCGCCTCGGCAGAAGCTTCGTCGTCATGCAGACTGACGTAGCCCGGTATGACCCGAGCGGAGCGGGCGCCGCCGCGACACGGGCTGTCCTGGAAACCGGGCGCGAGGAGATCGAAGTTCACCTGGCCGAGGTGAGCGATCGTCTCGATCGCGCCGAGCGCATGCTGGCGGCGCTGCTTTCTTCTATTCCGGCAGCGCCTGACCTCGACACGGCTGACTGGGGAATTTTCGAGCCGGCTGCAACCCCGGTTGGACACGCAACCGTCGCGCCGCGGCAAGCCCCTCCAGGCGGGAGCCGTTTGCAGGAGGCCGCGACGATAACCCCGGCAAGCGCACCCTCGGGGGCGTTGCGGTCCACTCCGGCCCCTTAAGTTGTGCTCTGGGTCCGCACCCTGCGTCCGGGCGCCTTGTTGTGAGTTGCCATCGCGACGGAGGCCCTCCTCAGAGAAGGCGGCAATCATGACGACCTGGGCCGAGCCCGCGCCGGAGAACGGGTACCTTCAAGACTACGCGGCCCTCTTGATTTCGAGCTATTTTCGTTGGCTGGGACGCACTTTGGTCGAAACTGCTCTCTCGCCGGCCGAGCAGGCGGCCTGGCTATTCACCGCGCCCTTCGCCATCGTGTCGCACGGCGACAGCCTCGACCCCATATTCAATTACGCCAATCGCACCGCTCTGGAGCTATTCGAGTATTCGTGGCTGGAGTTCACCGCGCTCCCCTCGCGCCTCTCCGCCGAGCCCCTGCACCGGGCAGAGCGTGAGCGATTGCTGGAGACGGTAACCCGTCAGGGATACATCGCCGACTATCGTGGCGTGCGCATCGCCAGGTCGGGCCGCAGATTTCGCATCGAGGGAGCCACCGTCTGGAACTTGCTCGACGAGCGCGGTGAGCGCTGCGGCCAGGCGGCGATTTTCGACAATTGGGTCTTCCTCCCCTAGCACGCCCAGCCAATGTGCCTTTCGATGGATGACAATGTACCCGCTGGCGCGCGATAATCGGTTCAATTCAGTGGGACTGGAGTCAAGTCTGATGAACGGCCACCAAAATACGGCGGAAGCCGGCGCCGGGGTTGTGAAGCCGCCTTTCCTCTACGAAATCCGGGTGAAAGGCAGGCTGTCACAGGAACAATGGACGTCGTGGTTTGATGACCTTGCCATCTCCACGGCCGCGGGCGAGTCAACCCTGCGCGGACGCGTGCCGGATCACGCGGCCCTCTACGGCCTGCTGGCCCGGCTGCGAGATCTGGCCGTTCCACTGGTGGCCGTTAAGGTCCTGGATGCCGACGCTCAGCGTGAACTCGCCCGCCAGAGCAGGCGCAACGATCTCATGATCAACGTGCTCTTGGGTGCGATCTACCTGGTGCTTCTCGGCTGCCTGGCCACTATCACCGTATTCCTCGCGCCGGTGATCAACACCGCGTTGGCACTGGCGCTATTGTTCGCCCTCCTGGGCGGCCTGGCGCACGCCTTCTGGCTCTGGAGCGGGCAGCCTGCCTGGCGCTGGATCACCTACGTCGCGTGGCCCGCCGCCCTGATCTGCTTCGCCATCTTTGTGCCGGTCTCAGGTATGCTGCCTCCAACTCTGGGCATCGCCGTCACGCTGCTGCTGATCGCCGGAGGTTTGGTCTACGTCTTATTCTACTTGCGGCGGAGCGCGGAGCGCGTTCGCGAAAGCCTCCTCACGGGCCTCCCGCCCGAAAGTACGGTTGCACCCGGGGACCCGGATCTCGAAAGCCGGCCTGCCGAGGCGGACGCGAGCCCCGGCGCGCCGGGCGAATAGGCGCCGGTTGCCCTTGTGATGGACGAAAGCGCCCTGCTGTCTACCAAGCTGCTCGTGCCGGCGGCCCGGAGCGACGCGGTGCAGCGCGCGCGCCTGGTCGCTAGGCTGGCGGATGGGGTTCGCCTCGGCCGCAGCCTTACGCTGATCTCGGCGCCGCCGGGGTTCGGCAAGACGACGCTCCTGGCCGAGTGGGCCCGTTCGGCGGCGCGCCCGGCTGCCTGGCTGGCCTTGGACGAGGGCGACAACGACGCCGGCCGGTTCGTGCGCTATGTGATCGCCTCGCTGGGCCAGGCGGCCGGCGGCACGATCGAGCTGCGTGAAGACCAGCGGCTGGCGGCGCCGCAGCAGCTGCTGGTCCATGCGATAAACGCCCTGGCCCTGGGCGGCCTCGAGCTGCTGCTCGTACTCGATGACTACCACGCTATCCGCGATTTCGCGGTGCACGACTCAATCGCGTACCTGCTGGCGCACCGGCCCCCCGGGCTGCACATCGCAATCGCCACGCGTGAAGACCCACCGCTGCCCCTCGCCCGGCTGCGAGCCCGAGACCAGCTCACAGAAGTCCGCGAAGCCGCCCTGCGCTTCGACGATGGTGAGGCCGCCGCCTTCCTGACTCGGACCATGCACCTCGACCTCCCAGCGGAGGCGATTTCCTCTCTCACAGCGCGCACGGAGGGGTGGATCACGGGCCTCCAGCTGGCGGGCCTGGCGCTGCGCCAACAGAGCGACCGTGGCCGATTCGTGGCCGACTTCGCTGGCGACGACAGCTACATCGTGGACTACTTGATGGCCGAAGTGCTCGACCGGGCCCCTGACGCCGTGTGCGATTTCCTTCGGCAGACCTCGATCCTCGAGCGCCTGTCCGCCCCCGTTTGTGACGCTGTCACCGGAAGGGACGGCTCCCAGTCGATGCTGGAACAACTCGAGGCGGCGAACATGTTCCTGATTCGCCTCGACAACAGGCGGGAATGGTACCGGTACCATGTGCTCTTCGCGCAAGTTCTGCGGCTTTCTCTCCCCGCGCAGGAACGCGTCGAGCTTCACCGCAGGGCCGCCAGGTGGTTTCAGGCGGGAGGCTGGGCCGACCTCGCGATGTACCACGCCCGCTTCGCCGCGGAGACTCCGGAGGCGGCCGGGAGTGGGCGGCCCGGCCAGCGACAGCCGCTCGTCGAGCCGTTGAGCGAGCGCGAGATCGAGGTCCTGCGCCTGATAGCGGAGGGCCTGCCAAACGCCGAGATCGGCAAGAAACTATATATCACCGGCGGAACCGTCAAACGTCACGCCAACAACATTTACGGCAAGCTGGGCGTGGGCAGCCGCACCCAGGCGATTGCCAAGGCGAGGGCCCTGGGACTGCTTGAGTAGCGCCGCGTAGGCGTCCGGCCGGGGTTAGGTGGGCGGCGCGGCCAGGACGCGCAGGGCAACTCGAACAAGGAAATCGCCCGACTGCTATCGATCGGGGAGAAGACCGTCAAGACGCACGTCAGCAGCATCCTGGCCAAACTCGGCGTTCAGAGCCGCAGGCAGGCCGTACACCACGCCGTCCGCATCGGACTGGTGGTCCTAGAGTAGACCACCCTTGCGCCCGAGGTGGACCGAAATTGGCCCCGGGGCTACAGCACGAACTCAGGTTCCCGACGGCTGCGGCAGTTTCGAACGCGTCACACCCTCCCTGCCGGGTGGTGACAGGACTGCAGGGAGCGTCTCCTGCGGCGGAGTAATCTCAGCGTCGCAAGGATGCGTAGTGATTGTTCACTTCTCTGCCGCGTTTGTGGTGTGTGATGTTGCAAGTGGCACTCCCTCCGGCGAATACCACGCCAGGATCGGCTCGCCAGGTTAGCAGGTCGAGCGGGCCTGCGCGATGGATTCCCTCGACCTTCGAGTTGGCAATCCCGAGGTGCTCGCAGCGACCGTGAGTCCCGAAGAGGATGTGACCATCACCCAGTTGGCCGCGCAGCACAGCCAGAAGAATTCGGGGCCGGACTTCCTGGTCGTTCCGTTCATCCTGTACAATCTCCCCGGTGAGCGCCGGGACGCTCTGGCCGCGCAATTCCCCCCAGTTGTGACTCAGCAGCTCTTGCCCGGACCGTGGAAGGAGGAATCGGCACCGATGGGGCCTTTCCTGTTGCTCTGAGCGGCGCATCAAGGCAGTCTCCACCCTGGAGGGAGTCAGACGGCGCGAGCCGCGCCTGGGCAATGCGCGAGACAGCCCCAGTCGCCTGGGGCTGTCCTGACCGTCGCCGTCATCTACATCGCCGGGAAAGTCTCGAAGACCGATATCTGGCCACCGCTCTTCAGTTGCGGGCAGTCTTTGGCCAGTTCCACCGCGCCGTGAAGCGAGTCTGCCTTCAGGATGGAGTACCCGCTGACCAGGGCGGACGGGGGCACGTCCGTTACCTTGCCGTCGCTGGCGATCCTCTTCGCCACAGGCAGGGTCGGATTGCCGGGATCGACCACTGCGGTGCCGAGTTTGGTAAACCAGTCCGTCCAGGCTTTGACCACCTTGGCTTGCTCGGCCTCGGTCTGGGGCGTGCCGCCGCCGGTGTAAAGCAACACGAAATTCGCCATCGTTCGATCTCCTCAGGTCAGAATAACTGGCAGGCCACACATTTGACGAAGGATCGCGCCAGGGCGGTCTGAATGATGTGGCTCACGTTCCAATCGGAGACCATTATCCGTCCAGTTCCCCTGCATCGAGCCTGAGGGGCTGCCAGCCAATTCACATGCTGCGCATGCTACAAATCTGGCTAGCTCCGTGCCAAGAATAGGCCACTTCGTTACTTCGCGGGCCGGACCAGCGTCATCATGTACAACACCATAGGAATTACTGGAGGGCTCATGGCGCGCACGCGCTCGGTCTTGTTGTGGCTTTCGACAGTGATGATCCTCCTCGCCGGAACTCTCGGCGGCATGCGGTGGGGCGCCGCCGAGAGAGCAGCG
>Ga0315273_10002953_pt1 | contig 20360 bp, 18 predicted proteins | sample YL17G02_0_MG_FD_205753 | JGI IMG/M metagenome (GOLD analysis project Ga0315273, IMG submission 205753) | Sediment microbial communities from Yellowstone Lake, YNP, Wyoming, USA - YL17G02_0 | ecosystem: Environmental > Aquatic > Freshwater > Lake > Sediment | place: USA: Wyoming | collected... | reverse complement strand
AAAAACCGGTACGGGATAACCGAGGGGAAAAATCCGAGATACGCGGGGGGCATCCTTCCGCCGTCCTTCGGGACGATTCCGCGCTGCTCGCCGTCCGCGAACAGTGTTGCCTGCGGCGGGATCTCTCCCGTAAAACGGACACTCAGCCCCGGCGCGCTGTGGACCCCTGGGGCAAAGACCGCCCGGTAATCACCCGATATCCCGAAGCGGGATGCGATCTCCCGCGCCCCCGGCAGGTTCCGGACGGCAGCCAGATCCTTGTAGGGAGAGAGCTTGAGATCCGCGGGCGGGATGACCGTGAGGAAGAGGACGGCGCACAGCGCGGCCACGCGGCCCTTTCGCAATCCCCCGCCCTTGTCCGACAGGACGAAAGCGCACGCCACCGCCCCGAGCGCGAGGGGAAGTCGCAGGAGTCCCCCGGTCGGCGCGAGCATGAGGAACGGGAGCGCGACGAGAGCGCCGGCCGCAGACCCCGCGAAGGACGCCGCGTAGACCGGACCGGGCCTGAGCCGGAGGAACGCGAACGGGATCGCAATCGCGCAGCCTGAAAGGAAAAAGGGCACGGCGAGAAGGAAGAAGAAGCCCCCGAATCGCAGCCACGCCACGGGATCCCACAGGAGCAGGAACGGATCGAACGAGACGAACTGCGAGGCACGGAACGCGAGGTCGAACGCCGGCGCGGCGAGAAGGACCATCCATGCGAAGAGGCGGCCCGGAGACCTTTCAACGCGCCGCCGGACGATCTGGAGCGCGACCCCGGCGCCCCCGAAGCCGAGCATCGCCTGTGAGACGATCAGCGGGACGAAGTGCGGCCAGAACCGGAACGACAGAAGGCGAATGAGGACGATTTCGTTCGCCAGCGTGGCCGCCGAAAGGAAGAAGACGACAAGAACGACTCTTGCCGCCTTCGCGTCCGCGGAAATCGGATCCCCGCGGTCCCTTGGCGCTGCGGTGGACAAGCGGGGGCCCCGTCAGTGGCCCAGGAGGCGGACGAAGGCGACGGGAAGAACATTCCTATGCGTGATTGCGCCTTGGGCGTCCTTCTCGATAAAGACGAGGTTCTGGGTCATGAAGGGCCCGCCGACGGGCATGATCATCCGACCGCCGTTCCTGAGCTGGCGCAGAAGAGGCGGGGGAACGTGTCCCCCCGCGCAGGTCACGATGATGGCGTCGAACGGCGCCTTCTCCTCCCAGCCGTAATAACCGTCCCCCTGCTGGAGAACGACGTTTCGAAACCCCAGGTCCGAAAGCGTCCGTCGGCTACGGACGGCCAGGGATTCGAGGATCTCCACGGAGTAGACCTCCGCAGCGAGCTTCGCGGCGACCGCCGCCTGATAGCCGGACCCGGTCCCCACCTCGAGAACGCGGTCGGTCTCCTTGAGGCGCAAGATCTGCGTCATGAAGCCGACGACGTATGGTTGCGAGATCGTCTGCCCTTCCCCGATGGGTAGAGGATACGGTTCATACGCCTTCGAGCGGTACTCCGGCGAAACAAAGAGGTGCCGCGGGACGTCCCGCATCGCGGCCAGGACGCGCGGATCGGTGACCCCTTCGCGCTCGATCTGGTCGTGCACCATCGCCGCCCGCTTCTGCAGGTACGGTTCGCCCGTCGCCAACGCCGGATGGAGCGCCGCTGACAGGACGGCGGCGGCGATCGTGATAAGAGGGATGGCAATTTTCATGGCTTCCGCTTCTCCGAAGGCGTCAGAATTGACTCCCTCCGTACGTTGTACACAATATCAACTGTCCAGTTTTTGTATAGTGGACATCCCGAAACACCCGCGGTCCAAGACCTCAAGAAGCGGGAATCCAGCAACCATCCCTGGATTGGAATTGATGTCCCCATTGACGTCCAATCCATTTTATAATCTTTACGCATATAGAAACCTCCCAACCGACCCGGTCCCACGGGAAGAGGGGATATTCTATGCCCACCTATTCGTACAAATGCAGGAAATGCGACCACCGGTTCCAGGAAATCCTCTCCTTCGAGGAGTACGAGGAAGGGAAGAGGAAATGCCTGAAATGCGGGAGCGTCAACGTCGTCCAACTCCTCGAGACATTTTTCGCCAAGACGTCGAGGAAAGCGTAACTCCACTCGTCGCCATTCTCCTGCTGATCGGATTCCTCCTGTCCCTATTTCTGCGTCTTCCGGGACGTTGACAGGGAGTCTGCAACCGCACCCTCTGCCGCCTGACGATCTACAGACGGAATCTGACCTGTCCCCTGTTTTGGACCAGCAGGACGAGGAGATTTTCTCCTGCCGGAAAGTGGCAATCCGGCCACACGACGGTCACAAACCCCCGTCGCAGATTGATAATTCTTTCAACTGAGGCAACTTGCAGGGATCGACCTTCGGGGTGGGTGTACTCAGATCCAGTGGTACGATCATATGGGACTTGCCAGTTAAAATATTGTCACGAGAAAACCGGTAGTTAAGCAATCTATTCTCAATCACTGTTTCTGCGCAGCCTATTCCCCATCTCGGTAACACGGGGGACGCAAAATACAATCGTCAATAAATCCTGCTCCTTGGACTTCAGGAAGTTATTGGCGACTTGATGCCGTATCGAGAAGGATCAGGTTCCTTGCCTTCTGGCTCAGCGCGTTCGTGAAATCGATCTTGTGGGCCCGCATGAGATGGTCTCTGATCACATTCGTGATCTCCTCCTCCGACTCGTCATGCACCTCGAAAGAGCAATTCATCCCCATCGCCCGGCAACTGAGATGCTTTCTCATGGTTCACCTCCTGCGGGAACACCGCGCCATCTCAATGTATCTATCGTATCTGGGAACTCGTAAACTATCAAATCCCATGTCACCCCATGTCACCCTGACCTGCACCCGTCGGATCGGTCCGAGACGTGCTAATGCTTTTCAGCCCTTAACCTCACTCCATCTTTGGTCCAACCCGAAGTTTAAAATAATTGCCTCCTTCGCGGCCCTTGGTTGCAGTCCATGCGGTTTCCCTTCGACTTCTTGCATGATAATGGAGATGGTGACCTGCCCCCCGTTTTTATACCAACTGGAGTGAGAGTCCGACCTCCGGATTTTCGGTTTTAATACGCTCTGCGAACGCCTCGGGCGTCGTGTTTCCCAGCGAACTGTGCGGGCGTACCTGGTTGTATTCGACACGCCAGGATTGACCTTCGGGGTGTTGGCTCGCAGGTCGGGTTTCACCCTCCCCTGCCGGATCGGTACAAGGAAGAGAAGATCGGCACGAAGGACTTGATCGGCATCGCTGAGAAGATCGACGGGTTCGACCTGGGGAGCGGGGCCACCGAGCGGGGGATGCGCACCGCGCTGGGGGCCCGGCTGCGGAAGAAGCCCGACAACGTCGTGGGCCGGTACAAGATTACTCCCGCGGGACAACTACACCGAGCCCACCTATGGCAACTGATACCGGTGCGGAAGACCGAGCATACACATGGCGATTGAAAAATGCCGGGAGTTCGACCCCCATCAGTCAAGGATTTACATTGGGATAAAATGAGTTGCTACTGCCCAGAAGAGCCCGGCCGCTGCGAGGAAATATGCAACTCCGATTCCAGCGCCGGTCAGGGCGCCCCTAAAAGCGCGGCGGGAATTTCGATCCCAAGGATGATCGCAAGGAGTTACAAGCTCAAGGAGGGGCAAGATCGGTGGTTCCTCAGTGTGCGGGACAGAAGAGGATTCACTCAGCGACGTTTTCTGTTTCACCATTTCTTCACCTCCTAGTCCTCGGTCATGGTTTTGATGACTTCGTTGCCCTTTCCAACGGATTTGTCCTGGGAATAGAATTTATCCCGGCCCACTCCCAGCAATAGGCAGTTTACTGATCGGATCGTTTGATACGTATGCTCCCTAAAATGGGGTATGTATTTACATTGAGATAAAATAAGTTACTACTGCCCAGAAGAGTCCGGCCGCTGCGAGGAAACATGCAACGACGATTCCAGCGCCGGTCAGGGCGCCCCAAAAAGCGCGGCGGGAATTTCGATCCCAAGGATGATCGCAAGGAGTTACAAGCTCAAGGAGGGGCAAGATCGGTGGTTCCTCAGTATGTGGGACAGAAGAGGTATCGTCGCCTGCGCCACTTGGAGGGGGAGGGAGATCTATCCCTGATGAATCCTCCGGGGTGCCTTGCGGATGCTCAGGCGGTAAAACCGGCGAAACGTGGGTAGGGGGATCGGGCCGGAAAGCGGCTACTGGCGTTCCGCGAACCACGGTGAGCGCTCGGGGTCGCTGGGGCGGCTCTGGCGGCTCCGTGGCCGAGAAAGCCATCGGAAAGCCGTTCCCGCACTTCCGGCATCGTATCAGGGCCGATTTCCACTTTCTGTATGAGGATGCGGCGATACGGTAATATTTCTTGCAGTTGGGGCACTCCAGACTCAGGGAAAGAGCACGCTCCTTGCCTCCCAGTTGCGACCCATCCGTATAAGGTATTTGGCAGGATTCACTCAGCGGCGTTTCCTGTTTCACCATTTCTTCACCTCATAGTGCTCGGTGATAGTTTTGATGACTTCGTTGCCCTTTCCGACGGATTTGGGCTGGTAATAGCATTTATCCCGGCCCACTCCCAGCAACAGGCAGTTTACTGATCGGATCGTTTGATACGTATGCTCCCTAAAATGGGGTGTGGATTTACATTGGGATAAAATGAGTTGCTACTGCCCAGAAGAGTCCGGCCGCTGCGAGGCAACATGCAACGACGATCGCCGAGAAGGCCAGGAGGGACCAATAAAAGGAACCTGCGTCACTTGGAGGGTGAGGGAGATCTATCCCTGATGAATCCTCCGGAGTGCCTTGCGGATGCGGAAGGAGGTCCACCTCCCGAGGGCTTGCAGGAGGGGGCTCTTTTCGGGCCAAATATTCCCACCCCGAATCGGCCCATATCCAGATTGCCGGAGCGAGTTTCTCCGCGACAGGGACCCCCAAGGCGCCGACGGGCCGCACGGAGGATCGGTGAGAGGGCTCAGGCGGTAAAACCGGCGAAACGGGGGTAGGGGGATCGGGCCGGAAAGCGGTTACTGGCGTTCCGCGAACCACGGTGAGCGGTCGGGGGCGCTGGGGCGGCTCTGGCGGCTCCATGGCCGAGAAAGCCACCGGAAAGCTGTTCCCGCACTTCCGGCATCGTATCAGGGCCGATTTCCACTCTCCGAATGAGGATGGGGCGATACGGTAATTTGCCTTGCAGTTGGGGCACTCCAGACTCAGGAAAAGATCACGCTCACGGTAGACAGTGTGAGTTTTCATATACACACCACCATTGCCCTACACGTGTAGGGGACTATTTTTTTAAGCCGCCTCCTGCCGTATCCGACCAACCCCGCCATTATTCGGGAGTGATGACGAGGCTCGAATCAGGCGGGGATGGGTGAAATATTCTTTCCGCCCATTTCAGGAGATCCTTGGTGTTATTCACCCGATCCTTCCTCCGGCGTTCCGTCAGTTGCCCGACCGGCTCACTCATTAGGCGGTTGTAATCCAAACGATAAACAATATAGGTCTGCATATCCGATCCTCTGTAAGTTGGATGTCTACTTCTTCATCCGCCTCCTGCAACTCGATATGTATCGCTGCAATATTAGAAGCAAATTCCGGGCCGATGATGGTGTGGCCGTAATCCGCTGATATTAAAAAGCAATAAATTTATCAGTAATTACTTTCTCCGGTAACTAACCGTAATATTGGGGAAAATATTTTCCTGTTTTGGAGGCATTATGCTTACACCGTCGATGTGAACCTTGTGAACCTAGGTGAACCTTTCTATATCGTCCCCTATATGAGAATACACGGAGGGATATTGATCCCACGCGTGACATGCAAAGGTTCACAAAGGTTCACAGGTTCACACACCCGATCCCGGCAAGGATGACCAAAGAGCACCTGTGGCGTCATAAGGGGTACCTAAAATGAACAGGATCCATTTATTACAAGCACTTGAAACGAGTAACCCCGTGCTACACGGCATCGACGCGGTGCTGCCGCGAGCGCCAGGTCGATGCCGCGATCCAGTTCTGGTGCGGGTTCGCGGGTTCTCCCGCGGTCGGATCCGGGCCCGGCCTGCGATAAATACGGGCACTTAACCCGAAGGTATTGAACAGTCTTAGATATGACACAAACACTTATAAAATATAGTATTAATGATCTTTTATGCAGCAGGATTATTAAAGCATCGTGACCTGCTTATCCCATCTTTATCCCGTCATCCCGTCTTAGGTCTGGCCCGCGGTCGTCAGCGTCGTCCCCGCGGGCTCGATCCTCGAGGTCTCCGGGGTGCCGGGCGTGGGGGACCACTCTGCCGCTGGGCCGCTGGTTCCATCCTGGTATAGAGGAGGTACGGATCGGCGAGGAGGTCAGCCGGCATATTCCGGTTTCATTCCCTTATAGCCATCCCGATACCCACGAGCGTAAGAATGAACATCGCGGCTGCCGTTTCTACGGGCGATATTAGCGATCGAATAAGTATCGGGGGGTGATGTCGAGTGTTGGTTATTGAAGTGGAATTGGATTCCTTCGCTATATCCTCTCCCGTATTCCATTTTCTTTAGTGCATACATCCTGGCCGGCGCTGGAATCGGAGTTGCATGTTTCCTCGCAGCGGCCGGACTCATCTGGGCACGAGCAACTCGTTTTATCCCAATGTAAATCCACACTACGTCCCTACCAGGCGAACGAGGATGGCTCAGGACGCGACGAAAGGCGGCTTTCATGGTAGGAGTAGCGGTAGGAGTAGCAACCTCCGAGAACAGGAAAAAATGAAAGGGAACCGCATCTCTGCGATTCCCTTATGTTTTTTGGTAGCGGGGCCAGGATTTGAACCTGGGACCTTCGGGTTATGAGCCCGACGAGCTACCGGACTGCTCCACCCCGCGTCAAGAAAAGAGAAATATACTCCTCCCACGCCATCATGTCAACCACGGTATCTTAGCTTTGTGTCATGCCTGGGAAGCACCCACCAACCGGTCGGTGTACCCATCGCTCTCTGGTGCTCGCCATTTGTAAGCAGGCACCGACTGGCTGACATTTCACATCGGGCACGGTAATTGAACTTTGCAACGGCATGAGCGAGGATTTGAAACCACAATCCGACACATTGTTGTCGCCCCGTCGGGAGGAAAACATCTCCCGGCGGATCCTCACCGTCCGGGGACACCGTGTCATGCTGGACGCCGACCTCGCGGCACTCTACGACGTCCCGACAAAGGCCTTCAATCAGGCCATCCAGCGAAATATGGACCGTTTCCCTATAGATTTCATGTTCCAACTGACGGAAGAAGAGTTCGCCGGTTTGAGGTCACAATTTGTGACCTCAAAGAAAGGGCGCGGAGGCGGATCGGATTCTGATCTGTTCCCGGTTTGACCGGGTTCGAAATCCGGAGGGTATTGGCGGTGGGCATCCATCAACGCGGGAAATCGAATTCCATCAAGGATCTGCTGATAAAGATCGCCAGGCGGGAGCACCTGGAGCTCTCCGAGGGGGACGCCACCCCCTTTTCCATTTACGCATCGGCCTGGCTGGAGAGGAAGAAGGCGACGCTTGCCCGCTCCACCTACGGAGATTACCGCTCGATCTGGAGGAAATATGTCCTCCCCTACTTCGGGAACATGGCGCTATGCCGGGTGACAAGGCTCGACGTGGAAGAGTTCCTCGGCAACCTACCGGACATCTCCGCGAAGCGGAAGAACAACATCATGGTTCCGCTGAAGTGTCTTTTCAACGACGCCAGCCGGCGCGGAGAGATCGATGAGCCCCCTTCCGAGAACATCCGCCGGCTCAAGGAAATAAAGCCGTTCATCGACCCCTTCTCTTTCCGGGAAATGAAGCTTCTCCTGGAGCACGTCGATCCCCATTACGGGGCGTATTTCACGACCGCGTTCCTGACGGGGATGCGGCCCAACGAGATGATCGCGCTCAAATGGTCCAACGTGGATTTCGAGATGCGGTGCATCACCGTCCGGGAAGGCCGCGTCCTTGGAATCGAAGGACCGCCCAAGACGATGTCTTCCTACCGCGACGTCGACATGCTCGATCCTCTCTCCGAGGCGCTACGGAAGCATCGACAGGAGGCTCGGCCGGGAGCGACGTACGTTTTCCCGGGGAAAACCGGCAGACCGCTCGAAGTGAACAACCTTCGAAACAGGATCTGGTATCCCGCGATTGCCTCGGCCGGGTTGCGCCGGCGAACGATGTACCAGACGCGGCACACCTTCGCATCGCTCATGCTTGGCCACGGCGAGGATCCGCTCTGGGTGGCGCGCATGCTGGGACACACCAGCCTGGACATGATTTTTAAACATTACGGGAAGTTCATCCGAAACCGCTCCCGGAAGGACGGGGGAAGGTTTTTGGAGGGACTCAAGGAGGCGGAGGCGTCCGCCAGCGGGAAGCCGTGAACCCGGAGATGAGGACGAAATCGATGAAAATATCCCTGTGGTGGACAATACGGTTTTTTGCGGGATATCGGATATAGTTATTACATCGACGATGCTTTATAGGGGGGATAAGCAATGGCGGCGGACATGAGCTTCAAGGGGGTCTTCCCGATCCTGGTGACACCGTTCGACGAGAAGGAGAACGTCGACCTCGAGTCGTTCGTCCGCGTCGTCCGGTTCATGGCGGATGTCGGCGTGGACGGCGTCACCATCCTGGGGGTTCTGGGCGAATCGAACCGGTTGGTCGATTCCGAACGGGAGGAACTGATCAAGGCTGCGGTGACGGCGGCGGGTGGGCGGATCCCCGTCGTCGTCGGGACCAGCCACAAGGGGACACAGGCGACCCTGTACCTCAGCCTGGTGGCGGAGTCCCTTGGGGCGGCCGCCGTCATGGTAACCCCGTCGAAGGAGGCGGTTCCCAACGAGGAGCGAATCTTCGAATATTTCCGGATGGTGGCGCAGGAGATCACCGTCCCCATCGTCCTGCAGGACCACCCCGGCTCGACGGAAGTCCACATGTCCGTGCCGTTGATCCTGCGGATGGTGAACGAGATCCCGCGGATCGCGTGCATCAAGCAGGAGGCGCCTCCGACCCCTACCAGGATCGCCGCGCTGATCGCGGGGATGAAAGACCGGAGGGTGCCCGTCCTGACCGGCCTCGGGGCCCTCTACGGGATGTTCGACCTGGAACGCGGCAGCGACGGGTACATGACGGGGTTCGCCTTCCCCGAGGCGCTGGTCGCCATGGTAACGGCGGTCCGGGCGGGCCGGATGGAGGACGCGTGGGAGCTGTACCGCCGCTTCCTCCCCCTGATCGTCTTCGAGCAGCAGCCGGGGATCGCCATTCGCAAGGAGATCTACCGGCTGCGGGGGCTTATCCGGAGCAACCGTGTGCGGCACCCCGGCGCGCCGCTGGTCGCGTCGGCGGGCGAGCAGCTCCGGTCGGTGATAACCCGCGTCCTCCCCGGCGTGGACATCACCAGGCCGCTGGCGCTTTGAGCCGAACGCCGTTCCCGGAGGCGCGGAAATGAAAGCGGTTCTGATGCGCGGGTTGGGCGGCATCGAGTTCCTTCACATCGCGGAGCATCCCGACCCCGTCATGAAGGAGGACGAGCTCCTCGTCCGGATCCGGGCGACGGCGCTCAACCGCGCCGACCTGCTGCAGCGGCGCGGGAAGCACCCTCCTCCCAAGGGGGTGCCGGACATCCTCGGGCTCGAGATGGCGGGAGAGGTCGCTTCGGTCGGCCCCGCGTGCGAGGGATGGGCCCCGGGGGACCGGGTGTGCGCCCTGCTGCCGGGAGCCGGATATGCGGAGCTCGTGGCCATCCCCGCGGGACTGGCGATGCGGATCCCCGAAGATCTCTCCTTCGAGCAGGCCGCGGCGATCCCGGAGGTATTCCTGACGGCGTACCGGAACCTGTTCGACGTGTGTGGCCTCGCATCGGGTCAGACCGTGCTGGTGCACGCGGTGGGAAGCGGCGTGGGGACGGCGGCGGTGCAGCTGGTCCGCGAGGCGGGAGGAATCTCCCTCGTTACGGCGGGGTCCACGGAAAAGATCGCGCGGTGCGCGGCGCTGGGCGCGATTGCCGGGTGGAACTACAAGGACGGGCCGTTCGCCCCGTGGGTCGCGGAGCAGACCGGGGGGCGCGGGGTCGACATCATCCTGGATTTCGTCGGGGCGCCATATTTCGGGCAGAATCTGGAGGCACTCGCGGTCGACGGAAGGATGGCCGTCATCGGGACGCTCGGCGGGGCCGATGTAGGGACGTTCAGCCTGCGGACGCTCATGTCGAAGCGGCTGCAGATCACGGGGGCGGGGCTCCGCTCGATGGACACCGCGCGGAAGATCGCGCTCACCCGCGCCTTCTCGGAGTTCGCGCTTCCCCGGTTCGCCGTCGGGAGGCTCGTCCCGATCGTCGACTCCGTCTTCGACTGGCGCGATGTCGGCGACGCCCACCTGCGGATGGAGTCGAACGCCAACATCGGGAAGATCGTCCTTCGGGTGACAGGGTAAGGAGGGACCGTTTCGGCGGTCCGGCTACCGCTTCTTGAACGGTCCCCGGGGCTTCGGGGGGGACTTCTTCTTCCCGGGGTGTTTCGCTCCCCGCTTCCAGGCGGGCTTCGGCTGGCGCGGGCCCTTGCGTTCGGCGTCCCTGGCCGCGGCCGCCGCCTTCTCCTTCTCGATCTCTTTTTTTCGCGCCGCCTCGTTGATCGACTGCTTGATCACTTTCCGTTTCCCGCGATCGGCGGGAGTCTCGAACCGCTTCGGGTGGCGCGGCACGTCGGCGGGAGGTTTCTGTCCCGCGACTTCCACCTCCCGGCGGTCCATGTAGGTGTTCATCTCCCGCACTTCCTTCGACGTGAGGTAGCGCCACTCCCCCGGCTCGACGCCGGCGAGCTCCAGCGGTCCGATCGCGACGCGCCGCAGCTTGGTCACCCGGTGGCCGATGGCGTCGAACATCTTGCGGACCTGGTGGTACCGGCCTTCCGCGATGCGCATCATCACCCACGCCTTGCCGCCCTTCTTCTCGATGAAGTTGATCTGGGCGGAGGTCGTCATCTTCCCCTCGATCGCGACGCCGCGCCGCAGGACGTTCAGCTCCGCCGGGCGGGGGACGCTCTGCAGCTTGGCGATGTACGTCTTCTCGACGCCGAAACGGGGGTGCGTGAGCCGGTAGGCAAACTCGCCGTCGTTCGTGAGCAGGAGCAGACCGGTCGTGTGGAAGTCGAGGCGGCCGACGGGGAAGACGCGGGAGGAGAGCTCGCCGATCAGCGACGGTGCGGTCTTGCGGCCCTCGCGGTCCTTCATCGTGGTCACCACGTTGTCGGGCTTGTACAGCATGATGTAGATCTTCTCTTCCTGGACCGGGACGAGCGTGCGGCCGTCGAGGCGCACCTCCTGCGTGGACGGGTCCCACAGTGTGCCGGGGTCCAGGACCGTAACGCCGGCCACGGTGACGCGGCCGTTGCGGACCATCTCGTCGGCCACGCGGCGGGAGACAGACGCGGCCAGCGAGAGGTATCGGTTCAGGCGTTCAGTCGCCATTCCCGGGCTCGCTCCCCTCGCCCGCCGCCTTCGAGACGGCGTCCGACAGCTCGGCTTCGGTCACGTCCGCTGGAATCTTCTCTTGCGCCGCCGACGCCCCTTCCTCCCCCGGCCCGGCTTCGGCCAGGCTCGCGGCGAGCTCGTCCCCGCCCTGCTCGATTCCGCCGTCGGGGATCGCCGGCAGGTGCATCGTCGGACGGCTTTCCTCGACCGGCGTCCCGGTGGAGGCGGCCAGGAAATCCTCGATATCCCGCATCGACGGCAGCTCGGAGAGGGAGCCGAGGCTGAACGTCTCCATGAACTCCCGGGTGGTTCCGAAGAGGAACGGCTTGCCGGGGACGTCCTTCTTCCCCGTCACCTTCACGAGCCGCCGGTCCATCAGGGTCTTCAACGACCCGGCGCAATCCACGCCGCGGATCTGCTCGATCTCCTGCCGGGTCAGCGGCTGCTTGTAGGCGATGATCGCCAGCGTCTCCAGCGCGGCGCGGGAGAAGCGCGGCGGCTTCACGTCGAAGAGACGGCGCACGTGCTCCTGGTTCGCCGGGTTGGTGCGGAACTGGAACCCCTTCCCCACCTCTTCGACAAGGATGCCCGAGGAGTCCGCGGGGTATTTCGCCCGGAGGAGGGCGAGCACCTCCCGCACCTGGGCACGGTTGAGGCGGCCCAGCAGCTGGCGCGCCTTTTCGATGGGGATCGGCTCGTTGGAAACGAGGAGGAGGCTCTCCAGGATCGAGGCGGCGCGCGGAAGATCGGCGTCGGGCTCCGGCGGCTCCGTCTCCGCCTCGGCGGCGGGGCGCAGGAGCTCGTCGACGGTGATCGGCTCCCCGGACGCCGGCGGATCACTCCCCGTCGGCGGATTCGATTTCGGTGTCTCTTCCATTTTCGGTCTCCCGGACGGACGGCACGATGCTGATCAGCCCCAGAGGGTTCGCCTGGTACACGCGAATCGTCTTGAGGCGGACCAGCTCGAGGATGGCCAGAAAAAAGGATACGATCTCGTTCCTCGACTGGCAATGCGCGACGATGTCCTCGAAGCGGATGGACCCCTCTTCCTTCAGGCGATCGAGGAGGAACGCGATGGCGTCGGCGATGGTAAGCCGGTCGATGGAGAACTCCGCGGCGGCGTCGACGGGCACCCGCGCCAGGGCGTCCTTGAAGGCCGTGATGAGGTCCGCCATCGACAGCTCGGTGATGACGAGCTCTTCGCCCGGGATCTCCTCCCCGAGGAAATCGCGTACGAAGACGTCCCGCCCCAGCACCGGGCGGTCGCCCAGGCGCGCCGCCGCCTCCTTGAACCGCTCGTACTCGATCAGGCGCCGGGACAGCTCCTGGCGCATCACCTCGGGGTCTTCCTCCTCCTCCTCGTCCCCGTGGCGCGGCAGCAGCGACTTCGACTTGATGTAAACGAGGGTGGAGGCCATCACCAGGAACTCGCCCGCGACCTCGAGGTTCAGCGCCTGCATCAGGTCGAGGTAGGCCAGGTACTGCTCGGTGATCTTGGCGATCGGGATGTCGTTGATGTCGAGCTTCTGGTCGCGGACCAGGTGCAGCAGGATGTCGAGGGGGCCCTCGAAGATGTCGAGGCGCAGCGGGACATCCCCGACGGGGCTTGTCGGGGAGTCGCCGGCGTTCCGGGCGAGATCCGGCCTGTCGTCAGATCCGGACAGCGTCGCGGACCTCCGCCATCTTGGCGCCCGCCACCTCCCGCGCGCGGCGCGTCCCGTCGGCCAGGATCTCGCGCACGGAGACGCCGCTTCCCACGACCTGCAGGCGCTTTTCGCGAACGGGGGCGAGTACCTTCTCCATCCCCTCGAACATCCACTTCTTGCACTCGATGCATCCTATTCCCGCGGTGCGGCACCCCGCGTCCACCTTCGCGATCGTCGCCTCGTCGGAAAAGATCTTGTGGTAGGAGAAGACGTTGCAGATCTCGGGGTTCCCGCGGTCGGTGCGCCGCTGCCGCGCCGGGTCGGTGACCATCGGCTTCACCTTGCCCCACGCCTCCTCCGACGTGTCGGAGAGGAGGATCGCGTTGCCGTAGCTCTTGCTCATCTTCCGGGTGTCGGTCCCCATCATCTTCGACGTTTCGGTCAGGTACGCCTCGGGGATGGTAAGACACTCCCTGTACAGGAAGTTGAACCGCCGGGCGATCTCGCGGGTGAGCTCGAGGTGCGGGACCTGGTCGATGCCGACGGGGACGAGCGTGGCGTCATACATCAGGATGTCGGCCGCCTGGAGGACCGGGTAGCCGAGGAAGCCGTACGTCTGCAGGTCGCGGGTGGTCTGCTCCCGGAGCTGCTCCTTGTAGGTCGGGTTGCGCTCCAGCCACGGCAGCGGCGTGATCATGGAGAGGAGCAGGTGCAGCTCGGCGTGCTCGGGGACGTGGCTCTGGATGAAGATCGTCGCTCTTTGCGGGTCGATCCCGGAGGCCAGCCAGTCGATGACCATGTCGTCGATGCTCTCGCGGATGACGGCGGTGCGGTCGTACTCGGTGGTCAGCGCGTGCCAGTCGGCGACGAAGAAGAAGCAGTCGTTCTCCTCCTGGAGCTTCTTCCAGTTGACCAGGACCCCGAGATAGTGCCCCAGGTGAAGCTGACCGCTCGGCCGCATGCCGCTCAAGACCCGTTTCCGCAACGCCTCGCCTCCGCCGGTAATCGGTTATCCGCCCAGAAAAACTATGATGAGCAGGCGCATCAAAGGTTGGACAATGCCCCGGATTATACCAAACGGGTCGAACATGAGTAGCACGATCAGCAGGAGCATGCCGTACCGCTCGACGGACGCGAGCGCCATCGAGGGACGGGGCGGCAGCAGGCCGACGGCGATCCGGCCGCCGTCCAGGGGAGGGATCGGAATCAGGTTGAAGATCGCCAGGATCACGTTCCATTTAATCGACTGGATGCACATCAGGGCGATCGGCAGGGTGATCATGCGACTAGAGGTGTCTAACAGGGGAATGGCTGTTTCCGAAATTGCCCTCATGAGAAGCGCCGGATCAATAGCGGTGAGAATGCGCAAGACAAGCCCGGATATCGCGGCAAGCCCCAAGTTGGCCACCACTCCGGCAGCGGCCACGTAAATCGGGTCCCGCTTCTGGTCGCGCAGCAGGCGGAAGTTTACGGGGACCGGCTTGGCCCAACCGAAGAGCATCCCCGACCCCATCAATATCATCATGGCTGGGAGGATGATCGTGCCGAACGGGTCGATGTGGGGAAACGGGTTGAGCGTCACCCGCCCCAGCATCTTCGCCGTGGGATCCCCCTTCTTGAACGCGACCCAGCCGTGCGCCGCCTCGTGGAAAGTGATCGCGAGGATCAAAGGGATGGCGTTGATGGATAATTCGCGAAGAATTTGTTGGATGTCGGGCAACCGTTCATCCTCTCTGTTCGGGAAGGTATTATTTTACCACCGAAACCGCAGAACAGGGACGTTCCTGAGAACTCCAGAAAATAATGGACGTCTGTCCCACTTCAACGGGAGTTCTCAGGAACGTCCCTGTTCTGCGGATGGTGGGGAGGTGGCGAGGAGGAAGGCGATCTCTTCTTTCTTGTTGCGGAGTTCGCCGGCCAGCCTCCGCTCGAGGAGGAGATCGAAGATCTCCTTGAAGCGCGGCCCGGGAGAATACCCGAGCTCGAGGAGGTCCTGACCGCTCAGGTGGAGGCGGACGTTTTTCAGCTGGGTGAAATAGAGGGAGATATACCGTTTGATATCGGGATGTTTCGATCGCGCCATCAAGTATAGAATCACTTCGGTCGGCAAGGGGGACAAGACGTCGTGGATCATCTTCCGGGAGATGGAAGGCGTCGAAACCAGGCGCAGGATGACGCTCTCCCCCTCGTCCTTGCAGATCCTGACCCACTCGCGCACCCGGGAGCGTGCCCCGAGATCCTTCACGAGTTTTTTCGCGTCGTCACGGGGAAGGGGGTCGAGCATCGCGAGGAACAACACCGCCCACTTTTCGACCTTCTCCTCGAGGAAGAGGAGGGAGAACCAGGCGAGCACCTCCTGCACCTCGCCGAGGAGCGCCAGGTGCGGCTTGTCGAGCGCCAGGCCGGGATGGACCGACGTCCCGAGGCCAAGTTCGGAGATGCGCCGGACGATCCATACCGGATCTTTCTCTTTAAGTATCAGCTCCAACTCACTGTATAACCTTGGCTTTGGAATCCTTGACAACAGGTCCAACCGGACCGCGTTCCGGATGAGGTTCAACGTGTGCCGGCCGACGGTGAAGCCGAACCGCCGCTCGAAGCGCATCGCCCGGAGGATCCGCGTCGGGTCCTCGACGAACGACAGGGAGTGGAGCACCCGGATGACCTTCTCCTTGATGTCCCGCTGGGCGCCGAAGAAGTCGATCACCTCCCCGAACCCCTCGGGGGAAAGCCGCACGGCCAGGGTGTTGATGACGAAATCCCGGCGATACATGTCCTGCTTGAGGGAGCTGTACTCCACCGTGGGGAGGGCCGCCGGCTTGAGGTAATATTCAACGCGCGCGGTGGCGACGTCGATCTTGAAGCCGTCCGGGAAGACCAGCACCGCGGTGCCGAACTTGTGGTGCGGCCGGACGCGGGCGCCCTGCTCCTCGGCGAACGTCTCGGCGAACCGGATCCCGTCCCCCTCCACCACGATGTCCACGTCGAGGTTATCGACCCGCATCACGAGGTCGCGAACGAACCCCCCGACGGCGAACGCCTTCATCGCCATCCGTTCCGCGCACTCCCCCGCCGCCCGCAGCAGGGACAACACGCGCGCGGGAAGCCGATCCCGCATCAGGTTCCCCACGTTCTTGCGGGGCGCCATCGCCCCTTCCGTGTCGACATCCTCCCCGGCGCCGGGATGCTCCACGTCCCGCATGTCGTAGAGGAAGAGGAGCAGCCCCGTCCGGGTGATGACTCCGAGGAGTTCCTTCCCCCGAACCACCGGGACCAGCCGCTGGTTCTTCCCGATGATGATCTCCTCGATCCGCTCGATCTCGGTTTCGGGCGTCGCCGTCTCGTAGTCGGCGTTCATGTACTCCCCCGCCCGTTCCTCGCCCAGGCCGTGGTAGACGGCCTTTTCCACCACCTGCCGGGTGAGGATCCCCACCACCTTGCCGCTTCGCATCACCGGAACGGCGTTGATGTTGGACCGGGTGAGCGCATGGTGCACTTCGAGGATCGTATCCCCCGCGTCCACGGTGCGCGCCGGGGACGCCATCACGTCCGCGGCCGAGCGCCTGGGGATCACCTTCTCCTCGAGCACGCGCAGGATCTTCTCCCGAACCTGGAACGTCGTCATGTCCTTGACCGTCGCCGAGGCGGCGTAGGCGTGCCCGCCGCCGCCGAACTCCCGCATCACCGCGGCCGCGTCGACCTCCGGCTTCCGGCTGCGGCCCACCAGCACCACCCGATCCCCCATCTGGCAGATGGCGAAGAGGATGCTCACCCCCTCCATGTCGCGCAATTTGTGCACGAGGAGGGCCAGGTCCCCGACGTACTCCTCCCGCCGCGCCTCGGCGATCACCACCTCGACCCCGCGGATCGTGTACGCCCGCGTCCCCTGGAGCAGGTCGTACAGCAGGGAGATCTGCCCGGAGGTCAGGTCCTTGGCGAGGATATCGGACACCTGGGTGAGCTTCGCCCCGCAGGAGAGCAGGTGCGCCGCGGCGAGGTAGTCGTCCACCGTGGTCGACGGGAAGCCGAGCGAGCCCGTGTCCTCGTAGATCCCCAGCATCATCACCGTCGCCTCGTCCGGCGAGATGGGGATCCCCCGCTCCTTGAGGATCTGGACGAGGATCGTCGTGGTCGAGCCGACGCGCCGGATCACCTCGAGGTCGCCCTTGACGTCGGCGTCCTCGTCGGGATGGTGGTCGTAGACGTGGACCGGGACGCCCGGGCGCCCGATCAGTTCCCCGAAGATCCCGATGCGGGAGCGGGTGCGGATGTCGACCAGGATCAGGCGGGTCACCTTGTCGAGGTCGATCTCGCGGGGCTTGCGCATCGGCAGGTTGTAGAAGGCGGACTGGACGAGGAACCCCTTGACCGTCTCCTCCTGCGATCCGGGGAGGACGCAGACCGCGCCGGGATAGAGCTTGGTCGCCGCCAGCATCGATGCGATCGTGTCGAAGTCGGCGTTCAGGTGGGTGGTGATGACGTCCATGGCGGCGCTAGTGTACCGTCTCGCAAATATCTTGAAGCACCGAGAACGTCGATGCGCCGCGCCCGGCAAGGCGCACGACCGAGGATGATGGGGGACACTCCTGGTTTTCTCGGCGAAAAAACAAGGAGTGTCCCCCCTCATCGCGAGGGAGTGCCCCACTCCCGGACGAAATACTCTCCCTGAGGTACCCCCAGCTGCCGACCCGATGTTTCTTTATCGGCATATGGGGCACAACGAAGCCGGAGCGGATGCAGCGGCGTTCGAATGCCAAGATATTTGCGAAACGGTGCACTAGCCGCGGGGGTGGTGCTTGCCGTGGATGTCCCGCAGCCGTTCCGGGGTGACGTGCGTGTAGATCTGGGTGGTGGCGATGTCGGCGTGGCCGAGCATCGCCTGGACCGCGCGCAGGTCCGCGCCCCCCGCCAGCAGGTGGCTGGCGAACGAGTGGCGCAGCGTGTGCGGGGAGATCCGCTGCTCGATCCCCGCCGCAAGCGCCCAGCGCCGGATCCGGTTCCACAACGTCTGCCGGGTGATCGCCTTTCCGCGGCGCGAGAGGAACAGGTCGCTCGAATGCCGCTTCCCCAGGAACGACTGCCGCGCGGTGGCGGTGTACTCCCCGAGAACGGACAGGGCGACGTCCGCCACCGGCACGACACGCTCCTTGCCGCCCTTTCCCAGGACGTACAGGAAACCGGCGTTCGCGTCGACGTTCTGGAGCCGGAGGGTCACCATCTCGGAGGCGCGCAGCCCCGATGCGTACAGGATCGTCAGCATCGCCCGGTCGCGGATCCCCTCGGGAGTGCCCCCGTCCGGCGCGGCCAGGAGCCGATCCACCTGCGTGAGGGTGAGGTATTTCGGCAGCGGCCGCCCGAGCCGCGGCGCCTTGACCCCGGTGATGGGGGACGCGGCGAGAACCCCCTCGCGCACGAGGAACCGGAAGAAGGAGCGCAGCGTCGAGACGTGCCGGGCGGTGGAACGGGCCGAGAGGCCGCCGTCCCGGAGCGATGTGAGGTGGTCGAGGAGGTCGGGGCGTGCGAACTTCCTCGCGTCGATCCCGCGTTCCGAGAGAAAGACGGAAAAGCGGTGCATGTCGGCGCCATACGCCGACAGCGTGTTTCCCGAGAGACGCCGCTCCGTCTTCAGGTGGAGGAGAAATGCATCGAGGAGGGCGTCGTTGTCCATCAGCGGGCCTCCGGGAGGGGGATCTCCACGATCCGCGGCTCCATCGTGGCAAGGTCGACGATCGCGCACGTGTTCTTCCCCCGCACGAGGCCGCACGACTCTCCCGGATTCACCACCAGCGCCTTTCCCACCCGCATCGTGAGCGGCCGGTGCGTGTGGCCGAAGAGAACGAGGTCGAACCGCCCCTGCCCGGAGAGCTCCCCCTGCAGCTGGTCGTAGGAATGCGCGAGCAGGATCGTCCGCCCGTCCACCGTTTCGATGTGCGGCCCCTGCCGGAACGCCCCGCCCGTCGCCTCCTGCAGCCCGTCGCGATCGGAGTCGCAGTTGCCGAAGACCCCGCGCAGGGGGAACGCCGGATCGGCGTACCCCGCGAGGACGGCCGGCGAGCAGACATCCCCGAGATGGAGCACCATCCCCACCCCCTCGGCGCGAAAAAGGAGGAGCGCGCCTGCCGCGGCGCCCCGGTGGTCGTGGGAGTCGGATAAGATCCCCACCTTCACGAGGGCGCCACTTCCCTACGCCCCTATGGACGCGAGGAGCGCCTGACGGATCTCCTCCTGGCGTTCGGTGGCCGAGATCTTCCGCCCGTCCCGGTCCACGATGTAGAAGACGTCGGCCACCTGGTCCGCTTTCGTGGAGATCTTGGAGAGCGCGATGTCGATCCCCAGCGCCGTCAGCGCGCTCGTGATGTCGTAGAGGAGCCCGATCCGGTCGTAGGTGAAGATGTCCACCACCGTGCAGCGCGAGGAGACCGAGTTGTCGAAGACGACGCGGGTGGGCCGGTACCGGGGGACACGGTCCCGTACGAACTTCCCCGCCCGCGGCTCGGCCATGAGCGCCTCCACGGTGGTCTCCCCGCGGAGAACGCGCGAAAGGTCCGCCATGACGCGCCCCTTCTTCGGGTCCCCCCGCAGGGACTTGCCGAGATAATTGGCGTAGAACGTGTCCAGCGCCACGGCGTCCACGGTGGTGGCGATCGAGGCGTTGAGGATGTTCATGCTGTTGGCCGACAGCGTCCCCGCGATCTTCGCGAAGAGGCCGCGCTCGTCGGGGCAGACGACGAGGAACTCCGTGGTCCCCGATTCCGGCAAGTCGATCGCCACGATAACGGGCGTCTTCCCGTCGAACGCCGCGAGGGTCCGGCAATGCTCGACGAACCGGCCATCGGGAGTGGCCAGGAGATACCGGTCGTCCACGCGGGCGAGGAAGCGATCCACCGTCTCCCGGGACTCTCCGCCCAGGAACTCCCGCACCTGCTCGCGGCGCCGGTGCGCCCGCTCCTCGAACGGGCGCTTGAGGGCCCCCTGGTCCAGAACGTTGCGCCCCTTCTCGTACAGCTCGGCCAGGAGCATCGCCTTCCACTGGGTCCAGACCTCCGGCGCCACCTCCTTCATGTCCGCGTAGGTGAGAAGGTAGAGCTGGTCCAGCCGGGAGGACGTTCCCACGGTGTCGGCGAAGGAGAGGATCAGCTCGATGTCGTGCAGGTCGCGCCGCTGCGAAACGTTGGCCATCAGCAGGTGCTGCTCCACGAGGAAGACGAGGTCCGATACGTCCTGTTCCGGGAGCCTCCAGCGGGCGC
>Ga0315273_10002952_pt1 | contig 20363 bp, 18 predicted proteins | sample YL17G02_0_MG_FD_205753 | JGI IMG/M metagenome (GOLD analysis project Ga0315273, IMG submission 205753) | Sediment microbial communities from Yellowstone Lake, YNP, Wyoming, USA - YL17G02_0 | ecosystem: Environmental > Aquatic > Freshwater > Lake > Sediment | place: USA: Wyoming | collected... | reverse complement strand
TGCTGGAACTGGTAGCTGTCAAACAGCAAGTAGCCTACCGCGATAACCAGGATAAAAAGTACTGCTGTTTTAACGCTATCGGGGATCATGCCGGCCTGCTGGGGTGGAACCGGCACTCGTCCAGGACTCTGGCCGGTCGCTGGTGATCCCATGGATGGTGTTCCCATACATCCTCCTGTAATGGATCAATTCGTCAGCCGGATAAAGGTCAACCTTTGCCCGGCTCGTGTCTGTCGAGAGTATATGATAGGGGAAGGTCCCCGAAGTTTCAAAAATTCGTTGAGCATCGGCCGCTTTTGTTTCGTCCTTATTGTAAGCACATGGACAACGGCGCGGCCCGAAGGTATCCTGCTGGCTGGTGAAATCATCGTGCCTCTTAAGAGAGTTATAACAACGGATGAGGCCTCCGGCCCGGGCCTGATCCGCGGAATCGGACTCAAGTCGGCCACGGCGCTGGTCATCGCGAACATCATCGGCGCGGGAATCTTCACGTCCACCGGATTTCAGGCCGGGGTGTTGGGCCATCCGGGATATATTTTCCTCCTGTGGATTGTGGGCGGCATCCTGGCGCTCTGCGGCGCACTTTGTTACGCCGAGCTTGGCGCCGCGATGCCCCGCGCCGGCGGCGAGTATGTCTATCTCCGCCAGACCTACGGTCTATCCTTCGGATTCATGAGCGCCTTTGTTTCGCTCTTTGCCGGTTTTGCGGCCCCGATCGCATCGGCGCTCAAGAGCCTGGTCCGCTACCTGACCCACTTCTTCCCTGGGCTTGCTTCGGATCCGGTGCTCTGGGGATTCATCAGTGTCAACGACTGGATCGCCATCGCTCTGGCCTGGGCGCTGGTGGCGATCCACTTGCGCGGCGTGCGCGGCGGGATCCGATTTAACGACGGGATCACGCTGCTGAAGCTCTCGGGGATCATCCTGATCGTGATTGCGGCGGCGCTGATTGGAAAAGGACAAATCGCGAACCTGACGCAAGTCTCGGCTCACTACGGTGCGCTGAGCGAGTCTGACAAGCTGGGGGCATTTGCCAATTCCCTCATTTTCGTGATGTTCTGCTATTCGGGATGGAATGCCTCGGCTTATGTGGCCGGGGAGATCAAGGATCCCCAGAAGAACCTGCCCCGCTCCCTTATGCTGGGGACGATCATTGTCGTGGTCCTGTACCTGGCGCTCAACGCGGTTTATTTTTATGGCGCCAATGTCGATACCCTCGCCAACAAGGTCGAGGTAGGGTTGATCGCCTCCCGCGCTCTGTTCGGGAATGCGGGGGCCACTCTGGTCACAACCGTGCTGTCGATATCGCTGTTCGCATCCGCTTCGGCCATGACCATCGCCGGGCCGAGGGTCTACTACGCGCTCGGGAAGGACTTCCCGCCGTTCCGGCTTTTTGCGACGACTGCCAGGTCGACGGGGGCGCCGGCGGCGTCGCTCCTGCTGCAGGGTGTGATCACTTCAGTCATGATCCTGTCGGGCCGCGTGGATCAGATTCAGCAGTATGTGGGATGCACCCTGACGCTTTTTTCGTGCATCGCCATTTCCTGCGTGATTGTTTTGCGGATTCGGAGTCCGCAGATGGCGCGCCCGTTCCGCGCCTGGGGATATCCCGTCACACCGCTTCTCTTTCTCGCGGTTTCGGCGTGGGCTTTGATCTGGAACTTCCGCGGCCGCCCCGTGGAATCCATGCTTTCGCTGGCGACGGTCTTTCTGGGCGGAGCCATCTTTTACCTTATGACCTCGCGCAGGGCGAAGCCGAACAAATAAACCACCAAGGCACCAAGGCACCAAGAAAACACTAAAATACTGAATCCGGTCCGGATCGATATTTAGTGGATGTCTTGGCGTCCCGGTGTCTATTGATCCGGGCTCGGAGCGCCAGTTCAAAGGATCCTATGGCAGGAGCGGGCCGAGTAGATTATCATTGCCTTTAGTAAATCGAGATTGGTTCGGGTGCTCAGATTGAACAGACCATTGAATATTCTTTTGATTCGACCGAAGTCCGTCTACTCGGATGTGGTCGCCGGCATCCCCATTGGCATTGCTCTGCTTGCCACGGTCGCCGAGCAGAAGGGGCACAAGGCTCGCATCCTGGATATAGGCCTGGAGAAAGATCCGGCGGAGAGTTTGAGGCGGGCGTTTCAGGAGTCCGCCTACGACATTGCCGGAATAAGCTGCATGTCGGTCGAGTTTCTGGGGGGGGTGGAAACCGCCCGATCGATCCGGGAATTGTGTCCCGGGACTCACATCATTTTCGGGGGGCAGCACCCCACGATCATGTCCGAGCAGGTCATGAAGATCGATTGCATCGATTCGATCTGCATCGGGGAAGGGGAGGACATCTGGTCGGACTTTCTCGACCGCTTCTCTGCCGGGATGGGTCTTGACGGGGTAGCCGGGCTGTGGTTTCGCCGCGGCGGTGGGGTGGTCCGCAATTTGCCGCGCAATCAATATGTGGATGTCGACGCGGCCCCGGTGCCGGCTTATCACCTGCTCGACATCGAGCGCTACTTCGATATCGACTTTGTTCGCTTTCCCACCGTGGACCGGCGCGCCATCCAGCTCTTTACCAGCCGGGGATGTCCTTATCGCTGCATCTACTGCCATGACCTTTTCGGCAAAAAATTCCGGGGGCGCGACCCCGAACTCGTCTGGAAGGAGATAAAGCACCTCCATGACGAGTACGGGATACGGGAGTTCATGATCGAAGATGACATCTTCAACATGGATCTCGATCGCGCGAAGCGGATCTGCGATCTTATTATCGCCGGCGGAGTCAAAATCGGCCTGCAATTCGGCAACGGTGTCCGGCTCGAGCGGTTCGACGAGGAACTGATGATGAAGCTGGCACAGGCGGGGGCGCACCACATGGCCATTGCCGTGGAATCGGCCAACGACCGCATCCAGAAGCTGATCAAAAAGCACCTGAAGCTCTCGCGTTTCAACGAGGTTCTGTCCTGGGCCCGGAAATACAAGATTGAGACCCTCGGTTTCTTCATGTTGGGTTTTCCCGGTGAGACCGTGGCGGAAATCAATCAGACCATCAAGTTTGCCTGCGACTCCTATTTCGACGAGGCGTTGTTCTCGATTGCAACTCCCTATGCCGGCACCGAACTGAACGATTTGGTGCGGGCCTCGGGTTCGTTTGAGGGCGGCAATGACGTCCACGATGAATGGGAAGGCGTGGTTCGGATCCGATCGGAGGAGTGGGATCATAAAAAACTAAGATGGCTGCAACGTAAGGCCTATTTCCTCTTTTTCCTGACTCGCCTTCGATTTGCAAAAATTCTTCTGAAAATGAGATCACCCAAAATTTTTCGACGCTACTGGGCTGCATTTAGGAGAAATTTTATGCCCTTTTTTGAAGCCCAGCGTTCCCGGGTGAACTAGAATAACCCCCTGAAAACTCGCGTGTTTTCTGCATTGGACGATTCTTATCAAGCTTTTGTCACGAAACGGCTTGGATGAGAGATTAAAAGTAACTTAACATAAATGTTGACAAATCTGCGAATCTCTTCGTAGTATGGTGCCGGTTTGTAAGCTATGTGTGAACAGTCGGATTCATCGGGTGACGGCCGCCGAAGCACTATAAGGGCGGCTTTTTCATTTGACGGGTCGCGGATCGGACACAGATAACCTGTTGTGGACAGCAATTGCTATGTAAGGAGCAGGGATTCCCATGGAAAAAGAAATTGGGAAAGTAAAATGGTTCAACAATGCCAAGGGCTATGGTTTCATTGAAAGAGCCACTGGTGGCGATGTATTTGTTCATCATACAGCCATTCAGATGAGCGGGTTTCGGACGTTGCAAGAAGGAGAGGCGGTGTCCTTTACGGTGACCCGGGGGCCGAAAGGGCTCCAGGCCGAGGACGTGACCAGACCTGAGTAGCTGGAATTTAAGGGCCCCTCCCGCAACTGTCGAGCGGGAGGGGCCTTTTTCTATATAAAACTCGTTGGTTTCCCCCAAAAAAGCAGCCACGAATTCCACCTAGAGGTTCTTCCGCAGCCAGTTACACATGCAATAGCCCAGATAGATATTGAAGGGGGGTTGGCCGGAGGTGTAGTGACCGCACGGGAGCGTGAGTATCGAGTGCGGCAGGCAGAGTTCCCTGTAGTCCGCCAGGACCTGCTGAGAGAGATGGGGCAGGAACGAGTGGTCGTAGAGACCGTGAACCAGCAGGGAGGACTTCCCGGTCCCGACCAGTTTCGGCAAATATGCTTTGGGGCTGATCGGCATCCAGATTCTGCGCAGATCCTCCAGCGAGACATTTCCCTCGAGGCTGGCGCGCACATGCCTGGTCGAGATTCCGGTCCAGACCACGTCCGCGAAATAGGGCGAGACGTGATTCTGGACGCTCATCCTGAGCCGGGGGTCGTGCGCCATGGTGATCAGGGCGACGCAGGATCCGATGCTGGTCCCGAGGATGGCGAACCTGGTGTAGCCCTGACCCTCGAGCCAATCGAGCGCCGCCCTGCAGTCGATGACTGCCTGGCGGAGAGCCTGCAGCGTCCTGCCCAGATTGGGGGAAAGCAGATAGTCGGCGCGCACGAGTTCTTCCGGCATGCGAAGATCGTGGTATGGCAGGCTGATTCGGAGGGAAGAGAGGCCGAAATGCCTCATCATCCGGCAGAGTGCCATGTGGCCGTTTGCGTCGGCGTTCCATTGAGGCAGCACGAGCACGACTCGCCCGCGCGACTCTGCTGGAAAATGCCAGGCGTGCACGGTATTGTTTTTGGGGTACATCGAGGCTGAGGGCGACGTAAAGGCAAGGTGGTCGCCATCGAGACGGTAGTCGGAGACAGGCTTGAAGGAGTGGTAATCGTCGCTGTGCGCCAAAGCCTCGCGCGCATATTCCAGGAGGTATTGCCTGGGATCGCTGACGGGAATTCCGTTCCGGACAAAATCAATCCCCCATTCAAACGGGCGCACCTTCCGGTTTGTGTCGCGGCGCGAGAGGGAGTATTCCCACCTGCGAAAAATAAAATCCAACATGCCTCTTGCCTCCGTGATTGGGCGCCATTAATTTACCAGAACGACAAATCGATGCGAAGGAAGAACCGCGCACCTGGATGCCGGCACGGCAGCCGGGAAGCGGACCTCGGACCTGATTGGCGTTCCGGCGCCGCGACAACAGACAGGAGTTGATATGGATTCAGATCGGCAGGTGGAGTTGCTCGTGCCTCACTACTATCAGGTATCGGTGCCCGAAGGCAGGCATCATCATCTGCCCCTGCTGGTGGGACTGCATGGGTATGCAGGCGACATGGTGTCGATGATGCGCGTGGCCAAGGGGATTGGCGAAGAGGATATGATCGTGGCGTCGATTCAAGGTCCTCACCAGTTTCTGTCACCGCCCCTCGAAGCCGGAAACACGGAAAAGGCGGGATTCGGGTGGCTCACAAAATTCAAAGCCGAGGATTCTCAGGCACGGCACCAGCGCCTGGTCCGGTCGGTCGTCGAAGATGTGGCAAGACACTTTCGCGCGGATGAGAGCCGCGTATTCCTCATCGGTTTTTCACAGGCGTGCGCGCTGAATTATCGCCTGGCGCTGAGCCAGTCGGGTCTCCTGCGGGGAGTGATCGGGGTTTGCGGCGGGTTGCCGGGAGATCTGGCTCACTCCAAGAAGTATCGCAGCGTCCCCGCCGCCGTGCTCCATATCGCGGCGATCGAAGATCAATACTACAGCCTCGACGTTACCCGCAGGTATGAAGAAGCGCTGCGGCGCTATTCCAATGACGTGACTTACCGGGAGTACGAATCGCCGCACGCGTTTCCCCGGCGCTCCATGCCCTTCATCCGCAAGTGGATTCTCGATCGCTGCTGATCCGATCAGAAATCGGAGCAACTCATGAAGTAGCTGCAGTCGCAGGTGTGCTTGCACTTGCGGGCTTGCAGAGGGCGGCCGCATTGCGGGCGGTACTCCTGCCCATCGATCACCGGCGAGAGGTTTTTAACCGGCTCCTGCCGTTTGATATCCGAATCTTTCTCGCGCCGGTTTTCCATTCAATCCCTCTTCATCCTTCTAATTCGATCGACGTTTTTTGGAGTGAGGCGGCATGACATTGCCTACCCCTCCCCTTTTCCTATGAGAACGATGGACAGCGGGAAATCGATCTCGGCCGAACCTGACTTGGCCTTTGCCTTCGTTTTTGACTCCACCGCCCAATGCCCGTCGCCGATGTCCTTGAATCCCACGCTTCCTCCGCCGGTCGGAGGAACCAGGTAAAGGGGAGTGGGATGGTTCGTTTTTGAGGCTTTTCTGCTCAAATTCAACAGGGCGTCGTATTCGATCACCGCGGCTGGGTCCTGTTCGGCGCTTGCGGGTGCGAGCAGGAAATAATCCTGGGTGGGAGAGACGCCCATGTGGTTGCCGTCGGCCGGCATCGTCTGGTAGCGCATCGAATAGGTGCCCGGTGGGACTCCCTGGCCGCGGTAATCTCCTGACTTTGCGGGATAAACGATCACACCGGCAAAAGAGCCGGATACCAGCGTGCCGTAATCTGCGCCGGTGCTCCCGGCACTCTGCTGCAGGGTTTTTGCGAGCCAGATCTCGCAAAGCGTCCCGGAATCCCCGGAGACCCGGTACCCTTGGGGTTGCAAAGCGTTTTTCATCGCCTGGGAAACCTCGGCGCTGCTGCAGGCGCTGATGGTTTCAACTTTTGGCGCCGGAACGGCGGCGAAGGCTGCCGCCGCCGCGAGAAGGAGCATCCATGATGAAAGCCATCTGCGAGCCATATTTTAACCCTCAAGCGATTGCAGAAAAGTATCTTTGGAGCATTTCCCTTCCCCCCTGATATACCCGACTCCTGCCGGCAGGGCGCCGGCGAGCCAAGCCACACCCGAATTCCTTACTTAAAAATACTACCTCAATCCAGCAGGGAGGAAAAGAGGGGGTCAGACCCAATGCCGTTACCTTAAGCAATAATCAAAAAACTTAGCCACGAATTACACGAATCTAACGAACAAAATCCAGCTTCTGAACAGCATTGGGTCAGACCCCGATTTTTTAGGTTAGCTTGTCGTAGCAGGAGCGGCCGGGGCCGCACTCCTGGGGAGAGGCAACCTGGTTGTCCGGCCCGATGCATGTCAGGCTTTCCCCGCACCAGTAAATCTGATCGTTGGAAGCCGGAACATGCGGGTCGGGTTCGGAGTCGATGAACATCGCCTTCCAACGCAAGAGCCGGCAGGGCTCATGCGGGAGATTATCGTAGGGTTTGATCATGGCTACACCTTCCCTTCCGCTGCCCGCAGGAGCGCGCGTTTCACGGCGACCTTGGCTAGCTGGATTTTGTAACCGTTCTGACCGAGATTTTTCGCGCCGGCCACGGCTGCCGCTCCGGCAGCTTCGGCAAGCTTAGCGGAAATTGCCTTGCCTGCCAGGAGCTTCCCGGCCTCGGCTGAAGGCCACGGCACGGGGGCCACATGGCCGAGCACGACCCTTGCGCTCGCGACTTTGTTGCCCTCCATCTTCAGTGCCACCGCGGCTGCGGCCAACGGCCAGTCGAGCGCTTCTCTCTGGCGGACTTCATAGGTCGCGTTGCGCACGCCTGCCGCGGGTGGAACCAGGATCTCGCTCACGATTTCGTTGGATTTCAATGCGTACTCCCTTTCGTCGCTGGTTGCGGGCGATTGGAAGAATTTGTCCAACGCGACTTCCCTCGATCCCTTCACGCCGAAGATGCGAACCCTGGCCCCGAGAGCGATAAGCGCGGGGGCAAGGCTTGAAGGATTCACGAAATAGGCGGGCCCGTTGTTCCCGAGAATCGCGTGATATTTGTTCTCGCCCTGGAGGACCAGGGATTTGCCCGCGGCGTCCTGCGCCAAAAGGCCCATGCCGCAGCGGAAATACCAGCAGCGCGGGCGCTGGCAAAGATCGCCCCCCACAGTTCCGGCATTGCGGATCTGCGGACTGGTCACTCCCGAGGCTGCCTGGAACAATGAGGCATATTCCTTCCGGATGATCTCGTTTCCCATCAACTCCTCGAAGGTCGCGAGGGCGCCGATGCGAAGGCCCTTGGCGGCATCATAAGTGATGCCTTCGAGCTCCTTGATCTCCTTGATGTTGACGAGCCGCCTGGGCTCGGTGACGAAATCCTTCATCAGACTCAGGAGATCCGTGCCGCCGGCAAGAATCTCCCGTTCACCCCACCTGGTACCCAGCAGGGCGACCGCCTGTTCCTTCGTGGTTGGGCTTGCATACTCGAATGCGCGCATTAGCTGAGCCCTCCTTTCTTTTCCAGTGCGGCCAATAGCCGTTCGGGAGTCAGAGGCAGTGAGCCCACCCGGACGCCGATGGCATTGGCAACCGCGTTGGAGATCGCCGCCCCGGGCGAGATCACCGGAGGTTCGCCCAATCCGATCACACCGCGGTCGTCCTGGGCCTTGCCGGTCACCATGTGGACAACCAGGCTGCCCACATCGGTGATGCCCGCGAGTTTGTAAAACTCCATGTTGGGATTCATCATGCGGCCGGTGTTCTGATCCATGATCTTCTCTTCAAACAGGGAGTAGCTGATGCCCATGATCAAGGCGCCGTAGACCTGGCTCTCAGCAGTCTTAAGATCGATGATCAACCCCACATCCTGCACCGCCACCATCTTGTCGACCTTGACGATCCCGGTTTCGGTGTCGACGGAAACCTCCGCCATCTGGACCCCGCCCACGCCGCTGTTGGACAGCGGATCGTTGCCCGGGGTCTTGGAATGAACGCTGATGGGCGTCACGCCCAGTTTCGCGCAAGCCTGCTTCCAGGTCAGGCTCTTGGCGGGATTGCCCTTGACCTGAAGCTTGCCGCCCACGGCCTCGAGGATGTCCGGTTCCACGCCGAGGGCAGGAGCCACCTGTTTGAACAGGGCATCCAGCGCATCGACGGCAGCGTGCCGCGTCGAAGCGCTGACGCCGCCCACGGTGGTGCTGCCGCCGGAAGCTCCCGAGCGCGGATACTTGTTGTCGCCGAGATTTACTTTCACGGCATTCAACGGCAGCCCCAGCGTATCCGCGGCGACGATGGTGATCACCGTGCGGGTGCCGGTGCCGAGATCCTGCGAGCCGATGTCGATGCCGACCGACCCGTCAGGGTTGATCGTGAGCCGGCATTCACTCGCATGGCCGCGCCCTCCCCAGGTATGGAGAGAAAGCCCCAGTCCCTTCTTCACCACACCGGCGCTCAGCTTGTCGCGCGGGTGCCATTTTTTCTTCCAGTCCATCAGCTCGGACGCTTTGAGCAGCTCCTCCTTATAGGTTGCGGCGAGCGGCCCCGTCATCTCGATGTTTTTGAGGAACAGATCGAGCGGATCCATCTTGAGCGCTGCGGCCAAATCCTCCAGCGCCGAATTGGTGACGAAGCATGCCTGCGGATGGTTCGGGGCCCGCCAGGCGCGCGCGGCACCAATATTGGTGATGACAGCGGTGTGGCTGGTTTTGCTGGGTATCCTCCAGACGTAAGGGATCGGGGATGCCCCGCCTCCGGTCAATCCGCCCGTGCCCCATGAAGTGGATTCCCAGGCGGTAAGGGTGCCGTCTTTCTTTGCCCCCACCTTGACCTTCGCAAATACGGATGGACGCGCCCCGGCGACCATGAGCTCGGATTCCCTGTCGTTCATGTATTTGACCGGTTTTCCGGCCATTTTCGCCAGCCGAGCCGCCTCGACATCCCATATGTCGGCGCTGAACTTGCTGCCGAAAGCGCCACCGACGTGATCCTGATGAACATGGACGTTGGTGGCCGGGATTTTCAAAGGCTGCGCAAACCCCTGGCCTACATCCGAGACGGCCTGGGTGGAAATCCAGGCGTTGAGCTTGTCTTCCCCCTCCCACTCGGTGACAGAGCCGTGGGTTTCCAGCGTGCAGTGGGTGATAACCGGAATACCGTATTCGCCCTGGGAGACCACTTCGGCTTCCTGGAAGCCTTTGACCGGGTCGCCGACAGATTTCTCTTCCGCGGCTTTCGTCCTGCCTTCCGCTTTCGAGATATCCTCCTCGCGCACGAGATGGGGCAATTGCTCATAAACCACCTTGATCGCGCGGGCGGCATCTTCTGCAAGCTGCTCCTCCGTAGCCGCTACGGCTGCAACCTCCGCTCCGGCCCAGAAGAGTTCCTTGCCCGGTTCGGTAATCAGCTTTACCGCCTTCACCCCGGGCATCTTTTCCGCCCCGCTGATGTCGATGCTGACGACCTTGGCGTGGGCGTATGGGCAGCGGACGATCTTGCCGAACAGCATTCCCGGCCGCTTGACATCATAGGTGTATTTTGCTTTTCCGGAGACCTTCACCGGGCCGTCCAATCGGGTGATGCGCTTGCCGATCAGAGAGCGCCTGGGCGCTTCGGGCCACTTGTAATCAGCCATTGCTCGGCCCTCCTTTCGTCGCCTTGGCGGCCGCCATGACAGCCTGCCGGATTCCTACATAGGTGCCGCAGCGGCAGAGATTGCCGCCCAGCCCTTCCTTGATCTCCGCCATGGTCGGGTTTGGATGTTTGTCGAGAAAAGCTTTGCAGGACACGACAAAACCCGGAGTGCAGAAACCGCACTGCTGGGCATCGTGTTGAACAAATGCCTCCTGAATCGGGTGCAGCTTGCCGTCAGTGGAGAGTCCCTCGATGGTCTGAATGTCTTTGCCCTGCGCCTCGATAGCAAGCATGGCGCAGGCGTAAACCGTCTTGCCCCCGAGAAGCACCGTACAGGCGCCGCAGGCCGCACGATCGCACACCTTCTTCGCGCCCGTATAGTCCAGGAAGTCGCGCAGCGCTTCGAGCAGCGTCACTCGCGGCTCGACGCTCAACCTGTGCGGCTTGCCGTTGATCTGGAGGGTAATTGGAACCTTTCCGGGACCCAAAATCCTGACGTCCGCCGCCGCCCCGGCGGCAGCAGGCAACCCGACCGCGGTAATGATCGGGGCCGATGCCGCCAAGCCGGCGCCTCTCGACAGAAAGGCGCGGCGGGATAAGCCCTGCTCGGGCTTATTCTCGGGATCGCGGGATTTATGCATTGAGTACCTCCGACTGAAGATGGGGAATCAACTCGAAAGCAAACATCGAACTGCAATCTCGAAACCTACTCTGAACTGGGACTTTTGGAACAGAAACATTCTTCCACAGATGGCTGGATCCTTCAAGGCTAACCGTGTTTCGACTTACTGAGACTTGGATAATACGGTGACGAGTCCAGTCGTGTAGGGGCACGGCGCGCCGTGCCCCTACCTTCGGCATATGTCACTATATTGTGCGAGACTCAATAATTTCGCAGGTCAGGAAGTAGTGAGGCAACACGGGGAATCCGTCTATGCTCGGACTATTCGGTCATCCGGGGGGGCATCGGCGGCAGCGTCCCGGCTGCCCTCATGGGAGGAGGCGCCGGCGCAGGGGCCGCGGCTCATAGTAATAGCCCTTGCGATAAACGAGCTTGCTCGACGGCTGGACGTAGTCGATGGCTATGCTGTGATAGGAGTCCGGCTGCTTGTTCTGACCGGAGATATAGGTCATGAAGAGCTGGCTTTTCAGTTCCCGCGCCACCTGATCGTAAACTCCCCGGATCTGGTCGTAGTCCGAAGGGAAGAAACAACGGCCGCCGGTCTTCTCGGCCAGGTCGATCATTTCGGCCTCTCGCTTTTGAAAGAACTCCTCAATATAGTCGCTGTTTTCACCGAACAGATGCCGGTAAATGTCCTCGAGCATCACCACCCTGCGCTGCAGGCGTGCCGCCTTTCTCACGATCTGGGTTTTCGATACGACGTAAAGGGATGCCTGGGATTGAATGATGGCGAGCGACGCATCGGGAAAGCCGATGCGGCTCTGGTTGTTCAGACAGTCGGTCAGGAGGATGATCGCTTTCCGGCCGTCAACCCCGGCGAGCTGGTCATGAGCCGCCGAATACATGGCGTCGTAGAGCGCCGTTCTCAGCCCGGGCTCAACCTTGCGCAGAGCCTTGCGAACCTGTTTCGGTCCTGATGTCCAGTCCTGCAGGAGCGTCACATCGTCGTCGAACTTAAGGATCGAAATTCGGTCGTTCGCTCCCAGCGCTTCGGCGAAGGACTCCGCCGCCTCCCTTATTTTTTTCCCCTCCGCCTCCACGGTCGCGCTGGTATCGATGAGCAGGACGACCGAGACCGGATTCCGGTCGATGCCGAAACTGCGGATCTGCTGCCGGACTCCGTCCTCGAACAGGACAAAATCCTCGCGCCGGACGTCCAGGATCGAAGCGCCTTTCGTATCAAAGATGCTGAGGGGAACCTTGACGAGATTGACCGAAACAGAGAAGGTGGGCACATCCTTGGGCTCCTGGGAGCGGGCATACGCCCCGATCAACAGGATCGAAATTGCCAGCGACAGCGCCATCCGATTCATTGCCGAAATCATAACAACTCAGGCGTCTCCAGCCAAGACGACAGTATATTTCGGTGTAATTCGTGTAATCCGCGGCTAAGTTTTTCGTCACTCGATCGACGTGCCGCTAAATGAACAGCATTCGGCTTACCAGGGATTGGGGTCGGTTAACGCCCGCACGAGCGTGGCGCGGGATTCGTTGCCGCCGCTGAGATAGAGCGCCACGTTCTTGCCCCGGAGTTCCTCTTTGCATCGGAGCGCTCCTGCAAGCGGGACTGCCCCGGCCCCTTCAGCCAGGGTTCTTGCCCGTTCGAGGTAGTGAATCATGGCCTGGCGTATTTCTTCGTCCTGCACGAGAATGAAGCGCTGCAGATTTTCCCAGAGGATCCGCTGGGTCATTTCAAATGCCACGCGCGTTTGAACCCCCTCGGCAAAAGTGTCGGCCTGACCAGTCGTGACCAGTTTCTTCTGACGCCATGATTCATACGCCGTGGAGGCGCCTGCAGCCTGCACGCCGATGACCTGCAGCGAGGGCTTCAGCGCCTTCGCCACCAGACAGGCCCCCGAGCAGCTGCTGCCTCCGCCGACCGCACAAAACAGGAAATCGGCTTCCGGCAGGGTTTCCAATACCTCCATGGCGATGGTCGCCACCCCGGCGATCAGGAGGGGCTCGTTCGCGGGATGGATGAATCGCATCCCGTGATCGGCCGCGTAATGTTCCACTTTTTCGCGCGCTTCATCGAAATCCTTGCCATGAATCAGGATCTCCGCCCCCCAGGATTTCATGGCCGCCATCTTCGATGGGTTGCAGTTTTCCGGCACTCCGATGACGGTCCGCACCCGGAAGATCCAGCCGGCGTATGCGATGGACTGGCCATGGTTGCCGGTAGAGGCTGTGGCTACGCCGCGGGCCCTCTCTTCAGGCGAGAGGCTGCCGATGAGATTGATCCCGCCGCGAACCTTGAACGCTCCGATCGGTTGGTGATTCTCATGTTTGACATGGATCCTGGCCCCGACCAGATCCGACAGGAGAGGATAGAAGTGAAGCGGTGTGGGCTTGAGGTAAGGCGATATTCTCTTGCGCGCCGCCAGAACCAACGGCAGCCATTCCTGCTCAGACATGGGACCCCTGCATTCGAGATTGACGATTGACGATTCAGCTCGCTCAACCGGGAAAATCGCCAATCGATAATTCCATCAAGATAAATCACCGCCTTTGGCGGTGACTGGAGTTTGGCCATTATGCGTCCCGGAGGGACGCGGCGAAAATAGCCGGGCACTTCAGTGCCGGGATTATGCAACGATATAAGGACGAGTCCAGTAGGGACGCACCTTTCGTCATTTGATCATGGTGGATCTAACAAACTTGGTGCACTTGCGATTCCTGCTCCATACCTTCTGGATGAAATAGGTCAGTGCCCGGAAGGGCGGCGGAAGATTCTGTCGCCCTATCGACCGCAAAAGGGCCTTACCGGCCGGCCCCGGGCCGCTGCCGGACCTGTGGCTTGGGCATCGGTTTGCGCGGCAGCAGTTCGTTTCTCATAGCCGTGTGGTAAACCATCGCCGCCATGATCACCGCGGACTGCATCACATCGCCGCGCTGGATCCGATCGTAGACATCCGCGCTGGAGTGATGCGTGCGGGAATCGTACTCGATCACATCCTGGATGAACTGGAATCCCGGCAATGCGACGGCGTCAAACGACTGGTGATCCGTGCCCCCGGTGTTGCGGATGGCCAGGGTCGTTGCGCCCATATCCTTGAACGGGGCGAGCCAGGCTTCGAAAATCGGCCGCACTTCCTCGTTGCCCTGGAGATAGATGCCGCGGATCTTACCGGTGCCGTTGTCGTAATTCCAGTAGCCCGACAGCTTCGCATACTCGGGTTTGAGCGTCGGCGGAATGTCTCGCTGAGCCTGCATCCACTTCATGTATTCCTCGCTCCCTCGCTCGATATTGGCGGGAGGTGAGGGACGCGCAGCGAAATGTTCGCCGACGTAGGCCCGGGATCCGAGCAGCCCTTCCTCTTCACCGCCCCAAAGCGCGATGCGGATCGTGCGGCGCGGTTGCAACCCTGCCGCCTTGAGAATCCGAACCGCCTCCATGGCAACGGCGCAACCGGCGGCGTTATCCGTCGCGCCGGTGCCAGCATGCCAGGAGTCGAAATGACCGCCGAGCATGACCAGCTCATCCTTCTTGTCGGTGCCGGGGAAGTCCGCGATGATGTTGAGGTCACTGGTATCCTGATCCAGGAAAGACGCCTGGACCTCCACTTCGAGCGTGACCTTGACCTTCCTGTCCAGAATGCGGCAGATGCGATTGTATTGTTCCGCCGCCAGAGTGACCGAGGGCGCAACCGCCGGCGCGTCTTTCGCCCGGTCTCCGCCGCTTGCGACAAACACCGTTCCGCCATCACCCCGTCCCGCATCCACGACCGCCGCCACTCCTTCCGAAACGAAGAAATCGGCGATCTTCCTCTGCAGCTGCCGGTTGGGGAGCCCCTGGCGGGCGCGCATCATCTGCTCGAACGGGTTGCGTCCCGGCTCCGCCATTTTGTAGAGATTCGCCAGCTCCTCGTCGGTGTAGCGCGTCCCCTGCGGCGTAAAATGAGCCTCCACATTACGAGGCGCGGCGCTCAGCACGAACATTCCTTTCAGCTTCCCTTTGTACTTGTCAAGGTCCGCCTCGGCGCCGATGTCGACCCGGATGGCCTCGCCGCGCATCAGGCCGTTGGTGCCCGGCGTCCATGCCTTGGGATAGCCAACCAGCGGGGTGTAGACGGGCTCGACCATGTGCGCCTGGAATCTCTTCAGCTCCCAGCTGCGTCCGAACTCGTATTTTTCGGCGTGGATGTTCTCCAGCCCCCACTCCCTGTATTTCGCCTGGACCCAGTCGCCCGCCTTACGCAGGCTGGGCGAACCCGCCAGCCTCGGGCCGTACACATCGGTCATAGAGCTGATAAGATCCATTACCTGGGATCGGCTCAACCCCTCGTCCTTGATTTTGTATATTGCAGCCAGATCCGCCTTATCCTCGGCGATTGCCATCGAGAAAACGATCAGCAAAAGGCCGATACTCAAAGCCACGATTCTCTTTCTCATGCGGAAATCTCCAAAATTCCCCGGGCGCGAAGGCCCGGTTAAGCGATTGGAACCAAGTACCAGAATGATCGACAGAAAAGCCTGGCCACGAATTGCACGAATTACACCGAAACATTCAAAACATGACGTGGTGTTCTAGTTAATTCGTGGAATTCGTGGCTCCTTGTTTTTTGTTTCTTTCCTTCTTTGCCACTAATACGTTTCGAGGGTCGGAGTTATGTTTCTGAAAAAGTGCGCGCCGTCTTCGGCGATGTAAATCACATCCTCTGTGCGCACTCCGAACTCCCCGACGATATAAATGCCGGGCTCATCGCTGAAGGTCATGCCGGGCTGGAGGGGCAGCTTGTTCCCCTTTACCAGGTAAGGGTACTCATGGCCGTCCAGGCCGATGCCGTGCCCGAGGCGATGCGTAAAGTACTTGTAGTCAGGACCATATCCCGCATCCACAATCACTTTGCGCGCTGCGGCATCCACCGCCTCGCAGGGGACTCCCGGCCTGGCCGCCTCCAGCGCAGCGTCCTGCGCTTTTTTCACGATGTCCCAAACCTGTTTGATTTTCTCGGAGGGACTACCGAAAATCACCGTGCGGGTAACGTCCGACTGGAATCCCTCCACGCGGCAGCCGCCGTCGACCAGAACGACATCACCCGGCTTCAGCGATCTTTCCATCGACGATCCGTGCGGGAAGGCAGCGTTTGGCCCGAAGCTGACGGCGCCGTAGCCCGAAGCGCCGAGGCGCATGTGGGCCGCAGAAATGGTGCGGCCCAGCTCGCCCGTGCTCATTCCCTCGTGCAGCGTGCGGAATCCGGCCGCGAAAGCCTGATGCGTGATCTCGGCGGCGAGCGCCATATAGTCCAGTTCCTTCTTCGTCTTGATCATCCGGCAGCCCTGGGTGATCGTGTCGCCGTTGACGAACCTGGCGCCCGGGCAGGCCCTGCTCATGCCGTCGACGACGAATTCCCTCACGGAAGGTTCGACCGCAACGGTGCCGGCGGCGATTTTGCGATCCTTCAGAACCTCCCTGACCACGAGGTAGGGGCTCTCGTCTTCCTCCCAGGTGCGAATGTCGGTTCCGAGGCGAATCTGCTCGCGGCCGCGGCCTTCCTCGAACTTCGGGCAGATGTAGACGACATCGCCCCGGGCGGGGATGAGCATGGCAAACATCCGTTCGCTCAGGCCCCAGCGGATCCCGCTGAAATATTCCATCGAGGTTCCGCCGCTGAGATAGAGCAGGTCCATTTTCTGCTCGACCATCAGGCGGCGCGCTCTCTCCATGCGTGCCTGATAGTCCTCGGGAGTCTGTTTCTGCACGCCTGCGGTCAGGTTCTTCAAATCGGCAAGTGGATCTTTCTGCTTTTCCTCCGCAGAGCTGCTGCGCGCGGCAATGCCTGCAGCAGCCAGCGCGGAACTCCCCCCGCGGAACAACGAGCGACGCGAAATCGTCATAGATGCCCCTCGATTCGGCTGTGCCGGGAAATAATGTTCCGCTATCTTAATCGCAACATCCTCCACCACCAAGTAAATCCATAAAAGCGGAACGCAGATACACGAGGATAAACACGGATCGGAAGAGCTTTTCCCGCCACCGCAGAGACGCTGAGGACGCTGAGCAATAATGGGACGCGGCTCAGCAGGAGAGGGCGAGGGCGATTCTCTGCAGGTCCTCTTTGTTGTTGTAATAGTGCGGCGAGATCCGCAGCCTGGAGCTTCGCACGGCGGTTTCCACCCCCTGCTGCCGCAGCCGCGCCGCATAGACCGCCGGATCGCCGGGTGCGAGAAACGAGAAGATTCCGCTGCGCTCTCCTGCCGCCCGCGATGAATAGAGCCGGAAGCCCCTCGACTCCATGAGGGCTGTCAGGTCGTCCCCAAGCTGGAAAACCCGGCGCGCCAGTGCATCTCCCGACCCGGGTCCAAGAAGGGGCTCCAGGCGGCTCAATGCCTCCGCGGTGCCGAAGAGGCCGAGTGTATTGTCCGTGGAGTATTCGAAGCGGGATGCGTCCGCCCGGAACTCGAAGCGGTACTCGAGGTAATCGGGGGTGGACACCATGCCGTCGGTGCCCACGAACGGGGGCCGGATCATGGGCAACCTGCGCTCGTCGATGGCGGCCAGGAACTCGTCGAGGTCGACGCGCCCCTCGCGTTCGGAAACGGTGACGACCTCCACCCCCCGGTCACGCAGGTTCCACCACGGATAAACATTCGACGGGTACTCCACGTTCACCGTCAGCACTCGATCTCCGGCTTTCCACGGGAATCCCTGGGCGATGGTGTTGACCCCCTCTGCGGTGTGGCGGGTGATGGCGATCTCGGCCGGCGCAACCCCGAGCATGCGGGCGTAGCCGGCGCGGATGCGATTCTTCAAGCCGCGGGTCATCTCGAGTGCCGCGCCGGGCAGCATTTTCGCCCGGCGCCGCTCGAATTCCGCCACGCTCTCCGACTCGGGTTGGGGTGCTATTCCTGCATGATTCAGCGCGACTCCCGAGCGGAGCAGCGGCAATCCCTCGCGCAGGGCGGCTGCTGCCGCCTCGATATTTCCATGGAGCAAGCTTTCCATCATTGAGCCTCCTGGGGCATGTCCCGCCCGTGACAGCGCGGGCGCCTAATGATAAACTGCTTCGCCGTTAAGGAGAATCCCTGATGCGAAGCAACGCCAAACAGTCCACACTTGCCGTCCATGGAGGCGAGGAGCGCCGGAAGCCGGGTCACCCGGTGGCCGAACCGATCATCCAGACGGCCACTTTTTCCTTCGAAACCTCCGCCGAGGTTCGTTCTTATCAGGAGGAGGAGAACAAGACCCGCTTCGAATATGGGCGCTATGGATCTCCGACCCAGAGAGCGCTCGAAGCGAAACTGGCGGCCCTTTACAGCACCGAGGATGCCATCGTGACCTCCTCGGGCATGGCGGCAGTCGCAGATACGCTGCTTTCACTTTTCTGCCGCGGCGACGAACTGGTGCTGACGTCCGAGGTCTATCGGCGCACGCGCATCTTCAGCGAGCGCTTCCTGGGTCGCCTGGGTGTCCGGGCGGTGTTCACCGATCCGACGGCGGAATCGGTCGTCGCCGCGATCACCCGCAGGACACGGGCCGTTTTCCTCGAGATGCCGACCAACCCGCATCTATACGTCCCCGACGTAGCGGCGGTCGCGGCCGCCACGAGGAAGCGCGGCATCCCGCTGATCGTCGATCCCACGATCGCCGGCCCCTTCAACGTGAATCCATTCGCCTTGGGGGCCGACATGGTCATCCTTTCGCTGACCAAATACGTCGCCGGACACAACGACGTCATCGGCGGCGCCGTGCTGGGGCGGCGGAAAGAGCTGCTGCCGGTGCGCGAGTTCCACGGTACCATCGGAACTCTTTTGCCTCCCATCGCAGCCTACCTGATTCTGCGCGGCATGAAGACGCTGGCATTGCGCATGCAGCGGCACAATCACAATGCGCTGGAGGTTGCCCGATTCCTGGAAGAACATCCGAGGGTGCGGCAGGTCTACTACCCTGGCCTGAAAAGCCATCCGCATCATGACGTCGCCGCACGGCTGATGCAGGGCTGCGGCGGCGTGGTCTCTTTCCGGCTGCGCGCGGACCTGGAGGGCTCCGAGCGCTTCCTGGACCGCCTGCGGTTGTTTCGAATAGCGCCTTCACTCGGAGGTGTTGAAAGCCTGGCGGAGCTGGTGGCGACCATGTCTTACTGGGACAAGAGCCGTCGCGAGCGCAAAGTGCTCGACATCCCCGACGACCTGGTACGGCTGTCGGTGGGAATCGAGGATGCGGACGACCTGGTGGCGGATCTGGCGTATGCCCTCAAGTCCCTATGAAGGGGGCAAAAAGCTGCTTGCGCTCCCTACTCCTCTAAAAAAAATTGACCACGGATTCGCACGGATGAACACGAATCGGTGTTTATCCATGTGAATCCGTGGTTAATTTTCTCCAAACTATGTTCAGTGGAAGAAGAGCACCTTGGGAACGGTGGTGCCTTCGGGTCCTTCGACGAAATCCTTCGAGTCGATGAGATAGTCGACGCGGCTGCTCCACACCTGCGTGGCTATGGCGCCGGGATCCCCTTTCAAATGGTAACTGGAGATCGCCAGGCGCGGCTTGTATCGGCGCAGGATCTCGTGCGCTCCGCGCAGGGCATTTCGTTCCGCACCTTCGATGTCCATCTTGATGAAATCCACGCGTGAAAGCTTCATACCACCCGCCAGGCTGTCCAGCGTGACGACCTCGATCGACTCCTCCCGTTGACCGTTCTGGGGCACAACCACGCTGTGCGAGTCGCCCGTTTTGGACACGTGAAGCGACAGCCGTCCGGTCTTATTCCAAACACCTTTCTCGACCAGCTTCACCTTGCCGGTTTTTATCTCGGCTGCGAAATTCCTGCGCAGCGCCGTCACGTTCGCCTGTTCCGGCTCTATCGCCACCACCAGCCGCGCGCCGGCGCGCAGTGCGACGCCGGTAAAGCCTCCGATGTGCGCCCCGCAATCGATCACCACGTCACCGGGGCGAACATGGGCCTGAGGATGGTGGTAAACCTTTTGAATTGCCTGTTCCCACTGGAGGTGCTTGATGACATAGATCCCGGGCTTAGGAATCCACAATTTCCCGAGCAGGGTGTCCCACAATTCCAGCCCCTGGGCAGCGTCTTGCTGCACCATGGTTGCCGGCGCGTCGGGCGGCATCACCGGCGGGGCGGCGGGCGGCACAATGGATTGGTTGAATGACGCCGGCGCAGCCAGCGCGATGAATACACAGCACATCGAAAATGCCGGAATTCGCATTGGTCTTTTCTTTCTAAAACCTGTCGCGATCGGTTCACTCCCCGAGCTAGGAGCCTGTCCGAGAATTAGGAGGGGCCGCGCGCATGGGGCTTGCGCGGCGAGCGCAAGGCGCGAGGAGGAGGCGATGTCGGTGCACATCGTTGACGACGAGCAACGCAGCGATCGCC
>Ga0315273_10002951_pt1 | contig 20364 bp, 17 predicted proteins | sample YL17G02_0_MG_FD_205753 | JGI IMG/M metagenome (GOLD analysis project Ga0315273, IMG submission 205753) | Sediment microbial communities from Yellowstone Lake, YNP, Wyoming, USA - YL17G02_0 | ecosystem: Environmental > Aquatic > Freshwater > Lake > Sediment | place: USA: Wyoming | collected... | reverse complement strand
CGCCGTCGTTCCTCTTCCTGGTCGGGATCCTCTTCATCCTGCTGATCCTGATCCACTTCTCGATCGCCATTTCGAAACTGCACCAGATGAACAAGAAGATGGCGCAGGAGATCGCGCTGATCAAGGGGAGCATCCACCCGGGGGACAGCGAACGGACCCTTCCTTGAAACCGCGCCTTCTCTCTCTCCTTGCCTGCCCCGAGTGCACATCGGATTTACGGCTCGACGCGCAGACGAAGGACGGTCCGGAGATCGTGGAAGGTTCCCTTGCGTGCACGAAGTGCAACACCCGTTTCCCCATCCGGAACGGGATTCCCCGTTTCGTCCCGCACGACGCCTACGTAGACACATTCAGCTTCGAGTGGAACCGGTTCCGGGACGTCCAAATCGACATCCGGAACGCCACGGACGAATCCGAACGGTCGTTCCGCCTCATCACGGGATGGGCTCCCGGGGATCTTTCGGGAAAAACCGTCCTGGATGTCGGAGTCGGAGCCGGGCGGTATGCCGAGGTGGCATCCCGGTGGGGTGCGGAGGTCGTGGGCGTAGACCTGAGCTTCGCCGTGGACGCCGCCTATGACACCATCGGCAGGCGGGAGAATGTGCACATAGTGCAGGCCGACCTGTTCCGCCCGCCGTTCCGGCGGGAGACGTTCGACGCCGTGTACTCGATGGGGGTCCTACACCACACCCCGGACACGCGGAAGGCGTTCGAGGCGGTGACGCCCCTCCTGAAACGCGGAGGGGATTTCGCCGTGTTCCTCTACGCGCACGGACACTACTGCTTCTTCAGCGACCTGTGGCGAAAACTGACCACCCGCCTTCCGTACCGCGTCATCTACTGGCTGGCGTGGCTATCGATCCCCGTCTATCCCCTGTACCGGATTCCCGGTATCGGGCTTTGCTTCCGCTTCCTCTTTCCGATGAGCCGCCATCCGAAGGGGCGCTGGAGGTGGCTCGACACCTTCGACTGGTATACCCCGATGTACCAGCACAAGCACACCTGGCCGGAAGTGCACGAATGGTTCCTTTCGGGGGGATTCGAGGACATCCGCCTCTCCCAGGCGGACCCGGACGCATCACTGCTCAACATCTACATGCGGGGGAGGAAACGGCAGGGGGCCGGGGTGGAATAACTCCTCAGCCTTGCTTGTACGCCAGGATGAAGTACTGGGCCGAGAGAAGGTAGCGCAGGACCGGCCGGGAAAACAGAAACGCGAGGGAACGCAACGGGTACGGCGTGTAATATTTCAGCCGGAACCTGCGGAATCCCGCCTTCCGCAACGCGTCGATCCAGTCCGCGGGTTCCTGCTTCCTCCCGAAGTCGATGTCCCGGAGGAGGCCGATCGGCTTCATCATGCGCAGGGCGGTGTAGCGCGGCGCCTCGACGACGACCAGGACCCCGTCATCCGACAAACAGCTGTGCAACTCGCCCAAAGCCCGAAATATGGGCAAACCCGCACCCTCGGGCTCATCCCGCAGCCGGTTCGTGCTCACATAGATGTGGTGGAGGACCTGGGAAACGTAGATCACGTCGAGGGAACCTTTTGCGAACGGGAGTTCCAGCGAGTCGCCCACGACCACCTGTGCCGAAGTTTCCCCGAGTTCCCGAAGCATCCCCTTGAGGAACGCGAGATCCGTGACGGGCGACCCCTCCCCCCGGAAGTCGTCCATGGCGACCGAGAGCGCGGGACGCCCGAGAAGGCAGTGGACCGCCGACATGATTCCGCTCCCGCACCCCACGTCGAGGATCCGCTTCCCCTCGAAGCCGACCTCGCGGAGGTAGTGGGAGGCGATGTACTTGTAGGTATCCAGCCGGTAGCGAGGACCCCACCGCATCCGGATGCACCCTTCGAGGACCGCCTCCTTCTCCGAACGCAAACCCGCCTCCGAATCCCCTGTTGTCTTCCGCTGACCGGACCTGCCGGCGGCGACGACCTGTCAGGCCGCTCCCGGTTTCGGGAAGATCACCGCGAGCAGCGCCTCTTCGAGCTTCCGGAAGACGTGTTCCCGGGAATGTTCTTCCCGAATGTCCCGGAGGGCCTGCTCCCCGATCCGCCTGCGCAGTTCCGGGGTTACGATCAGCGCCTCCAGTTTCTCTTCCCACTCGCGCTCTGTCCCTGCGAGCATGCCGTTCACGCCGTCGCGGATGATCCTCGCGCATTCCCCGGCGTTCTGGCAAACCGCGGGGATGCCGGCGGTCATGTAGATCATTCCCTTCAACGCCCCGCGGATCGCGTAATCTTCCGAGTCGGAGGGTGCCGGGAAGATCCCGATGTCCATCGAGAGTGCCTCCCGGACCATGGTTTCCTCGTCGTAGTCGGATAGCGCCGTCCACCGCACGTTCCGGAACCGTGGGATCCTCTCCACGTCCCCGCACCCGACGACGCGGAGCCGGAGCCCCGGGTGGCGGGCGGAGAGGTTCTCCAGAACTCCCCGGACTTTCTCGAGGGCCCCGACGGTCGAGGGGGAACCGATCCAGCCGACGACGACCCCGCCGTTTCCCCGCGGCGGGACCGACCCCCGGAGACGGTCGAAGAGCTCCACCTGGGTGCAGGCCGGGATCCCGAATACGTTCTGATTGAACCCCCTGCCAAACGCGCAGATCGCCTCGTTCTCGCTGAAAACCGCGTCCACGGTCCTCAGGATTTCCTCCAGTCCCCCCCAACCCGCCCTCCGGAACGCCGGCTTCCAGAGTGCGTCCGTCAGGTCGAAGATCACTTTTGCCCGCACATGCTTCTTCAGTTCCCTCACGAGCCTGGGATACGGGACCTTCATCAGGTACACGGCGTCGAAGAATTTCGAACATTCGACGATCTTCCGCATGCCGGCCTCGTGGATATCCAGAAACTCGACCCGCCAGCCGTTCCTCTCGAAGAGGTCCCGGTAGATGAAGCCCCTGATGTTCGCCGTGACCGCTCCGAGGACCCGGTTCACAACGAAGAGGACGCTGCCCCGCATCTCCGGGGCGGCCACTTCGGCGTGGCTCCGCACGGCGGGCGCCTCGCTCCGGAGCGCAGCCGCCCCGCCGCCTGACGCCTTGACGGCTTCCACCCGCATGTCCCGCCATGCGACGTGGCTTGTAGCGGGCAGGATCCGTACCTCCCGGAACCCCGCGTGCTCCAGTTCGAGTTTCAGGTGCCAGGGCGTCCAGCTGAAGGAGTTCGGAACATAGCTCTTGCGGTTGTCGTGATGCACCTTCCCGAACGCGTGGAGCGCCCGCACGCCCTCGAGGTACTCCCCGAGATCCTTCCCCTCGTTTTCCAGGATCTTCCTCGCCGCGCTCTCCAGGTTCACGGTCTCGAATACCAGCCTCCCCCCGGGCGCAAGCAATCCGTGGAGTATCGCGAAGATGTCCCGCGCCTGCCATAGCGAGAGGTAGTTCAGGGAGTGGATCATCACGACCTCGGTGACCGTCCCCGGCCTGAAATGCTCGTGGATCCGGTTGAAGTCGATGCGCAGATCGGCGCGCACCGTCGGATCGGAGTCGACGTTCACGTATCCGGTCCAATACTCCATGCCGCACCCGAGGTGGAGGCGTACATACCGGGAAGGGATCCAGGTCTCACCCGGGCGGATCGCCGCCTTCGCCCTGTGATAAAGATAATGGATTCTATTCGGCAAGGAGGGACCGGGCGCTCCGGATCGTTTCGATCGTCTCAAGGATCGACCGCCGGAGGTCTCCCCGGTAGGCAATACCGGCGGATTCGGACTTCCGGGTCGCGACCTCGTAGGACAACTGGTTCATGATGGGGCTGTCGACGAACCGGACCTCCGCGTCCGGGATTTCGGAGCGTATGATTTCGACGATCGCGGCGACGGAGGTGTTCACCGTCACCATGTTGTAGGTCGCCCGGTCGAAGAGGTTCCGCTCCAGGACGAAGCGGATCGCGCCCACCGCATCCCCGAGGTCGAGATAGGGACGTTTCTGGTCGAGCGCGGTCCTCCACACGGTGATGGGCACCCCCATGCACGCCTGCCAGACGAATTTGTTGATGGCGGTGTGGAACCGCATCCCCGGCGACACCCCGAAGATGGTCCCGAAGCGGCACGTCACGAACCGCAGCCCCCGGGTTCTCCCCAGTTCGCCCAGCATCCGTTCGGACTTGAGTTTCGATTCGGCGTATGGACTCTGGGGCTTCAGTTCCGCCTCGGAACACTCCTCGTCCACCACGCTCTCCTGCGTGCCGTACACGCTCGTGGTCGAGACGAAGAACAGGGCGCACCCCGCCTCCGCGCAGGCCCGGGCGACCCGCTCCGTCCCTGCAAAGTTGACCTCCTCGACCCGGTCCCGGTTTTCGAAGCTCGACGGGGCGTCCGTGATCGCGGCCAGGTGGATCACGGAATCGACCCCTTTCAGCAAGGCACGAAGGTCCGCCTGAAGGATGTCGGTTTCAATAAACCTGTACCGACCGTCCCGGGGGAGATGGAAAAGAGAACAGTACCGCTGCGTGGAAAGGTCGTCCACAAGGATCAACTCCGCCCCGGGGATCCCGGACGGCAGATCCCGGATCAGCCGGGATCCTATGTGCCCCAGTGCGCCGGTAACGAGGATACGCATGTCCCTACCTCAGGTACTCCTTGAGTACGGGATGGAAATATTCCCGGGTCTTCACAAGCCCCTCTTCCAGGTCGTGCTGCGGGGCCCAGCCCAGTACGGACCGGATCTTCCCGTTGCTGATCACCGCGTCGCCGATCTCGATCGCCTCCCGGTCTTTCGGCCACTCCACGTACCGGACCTTCCCACCGACGTGGCGGGAGATCCGGTCCGCGATCTCGGCGACGGAACACTGGCGGTCCGAGACGGCGAAGAACGGCTCCCGGTCGCTCCGGTCGCTGAGGGCGGCAAGGATCAGGGCGGAGACGCAGTCCTCCACATAGCTGACGTTGCGCAGCTGCGCACCGTCCCCGAACACGGTCAGGTCCTTCCCCTGGAGCCCCAGGCCGATGAAGTAGTTCATGAAGCCGAACTCCGGGGTCCGTATGTTCGACCGCGGGCCGAATACATTCGCGAACCGCACGACCGTCGCCCGCATCCGGTATGCGCCCCCGTAGATCAGGACGTACTTTTCCGAGGCTGACTTGTTCGCGGAGTAGATGTCGACCGGGAACTCCGGGTGGTTCTCGTCGACGGGGCTGTACCGCATCCGGCCGATCTGCGTGCTGGTCCCCACGTGGACGATCTTGACGTCCGGGTTGAAGCGGCGGGCCGCCTCGAGGAGGTTGATGACCCCCTTGCAGTTGACGTCGATGTCGATCAACGGCTCCTTCATCGAGTTCGGGTGGGAGGTGAAGGCCGCGCAGTTGAACAGCACGTCCTTGCGGACGAGCGCCGCGCAGACCGCCTCGAAGTTCCGGACGTCGTTGATGACCACTTCGACCGAATCCCGGATCGCGTGGATGTTGTAGAGGTTCCCCCCGCCCCGGGGGTCGAGGACATCGTAGATGGACACCTCGGCGCCGGCGCGCAGGCAACCGAGTGCCAGGTTGCTCCCGATGAATCCGAGCCCCCCCGTGACAAGGACCCGTTTCCCCTTCATGGAGTCCGCACCCTGTTGCGCCATGCTCATTTCCATATCCTCTCCTTCGGCCTCAACGGCCGAGAATCCTCCGGACCCCGTCCGCGATGAAACGGATCTGCTCCCCGGTGAGATTCATCGAGCAGGACAGGTTGATCCCCCGGGAAGAGATGTCGTAGGCAACCGGATTCGCCGGGCGATACCTCGCCTCCGCCCCCGGGTAGGCCGGGAGGGATGACAGCGGGTAGAAGAACGGACGCGATGGCACACCGAACGCCCCGAGGGCGCGCATCGCGGCCTGCTTGTCCATCCCGTGGGACTTCCCGAACACGACTCCGGTCGTCCACACGCTGTTGAACCCGCCCTCCGGCTCCTCGTTGAACTGAAGATCCCCGATGTCGGCGAGCAGCTCCTTGTACTGGAGGAAGATCCCCCGCTTCCGCCCCACCAGCTCGTCCAGGCGCTGGAACTGCGCATACCCGAGGGCCGCCTGGAGGTTGAACGGCATGTATTTGTACGTCACCTCGTAGTTGTAATACGCGGGGCCGTCTGGCTTCCTCCCGTGGTCCCTCAGGAACATGCAGCGTTCGTACAGCCGGTCGTCGTCGAGCAGGAGCATCCCCCCCTCGCCGGTCGTCAGCGTCTTGGTCCGGTGGAAGCTGAAGACCGATCCGACGCCGAACTTCCCGGCCCGCACCCCCCGATACGTCGAGCCGAGCGCTTCCGCCGCGTCCTCGACCAGGGGAACGCCGTGGTCCCCGGCGACTTTCCGCAATTCGTCCATCCGGGGCATGTTCCCGAACAGGTCGACGAGAATGATCGCTTTCGTGCGCCCCGTGATGCGGCTCCGGAGGGACTCGGGGTCCAGGCACCAGTGGACCGGTTCGATGTCGCAGAACACCGGGACCGCCCGAAGGTAGGTAACGGGCGCCGCCGTGGCGATCCAGGTGCACTCCGGAACGATGACTTCGTCCCCCTCCCCGATCCCCATCGCCGTGAGCAGCAGGTGGATCGCCGTCGTGCAGTTCGGGGTCATGATCCCGTACTTGCGGTCATGATACCGGGCGAACTCCTTCTGGAACGTCTCGACGTAATGATAGGCATTTTCGTACCAGCCGTTCCGCATCGCGTCTTCCACCACCCGGACTTCGTGTTCCGTGATCCAGGGGCCCGCCATGAAGATTTTCTCCATCGTCACCTCACCGTCATTTCCGGACCAGGGGTCTGGCAGGAACCCCCACGACCGTTACGCCGGGGGGGACATCCCGCGTCACCACCGCGCCCGCCCCGACGACCGCATCCGCCCCGATCCGGACCCGGGGAAGCACCGTCGCCCCCGCGCAAACCCAGGCGTTGACCCCCGCGTAGACGCACCCGCACAGGGTGGCCCCCGGGGCGATCTCCACCCCGTCCTCCAGGAGATCTTCGTGGTCTACGCTCGCCATCGAGTTGACGATACATTGCCGGCCGATCACCGCCTCGGCGCCGATGAAAGCACCTCCCATGACCTGAGACCCTTCTCCGATCGTGGCGTTCTCATAAATGACCGCGGAGGGATGAACCACAGTCACAGGTCGCAGTCCCTCGCCCGTCAGGAATTCGTGGAGGCGGATCCGCACGCGACCGTGGGGGTTCCCGATGGCGACGCAGAACCCGATCTTTCCCCGGTCCCGCCCCCGGACCCAGCGCAGGAACTCCTCGCGTCCATGGAAGATGGGGACATCCGGGAACGGGGAGGGGAGGCCCTGGGTGTCGTCGAACACCGCGACAACTTTCGCCCCGTGGTCCTCGATGATCGGGCGCACGACCTTCGCCTGGCCCGTTCCTCCATAAAGAATCACTATCGGTGGATATCCGCGATTCCGCATGCTAATCCCTCTTCCTGCACCGGAAGGATACCCTGCACGTGAGACCCAGGAAAGCAAGAGGCAACACCAGCAGGAACCCGGTCCTTGAATCGCCGATGGACAGAACAAGGCGATCGAACAAGCCGCCTTTCTGACCGCCCCGCCGCCATGAGGAAGACCGCACGAAATCGATGGGGGCGTTCTGGTGAAAGCATTCGATATTTGTGAAATCCCTCTCCAGCATCCGGAAAATGTCCCGTTTCTTGAAAAACACCATGTGTCGTGGGAGGTCGAATCCGCCGTAATAGCCTTTGTAGATCTTGGCGTCGAGGGAGTCGCACACTACGGTGGAGAAAAGAAACTGCCCTCCCTTCCTGAGCTTTCCCGCGATCTCCTGAACGACGCCGAACGGGTCGAACAGATGTTCCAGGACCATACTGGCGATGATGACATCCAGAGACTCTCCGGAGAATCGGACCAGTGCGTCCTCCACCGGGCCGCAATCCACGGCGAACCCGGCGGCCCGGGCCCTTTCCGCGGCAGACGGGACAAACTCGATCCCCCGCAAATGGCGCCAACCCCGGTTCTTCAAGGAGAGCAGACGCGCCCCGCTCGCGCACCCGATCTCCAGCAGGTGTCCCTCCGGGACGAAATCCGGAACGAGGTCGACGCCGTCGCACCACCTTTTCCAAGTCGGGATCCCGTTAAGGACCCTCCTCGCGATGGAATCAGGAGGTGCGGTGGGTGCGGTGGGTGCAGGGGCTGTCGACGCCGGCTGCGACACCGGCACGGCGTGCGGCCCGTAGCCCGGAGGGTAGAGTCCCAGGGCGCGTTCCCTCGAAGGCCGCGGGTTCTGGAACATCAGACCGCATCCCCCGCACATCGACACGAAATAAACGCCGGGGATTCCGTACAGGTAATCCCTCCCCTCGAAGAGAGTCGAGCTTTCGCGGGCCCCGCAACGCGGGCAGGGAACCTTCTCCAACCCCTCCGTCACTTGATCGGAGCCCCGTTCCGCCAGTCGTATCCGATGGTGGGGTCGTCGTGGGGGATCCGGCCCTCGTCGGTGGGATCGTACAACCTCGACGTGACATAGAACAGGTGCGCCGGACCGGAGAGGCACCTGCACCCGTGGGCGACCCCCGGTGGAATGCGGACGGCCACCGCCGGCTGGCTCTCCCCCATCAGGAGCTCCATCGTCTTCCGGAACGTGGAGGAATCCTCGCGTGTGTCGTGGAGGGCGACCTTGAGCACCCCGACGGCCACGTACCACCAGTCCACCTGGACCTTGTGGACGTGCCACGCCTTGGCGGTGCCCGGATACATCATGGAGTGACTCCACTGCCCGAACCCTTCCCCGAAGAATTCGTCGGTGACCCGGATGATTTCCCGGAAAAATCCCCGCTCGTCCGCATGCGTCCGCAATTCCTTGACAAGGACTCCCTCGATCATCTTCCCCCCCCCACGCACTCGGCATCACCGTGCGAAAAAATCCTTCACCGCCTTCGTCACGGTCCGCAGCTCGGGATCCGTCAACTCGGGGTACATCGGCAGGGAAAGGATTTCGGTCGCGACCCTTTCCGTGACGGGGAGCCCCCCGTGCCGGATCCTCCCGGCGTACGCCGGCTGGCGGTGTACCGGTGCCGGGTAGTGGATGCCGGCCGCTATCCCTCTCTCCTTGAGAAATTCCCTGAGCGCCTCCCGTTCCCCGGCACGCACCACATAGAGGTGGAAAACGTGCGTCGCCCCCGATCGTCTCGCGGGGACCTCGAGCGGTACGGAAGAAAACTCCCGGTCGTAGAGATCCGCGATACGGGCCCTGGCCTCATTGTCCCTGTCCAGGCTCCGTAGCTTGACCCGGAGGATGGCGGCCTGCAGTTCGTCGAGGCGGGTGTTCCATCCGGGGACCTCGCTCACGAACCGGTCCCCCCAACCGTACTCCCTCAGCGCCCTCGCCCGGTGGGCAACCTGCGGGTCGTCCGTCACCAGGATACCGCCGTCGCCGATGGCACCGAGGTTTTTCGTGGGGTAGAAACTGAAGCACGCCGCGTCCCCGAAGGAGCCGACCCTCTTCCCCCGATAGGTCGTCCCGTGCGCCTGCGCGCAATCCTCGACGACCTTCAGGCCGCATCCCCGGGCGATCTCGAGGATGGGATCGAGGTCCGCCGGTTGACCATAGAGATGCACGGGGACGATCGCTTTCGTCCGGGGTGTGAGCAACGTCGCGATCCTGCCCGGGTCCATCGTGAAATATCGCGGCTCGATATCCGCGAAGACGGGCATTGCGCCCGCCATCTCGATCCCCGCGACGGTCGCCACGGCGGTGTGCGAAACCGTCACGACCTCGTCGCCCGGTCCGATCCCGCAGGCCGCCAACGCCAGGCGGATCGCGTCCGTTCCGTTCCCGGTGCCGACGCCGTGTGCAACGCCGATGTACGAGGCGAATTCAACCTCGAACGCCCGGTGCTCCGGTCCGAGGATGTAGTACCCGCTCTCGAGGACCGTGGTGATTGCCGCCTCGATTTCCCGCCGGTGCGCGAGATACTGGGAGCGGGGGTTGGCGCAGAGGATCACGGGTGTTCCGGGGAGAGGATCCCCACCTTTGGTACGTATACGATGAAACGTCCACCCGAGTCCAGAAACGTCCTCTCCTTCGCGAGGATCTCCCGGGCGTGGTTCCAGGCGAACAGCAGCGCGTAGTCGGGGCGTCGCGAGAGGAACTCCTCGTACGACCGGACCGGGATGTGGGCGCCGGGGCTGTACTTCCCCTGCTTGATGGGGGTCGTATCGCTGATGAACTCGACGAGGTCCGGAGTGATGCCGCAGTAGTTGGTGACCGTGGTGCTCTTGGAGGTCGCCCCGTACCCTGCCACCCGCTTCCCCTTCGCCTTCAGCTCCCGCAACAACACGATCAGCTCTTCCCGGGACCGCTCGACGTTCCTCCGCAGCCGGTCGTACGTCTCCGGCCGGCCCATCCCCATCGCGTCCTCCTTCGCCTTCCAGATCGGGACGGCCTCCGTAACACGCTTCGCGCCCTCCCGGGCGATGCAGTACCTCATCGAGCCGCCGTGAACGTCCTGGGGCTGGACGTCGAAGATCTCCATTCCGTGCCGCTCGACCATCCGGCTGACCGACGACACGGAAAAGTAGAACGCGTGCTCGTCGTAGATCTGGTCGTAAGATGTCTTTTCAAGGATGTCCCCCAGGTACGGGTCCTCGAAAAGGAACACGCCGGAAGGCTTCAGAAGACGGGCGACCCCGCTCAGGAGGGAGTGGAGGTAGGGGATGTGGCAGATGACGTTCGCCCCGAGAACGGCGTCGACCTCCCCGTCCTCCTTGAGAATCCGCTGTGCGAACTCCTCGTCGAAGAACTCGCACGCCGTCCGGATGCCCCGCTCCGTCGCGACCTTCGCGACGTTGGCCGACGGTTCCACGCCGAGGTGCCGGATGCCGCGCCGGGCGAAATGCTGCAGGAGGATGCCGTCGTTGCTTCCGATCTCCATGACGAACGGGTTTTCCGACCGGAGGTGCTCCGAGAGCACGGAATCCGAAAAGACCCGGAAATGTTCGGCCATCCGGACGGAGGTGGACGAGTAGAACGCGTAGTTCGAATGGAACATCTTCTCGCGGTCGACCCGGTTCACCAGTTGCACCATTGTGCAGGTCCTGCAAAACGCGACGCTCAGGTCGAAGAAGTATTCATCAGCAAAATCTTCCGAAGCCAGGAAGCCGTTCGCGATCGGCATCTTCCCGAACGAAAGGAACGGATCGACCACGGATCCGCATATGAGGCAGGAACTCATCCCGTCATCCCCGTTTCCCCTTGTTCTTCAAATCTAAACCGACGCATTCTCTTCTGCGCGATCTCGGTCGAGGAACCGGCGGAGTACTTCCTTCTCGATGAACTGCCATTCTTCCGAATTTAGCACATACTTGCTGGCCGTGAAATAGAAGAGCGCCCCCAGCGCGAGGAAGGCGAAATTCCACATATCCGTTACGGGAATCATGGCCCGAAGAACGTATACGCACCCCCCCGAAAGAGCACCCAACGCGAGGTGCATGCCGGAGGACCTGGTCAATGGAAAACTCACGGGCGCCTTCTCCCGGAGCAATCCCTGCAGCATTTTCGTCAAGATCAGAACCGAGCCGTTAAAAAATATCACGTAAGCGATCGGAATCCCCTCCGACCCGATCCGGGGGACCAGCAGGGCGCATGATCCGATATAAACCACGATGAGAGGGAGATCGATCAGGAGCGGGATCCTCGTGTTCCGCAGGACGTAAAACCCCTGCGCGATCAATCCTCCGATAGCCGTCGCAGGGAACGCCAGCAGATAGAGGGAAACGATCCGGAACACGCCGTCCGTATGGGCGGGGCCGAACTCCCCTCGCTCGAAGAGCACCCTGATGACGGGTTTGCCGCCGGCCCAGAAGAGGAAGACGGCCGGGATGCTCAGGAAGAGCATCATGCGCACCCCCTTCGCCAGCAAGTCGGCGAGGGATCTCCAATCCTTCTCCGACGCCATGGACGCGAACACGGGGAACAGCGTCACCGCTGCGCCCGCCGTCAACAGCGGCGCTGCCGACTGGAAGATCTTGAATGCGTACCCCACCACGGACAACTCCCCTTCCGCGAGCCCCGACAGGAAATACCGGTCGAACAGGGGGATCATGCGGCTCGCTGCGTTCGCCGCCATCAGGGGAAGCATCATGGCGACGATGTTCCGCAATTGGGGGGGCACCCCGAACGATGCGCCCAGGAAGCGGAAATATCTTTTCCTCCGGATCCTAAGGGTCAGCAAGGCGAACCACAGGGACTCGGAGACGAGGAGCGCGGCAACCAGGCTCCAGATCCCGATGGGGTCCCGAAAAAGAATCATCGCCACGATTGCCACGAAGGGCGTCAACACCTTCCCGATCGACGGGAACAGGAATTCCCGGTGGAGGTAACACAGGTAGCAAAGAACCTCGTTCAGGCACGTCACGACCGTGAGAGGGAAAAGCCACCTCAACATGCCGGCGGCCATCGCGGCCTTGCCCGCGTCGAACCCCGGGACGACGAGGGCGATGATGTCCCGCGCCCACAACATGCCGGCGAGGGAGACCGGCACCGTGACGATGACGATCCAGTTGATGACGCCGGTCGCCGCACGCCACGCCTCCTCCTCCCCGCGCGTCCGGCTCTCGGAAATGATCGGCAGGAAAGACGCCCCCAGGGACGTCGCCAGGAGGTTCCCGACCATCATCGGGATCGTCGTGGCGGCGAAAAACACGTCCATCTCCCGCCCGGCGCCGAAGAAGGCGGCCATCACGGCGTTCGACAGGACGGTCAGGGCGAGACCGCCAAGCGAGAAGGCGTAGACCAGCAGGGAGGAGCGGACCAGGGGATTCAACTTCCGGTCCTCTCCGACCCTGGGGCGGCGTCGATGAACCTGCGGTGCCACAGTTCGAGCATCATCAGGTTGTAGAGGTGGTGGTGCCACTGCCAGAGGTTTTTCTCCTGCTCCTCCAGCATCCTTCGGACCGCCTCCTCCCGGAAGTAACCACGCTGGAGGGTCCGGGGCGACAGCAGCAGTTCCCGGACCATCCCCTTCAGTTCGGTGCGGAACCAGTGGTCGAGCGGCACGCCAAAACCGCGCTTGGGCCGCCGGAAGAGGCGCTCCGGGAGGACCCTCCCGAACGCCCTCTTCAGGGCGTACTTGGCGGTCAGGCGCCGCAGTTTGAAGTCGGCGGGGAGGCGGGCCGCGAACTCCATCAGGAAGGGATCGAGGAGGGGGGAACGGATCTCCATCGAGTTGGCCATCGACGTGACGTCCACCTTCGGCAACAAGGTGTCCGGGAGGTAGGTGTGGATGTCCGCATACAGCGTGGCGTCGAGCAGGTTGTCGGCGTCCGTCTCCCGGAACCGTGCCAGCGCGATCTCGTCGGAATCGAGGTCCGATACCTCCGATGCGAACTCCGGGGTGTAGAGCGCCCGCTTCGCCTCCGGATCGAAATGGCCGTAGAACCGGATGTTCCGTACCCCGGGAGGAAGCGCGAGCGTCTGAAACAGTCGCTTGGAGATCCACAACGGGCTGTGGATGCTCGGAGCGTGCGGCAGGCGCCGCAGCAAAGCCGCCGCCGCCCGGGGAAGGAACGGCGGAACGACCCGCGCGACACCGAGGAGCCGGTTCAGCTTGTACCGGAAATACCCGGCGAAGCTTTCGTCTCCCCCATCGCCGCAGAGAGCCACGGTCACGTGCTCCCTGGCGATCCTCGTGATGTGGTACATCGGGATGGCGGAAGAGTCTGCGAACGGCTCCCCGAACCGCTCGACGAGCAGCGGCAGCACCGACGCAGCCCCGGGCGAGATGGTGAACTCCCGGTGCTCCGTGCCGCAGATCCGGGAGACTTCCCGGGCGAACCGGAGCTCGTCGTACTCCTTTTCCCGGAACCCCACGGTGAACGTCTTCACCGGCTCACCCGGCCGCTCGCGTGCCATCAGGGCCACGATCCCGCTGGAGTCCACCCCGCCGGAAAGGAGCGCACCGAGAGGGACGTCGCTCAGGAGGCGGACCCGCACCGCGCACCGGATCTCCTCGAACAGCCGGTCCTCCAGCCCCGCCCGCCGCGCCGGAGTGTCCGCGGGGAACTTGGGGGCGAAGGAGAGCTTCCAGTACCGGCGCACCTCCTCCCGCCCCTCCCGGAGGCGCAACCAGTGCCCCGGCGGGAGTTTCCGGACCCCTGCGAACGCCGTCATCGGCGCCGGCACGCTCTGGAACGTCAGGTAATGGTGGATGGCCGCGCGGTCCACCGCCCTCGGGAATTCCGGGTCCGCGACGAGCGGGGCCAGGGCGGAGCAGAAGGAGAAGGACCCTTTCCCGTGGTGGTAGAACAGCGGCTTCTTCCCGACCCGGTCCCGGGCCAGGAACAGCGTGCGGTCTTTCCCGTCCCAGATGGCGAAGGCGAACATCCCCCGGAGGCGATCGACGCACCCGTGCCCCTCCTCCTCGTACAGGTGGAGGACCACCTCGGTGTCGGTCCGGGAACGGAAGCGGTGTCCCTTCGCTTCGAGCCCCGGACGGAGATCGGAGAAGTTGTAGATCTCCCCGTTGAAGACGATCCAGAGGGTTCCGTCCTCGTTCCCCATCGGCTGGTGCCCGAGGGGCGACAGGTCGATGATGCTGAGCCGGGCGTGCCCCAGGCAGGCGGGGCCGTCGACGTACACACCCCGGTCGTCCGGCCCCCGGTGCCGCAGGGCCTCGCAGGCGAGCTCCGCGTCCCGGGGATCGGCGGGGCCTCCGTCGAGCCGCACCTTCCCGTAGATCCCGCACATTATCCGGCAACCTCCAGCAGCAGTTCCTCGAACCGGTGGACGATCTCACCGGCCTCGAACTCCCGGACCCGGACCTTCGCAGCCTCCCCCAGGCGCTGCCGCAGGGCGACGTCGCACAGGAGGCGGTCGATCGCCTCAGCGAGGACGGCGGGATCCTCCACCGGGACGAGCAGCCCGTCCACCCCGTCCGTGACGATCTCCTCCGGGCCCGTCGGGCACCGGGTCGACACGCACGCCTTCCCGAGCGACATCGCCTCGAGCAAAGCGTTTGGAAACCCCTCGAACCGCGAGGGGAGGACGAACACCGACGCCGCCCTCACCCGGGGGTACGGGTTCCGTAGAAATCCCGTGAACTCGACCCGGTCCGCGATCCCGGTGCGCCGGGCCAGATCCTCCAGGGCTCCCCGTTCCGGCCCCTCCCCGACGAGGAGCAGCCGGGAGGGTGTTCCCACCATGCTCATCGCCCGGACCAGGAGGTCGAATCCCTTCTCGCGGGTGAAACGGCCGACGCCGACGACCCCCGGGTGCGCCCCACCGACCGCGTCCCGGGGGGACAGATCGCGGGAGAGTTCCCCGATCCGCTCGATGTCCAACGGATTCGGCAGGTACGTCACCCGCCCCTCGGGGAAGCGGTACCGCGCGAGAAGCTGGGCGCGAAGTCCGCGGGAGTTCGCGAGAACCCGCTCGGCCCGCGGATAGAGGAAACGGATGACCAAACGGCGCAGCCGGTCCTGGAAGAATCCGAGGTGGGCCCCGACGATCGTCGTCCTCTCGCATACCAGGAGCGGAGCCCCTATCCCGGAAAGGCGCTTCGCGATGATCGCGACGAGGTTCGCGTACCACATGAAACTGACGATGACGTCGGGCCTCTCACTCCGGAGGATGCGTGCCAGTTCGGGGGCCCACCGCCACCGTCCCCCCGGCCGGCCTCCCCCGCAGTCGAGCACACGGACGTCTGATGGAAGGTCCGGAAGGAACGCTCCTTTCGTTTCCTTGAGGACCAGTACCGGGATGAACCGCTCCCGGTCGAGTCGACTCAGAACTCGTAGGACGTTTCGTTCGGCCCCTCCCCCGGAGAGGTTGAAGATCAGGAAAAAAACCTTCTTTGGGAGCCCTGAACGGGGGACTACCATCGGCCCTCCCCTCCAAGCTGGCCGTAAAGCGCAAGATACCGTTTCGCAATCGAATCCAAGCTGTGGCTCCCCCGGATGTCTCTGGCGGCCGCAGCGCCCAGGCTTGCCCTGAGGGTCTCGTCCCCGAGCAGCGCCGCGATCCCCCGCGCCAGCGAGGACGGTTCCCCCGGAACGGCGAGCAGGCCGTTCTCCCCGTCTCGCACGACATCCGGGACCCCGCCGACGCGTGTCGCCACCACGGGGAGGCCGGTCGCCATCGCCTCCAGCAAGGCGTTGGGAAGACCCTCCACCTTCGAGGAGAGGACGAACAGGTCGGACGCCCGGTAATACCGCTCGATCCCGTCCACCCTTCCCGGGAACAGGACACTGCCCGCGATTCCCAGCCGAGACGCCTTCTCCTTCAGGAAATCCCGCATCGGCCCTTCACCCAGAATCAGGAGGAGACATCCCGGGAAGCGGGGCGACACGGCGCTCCATGCCTCGAGCAGGGTGTCGATCCCTTTGACGGGTGCGAGCCGGCCCGCGAAGACCGCGACCGTTCGGTGCCCGAACCCGAATTCCGACTGTAGCGCCTTTTTCTCCCCGGCATCCGGAGGGCGAAACATTCCCCCGTCGATGAAGTTGGGTATGCGGTGGATATGCCCCTCCGGAATACCGTCCCGCAACAGCCCCCCCGCGATCGAGTCGCTGATGGCGATGAAGGCGTCCACCTCCCGCACCATCCGGGCGAGCAGGTTCCCCAGCCCCCCATGCCGTCCCGACAGCGACCCCGCCTCGCTACCCTGGATGGAAGCCACCTTCACTACCACTTTCTTCCCCATCCGCTTCAGGACCGGAAGGGAGAGGAACAAGGGGATGCTCGCGCCGTGGAAGTGGACCAGGTCGTATCGGCTCCGGCGCCGGACAAGCTCCCGGAGACAACCGAGGGAGAAGGTGATCGAGATGGCCACGTTCCTGACGGTGACCTCCTCGAGGATGTGCTCCCGGGGGAAGAGCGCGGGAACCCGGACCACCTCGACGTCGGGGGAGAAATCGGCGGGGGGGACGTGATCCATTTCCCTGGCGATTACGAAGAGATCCACACCCTCCCGGCGCAACCGTTCCGCCAGGTGCTGGGCCTGGCGCCCCAGCCCGCCCAGCATCGGATGGTACAGGGCGGACACCATGCAGACGCGTGGAAGACTCATTGGTCGAGGAATCTCCAGACGGGGTCCGCCTGGAGGGGGACCTCGGTGTCGCCCCCGGAGTTGAAGACGATCCAGAGGGTACCATCCGCGCTCCCCATCGGCTGATGCAGGTTTCCGAAGAACGCATACCCTGCCATTTTCCGTCATCTCCTTCAGGTTCAGTCCTTGAGCGCCACTTCCTTCACGGTCATCCCGAATCGCCTCATGCTTCCCCGAAACGCCCGGACGCTGATTTTCCGGGATGAAGCGATCGACCTCCTCTTCGCCCAAACGGATGGCAATCGGGCAAGCGCCGCGCATTCTGCCCGGAAGGCGATCACCGGCAGTTCCCAGGCCCGGAAGTCGCGCGTGAAGCCAGCCGATGCCCCCTCTCCGGAAACCATTCCGTACAGGTGAATCGCGTACCGCAAGGCAGTATGGAAGGGGGAAAGGAGGACCTCCTTCAAGGGGAAGTTCTTGAGGAGCACCCAAATCCGGTTTCTTTCGGTCAGGAAAGCCTTTTGAGGCGAGTAGGTCCCGGTCGTCGCGGAATATTTGTGGTAAACGACGGCGTCGGGAACGTAGTAGCACACCCACCCGGCCCACCGGGCGCGGAGGCCCAGGTCCACATCCTCCCCATAGGCGAAAAAGGATTCGTCGAGAAGGCCGATCTCGTCGAGCATCTCCTTCCGGTAGACCCCGGCGCAACCGCTGGGCCAGGCCGCCTCACCTTCCTCATCGAACCGCCCGTCGTTTGTCTCCAGGCGATGCCGTCCCCGCGCCAAGCCGTCCGGATAGATGACGTGGCCCGTGTTGTCAATCTCGTCCCGCCGGTAGTAGTTCAGGATCTTCGGGGTGAACATCCCGGCGTGGGGATGCCTCCGGACGGCCTCGGCCAGAGCGGCGAGCCACCCCGGGTCGACGGCCGTATCGTTGTTCAGGAGGATCACGTACCGTCCCCGCGCGACCCGGATCCCGGCGTTGTTCCCTCCGGCGAATCCGAGATTCGAGGGAAGCGCGACGGTGGAGACCGATTCGGCCCAACGTTCTTTCACCCAGTCGACGGAACCGTCCGTCGAGCCGTTATCGACCACGATCGTTTCGAAATCCCGGAACGTCTGCGCGCGGATGGAGGAGAGGCACTCCTCCAGAAGGTGCCTCCCGTTCCAGTTCAGGATGATGACGGAGAACAGGGGAGCGTTCGTTTGCGACTTCGAGGCGTCCTGAAGAACGCCGTTCACCGGGTGCCCACGCCTCCCTGGAGCTGCGTGAGGCGGGCGCGCAGGTAGGGATCGTCCACTGTTTTCAGAGCCTGGCGGAGAGCCCAGATCGCCTTGTCCTGCTGCCCAAGCAGCAGGAACATATTGCTCATCGTCTGGTAGGCGACCACGGGGGAGATCCCGAGAAACATGTAGTGGTACGACTCCTGGATAATGTGCTGCGGAAGGATCCCCTTCGGGATCTCGTGCGCCTTGATGTACCCCCGCAGTTCCGGCGCGTTGCGGACGAAGACGACGAACAGGCCGTCGGAGAAGACCAGCGCCCAGTTGGGGTTGTTGGCGAGGACCGGAACGATCGGCAGAATCATTCCGGAGGAGTCCATCGCTTTGAGAACGATATAGGTGATGCCGTACTTCTCCAGAACCTTCTCCCACCCCGGCATCGCCCCCGTAACGACCTGGTGTTCCGTGAAGACTTCCTGGTTGTAGGTGCGGCCGTCGATAAAGGTGAGGGCCTGGGGGTATAGCTGCCAGTCGAGGAATCCGCCGATGTCGAAGAAATTGAACATCTTGCCGGGAACCGGGTTCTTCCTCAAGAACTCCGCCGCGGGGAAGGAAAATTTGTGCTCGGTCATCCCAAGCCCGTACTCCAGTTGGGAGAAGGAGAAGACGAGCGTGGTGCCGCCGAAGGCGACCAGGGCCGTCGCCAACACCGCTACTGGGACGGCTTTCCGTAAGGGAGTAAGAACGATCCGGGGCTTCCCCGGGGCCGCTTTCCCTTGCGTCTCCGCCGGCCGACGTCCCTTGCCTTTTCCCTTGCCGGTTTCCTTCCGCACCTCGGACGGTGTCTCCTTCTGAGCGAACCACCCGCCGGCCCGCTCGAGGAATCCCGTCAACTGGAGCGCGGCGCCGGGGGCGAGGAACATCCCCATCATCGAGACCGCCCGGGCGGAATCCCACGCTCCCTTGAAGGCGATGGCAAACAGGAACAGGTCGATCAGTAACACCCGCCGTCCCACGGCTCCGAGAAGGATCGAGGCGCAGGCGAACCAGGCAGCGGCCTTGTAGTAGACGAAGAACCCCGTGCCCTTCACCGGGGTCAGTTCCGAGATCGACATCAGGATGCCGGAGCTCCCACCGGTCCCTCCCCGCGAAATCAGGTGAAGGGGGAGGAGGAGGGCGTTGTAGCCATTCGGGTTCAATCCACAGACGATCAATCCGAGGACGCCCGCGATCACGGGGGGGAATACCCACTTCTTCAGCAGATCCCATCGGAATTCCCTTCGCCATGCAGCGCGGGCAAGCGCGTCGGCGAAGAAGGCGCCGCACAGGACAAACGCCATCAGGTACGTGGGGTGCATGTTCGCCCAAAGGAGAACGAGAGGCGGGATGATGTAAATCATCTTCTTCCGCGCCCCGTAGTAGTACTCGGTGAGGATGAAGATGATCAACGACGTGAACAGGTAGGTGAAGATCTCCGGGCGAGGCTGGATGCGGATCCGGAGGAATCCCGAAAATGCGAAGATGGCCAGGACCGCCAGAAGAGGGTGGGCGCCCCGCAGTACGGTGGCACGATGAATCAGCAGAAAGATCCCGGAAACAACCGCCCAGAGGAGGAACGAGACACCGTAGACACCCCCGAAGGAAAACACCAGGTACAGGATCGCCTGGAATCCCCACTCCCCGTTCGGGTTGTGGCGTCCGAGGGACGGATAGTTCAGGTACTCCGTGTCCGGGAGGGTCAAGGTCTGGACGATCTGGCGGCCCTGGGCGATGTGCGTCCCGAAGTCGCTCGTGAAGATCTTCGTGAGCATCGGCAACGTGATGAGAAAGAGAAGGGTGACGGCAACGATGTTCAGTTCCTTCGGGGTGAGGTTCCACCAGCTGCGCGGCGCGCCCCCGGCTGCGGTCACCGGTTCCGCCATCTATTTACCCCCCCGAACCGCATCTTCCCCTCCGTAAACGTCGCGGACACGTTCATCCCCGTCGGGCGATTCCGGGATCCCGGTCGCCCTCGGACGATCCCAAAGATATCACAGGACGCGGGCGGAGGTCGCCGGTACGCCCGTCCCACCGAACGGCTGCCGGTGAAAAACCGTGGTGAGCTTGAGGCTCGGGCACCGGGTGCAGTCGAGGCACCGCAGGCAGTCCGGGTCGGTCGGGTT
>Ga0315273_10002950_pt1 | contig 20370 bp, 9 predicted proteins | sample YL17G02_0_MG_FD_205753 | JGI IMG/M metagenome (GOLD analysis project Ga0315273, IMG submission 205753) | Sediment microbial communities from Yellowstone Lake, YNP, Wyoming, USA - YL17G02_0 | ecosystem: Environmental > Aquatic > Freshwater > Lake > Sediment | place: USA: Wyoming | collected... | reverse complement strand
GCAGCACCTTGACGGCGACGTCCCGGTCGAGCTTGGTGTCGCGGGCCCGGTACACCTCTCCCATGCCCCCCGCGCCCAGCGGGGCGAGGATCTCGTACGGGCCGAGGCGGGTGCCGGGGGCCAGGGTCATCGCGGAGGCTCCGACACGAAGAGCTTCGAGGTCATCCGATTCACCTGGTACGCGTAGGACTTTTCGTCGTCCGAGAAGGAGGTAGGCCTGATCCGGATGAGCCCCGTCAGGTCGCTCGGGGCGATGGTGCGGAACATCTCACGGTGTCCGGTCTCGGGCTCAACTCGCTCCACGCTGCAGGGGATCTCGGTGCCTCGACGTACGAGCACCGAGCGCCCATCGGCGCTCCATCGGATGACCTCGTCCACCCGGTCCAGCCCTCTTGCAGGCCGAGGATCGCCTCCCTCGACGGGATAGAGCAGGTGGGCGCCCCCTGAGTCCTTGACCAGAACCCAGCGTTCGTCCGGCGACAGGTGACCGGCGACGATCCCCTCGGGTGTCAGGGGGCGAGGCGACCCACCGTTGAGACTTGCCAGGTAACACCTCATCCCTCGCCCGGGCTTGCTGGCGACGACCATGATCCGGGTCGCGTCCCGGAACCACTCGGCGAAGCCCCGAGGCTCGAGATCTCCCAATTCGACCCGCCGGGGCTCTCCCGCTCCAGTGGGGTAGACCATGAGCCGGGCCGGCGTGGTGAACAGATGGGAGAGCACCCACTTCCCATCAATCGAGAGGTCCTGGATGTCACCTTCCCCCAGCCTCACTACCGGGGAGCCGTCAACGCCGCGCATGCACAAGGCGTAGCTGGCCCCCGCGAAGAGCGAGTAGTCGCTGAACAGGATGGTGCGGCCGTCACGGGAGAGTACCGGGTTGTAGGAGCCCTCGAGCCAGGAGAGGTCCCGGTCCTCCTCGGCACCGTCGGAGTTGGCCATGACCGCCGCGACGAGGTCGTCGCGCGTGGTCAACCAGCGGCCCGTCCGGTGGATGTCCTGCAGGGTGATCCCGCCGGGGCTCTCGAAGACGACGCGCTTCCGGCCCGCGAGGTCGACGGCGTAGAGGCGGTGGTTGTTCACTCCCGCGTAGGTGCCGCTGAACAGGATCTCCTTGCCGTCCGCTGACCAGGCCAGGCCCTCGAGGGCTTCGAACCCGTCCGCGAGCACCCTGACCCGGCCCTTCGGGTCGACGGCGATCACGGCCCCACGGTCGTCCCAGCGGATAGGGTGTTCGAAGCACGCAATCTGATTCCCCTGGGGAGAGACGCGGAGGTCGCTGAGGTAGCCCGAAACCTCGAGCAGCACGGTGCCGATGGGATACTCGAGGCGGTCCTTGCCGTTCGCGTCCCGGATGATGGCCAACTGGCTCGCATCCGGCGCCCAGTCGGCATCCCGCACGTTCTCGAGGACCTCTCTCGGCGCACCGCCTCCGGTGGGAACCCTGGCGAGGGTGCCCGTGAACAGGCGGTGGTGGATGTAGCGGGCGCCGATGAGGACGGCCATCTCGCCCTGCGAGGAGACGTTCAACAGGTGGGTGTCGCGAAGACCCATGGACTGCGGAACGGGGTTGTCCGGGCGTACCACGAAGAGCTCGGGGCGGTTGCCTTTCCCCGCGGCGCTGTAGACGACGGTTGTGCCGTCCGGCGCGAAGGCCGCCCGGAAGATCGCCTCCGTGCGAAGGTTTATCTGCCGGAAGTCTCCCGGCGCCGGCCCGCTGCGGGGCCCCCTCATCCAGAGCGCAGCCACGACAGAAGCCATGGCCACGAGCCACGGCAGGACCCTCAAGAGGAGGGCGGAGCGCGACCAGGCGCGCTGGCGGCGTTCCATGCCGCGAGCTTCGGCGCGTCGCTCCTCCGAAACACTCGAACCGAGATCCTCAAGGGCGAAGGCCAGGTCGTGAGCGTCGTGGAACCGGTGGGCCGGGTCCTTCTCCAGGCAATGGTGCAGAATGCGCTGGAGGCCGGGAGTCAGGGGCCGGCTGCCGATCTCCAACTCCGGCAGCTCCTCCTTGAGGATCGCGTTCATCGTCTCGACGGAGGAATCCCGCTTGAACGCCCTCTGGCCCGAAAACATCTCGTAGAGCACCGAACCGAAGGAGAAGATGTCCGAGCGCGCGTCAGCCGGAAGCCCCCGCACCTGCTCCGGCGACATGTACCCCACCGTCCCCAACACCACGCCGGGTCCGGTCGCACCCGCAGGAGGCGTTGTCAGCGTCTCGCCCGAATCCGGGAGCATCGGCCCGCCGACCTTCGCGAGGCCGAAGTCGAGGATCTTGACGTGGCCGTCCCTCGTCAGGAAGACGTTCTCCGGCTTGAGGTCGCGGTGGACGATGCCCTTCTCGTGCGCCGCGGCGAGTCCCCTCGCGATCTGGGTGCCGATGTCGACCGTCTTGCGCACCGGCAGGGCGCCGGAGGCGAGGCGCTCGCGCAGTGTCTCCCCCTCGAGCAGCTCGGTGACCAGGTACGGCGCTCCCCCGTGCTCGCCGACATCGAGCACAACCAGAACGTTTGGGTGGTTGAGCGCGCCGGCCGCGCGCGCCTCCTGCTCGAAACGGCGCAGTCTGTCGGGGTCCGAGGCGAGCTCCCGAGGCAACACCTTGATCGCCACCTCGCGCCCGATGCGGGGATCCCTCGCCCGGTAGACCTCGCCCATCCCGCCCGCTCCCAGCGGGCCGGCGATTTCGTACGGCCCGACGCGGGTGCCGGGCAAGAGGCTCATGGTCTGACGCCCTCCGAAGCCCAGTTGACGGCCACGGAGATGGGCTGCGCGGATTGGGCCCCGACGAGGGCGCTGATGAGGAAGCGCTGACCGTCAGGCGCGACATCGCACTCAGCGAAACCGAACGACGTCTGCTGAGGTGGAAGCTCGAAGAGCGGCTGGGGAGATCCCGCGACGAACGGGGACAGGCTTCTGACCGGGACGCTCATCAGCCTGTGGTCGGTCGAGATGTAGAACAGCTCCTTCCCTGTCCTGGACCAGAACGGGAAGATGCCGCCTCCGGAGGAGACGGGGATCTCCTGGCCAGGCCCGGGGAAGGGCCTGACGTGGATCTCCATCCGGCCGGACAGGTCGGAGGTGTAGGCCACCCACTTCCCGTCAGGCGAGAACTTGCCGTAGGTCTCGTAGAACGGCGTCGCCAAGAATGGGCGGGGCCTGCCACCGCCTTCCGTTGGCAGCAGCCACAGGTCGAATCCCGTCCTCGGCACGACCTTCATGAACAGGAGGCTGCTTCGATCGGGCGACCAGTCGGAGGGGACGGCGAACGTCCCCAGCGAAACCCCGTCTCCCGAACCGTCCGCGGTCCCGATCTGCTTGATGTAGAGATCGGCCACAGATTCCGACGTGAAGGCGAACGCGACCTGCCTCCCGTCCGGGGACCACGCGGGAAAGACATACGCTCCAGGCTGGAAGGTGAACCGGGTCATGACGCCGCTGGCGACGTCGGCGAGCCAGATGTCGCCGTCGCGCGTGCGCGGGTCCAGCCGCACGACCGCGATCTTCCGCCCGTCAGGTGACAGGCGCGGCGACACCAGGAGATCCGGCTCGCCCACCGTCCCGATGGTCCTGCCGTTTCGGTCGAGCCAGGTGAGCTGGGAGGGGCGGTCGTCGTTGGTCCTGTAGGCCAGGATGCCCGTCTCTGACACCGCGAACTCGGCGAAGCCGTAGGTCCGGTTCACGGCGATCCCCTCCACGATGGGCCTCGCCTCACCCTGCAGCTCCATACGCGAGGGGTCGAGGCGCTGGGCCATCAGATCGCCGTCCCGCACGAAGAGGAGGAGCCCCGGCGGGGCGTAGGCCGCGATGGCGACGCTCCTGAGCAGGAGCCTGGCGCTCTTCGCCTTGAGGGAGCCGACGTAGACCCCGGTGTCCTGGGCCCGCGCGGCCTGGACGTAGAACAAGAACCGTACCCCGTCGGGCAGGAACCGCGGCCAGCGGTGAGACACGTCGCCCCTCGCGGGATCCAACTCGGTGACCGGGGTGACCGCCCCGCCCGACGAGGAGACGCGGTAGATGGCCTCCGCGATGTACGGGGAGAAGAGGATGTCGCCGGCCAGGCCCCACGTCCCCCCTCTCCCTGAGGGGGCATCGGCGATGATCTGCACCACCCCGCTGCCGACGTCCACCTTGCGCAGCTTCCCTCCCGCGAAAAAGCCCAGCGTCGAGCTGTCGGGTGACCAGAACGGGGAGCCGGCGCCTTCGGTCCCGGCCAGGGCTCTGGTCTCCAGTGAGCCCAGGGGCCGCACCCAGATCTGCGGCTTCCCGTCCCCACCCGCGCCCACGAAGGCGAGCCTGGTGCCGTCTGGAGAAACGGTCAGGTTGGGGTATGCACCCAGAGAGCATCCTCTGGGCGGTTGCACGGTGAACCGCAGCGTCGGCGGACGGTGCAGGCCCGTCCGTTGGTAAAGGAGTGCTCCGATTGCGCCTCCGATGACGAGGGCGACGAGGGTCAACCCGGCCAGCATGAGCCGACCGGTCCGCCGGCGTGAGGTCGGACGGGGTGCATCGGCTCCCGGATGCGATCCTTCCTGGGCGATCCAGGCCAGCTCGCGCTTGACGTCGCGCGCACTCTGCCAACGCTCGTCGGGGTCCTTGGCGAGGCACGCCTTGACCACCCGCTCCAGCGCCGGCGGCGACAGCGGCTGCAACTCGGCGATCGGCCGCGGCTCGTCGCGCAGGATCGCGCCGATCAGGCTCGCCTGGCTCGCCCCCGAGAACGCCCGCCTGCCCGTCACCATCTCGTACAGCACCGCGCCGAGCGCGAAGATGTCGGTCCGCGCGTCGACGTCACCGCCCTCGAGCTGCTCCGGCGCCATGTACTGCACGGTGCCGAGCAGCGCGCCCCGCTCCGTCAGGGGCTTGAGCTCCGTGGTGAGCGCGGCTGCCGCAGGGTTCTTCGCCGCCGCGGACGCCTTCGCCAGGCCGAAGTCGAGCAGCTTGGCGCCGTCCCTCGTGAGGATGACGTTGCCCGGCTTGAGGTCGCGGTGGACCACGCTGGCGCGGTGCGCCCGGTCGAGCGCCCCGGCGACCTCGGCGCCGATGGCGAGCGCCTGCGCCAAAGGCAGCGGCCCCTTCGCCAGCCGGTCGGCCAGTGTTTCGCCTTCCAGGTACTCCATGACCAGGTAGTCGACGCCGTCTTGGTGGCCGATGTCGTGGAGGACGCAGATGTTGGGGTGCTTGAGGCCGGAGATGACGCGCGCCTCGCGCTCGAAGCGGGCGCGCAGCTCGGGGTCGCTGGCGAGGTGTGGTGGCAGCACCTTGATCGCGACGGTCCGGTCGAGGCGTGTGTCCTTCGCCCGCCACACCTCGCCCATCCCGCCCGCCCCGATGGCGCCGACGATCTCGTACGGGCCGAGACGGCTTCCTGCCGACAGGCTCATTTCAGTCCCTCGATCAGGTAGAGATCCGAGAGCTTGCGGACCACGCTGTAGGCATAGGCGTTGCCGGAGGGGGTGATCAGCAGGTCGTGGATCCCCCAGACGCCGGACGGGTCGGCAGGCGCAATCTGCAGGAAGGGGCGCCGGGCCCCGGTGACGGGGTTCCAGCGCACCACGGTCGCGGGGATCGCGTTGCGATCGTAGAGGTAGACCTCAGTGTTGTCCTCGGCCCAGCCCGCCGCGACCTCGCTGTTCCGATTGCCCTTCGCCGGGACCGGCTCGTTCCCTTCCCCCTGGTACACCAGGTAGGGGAAGAGTAGGTCGGCCGGCCGTGAGTCGGTCATGTCCGGGAAGAGGGCCCGTAGTCCGTCCGGTGAGAACGGCTTCAGGTTGACGTTGAAGCCCAGCTTGCGGGGGATGGCCTCGGGGGTCAGTGCCCCGGTGGCCAGGTCGAGGCGGCTCACCGTGCTCGTGTCCTCCTCCAGGAGGTAGACGCTACCGCCCGATGGGTGGAACACGATGGAAACCGTGTTCGTCGCCGCACCGGTCAGCGGGTACCAGCGGGCGGCGCCGGCCCCGGTGGGGATCAGGCGGAGGCCGAGCCGCCCGTCGGGGTCGGTCTCCAGGGTCGCGATCGTCGTCCCGTCGCGAGAAAGATCGGCCGTGCGGCAGCCCGTCCCGAGACGGGTCGCCGGGGCGCCTTCGAGGGACCGCACGTAGAGCCCCGCCCGCTGCGACGTCTCCCAGTCGCCCTTGTGGGCCAGGAGCACCTGGCTGCCGTCCGCCTGCAGAGCGAGCGGCGCCTGGGCGTCGAGCCAGGTGAGGTCCACGTCCTGCCCCGCGCCCGGCGCGCGCCCGAAGGCCTGCCGCAGGTGGCTGCTCGCGACGGCGAGGCAGCGGCCGGCGGTGTCCACGTCCACCAGCTCCAGGCGTCCCGGGTACTGGGCCAGGAGCCTGGTCCGGCCTTGCAGGGAGACCGCCTGGATCCGGCTCTCGTCTCCGTCGAAGGTGCTGTACCAGATCTCGCCGCCGTCGGGACCCCAGGCCAGGGCAGTGAACCCGGTGCAGCGTGCCAGGGGCCGGGGTTGAGCGCCCTTGGCCACGACCATGATCTCGCCGATGGTTGTGAAGGCCTGCGTCGGCGACTGAAAGTAGGCCACCTGCGCGCCGTGGACCCTGGGGCTGCGGAGGAAGCCCGCACCCTGTCTCAGGAGGATCTCGCCCTGGGGCCACTCGAGCTGGTTTTTCCCTCTGAGGAGGCAGAGCGCGGATCCGTCCCCCGCGAAGTCCGCGGCGTCCGTGGCCCTCCCGATCTCCCGCATGCCACCGCCGGCTAGGGGCAGCACCGAGACGGTCCCCTCGAGCACGCCGCTGTTCAGCACGGGCCGCGTCAGCACCGCCGCGCTGCCCTGGACCGAGGTCGCCAGGAGGATCGCCCCCTGCTCCTCCAGGGCACGCGGCTCCAGGCTCCCTTCCCGCAGCAGGTACAGCGTCGAGGGGTCCCCCTGCCAGCGGGCGCTGTAGACGATGTCGCGGGACCCGGGCACGAAGCGCGCGCCGTCGATGGTGCCCCGGCCGAAGGTGAGCTTGTGGTAGGAAGGAGCACCGATCGGCGCGCCACGCCAGATCGCACCGCGCGGGACGAGGAGACCCGCGGCAAACAGGCCGGCGCCGGCGATGAGCGCGGCCGCGATCCGCCACCCCTGTCGGGCAGGGGCTGGAGCGACGGAGCCCGTGATCGCGCTCGCGGATGGTGTCGAGCCGTCGGCCGACTCGAGGGCGAATGCGAGATCCCGCGCCGACTGCCAGCGCTCGACTGGATCCTTGCGCAGGCAACGGTCGACCAGCCGCGCAAGGGCAGCGCTGACCAGCACACCCGCGGCCGCGAGCTCCCTCGGCTCCTCCTTCAGGATCGCGTTCATCGTCTCGACCGCGGAGTCCCGCAGGAACGGCCGCACCCCGGACAGCATTTCGTAGAGCACGACACCGAGGGAGAACAGGTCCGAGCGGGCGTCCGCGGGCAGCCCCCGCACCTGCTCCGGCGACATGTAGCCCACCGTACCCAGCACGACGCCGGCGCCCGTCGCTCCCCCGGGCGGCGTCGTCAGCGTCTTGCCCTGGTCCGCGAGCGTCGGCGCCGCGATCTTCGCGAGGCCGAAGTCGAGGATCTTGACGTGGCCGTCCCTGGTCAGAAAGACGTTCTCCGGCTTGAGGTCGCGGTGGACGATCCCCTTCTCGTGCGCCGCGGCCAGCCCCCGCGCGATCTGGGTGCCGACCTCGACGGCCCTGCGCACCGGCATCGCGCCTGCACCCATGCGCTCCCGCAGCGTCTCCCCCTCGAGCAGCTCGGTGACCAGGTACGGCGCCCCCCCGTGCTCGCCGACGTCGAACACGGCCAGCACGTTGGGGTGGTTGAGCGCCCCGGCGGCGCGCGCCTCCAGCTCGAAGCGGCGCAGCCTGTCGGGGTCCGAGGCGAGCTCCCGAGGCAGCACCTTGACCGCCACCTCGCGCCCGATGCGGGGGTCCCTCGCCCTGTACACGTCCCCCATCCCACCCGCGCCCAGGGCGCCGAGGATCTCGTAAGGGCCCAGCCGGGTTCCGGGGAAGATGCTCATGGCGACTCCGTCGTGAACGTGAACAGGCGGCTGGGCCTGAACACCGGATAGCTGTAGGCGTAGCTCGCGCCGTTCAGGCTCACCTTGAGGGTGATCGCCTCGGCAATGGCCGCCGAGGAAGCCACCTGGATCCGCCGGAGTTGGCGCTGATTCCCGGTGGTCAGGTCCAGGGCCCGGAGCTCCCATTCCGTGGGCGTGGCCTTGACGAGACCCACGATCTCGTTCCCGCCGGCAAGCCACCCGCGGGGCTCGAAATTCGAGGGCGCCTCGAAGGCGAGCAGTAACTTCCGCCGCCCGGCCAGGTCGTAGAGGCCCCAACTCCGGCCCGCCGTCCAGAACGTGCGCCTGCCCTCGGGGTCCGGGGCGTTCATCACCTCCGGCGGTAGCTGCGTGATGGTGTCGCTGCCCACCTCAAAGAGATAGGTGAACCCTGGGCCTTCCGCCTTGTCCTCCGTCCGGCGGGCGCCCCGGATGAGGCAGACCTTCCCGTTCTCGGAGATCCCCCCCGGACCGGAGCTCACCCATGTCCCCGGGACGCGCCAGGAGGACGTGTCCGACCGGATCGGGAGGAGCTCCATCCACGCGGCGTTGCTGTCGAAGTGCAACGCCAGAGCGCTGTCCCCGTGGGCATCGAGGCCGAGGAGATACCCGGATTTCAGTGCCACGGATCCCAGCTCGTCCCACCGCCACACGCTGCCGCCCTCCTCGATGTCCCTGACCAGTAGGAGAGCTTCCCCGTCGGTCGAGAGGGCGCCGACCTGCTCCTGGACCTGGAGCTGGATCGTTCTCTCCTCCCCGCCCGCCACTTTGCCCCAGCGGGCTTCCTTGACGTCGCTTTCGGCGCTCAGCAGCGGCTCGTCGTTCGTCAGCTGCTCGTGGAACTCGAACCGACCGGGAAGCTCCATCGTCTGCTTGAACTCGCCCGAGCGCGAGTCCACTCGGCCGAGGACGGTGGTGATGCGCTCGAAGGGGTAGTAGGAGGCACGGAACCCTGCCGGCCCCGAGCTGAGGCAGCATCTGCTGGCCTTTTCGGGCAGCTGGACGGGCGTCCGCCGGACCTGGCCGTCGCGGTCCATTACGGCCAGCGTCCAGACCAGCATTCTCCTTTCCACCCACCAGAGGTGCGAGCGATCCCACGAGAGCCGGAATGTCCCGTCGAAGGCTCCGTTCTCGATCCACGTGGTGGCGGGCATGGCGTACACCTGTCGCCGCGCCCCGTCCTCGAACACCCAGCGTGGCGTTTCCCCCGAGCGGTCCACACGGATGCGCCAGGGGTTGGCCTCGCCCGGCCACGGCACCAGGGCAACCGCGTTGTCCGGCAGAGGCAGGGCGGTGCCACCGCCGGAAGGGAGAATCGCGCTGCCCAGCGAGCCGTCCTTGCCGGGCTTCGCGACCAGGAGATCGCCATTCGGGTAGACATCCAAGAGTACGGCGTCTTCCCCGCCGGGGACGGGGATCGGCTGACCCTGCTCGGACAGCGAGTACACCGCGAACGGGCCGTCGGCGCGGCGGGCGGTGAAGAAGATGGTCCGGGCCCCGGGCAGCATGCGTGCCCCGAGGACGTTCATGTCCTGCTTCAGCAGCTCCCGCACGCGCACGTCGCGCCCGAGCCCCGCGCGGCCAGGTCCGAGCCCGATCCACGCGAGACCCAGTACCGCCGCTACGGTCGCTCCCCAGGGAAGCCACCGGGCGTACCTCCGCCCCTGGAGCACCTGAGCCTCTCCGGAGGATGTGCTCGTCAGGGTCGCACTCTCCAGGGCGAAGGCGAGGTCCGGTGCGCTCTGGAAACGGGCGGCGCGATCCTTGGCGAGGCACCTGTCCAGGACCCGCACGAGGCTCGGGGGGATCTTCAGTCCCGGATCGAGGTCCGGCGGTTCTTCTCTCAGGATCGAGCTCATCGTCTCGACGGCGGAATCCCGCCGGAACGCCCTCTGGCCCGACAACATCTCGTAAAGCACGGCGCCTAGGGAGAAGAGGTCGGAACGCGCGTCGGCGGGCAGTCCCCGCACCTGCTCCGGCGACATGTACCCCGCGGTGCCGAGCACGACCCCGGCGCCGGTCGCGCCCCCGGGCGGTGTCGTCAGTGTCTTGCCCTGGTCCGTGAGCACGGGCCCGACAGCCTTCGCGAGCCCGAAGTCGAGGATCTTGACGCTGCCGTCCCTGGTCAGAAAGACGTTCTCCGGCTTGAGATCGCGGTGGACGATCCCCTTCTCGTGCGCCGCCGCCAGCCCCCGCGCGATCTGCACCGCGACGCCGATCGCCTTTCGCGCCGGCATCGCGCCACCATCGAGGCGCTCGCGCAGCGTCTCCCCCTCGAGCAGCTCGGTAATGAGGTACGGCGCGCCGCCGTGCTCGCCGACATCGAGCACAACCAGCACGTTCGGGTGGTTGAGCGCCCCGGCGGCGCGCGCCTCCAGCTCGAAGCGGCGCAGCCGCTCCGCGTCGGCGGCCAGCTCGGCAGGCAGCACCTTGACCGCCACCTCGCGCCCGATGCGGGGATCCCGCGCCCGGTACACCTCTCCCATGCCGCCAGCGCCGAGCGGTGAGAGGATCTCGTATGGGCCGAGGCGGGTGCCGGTGGCGAGCGTCACTTCCTCAGCGCCTCCGTCCAGTTCAGGACCAGCGACAGCGGCGCCTGCGTCGTCTCGACCGGATACGTGACGAGGAACCTGTTACCGTCGGGAGCGACATCGTAATACCAGTAGTTTGTGTTGGGTATCGGCGGGAGCTTGAAGAGCAGTCTCGGCTTCCCGAACTCGAAGGAGGTCCCCACCCGCACATCCACAGCCATCATCTCCTCCTCGCTGCTGACGAAGTAGAGCTCCTTCCCGTCGCGCCGCCAGCGGGCATACGCCCCTCCGCCCGTGGAGACCTGCCACTTGCCTCCCGGTTCGGGGAAGGAGGCGACGTGGATCTCCCCACGGCCGGACTCTTCGGATTCGTAGGCAATCCAACGCGAGTCCGGCGAGATGCGCGCGACCGGTTCCTTGGTCTTCTCGCTCGTGAAGACGACCGACTTCTTGTCGCCCGCGAGGGGGAGCAAACGGATATCCGTTTCACTCTGCGGCCCATAGTGCGTGAAGGCCAGGAAGCGCCCGTCTCTGGAGCAGCCGCTTGGCCACACCCACCCGTCCGAGTGGAAGACCTGCTCCTCGTCCCCGGCGCCGCTCGCGGACTTGACGTAGAGATCGCCTGACCCCTTGCGGTTCGAAGAGAAGTACACACGGCTACCGTCGGGCGACCAGATCGGGAAGCGGTTCGCCGAGGAGCCGAGCGTGAAACGACTCCCCGTGCCGCCAGCAAGGTCGTAGAGCCAGATCTGCACGGTTCCCGACGAGGCATCGAGGACGGAGACCGCCGTATGTTTGCCATCAGGCGACAGCTCAGGCTCGCCCATGATCCCGGGCTCGCCGACGGAGCCGAGTCGCCGTCCCGACCGGTCGAGCCAGGCGAGCTGAGTCCAGTTTGTTTGCGTGCCCGGATGATACGCGAGGGTCCCTCCCTCCGATACCGTGAACCCTCCTTTGCCGCGTGAGATATCGCTCTCGGCGTCCTCTGCGATCACGCCCGGCTCGCCAGAGATGGCGAGGCTCCGCGGGTCGAACGGAACAGCGAAAAGCGTGGTCCGGCGCATGAAGAGGAGGTGTGACGAGGCGTACTGCCCCTCGGAGTCTGAGCGCGCGAGGAAGCGGTCGGCACCACCGTCCAGGGACCCGAGGTATACACCGTCCCAGGGACCCTCAAACAGCATCCGAATGGGGTCCAGGCCACTCGCGTAGTAGAGGAAGTGGCGACCGTCCGGGAGGAAGCTGGGAAAACGATGCGTTCCTTGACTCTTTGACGCATCGAGATGCGTGACTGCTTGCGTGGCGCCACCGGCCCCGGGAACGCGACAGAGCCCGGACAGGATGGTCGGAGCGTAGAGGATCGTCCCGTCCCGGCTCCACGCTCCACCGCGCCCGTTCGGCGCGTTGCAGAGAACGAGAGGCTCCCCGCCAGTCACCGCGACGGTCTTCAGCTTGCCGCCGGCGAAGAAGCCGATCGACCTGCTGTCGGGCGACCAGAAGGGGTACATCGCCTGCTCGGTTCCCGGCAGTGAACGTGCCGCCACGGCATCGAGCGGCCGGATCCAGAGCTGGATGCCCCGATCTTTCGACGAGGCCGGGAACACGAGGAAGCGTCCATCGGGTGAGATCGCGGCGGGCCCGTGAGCATTCTGGCCGCCTGTCGCGAAGGTGACGCCCTCGGATGTGGCGATCGAGGCGCGAACCACGGCGGCCGGTTGGGGTCGGACGTTCGAGGACCTGAGCCAGAGTGCGGCACCCGCGACGAGAGCGAGGGCGAACGCGACCCAGGCTACGACCTCGCGGCCCCGTCGCACGGCGGGTGTGGGCGCGGCTGCGCTCGCGACGGCGGAGCTCGCGACCCGCTGCAGGTCGATGGCGACGTCCCGCGCCGACTGGAAACGATCCCCGCCGGGACCGGCCAACTCCTCCTCGATCGCCACCCGGGCCTCGCCGATGTCGCGCAGGCGGTGCTTCACGTCGCGATCGAGGCAGCGCGAGAGCAGCCGCCTGATCCGCGCCGGCGTCTCGGTCAGAGCGCCGAGGTCGATCTCCTGCCGCAGCACCGCAGCAAAGACGTCCGAGGTCTCCTCGCCCGAGAACAGCCGCCGGCCGGTGAGCATCTCGTACAGCACGACCCCGAAAGCCCAGATGTCCGACCGCCTGTCGACTGGCTTCCCCCTGGCCTGCTCCGGCGCCATGTAGGCCACCGTGCCGAGAATCATGCCCATCTGGGTGGCGCGCGCGGTCAGCGTCGGAGAGTTCGCCGGATCCGCAGCCGACCCGCCGGCCATGTCCATCGCCTTGGCGAGGCCGAAGTCGAGGACCTTCACGGTTCCGTCGGCGCGCACCTTGACGTTGGCGGGCTTGAGGTCGCGGTGGACGATGCCCTGCTCGTGGGCGGCCTCGAGCGCGTCGGCGATCTGCCGGGCGAGCGGCAGCGCCTCGGCGATCGGCAGCGGCCCGCGCGCGATCAGCGCCGACAGGTCGTCGCCCTCGACCAGCTCCATCACCAGCGCCCGAGTGCCCTGACCCTCCTCGAGACCGTAGATCGCCGCGATGTTCGGGTGGTTGAGGCTCGCCAGGACCTGCGCCTCGCGCTCGAAGCGCGCCAGGCGCTGCGGATCGTCGCTGAACCCCGCTGGAAGCACCTTGATCGCGACCTCGCGCCTGAGCTTGGAGTCGGTCGCCCGAAACACCTCGCCCATCCCCCCCGCGCCGAGCGGGGCGAGGATCTCGTACGGGCCGAGGCGGGTGCCGGGGGCGAGGGTCATCGCAGGCCCTCCACGAGGTACAGCTCGCTGAGCTTTTTCAGGTAGGTGAAGGCGAAGGACCGGGCGTCCGGCGTCACGAAGACCCCGAACGTGAAGAGGTGGCCCGCCAGGTCGGGCGGCGTGAAACTCACCACGGGCGTCCGGGCGCCCGTGGCCAGGTCCAGGCGCGTGACGGTCACCGGCAGGACGGTCAGCTCCGGCCGCACGAAGACCGCCGTCCCGTCCGCGCTCCAGCCCGCCACCCGCTCTCCCCGCACCATCCCCCGGATGGGCTGCGCCTCCCCGCCCGCCAGGGGCTGGACGAACCAGTCGACGCGGTTGCCCGTGACGACGAGCCGCGTTTCGTCGGGGGAGAGCGGGACGAGGCCCGTCCAGGTCCCTCCGAAACCTTCCCGTGTGAGGATCCGGGGCTCGCCGCCCCGGCGGTCCAGGAGGACCCAGCGGTCCTTCCCCTCCAACCAGGCGTCGACCACCACGCGCTGGCCATCCGCCAGGAGAAAGGCATAGCCCCAGTTCTCGTAACCCTGGGGGAGCGCCAGAGCGAAGGGGCGGCCCAGCCCCGTGGGTACGAAGAGCAGGAGGCGTCCCCTGGCCTTGGGGTCGCCGATTTGCCCGGAGTCCAGGCCCGCCTCCTGGAACGCCGAGACCCAGGCGGGATCCAGGTCCCTGGCCTCCAGGGGCCTGGTGTCCAGGTTGACCCATCGCCCGTCCGGGGACAGGGTCTGTGGAGTGCCCTTCCCCAACCTGAGCGCGGGTCCCCCTTCCATGGGGCGCAGGTAGGCCACGTCCTGCGCCGTACCGCCTTCGGGGGCGGGTGACTCCTGGAGCAGGAGGCTGCGGCCGTCCACGCTGAGGCCCTGGGCCTGGGTGGTGCCCAGGATGGACAGGTCCCTGAGCCGGGTCTCACCGGCCTTCTGGGCCAGCACGCCGCCGCGGAACTTCTGTTCGGCGAGGAGGACGCGGCCGTCCGGGGAGACGTCCAGGAGCTGATGGGCTCCGGAGCCCTGCCAGAGGGCGCGGCGCCCGCCTCCCGGGGAGAGGGCCCAGAGCGACGTCTGATCCCCCTGCAGCTCCGTGACCCACAGGTCCCCGCGCGGACCCCAGGCCATGCCCGTGAGGCTCTCACCGGAGCTGTCCCCCTCCTTGGCGAACAGGGTGCGGCTCCGGCCCTCCCGGTCATAGACGATGATGGTAGTTTCGCCGCCGAGGTCGGCCCGGACCAGGGCAAGATGCGCCCCGTCCCTGGAAAGGCAGAGCTTGCGGATCACCTCCGTCATCAAGGTTCCGCCCAGTGGCCGCTTCCCCGAGGGAAACTCCAGCTCGAACCGGTAGTCGGCATTCATCCGGAGCGTGGCCAGCCCCTCCCCGTCCCAGGCGGCATCGGCAACGTCCTCCTGCAGCTCCCGGAGGGCCCCGCCGCCTCCTGGGGCGCGAGCCAGGAGGCCCCGGTAGGTGGTTCCCTTCATGTACGTGGGGCCGCGGAGGAAAGCCAGCTCGTTGGTGGCTGAGACCCCCAGCAGCAGGGCATCCTGGATCCCCGTGGACTTCGGCTCGGAGTCGCCCGGGTGGAGCACGAAGATCTCGGGCCTGCCGCCCGCCACCCGCTGGGAGAAGTAGACGGTTCCGCCATCCGGCCCGAAGTGGGCTGACTCGATGGTGCCCGGCAGGAAGGTGAGACGGCGGAAGCGGGGTTGGGGTTGCGGAGCGAACGGCGGCCAGTGGCGGAGATAGGCAAGGGCGACCGCCAGAAGCATGAGGCCCGCGCCGAGCAGGAGGCCGGCGACGGCGGCCGGCAGCGCTCGCTGCCCGGCGCCGGCTGGCGTTGACGTCGCGACCGATGCGGCCGAGCCCGATCCCGACAGTGCGTGGAGCGCGAAAGCAACGTCCCGTGCCGACTGGAAGCGCTCCCCCGGCTTCTTCTCGAGGCAGTGCTGCACGATCCGCTGCAGGGCGGGGGATGGCCCGGCGGCGGTCGATGCCATCTCAGCCGGTTCTTCCTTCAGGATCGCCGCCATGCTCTCCGCCGCCGTCTCCCGCCCGAACAGCCGCCGCCCCGTGAGCATCTCGTACAGCACGGCGCCGAAGGAGAAGATGTCCGAACGGTGGTCCACCGCCTCGCCGCGCACCTGCTCGGGGGACATGTACCCGACGGTACCCAGCACGGTGCCGGCGCCGGTGTTCTGCGTGGTCGCGAGCGGGCCGCTGACCGGGCCTGTCTTCTTGGCGAGGCCGAAGTCGAGCAGCTTCGCCCGGCCCTCGCCCGTCACGAAGACGTTCTCCGGCTTGAGGTCGCGGTGAACGATCCCTTTCTCGTGCGCGGCGGCCAGCCCCTCGGCCATCTGCACGGCGAGCTCGACGGCCTTGCGGGCGGGAAGTGCACCGTGGTCGAGCCGCGCGCGCAGCGTCTCGCCCTCGAGCAGCTCCATGACGGCGTACGCGGTCTCGCCGTGCCGTCCGAAGTCGTGGATCGCGAGGATGCCCGGGTGCGAGAGCTGGGCGACCGCGCGCGCCTCGCGCTCGAAGCGGGCGAGCGCGTCGGGGTTGTCGGCCAGCTCGGCAGGTAGCACCTTGACGGCCACGTCGCGGTCGAGCTTGGTGTCGCGGGCACGGTAGACCTCGCCCATCCCTCCCGCGCCGAGCGGCGCGAGGATCTCGTAGGGGCCGAGCCTTGTGCCGGCGGTCAACACGGGATCCCTCGCTGCGCTCGGGATTTCGCCTGCGGGCTCCCGCTTCGCTCACGCCCGCAAGACGGCTCAACCTCGCCCATCCCGCCCGCGCCGAGCGGCGCGAGGATCTCGTACGGCCCGAGCTTCGTGCCGGTGGTCAGGCTCATGGCGCCTTCGCCTCCTGAACCTTGCGCTTGACCTCCGAGGACCAGCTCAGCACGATGTCGAGGTGCGACCCCATGCCGGGGTTGGGGTTCTCGGCGACGAAGAACCGCTTGCCGTCGCGGGCGACGTCGTACCAGTAGATCTCGTGGTTCTCGAACAGGACCTTCGGCGTGCCCACCGCAAGATCCTCGCCCCGCGGCTCCACGGCGACAGCCATGAGCTTCAGGCCACAGAGGTAGAAGATCTCCCTGCCGTCCGGCGACCACAGCGGGCTCGCGCCACCGTCGGTCGAGACCTGCCACTTGCGGTCCTCGCCCGAGGTGGGGCGCGCGTAGATCTCGGGCCGCCCCGACTCCTGCGCCTGGTACGCCGCGAATCGGCCGTCGGGAGCAAGGGTCGCAAGGGAGTCGAGGAAAAGCGATTTGATCAGCGGCTTCGGCTCTCCGCCGCCGGCCCCACGGCCCACATCGCGCAGGAGCAGCTCGTTCCGGCCGTCCGGTGGAGTCCGCACGGTCAGCAGTCGAGTGCCGTCGGCCGACATCTGGAGAGGGTCCTCCGAGCTGTCCGAGGCGAAGGCGAGCTGCTCCGAGCCGCTGTCGTCGGCCGCCTTCCAGAAGATCTGATAGTGCTGCCCCTTCTCCAGGCCGAAGTAGAGGCGGCGCCCGTCGCCCGACCATACCGGGTTCTCCGCCCGTGCCGCCAGGGTGAGCTTCGCCAGCACCAGTCGGCCGAGATCGGCAACGGCGATCGTGTTGCCGACACAGGCGGCAACTCGCGCGCCGTCGGGCGAGATCGCCAGGTTGTAGTACGGCTGGCGCGGCAGGCGCAGCGGTTCGCCTCTCCCGGCGCGGTCGACCCAGGAGAGCATCAGGTCGCCGGCGACCGCGTCGGACGGGGCCGTCACCAGCATCCCGTTCCGCGACACGTCCATCGCCGCGAAGCCCTTGCTGTCCAGGTAAACATCCCGCGCGACCTCGACGGGCGAGCCTTCCACCTCGAGCGACCTGGCGTCGAACGCGACCGCGTAGAGCGCGCCGGCGCGGGCGTAGACCAAGTGGCCGCTCTCGAGGTAGCGCGGGTAGGTGCCCCCCTTCACCAGCACCTTCCGCTCCCCATTGTCCAGCCGCTCGACGACGATCGTTGCGTCGTCCCACTCGCCGCCCGAGTGGACGACGTACAGAAGGGCGCGCCCGCCCGGGAGAACCTCCGGCCAGCGGTGCTGCTGCTCCCCTTCCGCCACGCGGATCCGCGTCACGTTCTCGGGGGTTCCGCCCGCGGACGGGATGCGGGCGATCGGCACGTACTGATTGGGAACATAGTAGATCCTGCCGTCGTCGGCCCAGACGCCGCCGCGGAGGAATCCGGCCTCCCCGAGAATGACCGGTGTGCCGCCGGACACGGCGACCTTCTTGAGCTTCACTCCGCCGGCGAAGGCGATCCACTTGCCGTCCGGGGAGAAGAACGGGTGCTGGGCCCCTTCCGTTCCCGGGATCGCCGCCGACTCCCCGGAGTCGAGCGAGCGCAGCCGCAGCTCCGTGGTGGCTCCCTTGGAGACGACGTAGGCGATCCTGCTGCCGTCGCGGGAGATCGCGAAGGCTGGGAGGTTGAAGTTGAGTCGCTCCCCGCGAGGCGGCACGACCTGGAGCCGCATCACCCGGCCCGCGCCAGCATCGCGCTGCCGTGCGGCACTCAGATACAGGACCGCAAAGGCCGCGGCGAGCGCGATCGCCAGGGCCGCGAGAACCCAGGGAAGCGGTGTCCTTCTGCTCCATGTCCCGGTGGTGGCCGAAGCCAGGGCAGGGGCGGCCGAATCGAGCGGGTGCTGGGCCGCTTCGTCGGAGCGCAGGGCGCCAGCTCCCGCGGAGGCCGTGCTGCTGGGCGCCGCCAGCGCCTCCGCCAGCGCGATGCGTCCCTCGCCGATGTCGCGCAGGCGGCGTTTGGGGTCGCGCTCGAGGCAGCGGGCGAGCAGGGGCCTGATCGAGGGAGGGAGGCTGGGGGGCAGGGCCGCCAGGTCAACCTCCTGCCGCAGCACGGCCGCCAGCGTGTCCGAGATCGTCTCCCCGGCGAAAAGGCGCTTGCCGGTGAGCATCTCGTAGAGCAGGCATCCGAACCCCCAGATGTCCGCCCGCTTGTCGACCGGCCTGCCGCGCGCCTGCTCCGGGCTCATGTAGGCGGCGGTGCCGAGGATCACCCCCGCCCGCGTCGCCGGCGAGGTGATCACCGGAGACTGCAGCAGCGTGGGCGAGCGGGACGGGTCGTCCCCGGCAACCGTCTCGAACGCCTTCGCCAGCCCGAAGTCCAGCACCTTCACGGACCCGTCCGGGCGCACCTTGACGTTGCCCGGCTTGAGGTCCCGGTGCACGATGCCGCGCTCGTGCGCCGCCTCCAGGGCCTCCGCGATCTGCAGCCCGATCGGGAGTGCCTCCTCGACCGGGATCGGCCCGCGCGCTATGCGTTCGTCCAGGTCCTCGCCCTCGACGAGCTCCATGACCAGGAAGTGCGTACCGCCGACGTCCTCGAGGGAGTGGAGGGTGGCAACGTTGGGATGGTTGAGCGAGGCCAGCATCTTCGCCTCGCGCTCGAACCGGGCGTGCCGCTCGGGATCGCCCACGAAGCTCTCCGGCAGCACCTTGATGGCGACCTCGCGGCCGAGCCGCGTGTCGCGGGCGCGCCAGACCTCGCCCATGCCACCGGCGCCGACGGAGGAAAGAACCTCGAACGAACCCAAGTATTGTCCGATTGATAGCACAACAGCCTCCCCCCCAGGCGGCTGGTCACCGCGACTCTACTCGTCTGCCACCGAGAAAGCCATTCCTGCGGTTCGTCGGCCAGTTGGGAGGTGACCGTGGTCGGGACGCCGGTCTTCGACCGCCTGATCCGGATCAGGTTGCTCGACCGGTCGACCTGGTACCACCGCACCTTGTTTCTCGTCGAGCGCGGGCTGCAGGGTGAAGGGACCGGAGCCGCGGGAGGTGGTCCGCGGGGCCCGTGGTGCGGCCGCCAGTGCGAGGCAGCACCTCCGCGGGAGAGCGGCGCTCCCGGGTTCTTCCCGATCGTTCCGGACTCGACCCGCGGGTGAAGGAATTCCTACTCGTGGTAATCGGTCTTCCCTCACGTTGAAATGCTCGTAGACAGGCTGCGCGTGGAGTTCCGCGCGCGCGAGGAAGTAAGGGGTAGTCCCACCTGGTCGCCCAGAGCCTGTGCGGCGATCTCGAGGACGGGAAGCTCGCGACGCTGGATCTCCTCTGCACGGGTTTCCGGCCGGAGGCGGCCACGCGCTCGCGCGACCGCGAACAAATCGCCGGCTCCGGCGTATTCTCTTGCGAGGCGGCGAGCTTGCGGCCGGCGTCGGCGCCGGATGGCGCGGAGCCGAAAGGGGACCTCTGGCGGCCCCGGCAGCGTCCAGAGGATCAAGCGGCAGTGCGCGGCGGGCGGCGGCTGCGAGAAGAGGAAAGTGACCATGCGGCGCTGGCGAGTCTGGCTGATTCTCGGCGGGTTGACCGTGGCCCTCGGCGGAGGCGGCTACTACTACTGGTACCAGAAGAGCCACGCGCCCACCGAGGTGTCGGTGGCCAAAGTCGCGCTCGAGGACGTCGTCGCCAAGGTCACGGCCAACGGCAAGATCCAGGCGGAGAAGAAGGTCGACCTCGCCGCTCTGGTCATGGGGCAGGTCGTCAACCTGGCGGTGCGCGAGGGTGACCCGGTCAAAACCGGGGACTTCCTCCTCCAGATCGACAAGACCCACGCCGCGGCCGAGGAGGCCGGCTCGGCGGCGGCGCTAAGCGTCAGCCAGAGCCAACTCGACTCGGCCCGGGCCGCCCTCGAGCAGGCCCAGGGCGACTTCAGGCGGGCCGACGACAACTACCGCTCCGGCATCACCCCGGTGGCCGACTTCCAGCACGCCCGGGCCGCCCTCGACACGGCGCGGGCGGCCTACCAGGCCGCCGAGCACTACATCGAGCAGAGCCGGGCTGTGCTCAACGCCTCCCGCGACGACCTGTCCAAGACCACCGTCCGCTCGCCGATCGACGGCATCATCACCGCCCTCAGGATCAAGGCCGGCGAGGTCACCGTGGTCGGAACGATGAACAACCCCGGCACCCAGCTCATGACCATCTCCGACATGACGACGGTGCAGGCGGTGCTCATGGTCGACGAGACCGACACCCCGAGCATCGCCCTCGGCCAGAAGGCCGTCCTGACCCTGG
>Ga0315273_10002946_pt1 | contig 20377 bp, 15 predicted proteins | sample YL17G02_0_MG_FD_205753 | JGI IMG/M metagenome (GOLD analysis project Ga0315273, IMG submission 205753) | Sediment microbial communities from Yellowstone Lake, YNP, Wyoming, USA - YL17G02_0 | ecosystem: Environmental > Aquatic > Freshwater > Lake > Sediment | place: USA: Wyoming | collected... | reverse complement strand
GCGGGGTTCGAGGCGAACGTGTGGGCGGAGGGCGTGACCCTCGTGGCACTTGCAGCACGATCGACGGACGCCCTCCGCGCCACGCGGCCCAGGGCAAACGTCACGACTCGCGACTTGATTCGGTACTGCGAGACGCGCGGCGCGGCGGCGCGTCCGGGTTCGCCGCTTGCCGTCGGTATGGGCTCGCGTCGGATGAAGTTCGCCGTATCGGGCAACGAGTTCGAACTCGCGAAGGCAGCGTTGCCCCAGCTCCGGTCGGCAGTCATGGATCGCTACGGCGTTGATCTCGACGATCCGTCGACGACACTTGCCGTGGCGGACCGGCACCCAGTCCTCGTCGTGGTCCACTACTTCGTCGGCATCTTCGAGCTGGTGCAGGAACGGGACCCGCAGATGGCCGCCGCGCACTTCGCGGCGGCGGGAGCGGTCGGGCGGGCCCAGTACGAGAAGCACGGGTTCTACCCGGACCCGGAGACTCCGACGCTCGAGTTCCTGGCTCTCGGCCACCTTGCTCTTGCGCTTGCGCAGTTCGATCCGGACGGCGTCCCCGATGCGCTGGCGCAGATGGACGAGACAGTTGCTCACGGTGCCGGCGACGCCGAATCGGCAGCCGACTATCGCGCTCGAGCCGAGGGCGAGGTGATCGCACGCCAGACCGTGGCCGGGACGAACCGCGTCAAGGCACGCGCCGTCGCGGCTCGGGTCTATCGGAGGCTGAGTCGCGTGCGGGTTCCCGGCGTCGCCAGAGCCGCGCGCGGGGCACGCGGCGTGTTGGTTCGGGGTTCTGCTACTCCAGGTCGACCTTCGAGTGGTCGCCCAGCATCAGGCGAAGCGCGCGGGGTCGACTCTGCGAGCGGCTGATCTCGACCTCACGACCGATCAGCGAGTCGGCAATACCTGCGATCCCGATGATTCGGCTCCCCTCGAAGACCACCGAGTGGTCGATGTCCGAGTCGCGGATCTCGCAGTCCGCGCCGATCGACGTGAACGGACCGACGAAGCTGTTGATGACCTTCGTTCGCTCGCCGATGATCGCGGGGCCTCGAACCCGTGAACCGGTGATCTCGGCACCGGCTTCGACGACCACTCGGCCCTCGATGCTCGATGCTCCGTCAACGACGCCGTCGTTCCTCGGTTGGAGCACCTCGAGCAGGTAGCGGTTGCTCTCGAGGAGCGGATCCTTCTTCCCAGTGTCCAGCCACCAACCGACGAGTACCTCGTGCAACACGCGGTAGTGGTGCTCGAGGAGCCACTGGATGGCGTCGGTGATCTCGAGCTCGCCACGATCTGACGGCTCGATCGCGTTCACGGCTTCGTGGATGCGCGGATCGAACAGGTACACGCCGACGAGCGCGAGGTCCGACGGAGGGTTCACCGGCTTCTCGACGAGCCTGAGCACCTCGCCGTTCGCGTCGAGCTCGGCGACGCCGAACTGCCGGGGGTCTTCGACGTGCGCGAGCAGGATCTGTGCGGCGGGCGCGTTCGGCGGATCTGCGGCTTGCGCGGCTTGGAACCGCTCGACGAATTCCGAGAGTCCCTGCTCGAGCAGGTTGTCGCCCAGGTACATCACGAAGTCGTCATCGCCGAGGAATTCGCGCGCGATCAGTACGCAGTGCGCGAGCCCGAGCGGTTCCTCTTGGGGGATGTAGACGATCTCGATGCCCCAACGTGTTCCGTCGCCGGTTGCGGCGCGGATCTCGTCGCCGTTGCCGGCCACGATGATCCCGATCTCGCGGATGCCGGCGGCGACCATGTCCTCGATGCCGTAGAAGAGGATCGGCTTGTTCGCCACCGGCACGAGCGCCTTGGCGCTCGTGTGGGTGATCGGGCGGAGCCGGGTACCGGCACCCCCGGCGAGGATCAGACCCTTCATGACGCAGGCGATCGTAGGTCATGGCCGCGCGACACCCTGAAGGACCGGCAAACGCTCCGCTATATTCGGCGGTCATTCAGCCGTCGAGTTGACCGTGGTCCTTCCCTGCCTCAACGAGGCAGAGACCCTCGCGACCTGTGTACGCAAGGCACGCGGCTCGATGGAAGCGCTCGGCGTGGTCGGCGAGGTCGTCGTCGCCGACAATGGGAGCACGGATGGCTCCCGGGAGATCGCCCGGGCCGAGGGAGCGCGCGTCGTCGACGTGGGTGAACCCGGGTATGGCGCGGCGCTCATGGGTGGGATCGAGAGTGCCCGGGGCGATCTGGTGATCATGGCCGATGCCGACGACAGCTACGACCTGGCCAACCTCGGCCCGTTCATCGAATCGCTGCGGGCCGGTGCGGATCTCGTGATGGGCAATCGGTTCAAGGGCGGTATCGAACCAGGAGCGATGCCTCCGCTGCATCGGTACGTTGGAAATCCCGTGCTGACCTTCATCGGGCGGCTCTTCTTCCACAGCCCCAGCGGGGATTTTCACTGCGGCATGCGCGGCTTTCGGCGCGAGACGATCCTCGGCCTCGGGTTGCGGACAACCGGCATGGAGTTCGCGAGCGAGATGGTGGTGAAGGCCACGCTTCAAGGAGTGCGCGTGGTCGAGGTTCCTACGACGTTGCGTCCCGATGGCCGAACCCGTGCGCCGCATCTGCGGACCTGGCGTGACGGCTGGCGTCACCTTCGCTTCCTGCTCCTCTACAGCCCACGGTGGCTCTTCCTGTATCCGGGGATCGCGTTGCTCGTCGGGGGACTGAGCCTCGGAGTCGCGCTGCTCCCCGGACCGATCGCCGTCGGGAGCATCGGTCTCGACGTCAACGCACTGATCTACGCGATGGTGATGGTCCTCATAGGCGCGCAGGCGGTGATGTTCTCGGTGTTCGCGCGCGCGTTCGCCATGAACGCAGGGCTCCTCCCGCCGTCGCGTGGTATTGAGCGTGCGTTTCGCCTCATGACCCTGGAGCGTGGGTTGCTCGTGGGCCTGCTCGTGCTCGCCGTCGGCATCGGGTTCACGATGTACAGCATCGTGAACTGGGGCTCGCAGGACTTCGGCGCCCTCGAGACCCGCGACGCGATCCGCGTCGTCGTGCCGGGCGCGACCGCGCTCGTCCTCGGCTTCCAACTGATCCTGGCGAGCTTCTTCCTGAGCATCCTGGGGTTGGGTCGGCGATGACCGGTACCAACTCGCGTCAGTCTCCGGCGGCGGAGGCATCACCGGCGGAACCCCCGCGGGTGAGCGCCGTCGTGCTCGCGTACCGGGCCGAGCCTTGGTTCGAGAAGAGCGTGCACGCGCTGCTCGGCTCGCACGACGTGAAGGTCGACGTGGTGGTCGTCGACAACGGATGCACCGACGGCGCGGTGGACCGACTGCGCGATGTCGCCGGCGTGCTCGTGGTGGGCGATGGTGAGAACCTCGGGTTCTCGGCCGGGTGCAATCTCGGGGCTTCGGTCGCTACGGGCCAGTACCTCGCTCTCGTCAACGGCGACCTCGTCGTCGATCCCGACGCATTGCGCCATCTGGTCGACGTTGCTCGGGAACCAGACGTGGGCATCGCGGCCGGGAGTGTGCGCCTCGGGGACGATCCTGACCGGCTCAACACCGCAGGGAACGAGATCCACTTCCTGGGCTTCAGCTGGGTCGGGGGCTTCGGTGAGCTCGCGTCGGAGCGGGCGGTCGCGCGGGACGTCGCCGGCGCGATGGGCGCGCTCCTGGTGCTGCGGCGGAGCGTGTGGAACGGCCTCGATGGCTTCGCGCCGGAGTACTTCGCGTTTCACGAGGACGCTGAGCTCAGCTGGCGCTGTTGGCAGGGCGGGCTGCGGGTCCAGTACGTTCCGGATGCGATCGGCCTGCATCGCTACGAGTTCGCGCGCGTGAGCAACAAGCTCTACCTCGCCGAGCGCAACCGTCTGATCTTCGTGCTGACGTGTTGGGAGGCGCGCACGCTCTGCGTTCTCGCCCCTGCGTTCCTTGGTGTAGAGCTGGCGGTGATCGCGGCCTCGGTGTCCGGCGGCTGGTTCAGGGCAAAGCTCCAGGGCTGGAGGTGGCTGTGGACCCACCGACGCTGGCTTCAGCAGCGTCGAGGAGTCGTACAGGCGCACCGCACCGTCTCGGATCGCCGGCTCGCGCACCTGATGACGGATCATCTCGACGCTCGCAACTACCCTCTACCGCCTGTGTTGCGTCCCTTCGACGAGCTTCTCGCGTGGTATTGGCGCGTCGCCCGCAGGTTCCTCGCACCGTGATCCCGACCGTGACTGACGTTGCCAGCTCCGAGACGGTCGGCGCGACCACGAGGGCACCCCTGCTCCGACGAATCTGGCCGTACCTCTTCGTCGCCCTGCTCGCGGTGATTTCGAGCGCGCTCCACGTGGCCCGTGTCACCGAGCTGTCGCCGGTCGACGAGACGCGCAACCTCGACTACATGGTCCGGATCTACGACGAAGGTCACCTCGTCAAGCTCGGGGACCGTATTGGACAGACTGCGATGCGCCTCGAGGCCTGTCGCGGCATTGACTTCGCGTTGCACGGTCGAGATGTAGATCCTCCGTGTTCGACGCAACACTTCAGCGCACGCGACTTCCGCGACGACGGGTACAACAACGCGGTCAACCATCCCCCCGGGTATCACCTCGTGACGGGTGCCATCGCCAAGGCCGCGACTCTGCTGGGGATCTCCACGAATCCGCTCGATCCTGGCCGACTCGTCGGAGGTTTCTGGCTCGCCGCGGGTCTGATGCTCGCGCTCTTCGCCGGCGAGCTCCTCGGCATCTCCCGAATCCCATTGGTCGCCGCGGCGACGATCTACGCGCTCGCTCCCGACGCGCTGGGTTCGGCCGCGGCCATCAACCCCGACGGTGCATCGGTCTTCGCAGGGGGTGTGATCCTCGTGGCCGCGCTGCTCTGGGAGCGGGGTCGGATCTCGACGTGGTGGCTCGCGCTCGCCGCTGCAGTCGCCGCTGCGCTGAAGATGACGAACTTCGTTGCGATCGGGATCGTTGTCCTGTGGTTCCTCACCCAGGCGTATCGGCAGCGACGTGACCCCGAGCCCGACCGGCCGACCTCCCGCCGGTACCTCATCGCCTGCGGAGCGTTCGTCGGGGGCGCGGTCGTGACGACGGTCGTGTGGTTGGGCATCGCGTCTGTCCGGGCGACCGTCGACCCGCTGGACCTGCAGTCGAACCAGCTCTACTACCAGCCGCATTTCCCCCGGAAGCCGTTGCTCGAACCCCAGAACCTCTTCGCGTTCTTCCCGCCCGGCGGTCAGGCGTTCCGGGCGCCGGTCCTCACGACGCCTGTCGTCAGCGACATCTCGCTCATCTCGGGTTGGCTCGCCGCCGCGGCGTTGCTCGCCAACACGCTGCGGTTCTCGATCCGTGACCGGTTGTCGACCCTCGCCGCATGTTCCACCTGCCTCTTGGTGATCGCCGGTCCCGCCTTCATCATCGCGACATGGATGGCCAACAAGGTGGTGTTTCAGCCTTCGCTGCGCTACTCGTTGAGTGCGATCCCGATCGTGATCGTGCTCCTGGCGTCGTTGGTGCGGGGGAGGACCGCGACCGTCGGCATCGCGACCTACGCCGCGGTAAGCGCTGCGATCATCCTCGGGACCCTGATCTTCTGATGCAGGCGCTCTGATGGAGTCACGCAGGTGAGTCAGGCCGGCGACGCGACCCGGGATTCGGCCTACGCACAACGCTTGTCTGACCTCCAGGGTGCGCGTTGGAAGCGTCTGGTATCGGCCCAACGTCCCTATCGTTGGAACCTCGGTCGGCTGGACCTCGGTCGCACGCTCGACGTCGGGTGCGGCATCGGCCGCAACCTGGAGAACCTGGGCGGCGATGGGGTCGGTGTCGATCACAATGCCGATGCAGTGGCTGTGTGTCGGGCCCGAGGCTTCGTCGCGTATTCGAGCGAGGAGTTCCCTGATTCCGTCGACGGGAAGCCCTCGAACTTCACATCGCTGCTCTTCGCCCACGTGCTCGAGCACATGGCGCGCCGCGACGCGACGGCGCTTGTTCATATGTACCTTCGGTATCTGGCGCGCCCGGGCAAAGTTGTGTTCATCACGCCGCAGGAGCGCGGTCATGCTTCGGACCCGACGCATGCCGAGTTCATGGATACCGAGGTGCTGACGGGCATCGCGACCGACTGCGGCCTCGCCGTCGAGCGGAGCTACTCGTTCCCGTTCCCGCGCCGGTTCGGGCGGCTGTTCACGTACAACGAGTTCGTGCTCGTCGCGACGGTCGGTTGACGTTCGGGCTAGGTGACGAAGTACTTCGCCTCGGGATGAGGAACGATGATCGCCGAGGTGCTCTGCTCCGGGTCGAGTTGGAACTCCTCGGTGAGTTGCACCCCGATGCTCGAGAAGTCGAGGAGGGCGTCGAGCTTGACCTGCTCCTCGAGGTCGGGACACGCGGGGTAGCCCCACGAGTATCGCGAACCGCGGTACTGCTGACGGAACAGTCCCTGCACGGCCGGCGCGTCTTCGCCGATGAAGCCCCACTCTTCCCGGATACGACGATGCCAGTACTCGGCAAGCGCCTCGGTCATCTCGACCGACAGTCCGTGCAGCAGCAGATACTCGGTGTACTTGTCGGCGGCGAACAGCTCGCGTTCCCGATCGGTCGCGCGCGTGCCCATCGTCGCGACCTGGAAGCCGGCGTAGTCGGCTTCCCCGGAGGCAGCAGAGCGGAAGAAGTCGCTGATGCAGAGAGTGCGGTCCTTGCGCTGGCGGGGAAAGCAGAAGCGGACATGCTCGCTGCTTCGCTCGTCGTCGGTCCAGACGACGAGGTCGTTGCCGTCGGAGTTCACCGGGAAGTAGCCCCAGACGACCGCCGGGTTGAGGAGTCCCTCCGCCTGAGCCTTCGACAGCTCCTCGCGCAGCTGGGGACGAAGGCGGACCCGGAACTCGTCGTCGGTCTCGTTGATCGACTTGTCGGGACGGAACTGCCACTGGTTCCGGAACAGCGCGGTCTCGTTCACGTACGCGGCGATGTCGTCGATCGCGATGCCCTTGGCGACGCGGGCACCCAGGAACGGGGGCGTGAAGACCGGGACGTCGATGGCCACGTCGGAGCTCATCGCGATCGGCTCGTCGGGGTCGACGGTATCAGCGCTCCGTCGGGGGAGATCACGACCACCCGGGGCTCGGCCGAAGTCGGGATCAAGCGTCCCGGAGCGCTTGCCCTCCATGAGCTCGTCCATGACCCGTAGGCCCTCGAACGCGTCCTTGCCGTAGAAGACGCGCCCGTCGTAGATCTCGCGCAAGTCGCGCTCGACGTAGGTACGCGTGAGCGCGGCGCCGCCGAGCAGTACGGGGACCTCGGCAAGGCCGAGCGTGTTCATCTCCTGGAGGTTCTCTCGCATGATGATCGTGCTCTTCACGAGTAGGCCGCTCATGCCGACTGCGTCGGCCTCGACCTCCTTCGCCTTGTCGACGAAGGTTTGGAGGGGTGCCTTGATCCCGATGTTGTGGACCTCGTAGCCGTTGTTGGTGAGGATGATGTCGACGAGGTTCTTGCCGATGTCGTGGACGTCTCCCTTGACGGTGCCGATCACGAGCGTGCCCTTGCCGCCGCTGTCGTTCTTCTCCATGTGCGGCTCGAGGTAGGCGACGGCGGCTTTCATGGTCTCGGCGCTCTGGAGCACGAACGGCAGCTGCATCTCTCCGGACGCGAAGAGCTCGCCGACGACCTTCATGCCGCCGAGGAGCACATCGTTGACGATGGCCAGCGCTGGGAGCCGTGAGAGCTGTTCTTCGAGGTCGGCTTCGAGGCCGTCGCGCTCCCCGTCGATGATCCGGTGCTTGAGCCGCTCGTCGACCGCCCACCCGGAGCGGTCCTCGCGCTCGACCGCGCTCGCGTCGACATCCTCGAACTCGGCCATGATCTCATGCAGCGGGTCGAAGTCGGGACGTCGCCGGTCGTACACGAGGTCGAGGGCCAGTTCGCGTGCACGCTCCGGGATCTTGTGCATCGGCATGATGCGCGCTGCGTGCACGATCGCCGCATCGAGCCCGGCCTCGACGCACTCATGGAGGAACACGCTGTTGATCACGTGACGCAATGCCGGTTTCAGACCGAAGCTGACGTTGGAGACACCGAGGATGGTCGAGACGCCGGGAAGCTCGGCCTTGACGCGTCGGATCGCCTCGATGGTCTCGATCCCGTCGCGCCGCAACTCTTCTTGGCCCGATCCCAGGGGGAAGGTGAGCATGTCGAAGATCAGATCGGTCGCCTCGAGGCCGTACTGGTTCACTGCGAGATCGTGGATCCGCTTGCAGACGCGCAGCTTCCAGTCGACCGTCCGGGCCTGTCCCTCTTCGTCGATCGCGAGGCAGATGACCGCGGCGCCGTAGTCGCGCGCCAGTGTGAACACGCGGTCGATGCGGGAGCCGGGTGCCTCACCATCCTCGAGGTTGGCCGAGTTGAGGAGCGCCTTGCCACCGCAGTGCTGCAGGCCCGCTTCCATCACCTCGGGCTCGGTCGAGTCGAACACGAGGGGCAACGGTGCCTGGGTGGCAAAGCGACTCGCGGCTTCGTTCATGTCGATCGTGCCGTCGCGCCCCACGTAGTCGACGCACAGGTCGAGCACGTGGGCACCCTCCTTCACCTGTTCTCTCGCCATTTGCAGGCAGGTGTCCCAGTCGCCTTCGAGCATCGCGTCGCGGAACTTGCGCGAGCCGTTGGCGTTGGTGCGCTCGCCGACCATGAGGATCGACGTGTCCTGATGGAACGGCACGTGCGTGTAGACGGACGCGCAGCCGGGCTCGAACTCCGGATTCCGCTGCAACGGCGCGCGGCCTACGCCAACGCGCTCCACGACGGCGCGCAGGTGTTCGGGCGTCGTGCCGCAGCAACCGCCCACGATGTTGACGCCGAACTCGGTCACGTTGCGCTCGTGCGCTTCCGCGAGTTGATCGGGCGTGAGGTCGTAGTGCGTGTGGCCGTCGACGACCGACGGCAGGCCCGCGTTGGGCAGGCACGAGACGAAGGTGCGCGCGTGCTGCCCGAGGTAGCGGAGGTGCTCGATCATCTCCGACGGCCCGGTCGCGCAGTTGAGACCGATCACGTCTGGGCGCATCGCCTCGAGGGTCGTGAGCGCGGCGCCGATCTCGGAGCCGATGAGCATGCGGCCGGTCGTCTCGATCGTGACCTGGATCATCAGGGGGATCGTGATGCCGGTGGTGGCCATCGCCCGACGGGCGGCGATGAGTGCGGCCTTGCCCTGGAGCAGGTCCTGGACGGTCTCGATGAGGATGACGTCGGCGCCGCCCTCCAGCAATCCCTCCATCTGGGGGAGGTAGGCGTTGCGCAGCTCGGCGAACTCGATGTGCCCGAGCGAGGGAAGCTTGGTGCCCGGGCCGACCGAGCCGATGACCCACCGGGGCCGGTCGAGGGTGGCGTGATCGGCGGCGACCTCCCGGGCGAGGCTTGCGGCAACGCGGTTGAGTTCACGCGTCACGTCGGGGATGTCGTACTCGGCGAGCACGACGGGAAATGCGCCGAAGGTGGCCGTCTCGACCGCGTCGACCCCTACCGAGAAGAACTCGTCGTGCATCTGTCGAATGAGGTCAGGGCGCGTGAAGACGAGGTTCTCGTTGCACCCTTCCAGCGCCGCACCACCGAAATCGTCGGCGGTGAGGTCGCGGTCCTGCGCCCACGTTCCGAACGCGCCGTCGAAGACGAGCACGCGCTCGCGAAGAGTGTCGAGGAAAGAGGACATGATCGTTCCAGGCTACCGGGCACGGCCCCCGGCTCCCCGGGTCGTTCTCCGGCGAGGTTCAGGTCGTGAAGACGGGCGCGGTGCGGCCGGTGCCGCCCTCGGAACCCGTGTCGCCGGACCTCTCCTCGTGGTACTCCTCTTCGACGTTCACGGCCCAGATGTCGTGGTGCTCGCCATCGACGATGTTCTCGACGGTGAGCATCGCTGTGTACATCGAGTGGTCCTGGTTGTTGTACCGGTGCATCCCGTTGCGACCGACTGGGTGCACGTTCGCGGTGTGCTGCTCGAGCCACGTGCGAATGGTCTCGACGTTCGCGTGATACGTGGAGTCATAGACCGGGTACGCCTTCGGCATCCGTACCACGTAGCCCGATTCGAGTCGGGCCGGATCGGCGAGCCCGAGCACATCGAGCTCGTGCTTGGCCAGCTCGACGAGGTCCTCATCGGCCATCGTCCAGAGGTCGTCGCCGACGTTCACGAAGTACTCGAGGCCGAGACACGACCGCCCCTCCTTCACGAGGTACGGCGACCAGGAGCCGAAGTTCTGGATCCGTCCCACCCTCACCTCGGGCGCGTGGATGTAGATCCAGTTGTCGGGGAACGCGTACTCGACGGGGACCACGAGCGAGACCGTCAGGAAGTCGCGGTGCTTGAGCCCGTCGGCGGCGGCCACGACCTCGGGCGGCGCGGGCGGGTCGATGACCTTGAGCAGCTCGTTGATCGGCATCGACGAGATGACCTCACGGCAGGGGTGTTCGGTTGTTGTGCCCCCGTGCTCGACGGTCACCGACACTGCACGCGCGTCATCGCGGCGGATTGTCGTGACCTTCGATTCGAGCGTGACGATGGAGCCTTGCTCCTCGACGAGCTCGGTGCAGCGTTCCCACATCATCCCGGGGCCGTACTTCGGGTACTCGAACTCCTCGATGAGGCTCGCGATGTCCTTCTGGTTGCGCTTCGGGAGGAGCGCGTTCCAGATCGCGCTCGCGAGCGAGAGGTTCTTGATGCGTTGGGCAGCCCAGTCGGCTGGCATCGCCGAGGCGGGCATGCCCCAGACCTTCTCGGTGTAGGTCTTGAAGAAGGTGCGGTACAGGCGCCACCCGAAGCGCGACGCGGTCCAGCCCTCGAACGTGGTGAGGTCCTTCGGCTTGTGGATCCGCACCCAGAGGTACGAGAGCACGCAGCGGACCGCCTCGATGATCCCGAGGTTGCGCAGCGCGTTCATCGCCTTGAGCGGGTAGTCGTAGTACTTGCCGTCGTAGAAGATGCGGCTCATGCGCGGCCGGAGGAGGAAATCCTCGGGCCCGAGGATCTCGTGCCAGAAACCTTCGACGCGGCCGACCTTGGTGAAGAACCGGTGGCCGCCGATGTCGAAGCGCCAACCGTCGCGCTCCACGGTCCGGCTGATGCCCCCGACCACGTCGTCGGCCTCGAACACGGCAGCGGTGTGACCGCGCCTCCCGAGCTCGTAGGCCGCAGTGAGCCCGGCGGGTCCGGCGCCGATGATGACGATCTCCTCGTCGCTCGCCTCGTCGCGCGGGCGATCCAGCGGGCCGGGGCTCGAAGACATCGACCTAGCGTGGCACGCTTCCGGCCCCCGAGGCGCTCTCGGGCGTGGCCGGAAGCGCTGCTCGGCCCACTCGGACCGGGTGATCGGCCCGGGCGAGCAACTCGCGATCGCCACTCGAGTCGCCGTATGCCCACACCGTCGCCGGTGCGTCGCCGATCCATACGTCGAGGCGGTGCACCTTCTCGGCGCCCCGTACGTTGGGACCGGCGAGCTCGCCGGTGAGGCGGCCATCGTCTCCCAGCTCGAGCTCGGTGGCGAGGACGGCGTCGAAGCCGAGGCGTTCTGCGACGGGGTGCAGGTATGCCGCGAACGACGCCGAGACGATGACGCGCTCGTGGCCCTGTGCCCGGTGCCACTCGGCGCGTGTGACGACATCCGGTCGGAGGTGTGCGATCAAGACGTCGGCGGCGAACGACTCGGCGGTCGCGCGTACGTCGGCCTCCGGCCGGGACGCCAGGAGCTGTCGCACGAGTCGCTCCTTGACCGCGCTGCGCCGTCCGCGTACGAGGTCCGGCGTTGCCCGGGCGAGTACGGCGAGCAGCGCCGCTCGCCCTGCTACCGCCGTGAGGAATGGCACGACGTTGTCACGCGTCGAAAGGGTCTTGTCGAAGTCGAATGCGGCAACGGTTCTCAAGGCGTGGCGGTGCTCACAGAGGGATCCGGCGGAACACCGCGCGGGGCAGGTGACGCAACCCGGACATGACGAACCGCAGTGTTGGCGGGACCCAGATGACCTCGGTGCCGCGCTCGAGCCCACGCACGATGGCGTCGGCGACCGCTTCTGGTGTCGTCGAGAGCGGTGCCGGGTCGAGCCCCTCGGTCATCTTCGTGTGCACGAATCCGGGGCGCACGATCATCACATGCACGCCGGAGCCGTCGAGGCTGTCGCCGAGACCCTGGAAGAACGCGTCGAGTCCGGCCTTCGATGAGCCGTACACGAAGTTCGACCGGCGCGCGCGCTCGCCGGCGACCGACGACAACGCGACCATCGTCCCGTGGCCCTGGGCTCGCATGCGCGTCGCGACAGGGATTGTCACCGATACCGCCCCGAGGTAGTTCACCCGGGCGATCTCGGCGGCGGCCGCTCCATTGCGCTCGGCCTCGGCCTGGTCACCCAGCACGCCGAACGCGAGGAGCACAAGGTCGATGTCGCCGATCCGATCGAAGACTCCGTCGACGAAGGCCTCGTGGGCATCGGTGTCCGCCGCATCGAAGGCGACGGTCTCGACTCGTGGAGCGCCGAGGCTTCGAAGCTCTTCGGCAGTCTCTGCGAGTGACTCCGGACGGCGTGCGGCCAGCACGACTGTGCGCGCGCGGTTGGCCACGAGCTTGCGCAGCGTCGCGAGCGCGATCTCCGAGCCGCCCCCGAGCACGAGGACCGACTGCACACCACCGAGCGCATCCTGCACGAGAATCGATCCTTCCGTTTTGGTTTGGCTGCTCTGGGTTCGCTGCTCTGGTCTCAGCCGAGGTGCAAACGACGGGCGAGGTCAGACTGGAGCACACCGGACGGGTCGACTCGCGCGCGCAGCTCACGGAACGCGTCGAGCCTCGGGTACATCCGTTCGAACATCTCGGGGGCAAGCCGGGAGTCCTTGGCGAGGTAGACGCGCCCGCCTGCGTCAACGACGAGCCCATCGAGCTCGTCGAGCAGCGACGCGAGCCCGGGGATCCCCGCCGGGAGGTCGAGAGCGAGGGTCCATCCCGTCGCCGGGAACGACAACGGGCCGGGGTTCCCCGGTCCGAAACGCTTCAGTACTGCGAGGAATGACGCGCATTGACGCGCCGCGAGCCGCTCCAGGGTGACGCGCACGGTCTCGGTAGCGGAGTCGGGCACGACGTACTGGTACTGGAGGAAGCCACGGGAGCCGTAGATGCGGTTCCAGTCACGCACGCCGTCGAGCGGATGGAAGAACGCGCTGATGCTCTCGAGGTGGCCGACCTGATGGCGCGGAGCCTTCCGATACCAGAGCTCATTGAACGCGCGGATCGTGAAGCGGTTGAGCAGCCCGTTCGGGAACCACGGCGGCGCCGCGGCAAGCGCGCGCGGCGCGAAGTGCAGGGGACCGTTGCGCCGCCGGGTGGGAAGTGCCGACAGGGGAGCGTGGTCGCCCCGCGTCAGTACCGCACGACCGAGCGCCGCGCCGCTCGCCAAGCAGTCGACCCAGGCGACGGAGTAGCGATAGCGGTCGTCACCGGCGACCATCCGCGCCATGAGGTCGTCGAGGTGCGGGACGCGATCGGTGTCGACCGCCATCATCGAGGTCTCGACGCGCAACAGTCGAATCGTGGCCTCGGTGACGACACCGGTGAGCCCCATGCCGCCGGCCGTCCCCCAGAACAAGTCGGGGTCGGACTCCGGCGTCACCGTGAACGTGCCCTTCGGCGACCGGAGCACGAACGACTCGACGTGGTTCGCGAAGCTTCCCTCACCGTGATGGTTCTTGCCGTGGATGTCGGCCGCGATCGCGCCGCCCACGGTGACGAAGCGCGTCCCCGGGGTGACGGGAACGAACCATCCAAACGGCATCACCATGCGCATCAGCGCGTCGAGACTGACACCTCCGTCGACGCGGACGACGCCCGTTTCGAGGTCGAATTCGTGAACCGCGGCGATCGCCGTTGCATCGAGAACGGTTCCGCCCGCGTTCTGGGCTGCGTCGCCGTAGCTGCGACCGAGCCCGCGTGCGACGAGGCCTCGTCGTCCCGCATGCTCGAGCAGGGCGTCGACGGCATTCGGATCGGCCGGCACGACGACGCGCGCGGAGGTCGGTACGGTGCGACCCCAGCCGGAGAGCAGCCGGGTCGCTTCCTCAGACATTGACACCGACTGCGAACGCGAGGATCCACAGCAAGCCGAGGATCTGCAAGACGCGGTCCGAAAGCACGATCTCCTCGGGTGCGCCGCCGCGGCCCTGCTCGATGACGAAGGCATAGCGCAACACCGCGAGGACGAAGGGAACGATCGACAGACGGAACCAGGTGGTGTCGCCGGTCGACGAAGCGTTCTCGAAGGCCCAGAGCGCGTAGGCGGTCACCATCACGCTTGCTGCAACCGCCCGCACGAAACCGAGGTAGCCGGTGGTGTACTCGTCGAGGGTACGCCGGTGCGCACCCGATCCCTCGCCGAGCTCGATCAGCTCGGCGTGGCGCTTCCCGGTGATCATGAAGAGCGAGCCGGCCGCGGCCACGATCAGAAACCAGTCGGAGATCAGCACGTCGGCGGCCACACCGCCGGCGATGGCGCGCAGCACGAATCCCGCGGCAACGGCGGCGAGGTCGATGACGGGCTCGTGCTTGAGCCAGAGGCTGTACGACACCGTGAGGATGGCGTACCCGGCGACCACCAGCGCGAGCTCGCCGTGGGTGATCGGGATCGAGATCCCGATGCCGGCGAGGATCAGCACTACCGCGATGACCTTCGCGTGGCCCACGCTCAGGTGCCCGGCGGCGATCGGGCGGTTGCGCTTCGTCGGGTGCTGGCGATCGGCCTCGGCGTCGAGCGCGTCGTTGAGGAAGTACGTGCCGCTCGCGGCCAGGCACAGGGCGACGAACGCAACCAGAGTTCGGCCCAGCGGCCCCGGCTCCGTGAGCACGCCTGCGGCGAGGGGCGCCGCGAACACGAGCACGTTCTTCACCCATTGCTTCGGGCGGGCCGTGCGGAGCATCGCCATGGCGAGCGACGGCGGCGGGGCAGAGGAGGAGGCGTCGGCACGCTCCGGCGCGAGGGACATCACCGCAAGGATACCGGAGGCGTGGTTGTCGCCTCACTGAGTGGCCCGCGGGTCGATGACCTGTTCGAGATGCGTGGCGCGGCCGTAGACTCGGCGACGATGACCGCCCGGCCCAACAGCCGCAAGGTGTACACGCGCACCGGTGATGACGGCACGACCGCACTGCTGTTCGGTGGTCGCGTGCGCAAGGACGCGCCCGGTCCTACCGCATACGGCGTGGTCGATGAGTCCGTCTCGGCACTCGGGACCGCCCGCGCCGAGGTGGAGCCGGACACCGAGCTGGCCGAGCTCCTCGTGCGCCTCCAGCGTGAGCTGTTCGTCGTCGGCGCCGAGCTCGCGACTGCACCGCAGAACCGGCACAAGCTCGATCCGGGTACGACGCTGGTGACCGCCCCGATGGTCGCGGCGCTCGAGCCGATCATCGACGATGTCACGACTCGATACGAGCCGCCGCAGGAGTTCGTGCTCCCGGGGGAGAACCGCATCGCCGCTGCCCTCGACGTGGCGCGCACGGTGGTGCGTAGGGCCGAGCGCGAGGCTGTTGCCGCGGCCGACCAGGGCTGGCTCGATGGCAGTCAGGTGGTCGCGTACCTCAACCGTCTCGCCGACCTCGTGTACACACTGGCCCGGTGGCAAGAGGGCGAGTACCGCCCGGTCCGCGCCGATTGACCCTCGACCCGACCCGCCGAACCCACCAGCGTCCCCTTCGTCCGTCCAAGGAGCCCGAGTGACGATCACGTGCAGTCTTGCGAACCAGCCGATCGGGAAGGTCAAGGCCGACCTCGTTGTCGTTCCCGTGTTCGCGAAACGGGTGCTCGGTCCGGGCGCCGACGAGGTGGATCGAGCGTTTGGCGGTGAGCTGGTCCGGTTCATGACCGAAGCCGGTTTCGGCGGCAAGCCGGGCGAGACCCTGATGGTTCCGGTCGCCGGGATGGGAGCCAAGACGGCGCTGCTCGTCGGCGTCGGCCCACGCTCCGATGTGGGCGCGGCGACGCTGCGGCGCGCAGGAGCCGCGATCGCCCGTCGCGCCACATCGGCAGTCAGCGTGGCAACCACGGTTGCCGGTGCTGCCTCCAAGGCGGTGACGCCCGAGGCCGCGGCATACGCGGTGGCGGAGGGGATTGCGCTCGGGGCCTATCAGTACCTCGCGTTCAAGACGAAGGGTGAACCAACGAAGCTCAGGAAGGTCGTGCTCGTCGGCGACCCCGGGGATCACGGCGGGAACGCGGTGACCGCGGCGCTGGCCCGGGCGCGGGTTGTGACCGATGCGGTCGCGTGGGCGCGCGACATCGTGAACGAGCCGTCGCTGACGAAGTCGCCCGCGGACTTTGCGGCGTCGGCCAAGAAGTTGCTCGCGGGAAAAGGCGTCACGGTCACGGTGCTCACCGAGCCGCAGATCCGCGCCCAGAAGATGGGTGGCGTCATCGGCGTCGGGCAGGGCTCCGAGCGCCCGCCACGCTTCGTGAAGGTGGTGTACGACCCGCCGGGCGGTAAGGCTCGCGGCACGCTTGCACTGGTCGGGAAGGGCGTCACGTTCGACACAGGCGGGATCTCGATCAAGCCGGCCGACGGCATGGAGGCGATGAAGACCGACATGGGCGGCGCAGCCGCAGCACTTGGCGCGATGTCGACGCTCAAGGCGCTCGGCGTCACGCATCGAGTTGTGTCGTACACGCCGATGGTCGAGAACATGCCGAGCGGGAACGCGATTCGTCCGGGCGACGTGCTGCGCATGCGCGACGGCCAGACCGTCGAAGTGCTCAACACCGACGCGGAGGGTCGACTCATCCTTGCCGACGCGCTCGCGTGGGCCGTCGAGGAGAAGCCCGATGCCATCGTGGACCTCGCGACGCTCACGGGTGCATGCGTCGTCGCACTCGGCGAGAAGGTCGCGGGGCTCATGGGCAACAACGACTCGTGGTCGGCGCAGGTGCGCGCCGCAGCCGATCGCGCCGGCGAACCGATGTGGCATCTGCCGTTGCCCGACGACTACCGCAAGAACCTCGAGTCCGAGGTCGCCGACCTGCGTAACATCTCGAGCACCCGCTACGGCGGAGCGCTCACCGCAGGCCTGTTTCTCGAAGCGTTCGTCGACGATCGGCCCTGGGTGCATCTCGACATCGCCGGCCCGGCGCGTGCCAGCGCCGACGATGGCGAGCTCACGCGCGGTGGCACCGGGTTCGGGGTGCGCACGATCGTCGAGCTTGCTCGCACCTACGAACCGCCCCGGCCCAAGAAGGCAACGGCGAAGAAGAAGCCGGCAACGAAGAGGCCCGCGGTCAAGGAGAAGCCGGCGCGGCGATGAAGGTGCTCGCGGTTCTCGCTCTCATCGCCGGGTCATGGATCGCTGCAGTCCCGGTGCGAGCGACGTCCGACGCCGGTGTGATCCGTGTGCCCGCCGACGAGCAGACGATTCAGGATGCGGTCGACGCGTCGAAGCCGGGAACCCTGATCCTCGTCTCACCCGGCGTCTACAAGGAAGCGGTCGTCGTCAAGCCCTCGCACAAGAACATCGTGATTCGCGGCGAGGATCGGGCGACCACGATCGTCGACGGTGAACTGAGCCAAGAGCCGGGCCACGACAACGGTTTCCTCGTGCGGGCCGATGGGGTGGCGATCGAGAACATCACGGCGCGCAACTTCGTCACGAATGGCTTCTTCTGGTCCGGCATCGACGGCTACCGCGGGTCCTACCTCACTGCCATCCGCAACGGCGACTACGGCATCTACTCGTTCGACTCGACCCACGGACAGTTCGACCACTCCTACGGCTCAGGCAGCCCCGACGCCGCGTTCTACATCGGTCAGTGCTACCCGTGCGACGCGCTGATCGTGGATTCCGAGGGCGAGTGGAACGGGATCGGCTACTCGGGCACGAACTCGGGTGGGAACCTCCTGGTCGCCCGGTCCTCGTTCCACGACAACCGCATCGGCATCGTGCCCAACAGCGGGACCGGCGAGGAGCTCGCGCCCCAGCGCCTCACCGACGTCGTCGGCAACTATGTCTTCGACAACGCCAACGCCCAGGCCTCGGGGATCGAGATCGCGCAGATCGCCGCGGGCAGCGGGATCCTCATCGCCGGCGGTCGGCGCGACACCGTCGAGCGCAACCTCGTCACCGGGCATCCCAACATCGGGATCGGGGTGATCCCTCTGCCGGAGAAGATCATTGATCCATCGAGCCCGACGGCGCGCAACTTCGACGCGCTGAAGAACGTGGTTCGGTCGAACGTCGCGATTGGGAACAAGTACGACCTCTTTGCCGTCTCGACGATCGATGTCAGCACCGACGGCGGTGGGAACTGCTTCGCCGACAATGTCGCGTCGACGACCTTCCCGGTCGACCTCCAGCAGGTGCTCCCGTGTGGCGCAGCACAGGGCGCGTTCCAGAACGATGTCAACGTCCTCGCCGACTTGTTCCTCGGCGAGAAGCCACCCGCACCTACCTTCGATGTCGTGGCGCTCCCCGATCCGCCCGCACTTCCGAGCATGCCCAAAGCGAAGCAGGCCAAGGCCCGACCGGCGACGAACGAGCCGAGCATTCGTATCAACGTGAAGGCGCTGAAGACCCCGACCGGCTAGGAGACTCACGAACACGTCGACGTTCGCGCAAGCTGCGACGGTGTAAGTGCTGGTCACGCCGTGGCGCGATGGCGCCAAAGCGCATTGTTCAACAGCGTCCTGGCGACGGTTCAGTGCGCGGTGCTCGACCCGTCGGCGAGGACCGCGTGGGGGAGGCAGAGATCGTCGTACTCGGCGATCTGGATCGGCGGTGCGTCGTGGCCACACGTCGGGCACGTAGGGTCGCGACGCACCTTGAAGGTGCGGAACGACTGCTCGAGCGCGTCGTACGCGAGGAGCCGGCCGATGAGCGGGTCGCCGAGGTCGAGGAGCAGCTTGATCGCCTCGAGTGCCTGGATCGAGCCGATGATGCCGGGCAGCACGCCGAGCACCCCGGCTTCGGCGCAACTGGGCGCCAGCTCGGGCGGCGGCGGCTCGGGAAGCATGCAGCGGTAGCACGGACCCTCGTAAGGCTTGAACACCGTGACCTGGCCTTCGAACCGGAAGATCGAGCCGTGCACTACCGGGATCCGCTTCAGCACCGACGCGTCGTTGAGGAGGTAGCGGGTGGGGAAGTTGTCGGTGCCGTCGATCACGACGTCGTAGTCCTCGAGCATGTCGAGCACGTTGTCAGCGCCGAAGCGCACGTCGTAGGTGACGACGTCGACGTCGGGGTTCAGCAGCGTGATCGTCTTCTTCGCCGAGTCGACCTTGCGCTCACCGATCCGGTCCATGTTGTGGAGGATCTGGCGCTGCAGGTTGGACGCATCGACGATGTCCATGTCGACGATCCCGAGGGTGCCGACACCCGCGGCGGCGAGGTACAGAGCGGCCGGTGATCCGAGGCCGCCCGCGCCGAGGAGCAGGACCTTGCTCTCGAGCAGACGCTGCTGGCCGGCCTCGCCGACCTCGGGGAGCAGCAGGTGACGGCTGTAGCGATTGCGCTGCTCGGGGTTGAGCACGGCCGGCGTGGTCCAGGGCCGTCCCTCGTTCTTCCAGCGGCCGAAGCCACCGGCCATGGAGACGACGTCGGTGTAGCCGAGGGTCTGGAGCGTGTCGGCGGCGAACACGGAGCGGGTGCCTCCGGCGCAGTAGATCACGACGGGGCGGTCGTGATCGGGGATCCGGTTCTCGATCTGGGCCTCGAGGTGGCCCCTGGGGACGAAGAGCGCACCGGGGATCGTGCCCTGCTCGTACTCGTCGAGCTCTCGCACGTCGAGGAACGTGGTCGCAGGGAGGAGCGATTCGGCGGTCTCGGGATCGATCTCGCGGATCCGCTCCTTGGTCTTCGCGAGCAGCTCTCGGAAGCCGGCCATCAGGGTGCCCTTTCGAACGAGTACGTACTGAAAGGCTACCCGAGAGGTCGGATATTCCCAACCCCGGTTCCCGGGCTGCTTGGCACGTTGCCGCATGAAGAGCGCGACGCAGCGGGTCCAGAACCCTCAGAGGCGGGCGACGATCGCCGGGAGGACATCGCCGAGCTGGTCCCCGATCACGGCGTCGGCGGCGTCGTCGAAGGGCGTGGGCTGGGCGTTGAGGATGACGAGCCGGGCGCCGTTCGCGAGGGCGGCGTCGGGAAGCGCGGCGGCGGGGTAGACCCCGAGCGAGGTCCCGGCGGCGAGGAACACGTCGGCGCCCGATGCGGCCCGCTGGGCTCGCTCCAGGTCTTCGGGGACGAGGTTCTCCCCGAAGCTGATCGTCGCCGACTTGAGGATCCCTCCGCACTCGGCGCACGTTGGGTCATGCTCGCCGGCGCGCACGCGGTCGAGCACCGGGCCCATCGGGCCGCGCCAGCCGCACGTGAGGCACTTGGCGTCGTGCACAGTGCCGTGGATCTCGATGATCCGTTCGGGTGACGATCC
>Ga0315273_10002945_pt1 | contig 20378 bp, 17 predicted proteins | sample YL17G02_0_MG_FD_205753 | JGI IMG/M metagenome (GOLD analysis project Ga0315273, IMG submission 205753) | Sediment microbial communities from Yellowstone Lake, YNP, Wyoming, USA - YL17G02_0 | ecosystem: Environmental > Aquatic > Freshwater > Lake > Sediment | place: USA: Wyoming | collected... | reverse complement strand
GTCGGTTCATCGTAAAGAACGATAGCCGGCTCTGAAATGAGTGCCCGTGCAAAGGCGACCCTCTTTTTCATGCCACCGCTTAATTCCGCAGGATATTTTTTTTCTATCCCCTTGAGACTCACATCCTCAAGGGCTTGGATGACTCTCTCACGGATTTCCTGTTTGCTCAGTTTGGTCTTTTCACGTAGAGGGAAGGCAATATTTCCATATACCGTAAGAGAATCAAAGAGTGCGCCCCCCTGAAAAAGCACGCCCAGTCTTTCCCGTATCCTATCAAGTTCTTTTGTGTCAAGCTCTGTGATATCCACTCCATTAATCACAATACTCCCCTGGTCTGGCTTGATAAGGCCGATAATATGCTTTATCAGCACACTCTTGCCACATCCGCTTGTGCCCATGATGATTATGATTTCTTTATCAGCAATTTTCAGATTTACACCGTTGAGTACCTTCTGACTATCAAATGATTTATGGAGATCAATGATTTCGATCATTCGATTATCCTATAAGAAGAACAGATCCAAGGAAATAATCCCATATCAGGATCATTATTGAGCACAAAACAACCGCCTCTGTCGTTGATTTGCTCACACCCTCAGCACCATATCCTGTATAAAAGCCCTTGTAGCAACATATCCACGAGACGATCAATCCAAAGCTAAGGGACTTATAAAGTCCCACCATAATATCCTCCATGACCACATAATCTTCCATCAGAGAGAAGTATGTTCCGGAACTGATTCCGAGAAGTTTTACACCCACCAGATACCCGCCGAATATGCCAATGAGGTTAAATATAGCAACAAGCAAAGGAAAGGCAATTAAAGCAGCAACGATGTTCGGTACAATGAGGTACCGCATTGGATTGAGCGCCATTGCAGTAAGGGCATCTATTTGTTCTGTAATCCTCATCATCCCTATCTCAGCAGTAAGGGCAGATCCTGCCCTCCCTGTGATCATCAGTGCTGCAAGTACTGGTCCTAATTCTCTGAGGAGACTGAGTGCGATTCCGGAACCGAGCAATGCCTCGGAACCAAACTTCCTGAGGATATAGAATAGCTGCAGGGCGAGGACCATACCGGTAAATGAACCGGTAAGGATGATCACCAGCATTGACTTATTCCCAAAAAATCTTATCTGTCTTAGAAGAAGCCTGAATTTGAAGGGTGGGACAAAGATAAAATAGAGGGCATTCATCAAAAAGATGAACATATGACCAATCGTCTGTAACTGCACAATTGCCCGTGCACCTATCGCTTTCAGGAACCTTCTCATGTACCGTGTCTCACAAAAGTCTGTCTTATAGAATTTAGATGTGTTGCTGGACTCGTATATTTTAACAAAAAATATTTGAAACCAAGGGGAAAATGTTATATATGAAAATTGCGGTTAAATTGTCACCCTGAAATAAATTCAGGGTGACAACGAGAACTTTTTACTTTTTTGGTTTCATCGGTTCGCCGCAACATATGATGTCGCAAGCCTCAACACAACCACAGACTGTATCCACAGAAACAACCAGTCCACAGGCGCGACAGGCGAACTTGCTGCCCTTTGTAACAGCTTTCTTTTTCGTCGGTGTGGTTTTCTTAGCAGGCGCTGTCTTTTTTGTTTTTGTTGCCATATCTATTACTCCTTTCATTCAAGCTTTATTATTAGAGTTTTCATTGCGAGTCCGCCTACAGCGGACTCGCAATTCCTTTTGTTCAATGAACGGACACTGAGTTTCTTCTGAAAAAGTGGAAGTTAGAAAGCATAAGCAAACTTAAACCATAAATCGCTCCCCTCCGGTCTGTTTTCAACTGCCGTCTCCCAGAGGTATTTAAGAGTAAAACTCATATTCTTATAGTTATATTTGACAGCCGGTCCAACTGCAAAAGTCTGGCCTTTCAAACCTTCATCAAACGCCTTTTCACCATTTATCTCGTCATCAGTAATCTGCTTGTAGTAATAACCTGCGGCACCTAAGTTCCAGTTGCTGACTTTGTAACCTACTGCATAATCAAAATGGAATTCCTGGCCTGATTGATAGTCACCATACCGAGAGTCAGTGTTTTCTGTATTGATGTCATACATGAATTTGCTTGACACTTCAAACCCACCATCACTTATATAGGTAAAGGCAAAAATTGGTTCAAAAGTCCAATAATTTCTGCTGATATTCGCAAGATCCTCTTTGTCGTAGCTTCCTGTCGGCATATAGATATCAACACCTGTAGCAAGATGCCAGTTTTTGAAATGCCATGACAGTATAAAGGGATCTACAATAATGTCACCTAATCCTGTCTTGTCATCACTCATAACACCGCCTGGTGTTGTAGCAGTGACGTCTTGATACACTATGGGGACAAACATATGCACACCCCAGAAACCACCAAATATTTTTTGCTTTGTTATATAGATGAAACGAAATGTGTTTGCCACAACATCTAAATCAAAATCATTATCTACATTGTCCCCGTCTTTATTGTTAAGTTCATCAGCACTGTAATAAAGAAAATAGTTGATGAAATAGTAACCCGGTGGTGGGACCGCTCCCGACATGAAATCCTCAGCACCAAGTGGATATGCATTACCACCACCTTCGGTAGCATAAACATTTGCACTTGTGAGTACTGAAAGTGATAAAACAGACAGAAGCAGCAGCAGGATAAAAAATACCTTTTCAGATCTTATAAAACGTTTTCCCATGACCCCCTCCTTTTAGATTGTTTTTAAAGACCCCTTGGCCTTTCTGTGTTAAGCAATCAATATTACGAAAAATACTTGTATATTTACAAGAAAAAATTTAATCCTTGAACATCTCTTCAATCGTAATTCTTACTGACTCCCCGAGGGCAGATAGGTTATATCCGCCTTCAAGGGCAAAGATAAAGGGATTGGATGAACATGACAGGATACTATTAACAATGCTTCTTATCCCTTCATCTGAAACCCTGATACCTGACAGGGGATCATTCCGGTGAATGTCATACCCTGCAGAGACAAGGATTAAATCAGGTTCAAAGGCTTGTACTAAAGGAGGAAGGATGTTCTGGTATACAGAGAGATACTCCTTATCTCCTGTCCCTGAAGACATAGGGACATTGCAAGTGTATCCCTTGCCTTTGCCTATTCCTTTCTCCGAATCTTTTCCTGTACCAGGATAGTGAGGGTATTCATGAGTGCTGAAGTAAAAGACCGTATCATCTTCCTCAAAGATGTGCTGGGTTCCGTTTCCGTGATGGACATCATAGTCTATGACGAAAACCTTTTTGTATCCTCTTTTCTGGGCATACCTTGCGCCAACTGCGATGTTGTTGAATATGCAGAAACCCATTGCCCTTTCTGCTTCTGCATGATGGCCTGGAGGTCTCACTGCACAGAATGCCCTTTCTATCTCTCCCCTTTTGCATTGCTCAACTGCCTCAATCACAGCTCCAGCAGCATATAAAGCAGCTTCAAGGGAATCTTCTGACATATAAGTGTCAGGGTCTAAATATCCAACTCCGGAGGTTTTGATCCTGCTGATATAATCGTCAGTGTGAATGAGAGCAATTTCTTCATACGTTGCACGGCGAGGTTTGATGCGAATGAGGTTTTCCCAGAGACCTGATTTTTTCAGACTGCTCACAATCTGAACGAGTCTCTCTTTTCTTTCAGGATGCCAATCTGGCGTTACGTGTCTCAGGAAGATATCATCGTAGATAAAGCCAACCTTTTTCACGATGATACATTATACCCTAAAAAAGGGGCGAGGATTAACGGGTTCATGGGGTATATACTATGAGTGTATAGCTAGCTATATAGTCCCTTTCTTCCCTTTTAGTTTTCGGTCTGAGGGGGAGAATCGGGATTTTAAAAAGTTGTATTTGAGGTTCTGTATTTTCCCATGGTATATTACAAAAAATGAAAAGGGGTTAAGATTCATGCTGATTATTCAGAAATACGGCGGCACATCTCTTGGAAGCCTCGACAGGATCAGGGCTGTTGCAGAACGTATTGTAAAAACCCAGAAACAGGGAAATCATGTCGTTGTCATTGTTTCTGCAATGGCAGGTGAGACTGATCAACTCATTGGTCTTGCAACCCAGATATCTTCCAATCCAGATGAACGGGAGATGGACCTTCTTCTTTCTTCCGGAGAAAGGATAAGTGCGGCCCTTACAGCCATTGCGATAAGGGAACTCGGCTGCAAGTCCATGTCTTTTACCGGAAGACAGGTGGGGATTATAACCGACAGCGTTCATACAAAGGCAAAGATAGAAAGAATCACGGGCGAAAGGGTGAAGCGCGCTATAGAGGAAGGCGTAATCCCTGTTATTGCCGGGTTTCAGGGAATAACAGAAACCTCTGATGTTACAACCCTCGGAAGGGGTGGTTCTGACCTCTCTGCAGTGGCAGTCGCAGCAGCACTTAAAGCAGACCTCTGCGAAATCTACACTGATGTTGATGGAGTTTACACGACAGATCCTAACATCGTCCCTGAAGCAAAGAAACTTACCAGGGTTTCTTATGACGAAATGCTGGAGCTTGCAAGTCTCGGAGCGAAGGTTCTCCAGACAAGGTCTGTTGAATTTGCAAAAAAATATGACGTGCCGCTTGTGGTCAGGTCAAGTTTCAGTGATAACCCTGGTACTTTCGTGGTCAAGGAGGACAAAGAAATGGAAAAAGTTGAGGTGTCAGGAGTTGCCTATGACAAAAACCAGGCAAAGATAACAGTGACAGCAGTCCATGACAGGCCAGGGGTTGCAGCAAAACTCTTTCAGGCAATCGCAAAGGCGAATATTGTTGTTGATATGATTGTTCAGAATGTAAGCAGTGATGGAAAGGCAACAGATATATCTTTCACCGTCCCGAAAACAGAAAGCAAAAAGACCCTCGCCCTTACTGAAGGGATTGTTGCTGAACTCGGTGCAAAGGGCGTAACCCTCAGAGAAGACATTGCTAAAGTCTCCGTTATTGGTGTTGGCATGAGGACCCATTCAGGCGTAGCAGCAAAAATGTTCGAGACCCTTGCAAAACATGGGATAAACATTATGATGATCAGCACATCTGAAATAAAGGTTTCCTGTGTTATAGAAGCTAAATATACAGAGCTTGCCGTAAGGGTCCTGCACGATGCCTTTGGGCTCGGGGAGAAATAGCAATGCGGCAGGTAGAAATTTATGATACAACATTAAGGGATGGTGCACAGTCAGAGGATATAGCCTTCTCTGTTGAGGACAAGCTCAGGATAACTGAAAAGCTTGATGAACTCGGTGTCCACTTCATAGAGGGAGGCTGGCCCGGCGCGAATCCAAAAGATATTGAGTATTTTAAAAAAGCAAGAAAGCTTACACTCGAAAACGCAAAAGTTGTTGCTTTTGGGAGTACACACAGACCAAGGCATAAGGTTGATGAAGATACAACATTAAAAGCCCTCATCGATTCAAAGGCAGCAATAATAACGATATTCGGAAAGACCTGGGATTTTCATGTTACTGAAGCATTGAGGATATCTCTTGAAGAGAACCTTGACATCATCAATAATTCTGTTTCCTACCTCAAGAGATATGTCGATAAGGTCTTCTTCGATGCAGAACATTTCTTCGATGGGTTTAGAGGTAATCCAGAGTATGCGATGCAATGCCTTTCGGCAGCGCAGGATGCAGGGGCAGACTACCTTGTGTTATGTGATACAAATGGCGGGAGACTCCCGAATGAGGTGAGAAGTATTGTCGATGCTGTTATAAAGACTGCCCGGATACCCGTCGGAATCCATGCCCACAATGACTCAGAGTGTGCTGTTGCAAACTCAATAGTTGCGGTGGAAAGTGGCGCATCACAGGTGCAGGGCACGATCAATGGCCTTGGAGAGAGATGTGGTAATGCAAATCTGTGCTCCCTTATCCCGGATCTCCAGATAAAACTCGGAATAAGCTGCATCCGAAATGAACAGCTCAGGAGGCTCAGGGATGTATCAAGGTTTGTAAGCGAGATAGCAAACCTGAGGCATTTCAAGAGACAGCCTTTTGTAGGAGACAGTGCCTTCGCTCATAAGGCCGGAATCCATGTAAGCGCTGTTCGGAAACGACCGGAGACATATGAACATGTCAGACCAGAGCTTGTCGGTAATTCACAGAGAGTTCTCATATCAGACCTTGCAGGAAGGGGTAACATCCTCAGAAAGGCAGAGGAGTTTGGTATCAACCTTGATTCTGACTCCCCTCAGTTACAGGACATGGTTACCACTCTCAAGAATCTCGAGAATGAAGGTTTCCAGTTTGAGGGTGCAGAAGCATCATTCGAACTCCTGATGAAGAAAGCCTTGGGTCTCCACAGGAAATTCTTCGATCTCATCGGCTTCAGAGTCATCGTAGAAAAGAGGACGGGAGGGGAAGATCCCATCAGCGAAGCGACAATCATGGTAAAAGTAGGTGGTCATATCGAACACACTGCTGCCACAGGCAATGGACCTGTCAATGCCATCGATCATGCCCTGAGAAAAGCCCTCGATAAATTTTATCCTGGATTAAAGCATGTACAACTTCATGACTATAAAGTCCGGGTTCTCACAGCAGGGAAGGGTACCGCTGCAAAAGTTCGTGTTCTCATAGAGTCAGGAGACGAGGAAAAAAGGTGGGGCACGGTAGGGGTCTCTGAAAACATTATCGATGCCTCCTATCAGGCGCTTGTTGATAGTATTGAATATAAATTACTGAAGGACGGCACCGGACAATAAAGAATATCAGCCACGATTAATAGATCCAATTGTAATCCATGCACTTAGGAAATCTCTACAATCCAAAGGACTAACCCTTTCAAAATCTGTTATGGTAAAATGAAACACCTTAATATAATTCAAAATATAAAGGTCAAAATTCAAAATTACAAAGTAAAATTCAAAATGGTAAATTGCTATCTTTTGAATTCTACGTTGCATTTTTATTTTGATTGTTAAATCCTAAGAATAGAGGGGGTACTATGGCAGACTTAGAGGTGGATAAACTACGAAACGTTGCAGTTATTGCGCATGGAGGGGCTGGAAAAACCTCCCTGGTAGAAGCTATGCTTTATAATTCCGGTGCTATCGATAGGCTCGGTAATGCCCAGGACGGGACAACAACTACCGATTATGAGCCTGAGGAGGTAGCAAGAAAAATAACAATCTCTTCTTCTCTCGCATTCTGTACCTGGAAAGATCACCGCGCTAACCTCGTAGACACACCTGGCTTTATCAACTTTCTCGAGGACACAAGAGGCTGTCTCAGGGCTGTAGATGGAGCAGTCATCATAATCAGTGCAATCTCTGGTGTAAAGCCTGAAACAGTAAAGATATGGAGGTTCGCTGACGAATTTGAGGTGCCGAGGGTTGTCTTCATCAATAAAATGGATAGAGATATCGCAAACTTTTCAAGGGCTGTAGGGGAACTTGAAAAATCTTTTGAGAAGGAGGCTGTACCACTCAATATCCCGATGGGTTCAGGAGAAAATTTCTCAGGAATCATTGACCTTATAAAGATGAAGGCTTACGTATTCCATAATGGAAATGCAGAGGAATCTGATATCCCCTCTAATCTTATGTCTGAAGCCGAAGAATACAGGAAGAAACTGGTGGAAAAAATTGCAGAGTCTGATGACACCCTGCTCGAGAGATATCTCGAAGGCGGTGGGCTCTCTGAGGATGAGATTGTCAAAGGAATCCGGGAAGGCTCTTTAACAAAAAGGTTTATACCTGTTACGTGTGGTTCAGGACTCAAGAATATAGGAATTCCTCAGCTTCTTGATGCAGTGCTTCTCTGCCTTCCTTCGCCGGAAGAAATGGCGCACCTCGTACCTATTAAAGGTAAAAATCCAAAGGATGGGAAAGAGGTTGAACGGAAACCTTTGAAGACTGACCCCTTCTCTGCTTATGTCTTCAAAACAATAGCAGACCCTTATGCCGGAAGGCTCTCCGTCTTCAGGGTTTATTCCGGAGTGCTCAGGGCTGATTCTACCATTCTGAACACAACAACTGATGCAAAAGAGAGAATTGGCCAGGTTTTTTATCTCATGGGGAAAAAACAGGTACCTGCGCATACGATGGGACCTGGCGAGATAGGTGCAGTGGCAAAGCTCAAGGAAACTTTTACAGGAGATACTCTTTCTGATGAGCACCATCAGATTATTTTTGAAAAGATGAGATTTGCTGAACCTATTATTTCTTATGCAATTGCACCAAAGAGTAAGGGTGATGAAGAAAAAGTGGGTAGCGGCCTTCATAGGATACTGGAAGAGGATCCAACATTACGGTTCCAGAGGGATGAAGAAACAAAGGAAATGCTCCTTTCAGGAATGGGGCAGGTCCACCTTGAAGTGACAATCGAGAGGCTTAAAAGAAAGTTTGGAACAGAAGTCTTGATGAAAACTCCCAAGGTCCCTTACAGGGAAACAATAAAGGCTGCTGCAAGAGCACAGGGCAAATATAAGAAACAGTCCGGTGGTCGTGGACAGTATGGTGATTGCTGGCTGGATATAGAGCCTCTTCCAAGGGGTGGTGGATACGAATTCCTTGATAAGATTGTCGGGGGTGTAATCCCACAACAGTACCGGCCGGCTGTTGAGAAAGGCGTAATTGAGACCATGCATGAAGGTGTCCTTGCAGGCTATCCTGTTGTTGACTTAAAGATAATCCTCAATGATGGTTCTTACCACACTGTAGATTCTTCTGAAATGGCATTTAAGATTGCAGGCTCCATGGCGCTTAAAAAGGCATTTCTGGAAGCAAAGCCAATAATACTCGAACCTGTAATGAAAATTGAGGTGGTAACTCCTGATGATACCCTTGGCGCTGTAATAGGAGATCTTAATTCAAAGAGGGGCAAGGTCCAGGGGGTAGAACCACATTCAGGCGGAACCCAGAAGATTGGTGCTCTTGTTCCCATGTCGGAAATGTTGATCTATGCAAACCAGCTCCATAGCCTTACCTCTGGCAGAGGACTTTATTCAATGGAATTTTCGCATTATGAGGAGGTGCCAAGCTATATTGCGCAGAAGTTAATTGCAGAGCGAGAGGCAAAGAAGAAGGAAAAGGCAGAGGAGAAGTGAAAATCCTCCCCGAGGATTACAAGAAATCACTTAATCTTCCCCAGACAGACTTCCCGATGAAGGCGAACCTCACTGAGAGGGAGCCAATCATAATAAAGTTCTGGGAAAACAGTCTGATATACGAAAAGATCCAGGGAAAGAACAAACAAAATAAGCACTACATTCTTCATGATGGTCCACCTTATGCAAATGGTCCCATCCATATCGGCCATGCCTTAAATAAAATCCTCAAAGATATCATCATTAAATATAAGGCAATGAAAGGCTTCTATTCACCCTATGTGCCTGGTTGGGACTGTCACGGTCTGCCAATAGAATTACAGGTTGACAAAAATCTTGGAAAACGGAAAGAAGAGGTTGACATCCTTGAAAAAAGAAGACTCTGTAAGGAGTATGCTGCCCGGTTTGTTGATATTCAGCGGGATGAGTTCAAAAGACTCGGGGGGTTGGGTGAATGGTCATCACCGTATCTTACGATGTCTTACAGTTACGAAGCTTCCATCGTCAGGGAGTTTACCCATTTTGTAAAAGAAGGGTATGTGTACAGAGGGAAAAAACCTGTGCACTGGTGCCCTTCCTGTGTTACAGCACTTGCAGAGGCAGAGGTAGAGTACGCTGACAAGGAATCCCCTTCTATCTATGTAAAGTTCAGCGTCCGTGTTTCAGATATACAGGAAAAATTACCCGCTCTAAACGGAAAAAAGGTCTTTATCATTATATGGACAACAACCCCTTGGACATTACCTGCAAACCTTGCCCTCGCTGTCCATCCGGACCTTCCATATGTGGCTGTAGAAAATGATGATGAGGTGTATATCGTTGCTGAAGATCTTCTTGGAACACTCAGAGAAAAGCAGATATTGAAGGGAGAAGTCCTTTTAAAAGTTCCGGGGGGGAACCTTGAGGGCCTTGTTACAGTCCACCCCTTTGTTGAAAGACAATCAAAGGTATTTCCCGGAGATTTTGTCACCATTGAAGAGGGAACAGGCATTGTGCATATTGCACCTGGACATGGAGAAGAAGATTATGAACTTGGCTCCAAGTACGGACTCGATATCTATGCACCTGTTGATGATAAAGGAAGATTCACAAAACAGGCAGGGGAACTTGAGGGGCAATTCGTTTTTAAGGCAAACGAGAAAATCATAGAGATTATGAGAAATAACAATTCCCTGATAAAAGAAGAGCGGGTTACCCATTCGTATCCACATTGCTGGAGATGCAAAAAGCCGGTGATTTTCAGGGCAACAGAGCAGTGGTTCATCTCTGTCGAACACAATAATTTGCGAAACCGCTGTCTTTCAGAAATTGATAGGGTTACCTGGGTTCCCCAATGGGGAAAAGACAGGATCTACGGCATGGTCTTAAACAGACCTGACTGGTGCATTTCCCGGCAGAGGGCCTGGGGAGTACCAATAACACTGATTAAGTGCGACAGTTGTGGCTTATTTATAAAGGAGGAGAAAGTCTTCGAAAAGATTATACAGTCTTTTGAAGAAAAGGGTGCTGATGTTTGGTTTATGCAAAATGCAGATGAATTCTTACCGTCGGGATACAAGTGTAAAGATTGTGGAAACACATCATTCTCTAAAGAGATGGATATCCTCGATGTCTGGTTTGACTCAGGGGTAAGCCATGCAGCCGTTATGGAAACAGATGAAAGGCTGAGCTGGCCTGCTGACATGTACCTTGAAGGGAGTGACCAGCACAGGGGATGGTTTCAGAGCTCTCTTCTTGCTTCTGTAGGGACAAGAGGGAGATCTCCTTACAGCACCGTACTTACCCATGGTTTTGTCGTTGACGGACAGGGCAAAAAGATGTCCAAATCTCTCGGAAATGTTGTTGCACCGCAGGAAGTTATAAAGACAAATGGTGCAGAGATATTGAGATTATGGGTTTCTGCAGAAGACTACAGGGAGGATGTCAGGATATCGAAAGAGATCCTTGACAGGCTGAACGAAGCATACAGAAAGATACGAAATACGTGCAGGTTTTTAATCGGGAACCTGTACGATTTCGATAACATTGATTACAGTTCTGCCCTTTTGGAGATAGACCGGTGGGCAATGAGCAGACTCCAAACACTCGTAGGAACAGTTACATCAGCATATGAAAATTTTAACTTCCATGAAGTCTTTCATGCCCTCTGCCAGTTCTGCGTTGTTGACATGAGTTCTTTCTACCTTGATGTCCTGAAAGACAGGCTCTATACGTTCAAGGCAGACTCCATGGAAAGGCGTGCTGCCCAATGGGTCCTCTCTCAAATACTTTCCACTATGACGAGGCTTATGGCACCGGTACTTTCCTTTACAGCAGAAGAGGTCTGGCAGAATACCAGGCAGAGAGCAAAGAGCGAAGAGCAGAGAGCGCAGGACAAAGAGGAGTCTGTGTTTCTTGCTTCATTTCCAGAGGTTGATGAAAAATATTACGACTTGGAACTCGAAAAAAAATGGGGTGATCTGTTTGCACTGAGGAACGAAGTAAATAAGGCATTAGAAAGTAAAAGGGGTGAGAGGTTTATCGGGAATTCCCTCGAAGCAAGAATAATCCTCTTTCTCCCTGAAAGATACAAAACTATCCTTTCAGAATACGGCGATTTCTTGCCAACTTTTTTCATCGTTTCAGCAGTGGAGATTGCAGACAATAGTATTGACGGTTGTTATAAAAGCGAAAAGATAGAGGGACTTAAGGTTAGAATCGAGAGGGCGTCTGGGGCAAAATGCCAGCGGTGCTGGAACTGGAAAGAGACTGTTGGAAAATCAAAGGACGCTCCCGAGATTTGCGATAGATGTTACAAAGTTCTTTCTGGATAAATCAATTTCACGAATAGGATTCAATGCTAACGTGTCAAAGAGTTAAAGTCTCAAAGACTATGACACTGTGACACTCGAATACTTTGATGCTCTGATACTTTGATACTTATCAATCACCCGAACCCTGTTTTCTGGTGCTAATGAGGAAAGCGTAAGATTATAAAATAATGAAACGGTTCAAAGAAGCCTTCCTTATCTCTTTCATCGTCGTAGCATTAGACCAGATAACAAAGTATCTTGCCCTTACTTATATAAATCCTTATGACTCCTTTAATATCTTACCTTTTCTGCACCTTGTACTTGTCACGAACAAGGGAGCTGCATTTGGTATGTTCAAACATATTGGAAGCAGTTTCTTCATAGCAGCATCTGTTATAGCAATAATCTTTGTGATATATCTGCTGATAAGAGGCAAAGAAGATCATCTCGGTCTTTCTCTTATACTTGGCGGCGCAATAGGAAACCTTATTGACAGAATCCTTTATGGTAGTGTAGTGGATTTCATTGATCTCTCGATCGGGAAATACCATTGGCCTGCATTCAATATTGCAGATTCCGCCCTCTCTGTCGGTGTCACGATTATCCTCTTGAACAATCTTTTAAAGCTGGTAATGACAAAGCATGCCTCAAAGTGAAGTTAACTTTCGTCTGATCCTTCCGTGGCCTCTCGTGAGGAAAGTTTTAAAGAATAAAGAGTCCTTAGATAAGCTCAGTGTCCCTCTACCTCCATGATTTTTTTGACGGCTCAATGTTGTTATTTTTGTTTATGTTAGACCCGATCCCTCTGAGGCTCCTCAGCCGCCGGAGCGTTTTGCTGTGTAGCCCATCTTCCCCAACTCCGCCATGAGCGCGTTTCGGTGGTCGCCCTGGATTTCGAGAGAAGTATCCTTAACCGTGCCCCCCGTACCAAGCCTTGTCTTCAATTGCTGGAGGAGCGCCTCTCTTTCCTTCTGGCGCATCTGGAGGCCGTCTATGACCGTGACAGACTTCCCGCCCCTGCCTTTCCGTTCAAGCCGGACAGTCACCTTCTGCTGCATAGGACTCACGCTTGCCTGAAGAGCATTTTCAACGGGCTCTTTCTTCAGTTGGATCACTCTGTCTGTGGAGTAGACTACTTTCGATTTTTCTTCGGGCATGGACCAATTTTAGCACGAGTGTTGCGTAGTTTGAATATGCAAGTTATCTTGCAGAAACTTAGTTTTTCAATAGCCTGTCAAGACATGACCCTGCAGCTTTCCTTCTTTGAAATGGTTAATCGGGATGTGGAATTATTTGCCCTAAAGCAGAATTAATCGGTTTAGCTTTACTCGACATTCCCATTTTTGATAAGCTATACACGTTGCGAAGACGAAAACCCGTCTCAGGCATTCATTTCAATAAAGTGTAAATACCTGCTCCGGTTTCGAAAGAATTATCTTTTATGCTTTCAGCGGGCAGACCATATCATAAAAATCGGGGAGATAATGACTGAATTACATATTTCTATAATCGCAAAAGAAATTTCCATTACACCATCACAAGTCAAATCTGTAGCCGCACTCCTTGACGAAGGGGCGACAGTGCCTTTCATCGCCCGGTACAGAAAGGAGGCTACTGGGAGCCTTGACGAAGTTGCGGTCACTGCCATCAGGGACAGGCTCGAACAACTCATGGAACTGGATAAACGGCGCGAGGCCATTGTTAAATCCTTGGAAGAGCGGGGCCTGCTCACTGACGAACTGAAAGAGAAGATTGGAGGGGCTGAATCTCTCACCGTCATCGAGGACATCTATCTCCCCTTTCGTCCAAAGCGCCGTACTCGTGCAACGGTGGCAAAGGAGAAAGGGCTTGAACCTCTCGCTGTGCGTATTTTCGAACAGGGAGAGTTGGATATAGAAGCTGAGGCCGCTGCGTTTATTGATGCCGAAAAAGGGGTTGCGTCTGTCGAGGAGGCGCTCGCCGGTGCAAGGGACATCATTGCCGAATGGGTATGCGAGGACCAGCAGGCAAGAGAAAGGATGCGTGAACTTTTTGCTGCTAAAGGCATCATACGGTCTAAGGTCATCTCAGGCAAAGAGGAAGAAGGGATAAAGTACAAAGATTATTATGAATGGGAAGAGCCTGTCGCCAAAGCCCCTTCACACAGGGTCCTGGCCATTCGCCGGGGAGAACACGAGGGGTTCCTTATCCTCCGCATATTGCCGGCTGAAGATGAGGCACTCAGCCTGCTCGAATCTCTTTTCGTAAAGGGAAGCGGTCCGGCACCTGAACAGGTGAAAGTCGCTGTTCATGACAGCCACAAACGACTGTTGTCTGCTTCCATGGAGACTGAGATCCGCCTTGCAGCCAAGAAGCGGGCGGATGCCGAGGCTATTCGGGTATTTGTCGAAAACCTGAGACAGCTTCTGCTTTCTCCTCCACTCGGCAGAAAGAACGTCCTTGCCATCGACCCTGGTTTCAGAACCGGGTGCAAAGTGGTCTGCCTTGACCGGCAGGGCAAACTGCTCCATAACGATACCATCTATCCCCTTTTATCTGATAAAGGGATTGAGGAAGCAGCAAAGAAGATCAGGGACATTTGCGGACGTTTCGGGATAGAAGCAATAGCAATAGGAAACGGCACCGCAGGAAGGGAGACTGAAGCTTTTATTAAGGCGCTCGGCCTTCCGGAAGAGATTAAGGTGGTGATGGTAAATGAAAGCGGCGCTTCTATTTATTCGGCTTCAGAGGTGGCAAGGGAGGAATTTCCCGATCATGATGTAACTGTCCGCGGTTCGGTTTCCATAGGGAGGCGTCTTATGGACCCATTGGCCGAACTGGTAAAGATAGATCCGAAGTCCATCGGGGTTGGACAATACCAGCACGATGTGGACCAGACTGCATTGAAGAAGAGTCTTGATGATGTGGTTGTCAGCTGCGTCAACGGGGTGGGTGTTGAGGTGAACACAGCGAGCAGGCAACTCCTTACCTATGTCTCGGGGCTGGGACCGCAGCTTGCAAAGGGCATTGTGGCGTTCAGGAACGAACACGGTCCTTTCAATTCACGGCAGGAACTGAGGAAGGTCACACGCCTGGGGCCGAAGGCCTTTGAGCAGGCAGCCGGTTTCCTGCGCATACAGGACGCTGAAAACCCACTCGATGGAAGCGCAGTCCACCCGGAAAGCTATCATATTGTCGACACCATGGCCAGGGATATGGGTTGTTCGATAATTGACCTGATGAAGGATGGAGGGCTTAGAAAAAACATCGACCTTTCGAAATACGTGACCGACACGGTAGGCATGCCTACACTGAGTGACATTATGGACGAGCTTGCCAAACCCGGACGGGATCCACGTGAACGGTTCGAGTCCTTCGGGTTTGCTGAGGGTATCGGGAAGATCGAAGATGTGAAGCAGGGGATGAGGCTGCCCGGTATCGTCACCAATATCACGGCATTTGGTGTCTTCGTTGACATAGGGGTCCACCAGGACGGACTCATGCATATCAGCGAACTTTCCGACAGGTTTGTCAAAAATCCCGGAGATGTGGTGAAAGTTCATCAGAAGGTGATGGTCACAGTACTGGATGTTGACCTGCAGCGGAAGCGCATCTCCCTCTCAATGAAGAGCGGACAGGCTGGAGCAGAAGCTACGGCCAAAAAGGAAGACGTGAAACCGATTCCGAAGGTTATGACAAAACGTGACAAGACCGATAAAAAACCAAAGCGGTTCGTAAATAACCCCTTTTACGAGGCTTTCAGAAAAAAGTAATCTGGTGAACAGCATTGCTCTTTTCACTGATGTGAGCCTGAATCCCAAGCTCAAGCTTGGCGTGGGCGCCTACCTTGTTGTTCCCGCTTCATTTCTGGAGGTCTCACCTCACAGCATTGAAATCTCCGAATTAGCCGAACGATTAGTGGTACGAAGATTTGAAGGCACTTCTTCGACAACACTTGAAGTCCAAACAGTTTTGTGGGCACTTGAAGATTATCGAAATGCATTAAAGGTTTCCGGGCTCAGGAAACTGCATGTATATTCTGATTCCCAGTGCGTTGCGGGTCTCCTGAGAAGAAGACCTCAATTGGAGGTTAATGGTTTCCATTGTAAAAAGACAAATCGCCTGTTAAAAAACGCCTCCCTTTATCGCAAATATTACGAATTCTACGACGAACTATGGTTTGAGGTTACAAAAGTGGCAGGGCACACTCGCTTTTGCTACCGCGACACCGTTCACCGTATTTTCTCATTGATAGACAAGCGAGTAAGGAAAGCATTAAACCTTTGGATGGATAAATTGGACGTCGACAGCAAGAAAAACTGATATTTCAAAACGTGACCTTAAGTGCTGTAAAAGTTGTCAGCTTTTTTGTGCTGTCATTCCAGCTTGTTCGGAATCTTTCCACTCTTTCAAAGGATTTAAAAAGGATTCCCGACGAGCGGGAATGACAAGCCGGATAATGTAGGAGTTCACCGAAAACCATAAAAGTTAATAACGGATGGATGTCACAACAAACTTAACTGTACCATTAGGTCTGCTCACAACAACTTCGTCACCCTCTGTCCTGCGTAACAATGCCTTCGCCATAGGTGAATCAATACTGATAAAATTCTTGTTAGGATCAAATTCATCAGGACCGACAATGCGATACTTGTACATATTCCCATCAGTATCCTCAATTTCAACCCATGCGCCAAAAAATACCTTTGAAGTATCATCAGGCACCCTATCCACTACAATCAACTCGCCCAGTCTCTTTGAAAGAAAACGGATGCGGGAATCAATCTGCCGCAACTGCTTTTTGCCATAAATGTATTCTGCATTCTCAGAACGGTCCCCCATTGCAGCAGCTTCAGCAACAGCCAGAGTAACCTGCGGGCGTTTAATCTTCCACAGATATGACAGTTCCTCACTTAAACGCTTCTGGCCTTCAGGGGTAATATATGGTGAGATACTTGTTTTATTGAGGAATGGCTTTGTCATAGTTCCTTAACCCGACCTGTTTTTACAAAAGGAATATCGTATCATCATTCTTATCATGATAAACATTCTCATTAATTCCTGCAAATGCTGGAGCTGTAATAAATGTTTGGGCATGGGTCAGCCATTAACAGAGGTCATTTTTCTTGCTCCATAAATGAATAATGAAGGTTTAACCCCAGGGAACACAATAGTAGAAATGCACAATGTATAATTAGATTTGACCCCTAACTTCCGAGTCTCTCATAATAGGAGAATAATTTATGGATGGAAGTAGACGTTTCGACATAAGACCAGGATTACATGTTTCAATCGTATCGAAGAAAGACCAACAGACTGGGAAGCTGACAGAAGGAATTGTAAGAGATATTTTGACTAATTCACCTATACATCCACATGGAATTAAAGTTCGTTTGGAAAGTGGAGAAGTGGGACGCGTAAAAGAGATATTTGATTAATCTTCAGGAAACATGGATGTATCTAAATACTGTTCAAAAATGTCAAGCCGGACTTGATCCGGCATCCAGTTCCTTTTGAATTTTTGTCAGGAAAATATAGGAGGTCTCCCTATACATCACTCAAATAGGTTCCCCAAGAAAATAGAACCGTCCCTTATTACTGCTCTCTTTCCCTTCTTGTGCGCCTGAGGCGTATAAATTCCAGAATTCCTTGTCCCTCAAAATCTGTAATTGCTGACGGATTTTAGAGCGGATATGTTTGTTTTCAGGATGAAGCTTTTGAATAGTTATTTGAAAATCATGGATAGTATCTATATATTTCTTTTCTGTGTAAAACTCTGCAAAGTACGATAATTTTGTTATCAGTGTCTATCTCAATTCCAACTCTGTAATCACCAAACCTCATTTTGTAGAATCTCTCGTAGCCGACCAGCTTTTCTAAGCCTCTTATATCTTTAAGGTTTTCAATCTCAGGCAGGATATCAAAACTTAGATTTTCAACTTTATCACGAACACCTTGTGGAAGCTTTTTTAGTTCTTTCAGGAAAGTCTTTTTATAAAGGACTTCAAATTTCAAGAACGGTTTCTCTTACCGTAGTATTTTTTTGCTTCTTTTAGAGTAAGTGGTTTTTCATCCTTTGTTTCATAAATATACTGCCCTAATGCGTAATCTTCCAATGCAGTTTCTATCTTTTTATAAGTTTCGAAAGGGATTTGAACAGCAATTTTTTTGTTCTTGCTGTCCACAATATACTTTTCAGATATTTTTAACATTGCGCCTCCTTTAGTGTCATTATAACCCGTATATGCCTGCAGTCTCAATATACAGTTCTCTTATTTTACAAAGACATACTTCCCTTTCCCTTTAAATTCCAAGATGCCTTTGTCCCTCAGAATCTGTAATTGCTGACGGATTTTAGGGCGGATATGTTTGTTTTCAGGATGAAGCTTTTGAAGTTGCTTATCAAACGCGTATACTTCATCCAAAGTGAAATCTGTCTTGCCAAGTTCTCTCACAACTTTTAAAACATCTGCTGTCCATCCCCTTGCATCATATCTTTTTTCTAATAGGAATCGGAATCTGTTATAACACTCTCTGACCAGTTCAGGACTGGTAGCTTTCCTTTCTTTTATAATTAGTATTTTCCCATCAAAGGGAATCTCCCCTAAAACAATATTGCAACCTACCCGCCCTGACCTTCGAGCATTTAATGAGAGGGGCTTGCGTGGCTCTATACAAGATAATGATAGAAAATATCGAGGAACGATTAATAAGTTCTCAGCACAATAGCTTTGTGAGTTGTAGTGGAGAAGAAACAGGTTCGGGGTCTTATTCATTTTAATTGAATAAATCATGGGTTCAGATAGGCAGCATCAAGAATCTTCTCACCCAATGGTCTGCTTTGACTTTTTAACTGGTATGTTTCTGAACAACTATCGCATATAAAATCAATAACCTTAGTATTGTCATGAGCCGGTCGTAATCTGACTGGTTTACAAGAAGCACAAAATAAATTCTTTGCAGCCCAATCCTCTGTCAGAACACGCGCTGTGTGCGAAAGACTTTTATAGTTTCGAGCTTTTTCAACATCAAAGCATAAATCCATCTTTTACCCTTGCCATACTAAATTATAGCTATTTTAATGCTTTGTTTTAAATAATCCTCATAGTCTATGGACAGAAGAGCCTGCCTTTTTGATCAATGATCGATCATAAGACGATCTCTCTGACGATTTTTGATTATTACATATAGTCTCTTTACTTCTATCCTCAATTCGATCAAAGATCGTATTTGAGAGTTCCTGAAACGAGTTCAGGATGACAACTTAAGAAGGCGGCTTTGGGTTTGAAGAGGTTTCAACCCGAAAACTTTGACCTCGAATGCACCACAGTTTGGTCCTTTCCAAAAAGAGTAAACTGGGCAACCCACAGATCCGACTATCGAGGAAACTTGGCACCGCAAGTTGTAAGAAATCTTATACTCAGATATTCACAAGAAGGTGACATAATCCTTGACCAAATGGTTCTTAATAATGCATGAGCATATTTTTGTGTTTTACAAAACTTAAAGAAGTACGAAAAAATCCCAATGGGATAAGGTCTTGTTTCTTGAATTCCATTTTGTTCTGTCAAATCAATCGCCAATCTCTTTGACAACACCAAAATAGTGCAAAAGAGCAATAGTTCCAGAGTGCGGAAGCCATTCAAGCGCAGAAGTGCAAAAGCTCGGAAGCTGAATGTGCAGAAGAGCAAAAGAACAATAGAGCAAAAAACAATCAAGTACAAAAAAACAAAAGCGCAAAAGCGCGGAAGGACAACAATTTAAAAGGGGGCGGGCGGCTTTTCATACAGAGATTTATGTTACGTCACGTGAACATTTTTTAAAACAGAATCGCATAATAATCGTATAATAAAGGAGTGTACATCGTCGCAATTGATAATCTTGGAGAGGACAGAGAGGGCATTGCCCGCGCACTTTCAGGAGCGTTGGAAACGACTTTTTATGATGCACTCGTCCGTGTGCGCGTCCCCGGGAAAGGCCCTCTCATAGTTGCTGCTTACAAGGAGAAAAATACCGCTCTCGAAAGGGCGGAGAAACTTGGCGCCGCAGGCTTTCGGACCCTTGTCCTTGGACATGATGAGGTCGAAACTGACGAGATGAGGATCATCATACGCAAGTTTTTCTTTGGCGACAGTGAGCTCGAAATCGAAGCAAGGACAGGGGACACCGTGAGGATAGAGTATACCCTTATCAACATGATAATCCGCGGGACCCGGATCGTGCAGAACACGGAAACAGAAACGGTGAAGGGCCGAAAGTTCGATGCCGGTCGGGCCATACTTTCTGGTGGCCTGATGACAACAAAGTCAGTAAAGATCACGCAGCAGAGCACTACCGAAGTGCGTGAAGGATTCATGCACCTTTACTCGTGCAACCAGCACCCTCTCGTCTTTCTTGAATCTGCATTGCTCTATGATTCCCTCGGCCCCGCGCTCCAGCTAACCCGCGCCGCAAACTTTGCTTTCGTCCTCGCGGAACTGAGGAGGCGATGCCCGCGTGCTGTGTACGATGACCGCCTTGTGAGCAAGGCAGGGCAATCCCGGCTACTGGGATCGATGT
>Ga0315273_10002944_pt1 | contig 20379 bp, 26 predicted proteins | sample YL17G02_0_MG_FD_205753 | JGI IMG/M metagenome (GOLD analysis project Ga0315273, IMG submission 205753) | Sediment microbial communities from Yellowstone Lake, YNP, Wyoming, USA - YL17G02_0 | ecosystem: Environmental > Aquatic > Freshwater > Lake > Sediment | place: USA: Wyoming | collected... | reverse complement strand
CCAATCTATTGAATAAGGAACTGTTGCGTCCTCGCCGATTTTTGTTCCAACACTTCCATGCCAGAATTCAACTTTTTCAATTCCTGATTCTGTGTCAGAAGCATCTGCTGTTATTGTAACCAATCCTTTCAAGTAGCTGTCTGTAGACGGAGATGTGATTGATGCAGTTGGGTTCGTTATATCTTGTGTCTGCCCGGTACAATCTGAATTACAATGGCCATATATGGCATTATTGCTTCCATCATCGCAATTTTCCAGACCATTGACTGTAGAATCTCCGCAAAATTCTGTTGAAGTACAAGTGCCATAGCCCGAACAATCTGCTAAGCATAATTTTGTTCCAGCATATCCTAAATTAGTAGTACAAGATTGAGAATCGGAATCACAAACTTCTGGACCATTTTTTATTCCATCACTACAGGATTCTGCTGAGTTACAAGAATTCCATACACAACTGCCAGAACAATCTTGCGTTCCTGCGTAACCATTTCCGGTTGTGCATGGTTGTGAGTTTCCAACTTCACATTGTGCGCTGCAATCATTTACGTTACAAATATGTGTTATCACTATATTTCCTGTTGTGCACGAATCAGTATTCTCATCACAACTAGATGTAAACGAACTTCTAGAATCATAGGTAAAAGGATTATTATCGGGATCGTTGCCACACATTGCTATTCCTAGAATATCATTTGCGCTACAAGATACAGAAGTTCCAGCTTGACAATCTAAAGTTGCATCACAATATTCTTGCCCATCACAAAACAAACCATTGCTACATAATGAATTATCTGGAGAGTTTACACATTCTCCATTATTTTCATCGCAACTGTCTATAGTACAACTAACACCATCGCTACAATCTTTTGCTGAACCTTGGCAAACTCCAGAATTGCATTGATCGTTTACTGTACAGAGTGAACCATCGTTACAAACAATTCCATTTTGTTTGTTTCTTGTATTACCCGTATCGATCCATTGTGTATCGCCTATAATCGTGTATTGACATCCAGCTGGGTCACAAGAATACTCCCTATTTTCCTGTTCTTTCTGCTCTTTTTCAGTGCATTGTCCTGTATCTATCCATTGTGTATTTCCTGTATCATACCATCCATTTTTAGCACTGCAATCTTCTGTAGTGTAAGAACAAGTACAATCGCCTGTACATTGTCCATCATAATTTCTTATATCACCAACACATTTGCTCGAACACACATGTGTTGCATCACAATCTGCATCACAATCATTTACATTGCATGTATGTGTTATTGTTGTGTCTTCTGTTGGACAGGAATCAGTATTTTCGTCACATATTGATGTAAAGGGATTTCTGAAATCGAAAGTGAAAGAATTACTATCAGGATTGTTGTCACATGTTGCTATTCCTGTTATATCATTTGCAGAACAGCTTTTTGCACTTCCACCAGTACATATTCCTGCACCATTGCAGGTTTCCCCAACATTGCAAAATAGTCCATCGTCACAAGAAGTATCGGCTGCTTTTACGCCGCACGAACCTGCCTCATTACAGAAACCTGTTACGCAGTCGCTTGAGGGGCATTGACCTTTCAAATCTTCATTTGATGTCTGAAAACCACAAGTATCTTTTGCAGTACATTTTTGACAAAATCCACAATCATTATTTTGCGTTAAATCAGCAACACAAGAACCACCACTGCATACTGCGCAAATGCCACAATCATCATTGTTATTAGTATGCACACATTGATTTTGTGCATTGCAAACATCATCCGTGCAAGCATTTTGATCGTTACAATTGCCATTAGTGATACATTGAACGACAGTAAAGTTCTCTGTTTTTTTCAAATCACCATCAACAAGAGGGGTCTTTGAAGAAGCATAAAATTTGATTTGCCAAGTTCCTGTTAGTGCATCGCTTGGAAGTGAGTAATCACATGTCAAGTCAGTTGTTTTGCCAGTAGAATTGCATGTTTTAACGAGACTACTGGTTGAATCATAATATCTTAATCCTAAGTATTCGCTGCCGCCTCCACTTCTAACACCTTTTCCATAAACAATTTCTTCTTGCAAGAAAGTGGATTTAGAGGTTGAATAATCACTCTGATACGTATCTACATTATAACTTGGGGGTGTATCAGTAAAGCTTGTATGCGCAGAAGTCAAACCGTCATTTATATCAATAGTATATAGGCCTTCAATTCCATCAAGCAAATAGTTGTAGTTTGAGAAAGTTCCATCAGAGAAAGATGTTAAGGGACCATTTAGAAATCTTGAATCGCAATAAGAAGAATCGCAAGACTCTGTAGTTGGAGGGTCAGAAGGTCTTGTAAGAATAACGGATAAGGGTGTGCTTGGAGAAAATCCGCTTCCAAAAATCAAAACAGTTTCCTCAGGACTGTAGTCCAGTTTGTCTGTCCAAATAATGGCGGAATCCGCACGCGCAAGAAGTGCGTTCGAAACGAATGTGTAGATTGAAAAAACAGATAAGAAAACGACCAAGGAATAGGCGCTTACTTTGATCAAACCTTTCCTATCTATGCCAGAGGGTTTCATAAGCAACAACTGTGTTCTGTCAATAAACATGTAACCAACCTATTTAAATCTTTTTATTGCGCCATTGCGCCAGCCGAAAAAGAGACTGATCCTTAATGCTTCAGAAATTAAAAGTGGTGGGCCCGGGGAGATTCGAACTCCGGGCCTGCGACCGGCGTTTTCTACCTGGTAGATTGGGAACACAAGGGAAAACAGGAGAAAGCGATAGCGGAATTGAAGTCCAACCTCTCTTTTGCGAATGCCGCCACGCTGGAGGACGTGTTCTCTAGTCCTTGAGGTTCTTCAGGAATTTGTCTATTCCATTGCCCTGCAGGCCCTTCAGACCCTTCAGCTTTCCGCTTTCCACGGCCTTGATCTCCGAAATGGATTTTACCATCATAAGCTTGTAATACATCTTGGTCGCCATCTCTTCTGCCAGGCTGTCCGCTATGCTCTTTACAACGGCTCTGCTTATTCCCAGTTCGGGGATTTTCGATGTCTGGAACGCTTCCATACTACCACTTATTAATTTTATTTTGTGCCACCATATTAACATATCACAGCTGGGTTTTGTCGCAAATTAGGGTGACGAGGATTTTGTCTAATGCGGGTGACAGGAAGGAAAATTTACTTTACAACCCTTATTCTTTTGCACTTTTCAAGAAGCCCTTTTGTAATCTGAATTCTATCGTCACATAGCCTATACAAATCGTCATGGATGAAACTTTCTGGTGAATAATACAAAACTACTATAATAAAATCTTCTTTTGCTGCCATGACGGCTGGACTAAAATCGCTATCGCCAGCGACAATAATTATTTTTTGCACTTGTTTTACTGCTGCAAGTTTTGCCACATCTATTCCCATAGCCAAATCCACGCCTTTTTGTCTTAACATTGGAGAGCCGTCAGCTTTTTTTATAACATTTCCATTTTCATCTCTTATTTGCTGAAGTCTTCCAGTCCTAAATTCAAACCTTGAAAGATGGGATATGGAATACTTGAAACCGTCAAAGCCAGACTTCCTTTCCATTTCTTCTGCGGTGGGTGGATTTGATTGAAACGGCGGACAATCATATACATAAGTTCTGAACCGCTCACAACTTCCTCCGACTATTTCATCAGAAAATATTTCGTAATCAACTCTTGTGCCAAGACTATCTTGCACTTTCTTGAAATAACCATTATCTATGAAAACGGCAACTTTGTCCATATCAATCACTATCGTCAAGCAGAACAAGTATATTTTCTAACGACCGTATTAGGATCGTTAGTGGATATAATTAATTCTAATTTAACCTAAAGACATATAAAGCTTTATGGTGGCACAGCAGAAGAACGATTTCTACCGCTTCATCTCTTTTTTTCAAAGCCCCCTCTAACAGTTCGGAAAGCGTGATTCCTTCGTCAATAGCGTGATGCTTCGCCTGTTTTAGGACTTCTGGATCTATTTTGGTACTCGTTGATATTCTAGTCATCGGAACCTTAATATCACTCGAATGCGACACCGAAAAAATCACCCTACCCTGTTGACAAACCCCACAGCTGCTCATCATCATCGCTTATCATAGCTGCATATTGCAACCGCTGGTCGTTACTGTGCATCATTCCAACTAACAGCTATGAAAACTTTGTATTATTTAAGATTAGCGTGGACCCAAGCCTTTCATAAAGTGCACCATCCGGTACACGAATCAGGCTTGGACTTACCCACTGAAATAGAGTAGCTGTTAGGACATTAAATAGTTAACTATTTTCGAGTGCAAACCGGCAACCGAATCCCGCGTCAAACGGCGAAAGTGGGCCCGGGGAGATTCGAACTCCCGGCATCTGCGATGCCAACGCAGCGTCATGCCACTAATTATGATGAACCATTCGCACCATTGTTATTTTTTTAATTCTTTTAACCTTTGGTTGACAGCCTCGATCAATTCTTCGTCCAATTCGCTGACCACCAACTTCATCTTGCTCACGAACTCCCTCGCATTGCCCATCACAGCGCTTGTTTCCTTGTAGGTCATGAGAATCCCATACTGGACGGTTTCTCTTGCCCGCTTGATTCTCCACAGATAGTCGATGTACTTCTCTCCTATGGTTATGGCTCCGATCCTATCCTTCTTTTCTTTCAGTTCGTTGAATCTTCCAATCGACTCTTTGCTTATTTGCTCTCCGAAGAAGTGCTCTAAAACAGCCACGGTTGTAGCATGGTCTTTGCTTTCCAACCCCATTTTTGCAAGTAACGCCAAGGCAGACTGGTACATGGCATAATAAGCCGAGACGACAACCCAATCTTCGTGTCCAAGTTTATTCAAATCTGTCATGACGATGAGGTTATGATCTGCTTTTTTGATATGCCCGTCGCTCAAGTAACTGTTTGGACTTGTTATCCTGAGTCCTCTTTCTTCCCTTGACCTTTTCAATGCCTCTATGAGCATGTCTTTAGCTTTCATTTCCCGAACACCAAATTTACAAAATTTTCTACTCCCCACAGGATGCAATGGTTGCTTGCAATTTCTTTGATTACGGCATTGTCCCTTTGTCTTTTAAAATCGTTTTGAGCCATTATTATCGGAGCTATTTCCTTTCCGTATTTCGCGTAAATTTCCTTCGTTATTTTTTCAATCTCGGTTTTTCCTCTGCTTATCAGCAGGACGTCAATATCACTTTCCTTTGTTGCGACGCCTTTGGCGTAAGAACCGAATAAAACGATCGTACTTATATCGAGCTGGGATTCTGCAGATTTGACAAAATCCTCTAAAATTAATTTTAATTCCTTGTTTGCGCTATAAAATTCATCTCTTTTTTCGATTTCACTTAACTGCATCAGTGCCGATGTTTTTTCATTCTTTAAATTTAATGAACAAAGATGGGATTTTCCGACTATGTTTTTTACGAGTACGCCATCCTTAGTTAGTTTATTGACAGTCCTATGGACAAAAGAGTAAAATTCTCCCAAATTTTTGGCTATCTCATTGATTGTAAATTTCTTTTCCAAATCTTTGGCCAGCAAACCGACTATTTTCAACTCGAGTTTCATCTTTTATCACTTTTTTATGATAATAGTATCACTATAAGTGATATATAAACATTTGGTTGCGATTGAAACTTTTCAATTTTGTTTCGCGAAAGTGGGCCCGGGGGGTCGGACTCGGCCTCTGCGACCGGCGTTTTCTACCTGGTAGATTGGGAACACAAGGAAAAACAGGAGAAGGCGATAGCGGAATTGAAGTCCAACCTCTCTTTTGCGAACGCCGCCACGTTAGAGAATATATTCTCCTAGTCGTATTTTCCTAGTCTTTAATCTTCTTTAGGAATTTGTCTATTTCCTTGCCCTTCAAACCCTTCAGTTTCCCGCTTTCCACGGCCTTGATCTCCGAAATGGATTTTACCATCATAAGCTTGTAATACATCTTGGTCGCCATCTCTTCTGCCAGGCTGTCCGCTATGCTCTTTACAACGGCTCTGCTTATCCCAATTTCAGGGATTTTTGACGTTTGGCATGCTTGAGTGGGCCGAGCCGGATTCGAACCGGCGACCTTCGCGATGTCAACGCGATGTTTGTTAAGCCAAAGCTTCATAACCAACTAGACCATCGGCCCTTAGTTTAAACGGTAGATTGATATTGTTATAGTCTTTATAATACTTTAAAACCTCGTTAATGTGCAATATTTTACCTTTAGAAAATTTTTTATGAAATCTTACTATATGCCTTAAATTTGAACTACCGACAACTTTAAAGTATTTTTTGATCATTGGCCATGAGGCGGTCCCGCACAACCCCTCATTTTTATAAGTGAACAAGTTGAGCTTTACTCCGATGTCGTAGGCTTGGTTGAAAAGTAGCTTGTTCCTAGAAGAAAAACACAGTATCAGCCCACTGGAATGGCCTGAAACCGACCCGTCGGTGTCGACTAGCCCCCTTAAACAGCCAATCATATATTTTTTATTGGAAAAAACAATACGTGGTACCGATGCATTATTGAGGATTTTATCTCCATAAGGAAGTTTGTATTTGCTATTAAGTAATTCACAAATTTTTATTGAAGATATGGTCAGATATGCTGTATTCCTTTTTTTATCTTTACTGATTTTTCCAGCGACTCCAAAAAGTCCTTTGCACAGCTCCGATACATGGTTCAAATACTTTATATCATATCTAGAATCGCCAGAAATCCTCAAAAAATATTTAGTTAGCGTCCCGTCACCCAAGCATATGCCAATGAATTCTGCCAACCTTGTGCTCATTTTTGGCAGTTTAATTTGTTTGGTAGTTACCTTGCCGACTCTTCCATATTTGATATAGGTATTTTTCCCTCCGAGTCTTTTCCACTCTATCAATTTTTTGGAATACTTTCTACTCATCTTTTTATATCCAATTTTTCCACCCTTCACGGCGCCCCAATTATCCGAAATTATTTTTTCAATGCCAAATCTTTTCCAATAAATGCCAGATTTTTTGGTTAAAAATTGTGCTGTGCCTAGCGATAATAGTCTAGTTTCATTACGATATCTTTTCATCGCAGAATAAGAAACATCCAAGTCATTTTTATAAACATGAGAAAACTTTCTTAGTGTCATATTCATTTCTTTACAAACTTCTTCCAAAAATTTTTTCTGCATTCCTTTTTTAAATCGAATTCTCATAGTATCTAATTATTAGAGTATATAAATATATTTAACCAACTAGACCACGAGCCCGGGTTTGCTATCTGATTATATCGCGGCAAACGCTTAAAAGTTGCGCACGGGCTCGGGTCGGGCGAAGCAGGACGGCCGCAAAATCCCGAAGGGTCATGCTTCTAGTTCACAAAATTCGAAGGTAATACAAATAGCCGATTTACTGCTGGGGTGCTTTATTCATGACGCAAAATTCGATTACGAAAGGAACTTTGCAAAGAAGTTATGTTAAAAATGATATTCACCTTGGGATTTTCACCCAAGGAGTGAACTCTTCAGGCATCATTACGGCAACGCCCCAGGGGGTCATACCATAATAACTGAAGTCCTAATATCAATTAAGAACCATCAATTATAGAAATATATCGGTACTTCTGTCTAAAGAACGGCTGATTTATAGAATTTTAAGGATTTGTCTAATTTGGCTGATTTTTAAAATTCTAGCCGTCAGCGGCTACCATTCGCCAAGCGCCTTGCCTGCGAGGTACATCACCGCGACGGCGGCCGAGAGCATGAACAGCAACATCTGCAGGCTGCTTACGAACGGCCCGCCCGGAAGGAGGAAGAAGCCCGTGTTCAGGCTGGGCAGCGCGCCCGCCGAGGACGCGGCCTGCATGTTGTCCAGGCCGTTTAGCATGACGAAGCCGAGCGCCACGAAAGCTATCATCGCGACTAACTTTCCGGCGGCAGTCATGGCCTCGGCCGAATCGTCCTGGACGGAGTTCCGCTTCTTCGGCATCGAGGGCAGCTCCTGCCCTATCTTCTCGACGCGTTCCAGGTAATGCAGGTTCTGTCGCTCCAGTTCCTTGCTCGCCTTGATGTACCGCTCGGTGGACAGCACGCTGTCTATGTACGGGTCCAGCTCCCGCGGGAGCGGCATGTGCTTGTCCGACCGGTCCTTGTAGCTTTTCAGCGTCCTCAAAAAGTTCATCTGCCTGTCGAACATCCTGTACGCGCCGCCCACCGCGTCCTTTGCCTCCTTCGATATCGGGTACCCGATGCTGCCGACGAGCTTCTGCAGGCACTGGTCCGTCTCCTCGAGCATCTCCTTCAGCGGCCCGCCGAGCTCCGTCCTCTCCAGGCCCTTGTCGTAGAAGGATTCCAGCACGTTCGCCAGGTTGTAAAGCTGCTTGTGGAAGTGCGAGAGGTTCATGCTTATGTAAGCCATGTTCTTCTCGACGCTGCTCTTGGCGGGCATGACACTCAGATATAGATTGCGCTTTCCTACGATTTAAATTTCGCAATCCAACCGCCGGTTTGAAAAGGCTGAAAAGCTGAGGACTGCAGATTATATCAAGTGCTTTCGCATGGTGGACATCTCCGGGCTGGTCATAGCGGTGCAGAGCCTCGGGTACGCCGGCGCGCTGCTGTCCGGCTTCCTCGGCTCGAGCTCGCTGTTCATCGCGCTCTTCCCGTCCTATCTTGTCGTGCCGGTGCTGGCCACGCAGCTGAACCCGGCGGCAGTGGGCGTGCTCGCGGGCATAGGCGCGGGCGTCGGGCAGTTCCTGCACTATTACATCGGGGTCGGCGGCCGCGCCGTGATGCCGCAGAAGTACAAGGACAAGATCGACGCGTGGAAGGGCGCATGGAAGGAGAGGCTGGACAGGTACGGGCTGCTGCTGATATTCGCGTTCGCGGCCACGCCGCTCACGCCCGACGACGTGCTGTGGATAACGCTCGGGATAATCAAGTACCCGAAGGCCAAGGCGCTCGCGGCGGCGATCGCGGGCAAGATAGTGCTGAACCTCGTCTACGCGTACGCGGGCTTCTACGGATGGCAGTTCGTGCAGGCGTGGGTGTAGCGAAAAGTAATAAGCAAGCTCTGTGGAATAATTATTGAGGTCTTACGCATGAAAGGTTTCAAGTCGAGCATCGAGAAGGACACGATAGCGAACAAGGATTTCAGGCGCGTTCTGTACACCGGCAAGCACAGCCAGCTCGTGATGATGAGCCTGCGCGCGGGCGAGGATATCGGCATGGAAACGCACGCAACGGTCGACCAGTTCTTCCGCTTCGAGAAGGGCAGGGGCGTGATAATCATAGACGGCGCCAGTATCGACGTCAAGGAAGGCGACGCGGCCATAGTGCCAGCGGGCGCGCAGCACAACGTCGTGAACACGAACAAGTCCGAGGACCTGAAGCTGTACACCATCTACTCCCCGCCGGAGCACAAGGACGGCACGATACGGCGCACGAAGGCGGACGCGGCCGCGAGGCCCGAGGAGTTCGACGGGAAGACGACGGAGTGAAATCAGATTTTGTACATTTTCCTGTACATCTCCACGTCTTCGCTGTGTACCATCGGCCCGGACCAGAAAGGAATGGACAGAACCATTTCTATCGCCGGCCTTTCGGTCGTGGTGTCCACGCATATGAAGTTGTTAGTCGGGCGTGAATTGAGGGCGTCGTGAACCGTGGCTATCGTCTTGCCTTCGAGCTTGACATCGTAAACGACCTCCGGTATGAAGTACGCGTTTCGTTCACCTTTCGCCCATTCCAAGCCGTTTTGTTTGCAATATTTTTCAAAGAGGCCCGCCATCGGGTCCATCGCCAGGTCTAGGAAATGCAGGTGCCACAGGCCGGCGTACTTGTCGTGCATTTCATAGCACCAAAACGGAAAGCCATCTTCGGCGAATTCCGGGCGCTTGAATCCGTAACGCCAGTCGACAAAGACTCCGACCATTTCGTCTTCTGGAACCTTGCTCACGTCGTTGAGGAACTTTGCAAAATCCGCGTACTGGACCTTCCTCATATTCCATAATTGCATGACAGGGTTAAATGCTCCGGCCTAAACCAAGGCACACATGCAATTGTGGAGCCTTCCGCAGGCATCCGCGACTCGTATTTGGAGAAGGCCGAAAACTCCTTGAAATCCGCAAAGGTTTTGCTGCAGAACAACCTGTATGAGAACTCAATCCCGATGTCGTATTAAGGCAGATACTAGGATATGTTGGGATGGACTTGAACTGCCTCTGTTTGTAAATTTTTATTTTATACGCCAATAAGGATGCCAATCGATGTGGGGACGAATTGGCATTGTTGAGGTATCGGTAGGGGATTGATTTAGGTAATTGTCATAACCGTTTTTTGTGCACTGATATGTATCTTCTGATGAAGTAACTCACAAAACCTTCTTCATTCCTCTGTAAAGCGTTATAGTAAGACTTTCTGTTTTTGTATTCTGTTATCAGCATAGGATAGTCACTGTTCCATAAAATATAATTCATTACAAGTCTACCGATTCTACCGTTTCCGTCGCCAAAGGGATGTATTTTTTCAAATCGGTAGTGAGCCCTTGCTGCCAATTCAACAGGATTAAGTTTAGAGCCATTTAGTTTAGACTCGTTTACAAACTTTGTAAGTTGTTCCATAAGTTTTTCTAAATCTTGCCAATCCGGTGCTATGTAAATACCCACTCTTACTAGGTAATCTCGAAATCGCCCAGCAATGTCTGGTTTTGTTTCTCCAAAAATATCTTTATGCCATTTCAATAGAAGCTTTTTCGATATTTTTTCTGTAGTTTTTAACATCTCTAAAAATACTTTTGCATGGGATTCCGTCTCTCTGATATCTCTCAAAGGTTTGTTCGGGGCTATTTTGTCTTCTAATATTTGCCTTGCGTCTTCAAGCGTTATTGTGGATCCTTCTATCGCATTTGTGTTATATGTAAAGGCTATGGCTATTTCACGCAACTCTTTTTCTTTTGCAGATTCGGGATACCTCTTCCATTCTTTCTGGAAGCTGCTTTTTATTTTCTCTAATTTATTAAGCAGCGCCTTCTTTGTTTCCAACATAATCTTTTCTTTAATTTCCTCGATATTCTTTGGGATGTCTTTTCCCAGATACAATTCTTTGGTTACGACTTTGCCGTTCTTTCTAAACGAATGTTGCAAATAAAAATACTCTGTTTTACCTTTCCTTCTTTTAAATATTCTCATAAGCTATTTTACCATTACAATCTATTTAAATCTTTCATTTTTTAATTTTTGTAATGGTACTATGTTGAGACCAGTAGTTTGCTAATTTTGCACGCTAACAAAGGAATCCGCGGAGGCTATGCTCGGGAAAGCGGAAGACTTCCTTGTGAAGCTGAAGCTTATGATTAAAAACCTCAGGAACGGGGACGTCTCAAGGGCAAGGAAGGAATTCGGCAGGTTGTTTGGATAAATAAAAAAACGAGGCGCCCGGAGCGCGTGAAATAAGGCGGCGCCAGAGCCATGACGCGTGGGCGGTAGTCTGGGCCCGCAAGGCTGAACCTCGGACAGTCCTATAAAACAAAAAATAGAACGTAGTACAGCCCCGCGCAGATGAAGATGGCCGACACAGCAGCCCTGGTCCATTTTTCGAATGTCTGAATCTTTCCCATGACTCGCGCCACCTTGGACACGCTGTATGACAGCAGCATGGACAGCAATATCACCGGCAGGCCCGTTGCAAATGCGAACACGGAAGGCACGAGGATGCCATCGCCAACGCGAAGGGCGAGCGGTATTAGCATTCCGAAGAAAAGGACGCCGCTGAACGGGCAGAACGCAAGAGCGAAAAGCGCCCCCAACAGGAAGCTTCCGAGAAGGCCCTTTTCCGCCAGCTGTTCCTTTATCCTTGTCAGGTTAAAAAACGAGCCGCCAAAATTCTCGAATATCCTTATCTTCACCAAGTCCATCATTACGACCCCGGAAATTATCAGCAGCGGCCCGAGCAGCATCTCCCCGTAGGTCCTAAGGAAGAGCGACACCGGCTGCGTGTTCATCCCGAAAAACACGATCAGCGATGCAAGCGAGGTGTACGTGAACATCCTGCCCAGCGTATAGAGCAGGCCGACCATCAGCGTGTGCCTGCCGTCGCCCAGCCTTTTCGACGCGTAAGCTATGGCGGTCAGGTTCGTGGCGAGCGGGCACGGGCTGATTGCCGTCATCAGCCCGATGAAGAAAGCGGCTATTACCGGCACGTTGCTTGCGCCCATGGCTTCCATGAAAGAGAACACGTCCATTCATCAGACACCCGAAAGCTTCTCTGCGATTACGCCCTTCAGGTAGGACATGTAGGCCTGCTTGTCGTTGATCTTGTACCAGACGTTTATGTTTTCATCGGAAACAAAGGTGCCGTTCTTGTAGTACGTCCCTATCCAAAGCGATGCGCTGTTTACGCCGTACTGCCTGACTTTTTCCATGTTCTCCGGAAGCTCGCCGTTGAGATGGGCGAAGGACAGACTGCCGGAATCCAGCTCATCGGAAAAATATGCGTTCACCGTGTCCTCCGCGTACTGGCCGACCTTTATGCACGAGTCGCACTGGTGCGTGCCGTGGAAGTGGAAGACTTCGACTCTTTCCACGCCATCGCCGATTACCAATGCCGTTGCAGCTCCTCCTGGCCGGTTCGAATCGTCTTGGTGATTGGGAATAAGCCCCGTCATGCCAAGGAACAGGAGCGACAGGATTGCGATGGCGGCGATCGAAACGACCGCTAGATATGGCTTCTTCATGGAATTTCCATCTCACTTCAGCAATTTCTTAATCTCTTCAACGTCGGGTATCCTGCCCGAGCTCTTCACCTTCCCGTCGATTACGAGGGCGGGCGTGGACATGACCCCGTATTCTATGATTTTCCCTATGTCCGTGACCTTGAGTATGTCCGCCTTTATTTTAAGCTCGGAAACGGCCTTCCTCGCGGTCTCCTCGAGCTTCTTGCACTTCGGGCATCCCGATCCCAATATTTCGATTTTCGTCTTAATCACCCCCACTTAAAAATTCTCACTGGTTTGTACATCCACCTTCGGCCTATCTTGAATCCCAAGAACAACCAAGTCTTCTTCCGCTTTTATGCCCCTTATTTCATCTTTTTTGATGTATATGCTCTGATTCTTTTCTAATGAAAATGTTCCGTTGCTGTCAGTAAACATCCCCCGTCCTTCGAGAACGGTCAATAGCACACCGTAATCTTCCGGGTGGGGCGGAAGCTCGACGCCTTTTTTTAGGCATATGAGTGCCGCGTGAAATCCCTTGGCGTTGAGAAAATGTTTTTTTATTGGATTCTCCGCCGAGAAAGCAATCTTTTCGTCCAGTTTATAGATTTTCATATCCTTACCTCCCGTTTCAGCTTTGTCAACTGTCAATTAAAATCATATCGAACACGCATCCGCCGGGCCGCATGCCGGGAACATCCATACGTATACCAGCCAGATAGAATACGCGATTGTCAGAAGCATAAGGAAGGTGAATATGCCGTCGTAATGCTTGTACACGAACCTGGCAGCCGGCTGGTTGTATTTTCCAATCCATGCTACGATCTTGGCCCGCATCTTCTCGTCGAAATTCACGTCGCAGGGCGACAGCGTCATCTTGTTCCAGAAGCACTTCACCGCATCCTTGAAGTCGTTGCGGTATTTAGGGAACAGAAGTGCAAGTATACCGAAAGGTATCGTCCAGAATAGGCACACCAAGCAGAACATCGTCTTTCACTCCTCTCAAATCTTCAGTTCGTCTTTCCTCTTTTCAAGTTCCGCCCTCACCTTTGGCAGAACTTCAAATTCTTTGACTATTTCTTGAGCTTTCCTCCTGGTCGTCTCCCCATCACTTACAAAGCTGATCGCCCAGGCGGGGCAGAGGTTGGCGCAGGTCTGGCAACCGACCAGGCAATTGTTCGGATTCACAACCTTTGTTTTCTTACCATCAAAGTCGTACCTGTAAACTCCTCTGCCGCAACTGGTTACACACAGTCCGCAACCAATGCACTTATCCTCGTCTACCGCAGGATGCCAGTCTATTTTTTCTCTAGCTATCCCGTGCCATTCCGAAAACTTCTTGTCTTCCATCCAGTCACCTCTGTGCTTTGCATTTAGGGCAGCCCGTTCCGATGATTTCGATTTTCATAATGTTACCTCCGACTATTTTTGGGATGGCTAATGGCGTGTTCTGGGCATATTTTCTCGCAGCCTTTGCACATGTCAACACACGATTCCCCGTTGGTAACCTGAGGCTTTTTGTCGCGTATCGAAAACACCCCGTGGGGGCAAAAGTTGACACAGGTCATGCACCCCGCGCACTTAGCGTAATCGATGATGGGATACCAGTCTGAAGTCATTTTGAACTCTTCCTCGTGTCTTCGATTAAGGATGATATCAATTTCTCAACTTCTTCAGTCGTCTTATTTCTTACGTCGGCGCCTCTAAGTTTGTTTTCATCAAATCCGACAGCGGCAAATGATTCCTTGAACATCTTTTTCTGCATGACGGGATCACATCCTGCGACATACAAGATGTCAATGTCTGTGTTCTTCAGTATGTTTTTGAGAAACCTGTCCCCGTCATCGGCGCACAGTTGCGGATGGATCGCCGCGAACTCGACATTGTAATTTTTCCTTACCATGTTTGTTATTTCATACGCGTTCTCTTTTGCGAATGATGGGCACGTTCCCTGGCATACGCAAAACAAAAAGCCTTCTTTCATTCTCATCACCTCAACTATTTTTAACCTCGCATCACGCGAATACCATGCCGTACATGTAGCCCGCCATTATTCCGAACGCGAGCAGGTAGAGCACGTACACGATTGCCTTTTTCGGCTTTATTATGGTGCTTACCACGAGTATCGTCTGCAGTGAAATTGCCGGGTCCACAAGCAGGTACGTCATCAGCGGTCCCTTGTTCATGCCTAGGTCCAGAAACATCTTGGCCACAGGAACCTCTACGAGCGTGGGAAAGTAAGCGATCGTCCCGAACAGGGCCGTGACTGTATTGGCCAATAGCGTGTTCTGGCCGGTAACCTCGGCGATGAACTCCGGAGGGATGAATGGTTTTATGACGCCCGACACGAACACCCCCAGCAGCAGCAGGGGAAATATCATCTTCATGAAGTTGAGCGTCTCGTGCATCCATGCTTTGATTTCCTCGCGTTTGTAATATCTGAACGCGAAGAACGCCGTAAGCAGCGACAGCGCGCCGACCAGCCCCATCTTTAGAGTTAGGTCCAGCGGAGCCGTGCCGACCACCATAATCATTATCAGCGATGAGAAGAACATTATCGGCTGGTAAGGCTTCCTTTTTCCGTGCGGCCTTGCGTCCGCCTTGGCAAAGCCGCTGCCGGCTTCGAGGCTTTTGGTGTCCTTGAAGGTGGCTTCCATGGCAACTCCTATCAGTATGGCTATCGCAATCGACAGGAAAAGTTTCATCAGGGCGAATTCCGGCCCCAATATGGAGGCTGTCAGCGGGGTCGAGAGAAGCGTTATTCCTGGGGCGGCGAACAGGAACGTTATCGCCGGCCCGAACCCGGCACCCTTCTTCCAAATCCCGGCGAACAGCGGAAGGACCGTGCAAGAGCAGACCTCTATGACCAGGCCGCTCATCGCGGCGAATATGTATGCTATGCCCTTCTTGAGTTTGCTGCCGCCGTCCCCCATGTATTTGAAAATGGTGGAACTGGGTATGAGCGCGTTGAAAGCGCCCGAGAGGAAGAACGCGGGTATCAGGCACAAAAGCACATGCGCCGTCAGATAATCGTAGAGCGCATAAGTGCCGTCGAGAACGGCCTTCAAAAGCAGTTCTTCGATCATTTTCCTACCTCATTAGCGGCTTTGATCATGTCGAACACCGCGCCGCTCCGTACGGAGTACAGTATCTTCTTTCCGTCCCGCCTCGACGCAAGGATTCCGGCGTCCTCGAGGATCTTCAGGTGCTGGGAGACCGTCGGCTGGGCCCTTCCGACCTTGCGGGGAATCTCGCAAGCGCATGTTTCGCCCTTTCCCAATACCTCCACTATCTTCAACCTGACAGGATTCGACAAAGATCCAAAAATCCTTTCGAGCATAAACATATTCAATATTTTGAATATATAAATATAATCTGGGGTTACCCATAAATTCTAGCCTGAATTACAGCACCTTCTATCTGCGCGTAAGGGAGCTGAAGCTATGCAGTGAGCGCCCGGAGCGAGATTTGAACTCGCAAGGACTTTCGTCCGACAGCTTAGCGGGCTGTTGCCATACCGGGTTAGGCGATCCGGGCATTGCCTTCAACGTTAATTTGATTCGCCCGTTTTTATTTATATCTTTCGCGTTTCCGCGCTTCGTGGAGCCTCTCCGAAAGTATGTTGTAAAAAATATGTTTCATGAAAAATATCATGAAAGATATAATTCGAGAGGAAAATCCGACGCAAAAACAAAAACGGCGGCGCGAAAATAACCGCGCGCGGACGGGAACAGATATTAATGTCTGGGCACCAATAATGGTATATCGAAAGCTGTTTTCGAAATGAAAGAAGGTGGAATCTGATATGCCAATAACAGTGAAGGACATCGGCGACATGTTCGGCAAGGACGTTTTCACGGCCAAGGGCTTCTACGCCGGCAAGGTCTCTGACCTCGAGTTCGACCTCTCGCGCTTCAAGATACGCAGCGTCGTGATCGAAGCGGCCAAAGGAGGCGTTCTGGGCCAGATGGTCGGCGGGCGCAAGGGCGTGATCGTGCCCTACCCGATGATACAGGCCATAGGCGACGTGGTGCTGATCAGGCACATCACGAGCGTGCCCGAGGCCGAGGCGGCCGCGGACATGCCCGCGTAAGCCGGGGCAGTCGGCAAGCGTCCTTGAGCGGAAAGTCTAGTTTTTTCTTTCCCGGTTCCTATTTTCCAGCCATGCATGGTGCTGGCACTGGCCCAGTCCGGAAAAAAGAAGGAGAAAGGAAGGGAAGCCGCCGGCCGAAACGCACAGGCGGGCAGGTAGCGGTACGCAGAACAGCTCGCTCCTATAAACTCGGGCTACATTGTCAGTACTCCGTCTCTTCCTCTTCCTCGTCAATCAGCGGGTCCCAGACGTCTTCGTCCATTTCCATATCGCCTCTTGTTTTCGCTTTTAATGGCATGGGGTTGAACCCATCTCCCGCAAAGAAGCAAAGCGGGAGACCAAAGTGCTTTCGATGCAGTTGGCGTCTATCTTATGACGTCGATCCCGAGGGTCTGGCTGATCTCCTTGACCACAGGCCTCTCGAAGCTGACAGGCCCCAGTATGTACGGAGACTTGACTCCGGTTATTATGCTGATGACCTGTATCTTCCCTTCGAACTCCGGGAGGATCCTCGCTCCCCAGAAGACCTGCGCGCTCGGATCGAGGCTAGAGGCGACCATCTCGCCTATCATGTTTACCTCGTCCAGCCTCATGTCAGGCCCGCCGGTGATGTGGATCAGGGCGCCTGCTGCGCCAGTATAGTCCACTTCGAGCAGCGGGTTCAGCAACGCCTTGCTTATCGCGTCCTTCGCGCGGTCGCTGCTGTTGCTCTCGCCTACGCCGATGGCTGCGACGCCTCCGGCGTGCATGACTGCGCGGACGTCCGCGTAGTCCAGGTTGACGAGGCTCGGCAGCGTTATGGTCTCCGTGATGCCCTTCACCATCGCGGCTATGAGCTCGTCCGCCACTGCGAACGCGTTCTGGATGGGCATGTTGCCCGCGTACTTGAGCAGCTTGTCGTTCTCGATGACTATGGCGGTGTCGCAGACCTGCCTCAGCGAGGCCAGTCCGTCCTCCGCCTTCGAGATGCGCGAGCCTTCCAGCTTGAAAGGCATCGTCACCACGGCGATGACGATCGCGCCCTGCTGCTTGGACATCTCGCAGACGACTGGTATGGCTCCGGTTCCTGTGCCCTTGCCCATGCCGGCGATCGCGAACACCAGGTCCGCGCCCGCTATCGCATCCTTTATCTCGTTCCTGCTCTCCTCGGCGCACTTCTTGCCGATCTCGGGGTACCCTCCGCAGCCCAGGCCGCGTGTGAGTTCCTTCCCGATTAGGATCTTCTTGTCCGCCTTGCCTACGGCAAGGTGCTTCGCGTCCGAGTTCATCGACACGGTGCTGGCCCCTTCGATGCCCATCTCAGTCAGCCTGGTGACGGCGTTCTGTCCGGCGCCTCCGCAGCCGACGACGATGATCTTGGCCTTCTTCACAGCGAAGCCGAACTCCTGTTCGGCGAGCTTGTAGTAGTCAACGTTGGCATAAGTAGCACCAGAGGTGCTTTCCAACTTCCTCCTCTGCGAAGTTTCTTCGCCGAGGGTCTTTCCTAGAGCGCTCTTTATTATCGAATCCATAGTTTTTCTCCTCCGACCGGTTTTGTTCCCTCCTTTTCTTCATGCAAAATATATTTTGCACAATCGAAAACCGCTTATATAGTCTTCGACTATGTTATCTTACCGAGAAGCAGCAAAAGAGAATTAACCGTAAGAGAAAGAGACCCCGAAAGCGACGGAAGCAAGAGAGTTAATTCATCTTTCGCGAACTGCTTATAAATCGTTTTGTATTCTCCCGTCTATATTTCTCTCCATAGTAATCCATATAGCACTCTGTATTGTCTACAATACTGTACGCTACATGATGTTCCTCATGGCGTACGTATTCCTGCGGCCGGAGGAGCGTCCTCGAAAATAAAAAATACGGCCGGGCCGCGTTTTCCTGCACGGTCGCAATCCATGCTGCCTTCCGGATGCCACACCGCATTCCACAGGCCGATTCTTGGCAAAACCGGTGCGTTATGCCACATCCGGCTGCCAAAACCTGTCATTATTCCTCGAATACCACAATCAAAATATACCACATGCGCGAATATTACACTATGAAAGCCTCTTCCGCGGCAGTTTTGGCGCCCGATGCTGAAAAATCGGAATGGGGCCGCGGCGAATCCAAGGATTTCCCCGTCATACAGCTTGACGATGCGGTGGAGATCGCGCGCCGCGTAAAGGAACTGGGCGAGGCGGCCGACATGCCTGCGATGGAGAAGGTGCTGGGCATCCGCGGAGGCGCGCTCGCGCGCAAGCTCGCTTCCACGAGGCGCTGGGGCCTGATCGAGGGCAAGGGCCAGCTGAGGCTGACGAACCTCGCGAAGGAGATCTTCTTCTATACGAACGACGAGCAGCCCGCGGCTGCCAAGATCCGCGCCTTCCTGGGCGTGCCGATGTTCCGCGAGCTGTACGAGGCGTTCAGCCGCGAAGGCGCGCTGCCGAGGGACGACCTGCTGCGCAACATAGTCATAGCCAAGTACGGGCTGGGCGAGCGCGACGCGTCGACCGTGACGAACATACTCAAGCGCTCCGTGACCACGTTCGTCCCGCTGCTGAAGCCGGCTTCGCCCATACTGCAGCCGAGGCCCGGACTGACGGAACCGGCGCCGCAGAGGCCGAACATGCCGGGCCCGCAGTCGCCCGCGAACAGCCGGATGCTGTACGACGCCGCGCGCTGCCTGGGGCGCATGGAGGAGATGGCAAGGAAGTCCGAGGTCATCAAGCCCACGAAGGCCGAGCTGGACGCGTTGCTGACGGAGATGCTCGGCATCTCGGGCAGCTTCGGCCGGCTGAACCAGATCCTGCAGATAACCAAGGAGGAGCTGAAGGCTGGCGACGTCGACGTGCTTACGGCGCTGAAGCGGCTGAAGTTCTTCTCCCAGAGCCTGGAAGAGGACTGCGGGCTGGCCAAGTCCGGACAGGTCTAGACCGAATCGTCGGAAACGCATTCTATGCCGTTCGCCTTGAGTAACCTGGCGGTCACTCCGTATCCGGCCACGAGCTTCCCCGTGAACGAGCCGTCGTATATCGTACCGCAACCGCAGGAAGGGCTGTTGTGCCTGAGGACTGCCTTCTTTACGCCGAAAAATCGCGCCAGATACAGGGTGCGTGATGCACCGAGCTCGAACGCCTCTGTCAAGTCTTCTCCGGTTTTGGCAAGCACCCGGTCGCCGACTATCTCGGCCGCTTCTCGCGGCGTCGGCAACCCGCCAAGCTGTTCAGGGCAGGCACGAAGAGCGTCCTCGCCATAAAGTTCGACAATCTTTTCGTTGAGGCTGCCCTTGCCGTCGTACCTGCAAGGACATCCGAGAAGGCACGCGCTTACAATGACCCGCATAATAATGACCGGTCTGCAACGTTTAAATATTCCGCCGCATCATTTTATGAAAGGTGTCGAATGTGAAGGGTGGATGCCAAAATATACTCGGATCCTAGACCATGTTCAGCCCGACCAGCAGACGCCGCAAAGGAGGATTGATTGACTATGGCTAGCGAAAAGACTTCGAAGACGGCGAAGAAGACTGCGGCCGTTTACCGCGCCATAGGCCAGGACAATTTTACTGAGATAGGCCAGGTACTTGCCGGCCGAAAGACGGGCAGCGTCAGCATACGAGGATGGCTGTACCACAAGCGCTCGAGCGGCGGGCTGCTGTACCT
>Ga0315273_10002943_pt1 | contig 20380 bp, 17 predicted proteins | sample YL17G02_0_MG_FD_205753 | JGI IMG/M metagenome (GOLD analysis project Ga0315273, IMG submission 205753) | Sediment microbial communities from Yellowstone Lake, YNP, Wyoming, USA - YL17G02_0 | ecosystem: Environmental > Aquatic > Freshwater > Lake > Sediment | place: USA: Wyoming | collected... | reverse complement strand
TTTCGTCAACCCTGGTACCAGTTTGAAGATCAATAGTTGCAGAAATTCTTGACTCATCGGCCTGGGGAAAGAATTCGGTTTTAATAATTCCAAAGAGACTCATAGATCCGACAAAAACTACCATTGCAATAATAGTAACCACTGTTTTATGATGGAGAGCCCAGCGAACTGTTCTCTCATAAAAATGATCAAACCAGTTAAGCCCTTTTCTGATACTTCCGTCATATGTCCAGAAGGGTGCATCCTTCCTGATTGGATACCATTTCAGCATAAGAGCGCTCAGAGTTGGAGTCAGCGTTATTGCAGCAAATACAGATGTAACTATAGTTATTGTCACTATCATACCCAATTGCTTGAAAAGGACTCCCGTAAGACCCTGGATAAAGGTTAGCGGGAAGAAAACAGCAACAACCGTAAGAGTAGTTACAATAACAGCCAGCCATACCTCATTGGTTGCATAAATTGATGCTTCTCTCGGACGGCTTCCTCTCTCAATATGCTTTGTTATATTCTCAAGAACCACAATGGCATCATCCACAACCATCCCGATAGCTATTGACAGGGAGGTAAGTGAGATAATATTTATAGAAGCACCGGTAACAAAAAGATAAATAAAAGCCACAATCAATGAGATCGGAATTGTCAGAATGATGATAAATGTTGCTCTCCATCTTCCAAGGAAAAACAGCACAACCAGTATAACAAAGATTCCTGCATACATCAACGTTTCTGTGAGGTTGCTGATAGAGCCCCTTATAAATGATGCACTATCAAAAAGTTTCTCAATTTTTACATCAGGGGGTAAATCCTTCATAAGAGTTTCAAGAGCTTTTTCAACTTCTTTGGTGACTTTAACTGTATTACCTCCGGATTGTTTCTGAACATACATGCTCATCCCTTTGGCGCCATTAATCTTGGTATCAAGTTTCGATTCACGTATAGTATCACGCACTTCAGCAATATCTTTAAGATAAACGCTGTTCCCATTGAAACTACTAATAACCAGGTTTTTAACTACTTCACTTTCAGGAAATTCGCCCTGAATACGCAAAGGATAATCTGTTTTGCCCATTTCGAGATAACCTGCCGGCAGATTCATGTTTTCGGATCTAAGTACATTGCCTATCTGTTCTATTGAAAGATTATATGCCTCCATTTTCCTTGGATCAACATCAATATAGACTTTTCGCCCTGGCACACCGGCAAGTGCAACAGAACCTACACCCTCGATTCTGTTTAGCGGGTTAACAATCTTCTCATCAAGAATTTTCTCAAGACCTGCATAACTCTCCTTTGCAGTTATTGCATAGAAGATAATAGGCATGAAACTTGTGCTGAATTTTATAATGGTTGGTTTATCGCAATCTTCTGGCAAAACCCTCTCCGTGAAACTGAGGGCGCTCCTTATATCATTCGATGCTTCATCAAGGTTGGTCCCATATTCAAAGTTCATGAAGACAACAGAAGTTGCATCACTAGATGTGGATGTGATCTCCTTGAGCTTACTGACTGAGTTAAGGGCGTTTTCCATGGGTCGGGTGACATTCGATTCAATATCGGATGCACTAGCTCCCGGATAATTTGTATAAATAACCACAAAAGGCAATTCCATTTCAGGATAAAGATCCACAGGCAATTGCGTCAGAGAATAGATTCCCATAACCATCAGCCCGACAAATATCAGAATGGTTGTTACAGGTCTTTTTACGGAAGCACTATATATACTCATATTGTTATAGATGAAATTCTGATAATTACTTATTTATTTCAATTTTGTCACCATTGATCAGTTTTGACTGTCCTTCAGTTATAAGCATATCACCTTCTTTTATGTTAGTAGATATAACTTCAAGCTGGTCATCAAATCTTTTACCAATTGTGACTTCAATCCTTTCGGCAGTGTCTGTGTTTGCGATAAATACAAATCTTATGTTGGTTCCTTCCTGTACCAAAACGGTATTTGCCGGTACAACAAATGTTTCAACCTCACCAAGATCCATTGATACTCTGACAAACATGCCGGGTTTAAGCAGCTCATTTCTGTTAGGAAGTTCCAGCTCCACATTAAATGATCTTGTCCCGGAGTTGATAGTAGGAGAAATTCTAAAGACAGTGCCTGTGAATTTTTCATTTTTATAAACATCAGCCATAACTTCAGCTTTCATACCAATTTTTATTAAAGGATAGTACTGTTCGGAAATATTGACATTTACCTTCAAAGGATCTACCTGCATAACTGTTACAATAGCAGACCTGCCTGTCTGGGTAGTAGGTGCACCGGAATACATTTCCCCATCCTCGAAATATTTCCCGGTTACAACACCGGAAAATGGAGATTTCAGCAGGGTGTTCACTTTCATAAAATCGACATTGGTTTTTGTCACATCATACTGGGTTTTCATCTGGTCGTACTGCTGCTGCTTTGCGCTGCCTGACTTAAGTAGCGTATCTAACCTAATAAGATCCTTCTGCAAACTACTAAGTTGAAGTTCAAGTTGATATAATTGTGTTCGATCCATCAGGATAAGTTTCTCGCCGCTTTTTATCTTGCATCCTATTTCAACATAAATTTTCTCTATTCTTCCTGGAGTTGAAGGTACCATGTTTACCTCTTCAAACGGTAGTATAGTAGCAGTATAGTCAATTGTCCTTGAAATTTTCGTTTTTGACAAAGCTATTATTTTCACCGGGATTGCAGATTTCTCGGTCACGGTTAAGGGATCACCAGAGGTAGCTGTTTTATTCTTGTCTTTTGATGAACAGGCTGCTAGTAACAGTCCACAGATCATTAATGCCGAAATTGAATTGAAGGATTTCATTATATAATATTTTGATGGTTTCTGATTAATTAATTACATGTTATTCAATAATTTATCTAATGCAATCTTTGTCTGAAGCAGGTTCATCAGTGCTGATATATAGTTATTCTCAGCCTGAAGATAAAATGAATTGGATTGCGTCAGATCAAGACTTGAGGCCATGCCTTGCCTGAATTTGTTTTCCGTGCTTGCATAGATTCTTTTTGATACCTCTACATTTTCTTTCTGGCTCAAATACTGAAGATTGGCATTAGCCAGGTTAAAACGAAGCTGCTTTTCCTGCAGAAGAAGCTGATCAACCATCATATCTTTTATTGTCCGTGCTTTTTCAAGGTTTATCTGAGCCTTTTTTATACTGCTGTATCGTTGTCCGCTTGCAAAAATTGGAACTGACATCTGTAAACCCGTCATTGAGTTCTGGAACCATTGCTGGTTACTTGCTTTATCACCCATCCCGTTTGTACCATAACTATAAAAACCTGAAAGGGTAGGCAGAACAGAAGCCTTTTGTGTCTTCAGGAAAAGAAATGACATCTTTTCCTGGCCCTCTATCAGGCGGAAATCTACATTCTGTTTGTAATCGAATTCCTGCGACATAATGGCTTCAATATTAATCGAATCAGTAAGGTTATCGAGTGTTTCGGTAAGAAAGATAGGGGTGCCGACAGGAACTCCAAGCTGGAATCTCAGGATATTGTAATTCAACTCTATCGTCCGCTGCATTGAACTTCTTGTATTTTCAATCATCATAACATCCGATACCATCTGGTCGACATCTGTCGATTCAGCTGTGCCGGCCGCATACATCGCTTTTGTAGACTTAAGAGTTCCGTTAAGGTTAGCGAGGTTTGCATCAAGAATCTGAAGTGATTTCTCTGCAACCAGAATGAGAAAGTAAGCGTTACTAACTGACTCTTTTGTATCGAGTTCTGATTTATAAAGGTTCTCCTGACTTAACTTTCCTGCGAGCTTTGAAGTTTCAATACCAATATACAGCGGAGCATTGAACAAAAGAATGCTGGCCAGAACAGAAGCACCCGAATTATACTGTGAACCAAAGGTCACAGGAACTTTTTCACCAGGTTTTCCAAAAAAATCTCCCGGTAAAAGAGTTGTCATCAGTTTAAGGTTATCAGTAAAATTTCCGGATGCATTTACCTGTGGTAAAGCATTTGAAATAGTCTCCCACACAGCAATTCTGGAAGCCTCAACTTCCATTCTTGAGGAGATCACCATTTTATTATTCTGGATTGCATATTCCTGAGCCTCCTTTAAGGTAAGTTTCAGTACACCGCTTTTCTCCTGAGCCTGCAAAATTCCTCCATTTAATAAGAATATCAGGAAAATGGTCAGAACTTCTCTCTTTTTCATATTAATAATTTATTATAAATGCGTATCTATGTTAATTAGTATTGTTTAAAAAAAATTTCTTCAAGTTTGTTAATAAGATCAAGACCTTTGGATGTTGATATTCCCCTAAGGTAATTTATGAAAATATTTTTTATCACATCGCGTCTTGAAAACAGTTCGTAAGGATATAAATCATTATCGATTATTGATCTCCCCAGGTTATAAAGGCAGCGATTGGCAAGATCAGAATTAATATCTTTTCTAAAAAGCTTTTCTTTAATTCCATTTTCAATAACCTGCTGATGATTTCTGTAGTCAGGCATTTCACTCGCATCTGATTTCGTCATCAGAACATCATTATAATACTTCTTCAAGTCCGCCTGAAATACAGGGCTCATGTCCTGAAAATACTCCCTGTTGATTTCAAGCATCCTGAATATCGCAACAATTGAATTTTCAGATTCATCGAGGACTTTTTTTACCTGTTCCTTCTGTTTCTGAGCCAGTTTAGTTAATACTCCCATCAACAGTTCATCTTTATCAGAAAAAACCTCATATATAGTTCTCTTTGACATGCCAAGCTGATTTGCAAGAGAATCCATTGTAACTGATCTTATTCCGTAAGTCTTGAATAATTCTGCGGCTCCTTCTATTATCCGGTCCCTGATATCCATCGAATCTTGATTTAAACGAAATAAAAATATGAAAACTTATTTAGTTTACATAGTTTTATCTGTTAAGTTCCGGATAAATTCTGGTAAACAGGTAAATTTACCGGTGAATGGAGAAACGGCATAAGGGCGCAAATGAGTAAAGGCTCAAAAGCAACTAAAAGAGAATTTTTTTCTGTAAATTGCCGTTGCCCCGTTAAGCCTTAAATTTAAAATATATCATTATGTCAATCGCTCAGATTATTTACCAGATCGATGCTTTCACGACACAACCTTTTAAGGGGAATCCTGCGGGAGTATGCATTGTTGATCATGAACCTGATGCTACATGGATGCAGAACATTGCAATGGAAATGAATCTTTCGGAAACAGCATTTGTGTTCCCCGGAAATGATTGTCATATAATCAGGTTCTTCACACCTGAAGCAGAGATGGAACTTTGTGGCCATGCTACACTATCTGCCTCACATATCATGTTTGAAACAGGAATGGTAAAGAGTAATGAAGAGATCAGGTTTTCTTCAAAAGCAGGCGAACTGATAATAAAGAAAAATGGTGACTGGATCACAATGAATTTCCCTATATACACCCTGGAGAAAATGGAGCTGACTCCTGAATTTAAAAGAATTACGGGAGTAGAGACGCAAGAGTTATATCAGGCAGGTAATGGATGGACTCTTGCATTGTTGAAAAGTGAAAAGGAGGTGAGAGATATGAAACCTCAATTTTCACTCATGAAAAATTCAATATTCGGTGATCTCATTGTAACATCCAAATCAGAAGATCCGGCATACGATTTCTGTGTCCGATGTTTTGCTCCCGCTGTCGGAATTGATGAAGATCCTGTAACTGGCTCGGCAAATTGTGCTTTGGTTCCGTTCTGGTCAGAAAAAACAGGCAGAAAAGATTTTAACTCACACCAGGTATCAAAGCGGGAGGGTGTTCTGAAGGTTTCACTGAAAGGGAACAGGGTTGAAATATCAGGTCAGGCTATAACAGTTTTCAAAGCCAGGTTGTTTGTCTGAAAAGGTATCCAGTGTGCTATAACCAGAAGTGGTTTAATGAATCCCTGAATTTCTTTGCATTGCCGTAAATAAAGTGTATATTTCACATATCTCAAACCACTTATTATGAACCAAGATACTGATTTGCGCATCATTGAGTTAGGCCTCATATTACCGCCAGCACCAAAAACAGCCGGAGTATATAAGCCGGTCCTCGTAATTGATAAATTTCTCTACGTCTCCGGACAAGGCCCGGTCTTACCTGACGGAACAATGATCAAAGGTAAGCTTGGTGGAGACCTCGACACTGCTGAAGGGAAACTGGCTGCCAGACAGGTGGGACTTACAATGCTTTCAACAATTAAAGCTCATTTTGGAGAATTGAAAAACATCAAACGAATTGTTAAAGTGCTGGGAATGGTCAACAGCGCCCCTAATTTTGAAAATCATCCGGCTGTTATTAATGGTTTCAGTGAACTAATGTCTGAAGTTTTTGGCGCAGACAACGGGATAGGAGTAAGAAGTGCAGTTGGTATGACACTTCCTTCAAATATTGCCGTTGAAATTGAAGCCATGTTTGAACTCTATTAAAAACAGGAATGGAAAAAGGAACGTCTGCTGAAGTACTCTGGTATAAGATAGATAACGTAAGTGAAGTATTATCCCCTTCCCTTCTGATATATCCCTACCGTATTGAGCACAACATTCAGAATATGATAAATATTGCCGGGAGTGTGGATCAGTTAAGACCACATGTCAAAACCCATAAAATGGCCGAGATCGTCAGATTGCAGATGAAATATGGCATTTATAAGTTCAAATGTGCCACAATATCTGAAACTGAAATTGTTGCCAGGTGCGGAGCGCCTGATATTTTATTGGCAGTGCAGCCGGTTGGCCCGAATATTGACAGGTTTTTTAACTTAAAAAAAGAATTCAGTAACTCAAAAATTTCATGTATAGCTGATAATGAGGAAATTATAATACAGCTTTCAGATTCAGCCAGAAAAACAGGAATGGAAACCCATGTCTGGCTCGATATTAACAATGGTATGAATCGCACAGGGGTCATTCCGGGAGAAAAAGCAGCCAGGCTCTACAAAAGAATTATCGATTCACCTATGCTGGTGGCCGAAGGACTTCATGTCTATGACGGTCATATTCATTCTGAAGACTATTCACTACGCAAGAAAATATGCGATGATTCATTTACTTCGGTACTAAACCTGATAGAAGAATTAAAAGATGAAGGCATCTCACCTGTTAAAATTGCCGCAGGAGGAACTCCCACATTCCCGATCCACGCTTTGCGAAAAGATGTAGAATGCAGTCCCGGAACACTTTTATTATGGGATTGGGGATACAGCAGTACTTTCTCTGATATGCATTTTTTACACGCTGCTGTATTGCTGACCAGGATTGTAAGTAAACCCGGAAAAGACTTATTATGTCTTGACCTTGGCCATAAAGCAATTGCTTCAGAAATGCCTCAGCCTCGCTTAAAAATACTTGAAATTGAAAAATATGCAATTATCAACCATAACGAAGAACATATGGTTATAAGAACAGCTGAGGCAGATAAATTTAAACCCGGAGATCCGATATATGGTATTCCATGGCACATTTGTCCCACAGTTGACCGGTATGATACAGTTTATGTAATAAATAATCACCGTGCTACAGGACAATGGAATGTTGATGCAAGAAAGAGAATGATTAACTTCTGATCTAAACCTGGACAAATGGTAAATAGTCAGTTGATTTTTGATGGTCATCTCGACCTCGCAATGAATGCCCTTGAATGGAACCGTGATCTCAGATGGAGCGTGGAGGAGATACGTAAAAGTGAGGAAGGGATGACTGATAAGACTGACAGGGCAAAAGGAACTGTAAGTTTGCCGTCCATGCGAAAAGGGAATATTGGTATTTGTGTAGCAACTCAGATAGGAAGATATATAAAACGTGGAAATAACCTTCCTGGTTGGAAATCGGCGGAACAGGCATGGGCTCAAACACAGGGTCAGCTAGCATGGTATAAAGCTATGGAAGAGGCCGGAGAGATGGTCCAGATAAGTTCCTGTAAAGATCTGGAAAATCATCTCAAGCTATGGGAAAACCCTCCTGAAAATGCAGCTGTTGGATATATTTTAAGCCTCGAAGGTGCCGACTCCTTACTTTCAATGAACCATCTTGAAAAGGCATTTGATTACGGATTACGTGCCATAGGACCTGCTCATTATGGCCCGGGAACGTATGCGCACGGAACAGATTCAAATGGGGGTATAGGTATCAAAGGACGCAAGCTTCTCAAAGAAATGGAAAGACTCGGTATTATTCTGGATGCGACCCATTTATGTGATGAAAGTTTCAGGGAAACCCTGGACAGTTTTCATGGTCCTATTTGGGCAAGTCATAATAACTGCCGGATATTTGTGCCTCACAACAGGCAATTATCTGATACACAGATCACTGAACTTACAGACAGAGAGGCTGTAATTGGTGTTGCACTCGACGCCTGGATGATGGTTCCCGGATGGGTCAGGGGGAAATCTGATCCTAAAGACATGGGAGTATCATTGAAACTGATGATCGACAATATTGACCATATCTGTCAGTTGACAGGAAATTCATTGCACGCAGGTATCGGGTCGGATCTCGATGGTGCCTTTGGCATAGAACAATGTCCTTATGACCTTGATACTATATCTGATCTTCAGAAAGTACCCGACATGCTTTCTGCAAATGGTTATTCTCCATATGATATACAAAACATTTTGAGCAACAACTGGATCCGTTTCCTGAAGAAAAACCTACCGCCCTGATGAGGTATTTGAAACCTCAAAAACATTTCTGCCCAAGAATTGTTTATTTATAAAAACTTAAACTATGAACATGCAAAATGCTTTTCAGAACTTAAACTGGCTTGCCATAATAGTTGCAGCTGTCAGTGCATTTATTTTAGGGGGACTGTGGTATTCACCGCTTATGTTTGCAAAGAGATGGATGAAAGAGACAGGGATCACAGAAGAGTCTACAAAAAACACTAATATGATCAAGCTCTTCAGCCTCGCATTTATTCTTTCACTAGTAGCATCATTCTTCCTGGCTATGTTTATTGGACCAAAGGCTGGTGCAGGTTTTGGAGCCATGGCAGGATTTATGGCCGGACTAGGCTGGGTATTCACATTTATGGGTATCAGCTACCTGTTTGAAGCGAGAACACTTGCACATTTTCTCATTAATTCTATTTATAGTATTGTGAGTCTGACTATTATGGGGACTATTATCGGGGTGTGGCAATAAAAAGGTGCGACGGTGCAACGGCGCAATGGTTAAAAATGAATTATGTAATACAGGCAATAGGCGATGATAATATCACAGGGAAAACTACAAAAAATAACATGGATTTTGCCTTTGAGCCCTTGCACCTTTGAGCCGCTGAGCCATTATCGGTAGAGATAAACAAACCCCCTGTATTCTTTACTGTCATAAATCACATCATCCCATCCATATGCCCGGATGATATAAAAATATACCCCGGGAGTGGCTTTAGTAGATGATGAATTAACATTACCATCCCAACCCTTCCACTCTCTGAGGATTTCACTCTCTCCATAAAAAGAATATACATTCCGACCACTTCGGCTGAATATCTCTACACTTAAAATCCTTAATGATTTTGATTCGACCATAAAATTGTCATTGATCCCATCATTATTCGGAGTAAAGACATTTGGAATTTTAAGCTCAGATGGATCAACAATTATTTTTTTCTCAAGCCTCATTGAATCAATACAATGCAGATCACTTTCTATAGTAAGCTTAACCGAATATTCTCCTGGTTTATAGTAAATGTGAGGTTCGGGATTATTTAGTTTCGAGGTTGCAGTATCGCCAAACTCCCATTTATATTTTGTAGCTCTGACTGATTTATCTGTAAAAGCCACATGCAGAGGGGCTTCTCCTTTATCCGGATCGACTGTGAAATCTGCCTTAACATGAATAGACTGATAAAAGAATGATGATTCGCTTGCACATCCAAAACTATCACTCACATGAAGATTATAGGTGACGTCAACCAGGGGAGGATCAAAAGTCTGAGGATTAAGTAAGAAATCAGGATATGGTATAGTTGAGGCCGGATCGGATGACCATAAAAAACTGACACCGTTTGGCAGTTTTACAGGAACCCCGTTGGAAATATTTTTATAATAGAAAGTATCAATTGCTGCTTGTCCTTTTAATGCAACGTAATCGCATGTACGGTTCTGAAGCTCTGCTTTTGCGAGAGGTTTATCGATAAAAATCCAACCGACGAAGCTTGCATCAAATCCTCCGCTGATAATAACTTTGTATCCTCCCTCATCAAGATTATTTGCTACTGAGGTTGATACGCCTGATTCGCTTTTTATAAAGATACTGAAGCTTTTTGTGATGTCGCTCCATTTGTACCACGAGAAAGTAAACGGACCTGTTCCACCGGGACTACTGGCATTTAGTGTGCCTTTCTGTGATCCGGAAGTATTACAATATATAAAAACAGGATCTTTAACACCAGGAGCTGAAGGATACGATGTATACCGTACTGTTTTCATTCCCGGTGCCGAAAGCTGAGCCGCTGAAATTACAGGCAGCAATAAAGCAATTAAAAATAAAAAATAACGCACAGACAATCTGATCTTAGTATCAAAAACGCTTTCTATATCACTTTGGTATATTTTTTTTGCAAGTATAATGAAATTAGGACGATTTTAATTCTCACTCAAGATGGAATACCTCTTCCATATTTGCCCACCATTCCCCGGCATTACGTGTAACAAACGGATCCTGCATTGGCTCCATAATTGCCCACCACTCCTGAGTTCTGGTATCTGCAGCCATTTTAGCCATGTCGGCAGCAAAGTCGGTTCCGGTATATTCGAAATAGGCAAACAGCATCCCGTCTTTATGATATATTGAATAATTCTGCATATTACATTTTTTAATCATACCAAGAATTTCGGGCCAAACGGCTGCATGGTACTTTTTATAACTTTCAAAGTGTTCGGGTCTTACTCCGATGACTTGTCCAAATCTTTTCATAATTAGATATATTAATTTTCGTACAAATCATTTTTCCTTTAATCAAGTTCGACCGGAATTACATTCATAACATCCTCTGAATACTCAATTTCAATTATTGTGTCGATTGGCCGCAACATTTTACCGCTGAACTTAATTACATACGATCCATTGACCTTGTTGAATTTTGCCTTTCCATCTGGTTTAATGATTACTCTCTTGATCTGAATTCCAATATCCGGAACAGTAATTTTGGGTGTATTGCCTGAATATACAAGAAGATGAAGATAGACTTTGTTCCCATTTCTTGTACTGACTCCCCATTCAGATGGCTTAAACGGACCACCGCGTGATCCATATATTGAATTACCATTCTCACTCAGCCATTTGCCCATCTCTTTAAGTCTCTCAACCTGAAGAGGTTCAATTGTACCATCAGGTTTTGGACCTACATTGAAAAGTAGATTACCATTGCCTCCGGCTGATCTGATAAGAGTTTGCAAACACTGTTCAAGTGGCTTAACATCATCGTTTGGTTTCCATGACCACTGTTCTCCGATTGTCATGCATGTCTCCCATGGACGGCTAATATTAAAACTGCCAATCTCCTGTTCAGGCGTGGCAAAATCACCCGGAGCTCCGGTACGGTCATTTACCAGGATATCTGGCTGCAATTCTCTGATATGATCGATAACACCTTGTCCTCGGACTGTATCAAATTCCTGCGGAACATCATACCACATAACCAGAAGCGGACCATAGTTTTTTATGATTTCATCAGATTGATTTTTAAGATATTCTGTATATCTCTCGAGATTTGAAGTCTCGCGTCTTACCCCACCCCCCGGACTTGTAAGAGGAAAGTCGGGATTATGCCAGTCGCAGGTTGAATGATAAAAACCAAGTGCGATCCCCTCCTTTTTGCAAGCATCCGCCAGCTCTTTCATAACATCTCTTTTAAAAGGGGAATTCATAATATTATAATCGTTATACTTTGTATCCCACATACAGAAACCATCGTGATGCTTTGACGTGAATACTATATACTTCATGCCCGCTGCTTTCGCTACTTTTACCCATTCCAGTGCATTAAAATTCACAGGATTGAATTGTTTATACAGATTATCGTACTCCTCTATGGGAATTCCAGAACCTCCCCTTGACCAGCTGATCTCAGTTCCCTTAAGACTGATGGGACCCCAGTGAATAAACATACCATAACGGGCATCTTTCCACCATTCAAGACTTTCAGCCACAGATTTGAACTGCTGACCTGAAACTTGTGCAAAAAATGAAATAAGAATAGTAAAGAATAGTAACCTTTTCATATTAAGTCAATTAATAAATGTGTAACATACTCTTTATTTAAGATTATTGAACTCCTTTATAGCCTTAAACATAGCAATAATATTTTCCGGTGGTACATCAGGAAGAATATTGTGAACAGTATTGAATACAAAGCCTCCGCCCCTGGAAAATATCTCAAGTCTTTGCAAAACTTCGTTTCTTATTTGCTCCAGGTTGCCGCCATTTAGTGTCCCCACAGTCTCTATTCCACCACCCCAGAAAGTGCAGTCGCTTCCAAACTCTTTTTTCAGGAATTCAGGTTCCATTCTATAAGCATTTGTCTGAACAGGATTGAAAATTTCAATACCTGCGTCGACAAGATCTGGCATCAGAAGTGAGATTGATCCGCATGAATGTATGAAGGTATGCATAGAACTATGCGCCTTAACGAAGTCACAGAGAATTTTATGCCGAGGTTTAAAGAGCCTTCGATAAACTTCAGGCGACATGAAAGGACCTGATGTCATCCCAAGATCGTCACCAAAACGAATGATATCAGCTATATCTCCTACAGCATTACATACCTTTTCGAGTGTTGCGAGGTGTCTCTTTAATAGTTCATCAAGAAATTCCTCAACATTCTCCTCGTCGCAAATAAGGTCCATAAGGAAGTTATCCATTCTGCGCAGAAATGTCCCCCATTCGAAGAGATTGCAGCCGCAAACTATAAGTAAGGCTTTGTCTGTGGTTTGTCTCAGATGCAAAGCCTTCTTCCTGAGCTGTAACCAGAAATCGGGTTCACTGGCATGGTCCCATGGACTATGCGCATGCCGTGCCCACATTACCCTGTTCATTTCGGCATCAAGGTTTTCATAATCAGAGGGATATCCATCAACAAAAGGGAAATATGTCTGATCAAAAAATGTGGCACCTGCAGGCATTTTTGAAAGAACCCTTTTACCGTCATCGTCAAATGTAAGGAATGATCCATCGGCCTGTTTTACAGGATTATACCATTTAGGATAATAGGCCGGGTTACCGTTAGCCAGGGTTGTAAGCTTCCAGTCAGACACTTCAGTGTTAAAAGCCCGCCCGATATCAATAACATCCACTTCAAACATTTTTAGAATCAGTTCATCTGGTTGAGCCAGCTGCTGAACTACATCATAAATCTGAACCGGTAAGTCATCTCTTCCAATATGTCGAATAAGATTACTGTATGCAATTGCTGAAATTCCTGAACTTGGTGTAGAGCTCATGTCAACCGGAATCCTGTCGGGTTGCCTGTGGTTAATCGATGCAATTACTCTTTCACGTGAAGTCATTTTGCCAGGTTTTCTTATTTAAATAGATCCGCTTATTCCAATCATAAAAGACGATACTATAATAATAAGCAATGATAATATCATCATGAAATAAATTTTTATTGGAACCCCTTTCCACTCCTTCTTACAAATACCCCATATTGTTGCAAATACAATAGTCAGCGACATAAGTACTCCCCACGATGTGAAAGTATAATGACCCATCTTGCTTTTGCCCATGCTGTAAAGTATGAACTGACTAAACCACAGAAGTCCGGCAAGGAGAGAAGAAGAGTAATTAAGTGACAGATTTACTGACGAATCTATGCGAACATAGTCGTTCAAAGATTTATTCCTTATACCAAGCCACACACACCATCCTATTGTAGTAACCAGGGTACCTGAAAGAAGAAGAAGCATTACAGGCATCATAGAGAACAGAGGATTAACCCCGGCTTTTTCAGCAAATTGTACTACCGGAATTCCCTGTTCAAAGCCCAGTGACATCGCCGAGCCTGTAATGCCTACAAGTATTGCGGCCAGGATACCTTTACCCAGACTAAACTCTGTTATATTTTTTTTCTTCTCAGTGTCAGAAATAATTCTGTCTTTCATTAATCCAGCCCAACCCGAAAAGAATATCCCTATACAGGAGACAAGTACTCCAAGAATAAGCAAAGTACCTCCTGAACTGGCTATCATTTCAGTTAGTCTGCCGTCAATCAGAGGTGGGATAAGCGTACCAATAGCCAACATTAAGCCTAATGACAATGCATATCCCAGAGAAATACCCAGGTAGCGCAATGATAAGCCAAACGACAGGTTACCGACACCATAAACAACTCCAAGAAAAAATACTTTTAACAAAACAGCTGATGGAATATTCTTGAAATAAGTAATAAATCCGGGGGCAAATATCATACAGGCCAGCAATGGAAATACTAAGTAAGCACCTATACTATATACCATCCAGTATGACTCCCATTTCCACCCTTTAACTTTGTCGAATGGAATAGCAAAACTGCCTGATGAGAATGATCCGATTGCTATAAGTAGCAAGCCTGTAAATATGCTGCAGGATAACATCAATGTCGGTTTAGGTCCGATTCTAATACAATAATAACTAAATAAAAGATGTTATTTTACAATAGAAACACCCAAATTTGACGTTTCTACATTATGTTAATAAATAATGGCAGTAAAATTTTCAACATATCTGCTACCTGAAAATGTTATTGTTAAATTTGTCGCACCCGGTACGCTGTAATTCAAACAAACACATGACAACCAATTATCTGAACGATCTGAATGAATCTCAGAAACAAGCTGTTATAAATACAGAAGGACCTTCTCTTGTAATTGCCGGTGCCGGGGCAGGTAAAACCAGGGTACTTACCTATCGTATTGTTCACCTGCTTCAGAAGGGTGTTCAAGCAGGCAAAATTCTTGCATTGACTTTTACCAACAAGGCGGCAAGGGAGATGAAGGAACGTATTACCAGAATTGTAAGTCCCGATATAGCCCGATATCTGTGGATGGGTACTTTCCACTCTGTTTTCGCAAAAATTTTAAGGATGGAAGGTGAAAGACTTGGGTACAAATCGAATTACACCATATACGATTCATCCGATTCCAGAAGTCTCATAAGATCAATTATCAAAGAACTTAATCTTGATGACAATATATACAAACCCGGAGTGATCGCTTCAAGAATATCGACAGCAAAAAACAACCTGGTAACGTCAGCCATGTATGCTGCTGATCCGGCCATGCAGGAATACAACAAATCCAGCCGGATGCCTTTGCTGGCAGATGTGTACAGGACTTATGCAGCACGTTGTTTTAAAGCAAATGCAATGGATTTTGATGACCTTTTGCTGAATACAAACATTTTATTCAGAGATTTTCCGGATGTTCTTTCAGCCTATCAGCAAAAGTTTAATTATGTACTTGTCGATGAATATCAGGATACTAACTATTCACAATATCTTATAGTAAAGAAACTTGCAGCTTCACATCAGAATATCTGCGTTGTTGGTGATGATGCACAAAGCATTTATTCATTCCGGGGGGCAAGGATCGAGAATATCCTTGAGTTTAAAAATGATTATGCCGATTATCAGCTTTTTAAACTTGAACAGAACTACAGATCGACTCAGATAATTGTTAATGTAGCAAATACAATTATTGCAAATAATGAGGGTCAGATCCAGAAAAAAGTATATTCAATGAACGAAGCCGGGGAAAAGATCCAGGTAATGCAGGCGATGACGGATTCTGAAGAGGGGTTTAATGTTTCATCTGATATTTTCGACAAGAAATTATCAAAGCAGCTCATCTGGTCCGATTTTGCAATTTTATACAGGACAAATGCACAGTCGAGGATCTTTGAGGAGACCCTGAGGCGAAAAAATATACCTTATAAAATTTGGGGTGGTTTATCTTTTTACGAGCGCAAAGAGATAAAAGATATTCTGGCTTACTTCAGGATGGTTATTAATCCTGAAGATGAAGAGGCACTTAAAAGATCAATAAACTATCCGAAACGAGGTATCGGGGAGACTACGATTCAGAAGATATTCGAACTGGCTGCGGCTCTTAATGTAACACCATGGAATATTCTCCCTGAATCAGGAAAATATCCGGAACATTTTAAATCCGGGACTGTTAAAAAGTTATCGGTGTACATAGATGTAATTAATAACCTCCGTCTGAATTCAGATACTACTAATGCTTTTATAAAAGCCAGGGAAATTGCAGTTGGTTCAGGTATCATGCGTGAACTTAAAGATGGGAAATTCCCTGAAGAGGTCAGTCGTTATGAAAACCTGGAAGAGTTACTGAATGCAATCAAAGTTTTTACAGAGGCTGCCGAGACTAATGGAGAGCCTTCAATACTAGAAGCTTACATGGCCAATGTTGCATTGTTGACTGATCAGGATACTGAGGATGAGGAAGACCGGAATAAAGTTACCCTTATGACAATGCACTCGGCTAAAGGATTAGAATTCAAGCATGTATATATTGTAGGGATGGAAGATACTTTGTTCCCTTCACCAATGTCATCAGGAAGCGCACGTGAACTTGAAGAGGAGAGACGTCTGTTTTATGTGGCAGTTACCCGTGCAGAAAAACAGGCAACCTTAAGTTATGCCCTCAACAGATATAAATGGGGGAATCTTGAGAGATGCAGTCCGAGCCGGTTTCTTCGGGAAATTGATCAGAAATTCCTTCATTATCCTCAGACCGGCGGAAAACCTTTCCAGAAGAATAATCAATCGGTATTCAAACCTGCATCTCTTCGCGAAGAACCTGATTCTTATGCAAAAGATGATAGGTATAAAAAGATCAGGAAATCAGCCACTTCGTACTATGTACCTTTTGCAGGAACCGATTCCTCCCTGTTTTCTGAAGGTGATAATGTGGAGCATGAGAGATTCGGCAAAGGAATAATAATATCCATCGAGGGCCAACCGCCAAATACCACCGCTACAGTGGAGTTCGAAAAAAATGGAAGTAAAAAACTGCTTCTGAGATTTGCGAAACTTAAGAAACTGTAAAAATCTCTTTATTTTTTCCCGGCCTGACCAAAATTCATTTTCATGAATGTAATGCCTACTGTAGATATTGAATGGCTAAAGTTATCATTGATCTCTTTAGTCTCCATTTTCATTTCCGGTTTATTGTTTTTATCATATGATTCCATAGCCAGCATAATAGCACCTTCAAATCCGGGATAGTTATAATAAGTTGGCACCCCTGCTTTACCCCAATACTTTTTGTCAGCCTTCAGTTTGACGTCCCTGGTCATCCAAACATTTGAATAACCATCTTTATTGGCATCAACTATCTTATACTCATCGCATTTATAACCTGCAATAACACGTGAATTGCCTGTTTTTGTTATAGTTGCCTGCTCCGGGGATGCTTCTTTCCTGGTTTTGGCTTGTTCTGCCATTGCCGAATCAGATGGCAGCGACGAGATAATACCTGTTTTAGAATCCTTATTCTCGATAAGCATCATGAAGCACCTGTTATCATTATCAAAAAGGAATACTGTTGGCAAAGTTTTATCTCCTTCCTTGACATCTACAGGCAATACCTCTATTCCGGCATTAAGTGCATTGCTGTTGTAATATGTATAATAATCTGATTTCAATACCTCTTTCTTATCGTATGTTTCCATCTGCATATAAATCCTGCCTGTGAATTTGTATTCATCCTCGAATTTGATTTCAATTTTAGCGCCAAACAATCCATGACCTGTCTCTTTTGTACCACCGGTCGATTTACCAGCCGTATTGTCCGATTTATTCGTATCGGCCAGTTCTCTTTCTTTAGCCTTATCCTGCGCGCTTTTATCAATTGCCGAATCAATTTTGTGATCGATCTGCCTGTTTACAGCCCTTCGCAGAACTCCAAACTGAGCATTTGATGTATTTGAAACCATTATCGATAAAACCAGGAAAAGAAAAATTGATCTTGTTTTCATGATTCAGAAGTTTATTTAGTAAACTATAAAGTTACAAAACCGGAACAGATATCTGATACTTGCAATCATATAAATTTATATTGTTCCCGATAATGAAATTTGATTATCACCGGTCTTTTTGACTGTTAAATGTTACAGTTTAATAAGTTCAACCCTGCGGTTCAACGCTTTATTTACAGGGGTATCGTTTGGAGCTACGGGTTGAGTTTCACCCATACCATCTGATTCGAGACGTGAAGCATCGATACTAAAATTTTTTACCAGTTCATCCTTCACTGATGAACCACGGCGTTTTGAAAGATCGAGATTTGCAGGATCTGCTCCATCATTATCAGTATGACCTACTATTTTCACTCTCACGCCAGGATTTTCGGTCAGCACTTTCGCAATTTCTTTCAGGGTACCATAAGATTCCGGTTTCACAACATCTTTATTAACATCGAAATATATACCATAGGTTACCAGTTTGCCTTCAGTAAGCAGTTTGTTGCGCATATCGGGCGATGCATCAGTAATCCTGAAATTGGATATGTATGAACCGCATGAAGCACCTCTTGATAATCTTAAACAAAAGCGACTAAATTTGGTTCCTTCATAAATATTGGTTGGTATATCCAATACTTTTGCTGCTTTGTGATAAATCCGCAGTCTTCGGTTTTGTACCCAGATAATTACATGATTCACCTTTTCCTGTTCTACAGGATTAATAGTTGACGATCCTGTAATGCGATCATTTTGACCTGTTTTGTATCCTATTGTGTTCCATGTCCCTTTTTCAACTGAGATATGTATACCACCATTTCCGGGATTAACATTATTGTCCATTTCCTTGGGCTTATCTTCCCCATACAGAATGAGGCCGGCGGCAATACGACCTCCGGTTTTTTTAGGTACTATATCAAATTCAACGATGAAATTCTTAGGAAAATCTATGCTTTTTAAATAGAAATAATTTCCATCTACACTATTCAGGTTGAACCAATTCCCTGAAGCAATACTTAATGTATTAACCTCACCAGGGGCATTTGCAGTCCACAAGTCAGGAAAATCGCCAACGGCATCCTGGCTGAAATCGTCGAAGAAGATTATTTTTTCACCGGGAATAAAATCATACTTTGAAGAGGATTGCATCGACTGTTGCTCCTGGCTGGCTGGCTGAGCAGGTACCTGACTTTTCAAACCAAGGGGAAAGATGAGCATAGTACCGATAATGAAGAACTTAAGAGCTGATTTCATTTTAATTGCTGTTTTAGTTAATAATTCTAAGAAGGGTTACAGTGATTGAATTATGATTTTCTTGTAAAATGACCTGTCAGGGAAATGCTTTGATTTAATATTCAGTTTATCTCAAGCAAAATTATATTGTGAAACCTAAAAATAATAAACTATTATTACAAAATATTGCTTACCGGTGTTTTTTCCATGTGTGATTATTACTTTTTGATTAACGATTAATAATGGAGACTAAAAGTTAATATTTGAATCTTTTCAATCATGTCTGAATAAAAAAAGAGGTAGCATTTTCATGCAACCTCTCGAAGCTTATAAATATACCTGTATAAACCTTTGATTATGCCGCTGTTACTTCAGCAGGCTTCTCCTTCTCCCTGAGAACTGATTCATAAAGTGAGGCAAATGAGCTTTCTATCAACATGATAGCCGGGAAGATTCCGACAATCATCATTAAGAGTCCAAATATCACAATAAAGATTGATACAAAACCCATGAAAAAGATCTGCCATCCATGACCCTTTGTAAGCTTCCAGCTTAACTCCACTGCTTCAATAGGATCGAGCTTTTTGTCCATTACAATATATGATACAAAAGCAAGCCTGCATCCTATAATAATTCCCGGAACAATAAGAGCAAATAATCCAAGTACAACCAAAGCAAATACCAGAAGGTTTGCAAGAATAATATGAAGATAGTTCTCCATAAATCCTTTGATAAGGTATTCAAAATCTGGTTTTATCTTTCTTACAGCCTGCACAAAGATCATATTACCGCCATATTCAAATACCGGCTTAACAAGAAATGCGTAAAGCATTGCCAGTAATCCGAAGAAAGCTGCAAATATCCCTAAGGTCCCTAATCTGAAAAGATTATGTCCCCAATCGTTTCCCCAATTCCACGGGTCTCTGTGCAGATCAGACAAGTCAAATTTGAAATTGAACATATTAAAAGGTGCAGCAATAATAGCCAGTATTAAAATAACCAGGAATAACCTGAGGAAATTATCCATCATGACTCGCCATCCTGCACTAAAACTATTCCCAAAACCAGGTACTAATTTGTATTCATTACTTGTTTCCATATTTACATTAATTAAAAGTTAAATAACTGGTGAACATTTATGAGACAAAGTTAGGTTACGGGTTTTTCACAGACTTCA
>Ga0315273_10002942_pt1 | contig 20381 bp, 14 predicted proteins | sample YL17G02_0_MG_FD_205753 | JGI IMG/M metagenome (GOLD analysis project Ga0315273, IMG submission 205753) | Sediment microbial communities from Yellowstone Lake, YNP, Wyoming, USA - YL17G02_0 | ecosystem: Environmental > Aquatic > Freshwater > Lake > Sediment | place: USA: Wyoming | collected... | reverse complement strand
ACTGCAGCCGCTGCGGTTTGCGGACTAGCGCAGGCGCATCGCCATGAAGGCGTTCAAGCATTCCGGCGATCCCGGCGACATCTTTGCGGTGCCGTGCCAAGTATCGTAATCTACGGCGATGCGGATTCTTCTGGTCGAAGACGATGCGACACTCGGATCGGCAGTTCGCGACTACCTGACGCGCGAATCGTACGTCGTGGATCTGGTCGAGCGCCTCGCCGCCGCGCGGGCCTGCCTGCCGGGCAACTATTCGGTCGTGGTGCTCGACCTGGGCCTGCCCGACGGCGACGGCCTCGCGCTGCTGCCTTCGCTGCGCAAGCAGGACGAGCCGCCGGCGGTGCTGATCCTCACGGCGCGCGACCGGCTGTCCGACCGGGTGCGCGGGCTCGATGCCGGCGCCGATGACTATCTCGTCAAACCCTTCGACTTGCCGGAACTCGCGGCGCGGCTGCGGGCGCTGGTCCGCCGCCGTGCCGGACGGCACACGCCGCGCATCGAGCTCGGCGCGCTGGCGATCGATCCGGTGTCGCGCGAGGTCACGCTCGCCGGCAATGCGGTGGAGCTCACCGCGCACGAGTACGCGCTGGTCGTCGAGTTCGCCGAGCATCCGCGGCAGGTGCTGAGCCGCGGGCAGCTGGAAAGCGCCATCTACACGCTCGACGACGGCGCGCTTTCCAATGTCGTCGAGGTCTACGTCTCCCGCCTGCGGCGCAAGTTCGGCCGCCATTCGATCCGCACGGTCCGCGGGGTCGGCTACCAATGGGGCGTCGCCGAGGCCGGCGGCGCCGAGGCGGACGAATGATGCTTGCCGGCGCGGGCTCGCTCTCCCGCGCGCTGACACGCAGCCTGCTGGTCGGGTTGACGCTGCTGTGGCTCGCCGGCGTGCTCGGCAGCGGAATCGTGCTGAAGCGCCTGATCGACACCAGCTCCGACGACGAATTGCGCGAGAGCGCCACCGTCCTGATGTCGCTGATCAAATACACCGACGACCTGCTGATGACCGCCGCGGTGCTCGGCGAGTCGAAGGCGCTGCCGGAGTCAGGAGCGACGCTGGTGCGTTTCGCCTATCAGGTGCGCGACGGGTCGGGCCGCGTGCTGCTGCGTTCCCACAACGCCGCCACCGACCTGCTTCAGGTTCCGCTGGTGGAGGGCGTCGTCGATGCGGGCGAATGGCGCGTCGTCACACTGGCCGACCATGCGAAGAACCGCTTCCTTCAGGTCGCCGATCCGCTGGCCGAGCGCCGCGAGGCGCTCGTCACCGCGCTGCTCTGGCTCACGATGCCGCTGGCGGCACTGCTGGCGTTTGCGGCGTTCATCGTCTTTCGCGCGTCACGCTCCCTGGTGCGGCAGGTACAGCGTACCGCCACCGCGGTGTCGCGGCAGGATCCGCAGGCGCTGGGCCTGCTCCCGCTCGACGGCGTCGTCACCGAGATGCGTCCCGCCGTCGAAGCGACCAACCGGCTGCTCGCGCGGCTCGCCGAGGCGCTCGAAGCCGAGCGGAGCTTCACCTACAACAGCGCGCACGAGATCCGGACGCCGATCGCCGGGGCGCTCGCGCAAGCGCAACTGCTTGCGTCAATGGCGGAAGGCAGTGCGTTGAAGCCGCAGGCCGATGCCGTGGCCGCCGCGCTCTCCCGCCTTGCCCGGCTGGCGGAGCGGTTGCTCGCCCTGGCCCGCGCCGAGGGGGCCGAGACGCTGGCCGACGACTGGGTGGACCTCGCCAATATCGTCCGGCTGACGGTCGACGAGTTCGAGCGCAACCCCCGGCTGCGGGGATGGCGCATCGTCGCCGAAGCGTCGACCGTGCGCGTGCGCGCCGACCTCGACGGCATCGGGCTCGCCGTGCGCAACCTCGTCGAAAATGCGCTGGTCCACGGCACCGGCGGGAAAGTGGTCCGAGTGGTGTGCAAACGGGTGGGCAACGGCGCAATGCTTGCGGTGATCGATGAAGGTCCCGGCGCACCGGGGGTCGATCTCTCGTCGCTGATCAAGCGCTTTGCCCGCGGGGCCGGTGCCGTCGGCGGCGGCGCGGGGCTCGGCCTTTCCATCGTCGAGACGCTGGCCCGGCGCATGGGTGCGCGGCTGGTCCTCCTCAGCCCGGCGGAAGGGCAACCGGCGGGTTTCGAGGCCCGGTTGGTGTGGCGAACCGCCGCGCAGCCCGGCGAGGGTCAGCAACGATCGCCGCCGGCAACTCCGCGCGCTTGAAACTCGCGACCGCGCTGCGCACCGGGACGTCCACCTACGTAGTCGCGAAAGGCGGCGACGCTGAAACGGTGCCGGGGGGGCACGAGAACCCGGGAACCGCGTTGCCGACCGGCTTGCCCGCCATGGCGACCCGACCGTAGATGACCCTCTTGACGAACGCGACCGGCGATACGGACCTCTCCACCCAGAAACGGTTGTCGAGGGAGGCGACGCCGCGGATCCGGAAAACCTAGACGTCGCGGCGACATGGTGCGGAGCCCGCGACGAGGCCATCGGGTCGACCGGGTGCACTCGCGGTCGACCCTGCCAAAGGAAGCTGAAGGAATACTGAAAACCGAGACGGGCGTGGCTTGCACCCCGATGGTTGCCGTAAACTCGCCCTTTCCCTGGCTGGAGGTCCCGTTGGAACGCACTCCCCTATCGAGCCTGATCGGCCTGTGCGCAGCACTGCTCGCCGCGATCGCGCTGCCGGTCGAGGCGCAGACGGTCGGTCCCGGCGGCCCAGCGCGCGTGATCGTCAGCCTCAAGGCGGACTCGCCGTTGCTGCGCCAGGAGCCGCCGGCCACCACCGGGCCGCGGCACGGTCATGCCAAAGCCCTCGGCCAGCGGCTCGGTGTGGCAATGAGCGCCGGCGCGACGCTGTCCGAGCGCACGCAGGTGGTGTTCGCCAACGGCATCACCTCGGCGGAGCTGGCGCAGCGCCTGGCGCGGGAAGCCGATGTCGACTATGCGGTACCCGACGAGCGCCGGCGCGCCTACACGGCCCCGAACGACCCGCTGTACGCCGACGGCGTGCCCGGCAATGGTCCGGCCGCCGGCCAGTGGTACCTGCGTGCTCCGTCGGGTGAAGTGCAATCGTCGCTCGACATCGAGACTGCCTGGAGCATCACCATGGGCCGTCCGGGCCTCGTGGTGGCCGTGCTCGACACCGGCGTGCGTTTCGATCACCCGGACCTGCTGCCGGTCGCCGCCGGCGGCAACCTGCTGCCGGGCTACGACATGGTCAGTGATGGCGACATCGCCAACGACGGCGACGGGCGCGACGCCAATGCCGCCGACCCCGGAGACTGGGTCACTGCCGCCGAGGCCAACGACAGCCACGGATTCTTCTACCAGTGCACGGCGTTCGATTCCAGCAGCGGCAAGTACTCGGCCGAGAGCAGCAGCTGGCACGGCACGCAGGTCTCCGGGATCATCGCCGCGCTCGCCGACAACGGCATCGGCATGGCGGGTGTGGGCCCGAAACTGCGCGTGCTTCCGGTGCGCGTGCTGGGCAAGTGCGGCGGCTTCGACTCGGACATCATCGCCGGCATGCGCTGGGCCGCCGGGCTCCCCGTGCCGGGCGTGCCGGCCAACCTGAACCGCGCGCAGGTGATCAACATGAGCCTGGGCGGCGGGGGCCCGTGCACCGCGGCCTATCGGGAGGCGGTCAACGCGATCAGCGCCGTGGGCACCGTGATCGTCGCCTCGGCCGGGAACTCGGCGGGCCACGCGGTCAGCACGCCCGCCAATTGCCCCGGCGTCATCGCTGTGGCGGCACTGCGCCATGTCGGCACCAAGGTCGGCTTCTCGGATCTCGGGCCCGAGATCGCCCTCAGCGCGCCCGGCGGCAACTGCGTCAACGTCACCGCGGGGTCGGCCTGCCTGTACCCGATCCTCACGACGTCCAACTCCGGCACGACCACCCCGGGCGCCCCGACCTGGACCGACAGCTTCCATCCGTCGCTCGGCACCAGCTTTGCGGCGCCGCTCGTCGCCGGCACGGCCGCGTTGGTCCTTGCCGCGCAGCCGGCGCTGACGCCGGCGCAGGTCAAGCGCCTGCTGCAAGCCAGGGCGCGACCGTTCCCGACCACCGGCGGCGACAATAGCGACGGCACCGAGGTGCCGCAATGCACGGCGCCCCAATATGAGGCCACCGGCGAGCCGATCGACCAGTATCAGTGCTACTGCACCACCGCCATCTGCGGCGCGGGCATGGTCGATGCGGGTGCTGCCGTGCTGGCCGCGGCTACCGGCCTCCCCGATACCGGTGTCGCGGCCGATGGCCTCTGGTGGAACTCGCCGGCAGGGTCGGAATTCGGATGGGGAATCAACTTCGCACATCAGGGCGACATCGTCTTCGCCACCTGGTTCACCTACGGCGCCGACGGCAAGCCCTGGTGGCTGATCGTCGAAGCGCACAAGACCGCCCCGGGGATCTATGCGGGAGCCGTCTCCACCGTCACCGGGCCGCCCTTCAACTCGGTGCCGTTCGATTCGTCGAAGGTCGTCGAGACGGTGGTGGGCACCGCGACGCTCGCGTTCTCCGACGGCGACAACGCCACGTTTGGTTACGTCGTCAACGGCATCGCGCAGACCAAGTCGATCACCCGGCAGGTATTCGCGGACCCGGTCCCGGTCTGCACGTGGGGCCTGCAACCCGACCTCGCAGCGGCGACCAACTTCCAGGGCCTGTGGTGGAACGCGCCGCCGGGGTCGGAATCGGGGTGGGGCATCAACTTCGCGCATCAGGGCGACATCCTCTTCGCCACCTGGTTCACCTATGGCGCCGACGGCAAGCCCCGCTGGCTGATCGCGGAGGCGCACAAGACGGCGCCCGGCGTCTATGCCGGCAATGTCTCCACCGTCAGCGGCCCCCCGTTCAACTCGGTGCCGTGGGAATGGACCAAGGTCGCGGAGACCGTCGTCGGCACGACGATCCTCACGTTCTCCGACGGCAACAACGCCACCTTCGCGTCCAACGTCAACGGCTTCGCGCAGACCAGGCCGATCACCCGGCAGGTGTTCGCGCCGCCCGCCGCCACGGTGTGCCGGTAGCTGCAGCGGCGAAGTCCGCTGCAACGCCACCCGACGCGCTGCGGCGATGCGGGCACGACGAGGAATCGCGATGAATCTCGAGGATTGGATCGGCAGGTCGGAAACGGTCTCCGACATCGTCACCGCAACGCCCTGTGCCGCATTGTCGGCGACGCTCGACCGGCCTGCCGTGCGGCCGCCGGCAGGAACGGCGCTGCCGGCGCTGTGGCACTGGCTCTACTTCCTGCCGTTGCATCGCCAGTCGGAGATCGGCCCCGATGGTCACCCCCGGCGCGGCGGTTTCCTGCCGCCGGTGCCGCTGCCGCGGCGCATGTGGGCGGGCAGCCAGTTCGCGTTTCACCAGCCGCTGCGCGTGGGCGACACGATCGCGCGCGTCTCGACGATCGAAAACGTCACCGCAAAGAGCGGCCGCACCGGGCGGCTGGTCTTCGTCAAGGTCCGGCACGAGATTCGCCGCGAGGGCGCAGCGGAAATCGCGCTCACCGAATACCACGACATCGTCTATCGCGGGGCACCCGGGCCGGACGATGCCGCACCATCGCCGCAACCGGCGCCGGCGAGCGCGGCATGGGAACGCCAATGGGTTCCCGACGACGTGCTGCTGTTTCGCTATTCCGCACTGACGTTCAACGGCCACCGCATCCACTACAACCGCCGCTACGCGACCGACGTCGAAGGTTATCCGGGCCTGGTCGTGCACGGGCCCCTGGTCGCCACGCTGCTGCTCGACCTGTTGCGCCATCAGCTGCCCGACGCCGTGGTGGCCCGCTTCGAGTTCCGGGCGGTGCGGCCGGTGTTCGACGTCAACCCGTTCTTCGTGTGCGGCGAGCCGCAGCCGGATGGCAGGACATTCCGCCTCTGGGCGAGGGACCACGAAGGCGCGCTGACCATGGATGCCACGGCGGTGATCCGGTGAGGACCGCGCAGCACCGCTGCGCCGCCCGTTCGTTGGCTGGGCGGGCCGCATGAAATATCCGGTCACGTATCTGTTCGTTCCCGCCGATCGTCCCGAACGTTTCGCCAAGGCGCACGCATCCGGCGCGGACGCCGTGATCTTCGACCTCGAGGATGCCGTGTCGCCGGGCGGGAAGGATCGCGCCCGGGCCAACGTCCGCGCGTGGGTCGGCGCGCACCCGGACGCCGCGACGCGCGCGATCGTGCGCATCAACGACGTCACCACACCGTGGTTCGCAGCCGACCTCGATCTGCTCCGGGAAGGCGGCCTTCGCTTCGCGATGCTGCCCAAGGCGGAGGATCCTGCAGCGATCGCCATGGTGACCGCGTCGCTGGCGCCGGGAGGCGGCGTGTTGCCGCTGATCGAGACGGCGCGCGGCCTCGACAGCGTGGCGGCGATTGCCGCCGCCGGCGGCGTTCAGCGTCTCGTCTTCGGCACGCTCGACTATGCCGTCGACCTCGACCTCTCTGGCGACGAGCGCGGCCTCGTCTATCCCGCAGCAAGGATCGCGCATGCGTCGCGCTGCGCCGGGCTCGCATCGCCGGTCGGCGGCGTCACCCCGGCCATCGACGACGAAGCGCGCCTGCTGGCCGATCTGGCGTTCGACCGCGCCTTCGGGTTCGGCGCCAAGCTGTGCATCCATCCGCGGCAGGTCGCGGTCGTTCACCAGGCGCTGCTGCCGACCAGCGCCGAGATCGACTGGGCGCGACGCGTGGTCGCCGCCACCGAAGGCGCACACGGCGCCGTGCTGGTGGACGGCCGCATGGTGGATCGCCCGGTGGTCCGGAAAGCGCAGGCAATTCTCGACCGGGCGTCGACCGCTCGCGATGCAATCGCATCCCCGAAAACGCAGCAATCGCAGCCCGGGAAAACGTAGCCCTGGTTGAGCGCCAGCGCAACCCGATTCCGCCACCAGGAGACCGCCGCCATGGGCGCCACCGTCATCGACTCGAGCATCTTCGGCAACCTCTTCGGCAGCGACTCGATGCGCCGGGTCTGGTCGGACGAGAACCGCACCGCCAAGTACCTCGAGATCGAAAAGGCGCTCGCCGTCGTGCAGGGCCGCCTCGGCATCATTCCGCAGGAAGCGGCCGACGAGATCGCGCGCAACTGCGACATCGGCAGGATCGACATGGAAAGGCTGCGCGGAGAGACCGAGCGCACCGGTTATCCGATCCTCGGCGTCGTTTCGCAGCTGAACGCGCTCTGTCGCGACAAGCTCGGCGAATACTGCCACTGGGGCGCCACGACGCAGGACATCACCGACACCGCGACGGTGATGCAGATCCGCGAAGGGCTGGCGATCGTCGAGCAGGATCTCGCGGCGCTCTCCGCCGCGCTCGCCGGATTGGCGCGCCGCCATCGCGACACGCCGGTCATCGGCCGCAGCAACCTGCAGCAGGCGATTCCCGTGACGTTCGGCTACAAGATGGCGACGATCCTCGCGGCGGTCGAACGGCATCGCGAGCGCCTGCGGCAGTTGCAGCCGCGCGTGCTGGTCGGCGAATTCGGCGGCGCCTGCGGCACGCTGGCATCGCTCGCGGAAGGCGCGATGGCCACACAGGCCGGCCTGATGGCCGAACTGGGGCTGGGGCAGCCCGTGATCGCCTGGCACACGCTGCGCGACTGCATCGCCGAAGTCGGCATGTTCCTCGGCCTCGCCGGCGGCACGCTGGGCAAGCTGGCGCTGGACATCAAGCTGATGATGCAGACGGAGGTGGCCGAAGTCTTCGAGCCCTTCGCTCCGGGCCGCGGGTCGAGCAGCACCATGCCGCAGAAGCGCAATCCCGTCTCCTCCTGCTACATCCACGCCGCGGTGGCCGTCGTGCGGCAGCACGCGGCAGCACTGATGGAAGCAATGGTCGCCGATCACGAGCGCGCCACCGGGCCCTGGCAGATCGAATGGATCGTGCTGCCCGAGGCGTTCTGCCTGACGGCCGGCGCGCTGCAGCAGACGCTGTTCGTGGTCCAGGGGCTGGAAGTCGACGCGGACAAGATGCGGGCGAACATCGACCTGACGCACGGCCTCGTGATGTCGGAGGCGGTGATGATGCGGCTCGGCCGCCACATCGGGCGCGAGGTTGCGCACGACCTCGTCTACGACATCTGCCGCGAGGCGATCCGGACGAACACGCCACTCCCCGACCTGCTCGCCATGCATCCGGAGATCAACCGCCACCTGGACCGCGCCGCGCTGGCGAAGCTGTGCGACCCCGCCAACTATCTCGGTCAGGCGGGCGTCATGGTCGATCGGGTGCTGGCGCGCATCGCGTAACCCGCGTCATCCGCCGCTGTTCCAGTCAATTGACAGGAACCCCGCTGGCACTAGGACACCTTGAGCGCGTGCTTTTCGATGCGATAGCGCAGCGTGTCGCGCGACACGCCCAATAGTCGCGCCGCCTGCGTGACGTTGCCCTGCGTCTGGGCAAGCGCGCGCACCAGCAGGTCGCGTTCGACATCCCCCAGATTGAGCGCGTCGTCCCCGGCGCCGGCCTGTTCCGCGCCGGCGTCCTCCACCGCGGCCTCCATGCCTGGCGACGGTGCTGCGAGCGTCGACGTGAGGCGCAGTTCGACGGGTTCGATCACGTCGCCGCGGGCCATGATGACTGCCTGCTCGATCGCATTGCGCAGCTCGCGCACATTGCCCGGCCAGCCGTAACGCAGCATCGCGCGCCCGGCTTCGGCCGAAAGGCGCAGCTGCGGCTTGCGATAACGCCGGCGGTGCAGGTCGAGATAGTGCTCGGCGAGCACCAGCACGTCGTCGCCGCGGGCGCGCAACGGTGGCAGCTCGAAGTGGACGATGCGCAGCCGGAACAGCAGGTCGGCGCGGAAGGCACCGTCGCGCACCGCCTGCTCCAGGTCGCGGTTGGTGGCGGTGACAATGCGGATGTCCGCTTTCTGCTCGCGCACGCTGCCAAGGCGCCGGACCGTCCTGTCTTCGAGCAGCTTCAGCAGCTTGACCTGCACCCGCGCGTCGATGTCGCCGATTTCGTCGAGGAACAGCGTGCCGCCCCCGGCCGCCTCGATCAGGCCGAGCTTGCGCTGCTTCGCGTCGGTGAAGGCGCCGCGCTCGTAGCCGAAGAGCTCCGCTTCGAGCAGGTCTCCGGGGATCGTCGAGCAATTGAGCTCCACGAACGGCGCGTCCTTGCGCCTGCCTTCGAAATGCAGCGCGCGCGCGACCAGCTCCTTGCCGGTTCCCGTTTCGCCCGTGATCAGCACCGCGGGCAGATCGGAATCGTCCAGGCCCGCCTCGGCCGCCAGCAGCTGCCTGATCGCAGTCTTGAGCGCCAGCATCGGTTCCGAGCTGCCGATCAGTTGATCGAGCCCGCCCTCGGCGGCGATCTTCCTGCGGTGGTAGGTGAGCTCTTCGTCGCGCTTTTCGTCGCCGACGACCTTTTCCAGACGCAGCTTGAGCTCGCTGAGGATCACCGGCTTGATGAGGTAGTCGTGCGCGCCCGCCTTCATCGCGTCGACCGCGACGAGCTCGCTACCGTGTCCCGTCATCATGATCACGGCGATGCGCGGATCGATCGCCTTGATGCGCTTCAGCACGTCGACGCCATGCATGCCCGGAAGCGCGTAATCGAGCAGCACCGCTTCCGGCCGCAGCGTCTCGAGCTGCGCGAGCCCATCCTCGCCGCTCGAAGCGACACTCGCGTCGTAGCCATGGCGCTTCAGGTAGGTAGCGATGTTCTTGGCAAGCGTGAGTTCATCCTCGATGATCAGGATGGAGGCAGTCATGTCAGTGCCCGCCCGGCCGCCCGAAGGGCACTGTGCGCCCCCTCGGGGGGCAGCGAACGCAGTGAGCGTGGGGGCCGTTCAGCTGCCCGCCCGGCCGCCCGAAGGGCACTGTGCGCCCCCTCGGGGGGCAGCGAACGCAGTGAGCGTGGGGGCCGTTCAGCTGCCCGCCCGGCCGCCCGAAGGGCACTGTGCGCCCCCTCGGGGGGCAGCGAACGCAGTGAGCGTGGGGGCCGTTCATCCTAGCCCGAATGGACGGGAAGTTCGACGACAATCTCGGCGCCCTTGCCGGCTTCGCTGTTGATCGACACCGACCCGCCGAAGCGGGTAACGATACGCTTGACCAGCGGCAGTCCGAGACCGAGACCCTTCCGCTTGGACGTGAAAAACGGCACGAACACCCGCGGCAGCTGGTCCCGCGGAATGCCGACCCCGGTGTCGCGGATCGTCACGCGCACGGTGTGCGCCCTGGGCGCCAGCCTGGCCGCGACCTCGAGCAGGCCGCCCGTCGGCATGGCTTCGAGCGCGTTCGCGAAGAGGCTGTTGAACGCGTGGGAGAGCCGTACGCGCTCGGCGCGCACCGCGGGCAGCGCGGCGTCGATGGCGACATCGAGGGCAACGCCGCAGCGCTGCCGCTCGCGCTCGAAGCCCTGCAGGCTCGCCTCGAGCAGCGGTCCGAGATATACCGGGTCGAGCCGCGCGGGCTCCTGCTCCGAATAGGTAAGGAGTTGCCGCACCCACTCGCTCAGCCGATCGACCTCGGCGGTGATGTCGCCAGCGGCCTCGCGCACTGCCGGCGAGGGGTCGTCCTGGCAGAGCTCGGCGGAGGTCCGGATCGACGCCAGCGGATTGCGTATGCCGTGCGTGATCGCACCCGTCATCTCGCCGATCACGGCGAGCATCTCGGATTCGAGCAGGCGCGCGCTCTGTTCCTCGATCAACCGGTCCGCGCGGCGCACGATCCAGAAGAGCGCCAGGTACAGGAACAGCCCGCAGCCGAGCGAAATGCCCCAGATCAGGCGCAAGCCGTGGGCGATCGTCTCGAAGAGCGCGACCGGCACCCGGTAGACCTCCACCACGCCGATGACGGGACCGCCTGCCACAGCGCGCACCGGCAGGTAATTCTCGACGAAGCGCGGTTCCTGGCTGCGCAGCAGCAGATGCTCCGGCTTGACGTCCTCACGCGAGCCGATCACCCCCGACTCGATCGCGACCTTGCCCTCGAGCGCTTCGTCGAGCTCGTGGTTGGGTCCGAGATACTTGCCGATGAGCGAGGCATCGGACGACCAGATGACCCGTTGATCAAGGGCGTAGATATTGGCGCGCAACACGTCGGGCAGCTTGCCGATGTGGGCGAAGAATTCCTCCAGGCTGCGCGCCTTGAGATCGGTGTTCCGCCCGAGAAAGTACTCGCTGGTGTCCTGCACTTCCGAAATGCTCTGCACGACCTCCATCATCACGCGGGCATCGCGCTCCAGCAGGCTGGTGGTGAGGAATCCCGACAGAAAGCTCGACAGGATCACGCAGGCCGCGCCGATGCACACGAGGCTCAGCAGCGAGAACCAGCGCGTCAGGTTGAACGGTCGCTGCCGCGATCCACGCCATTTCTGCATGCCGGGCACCGGCAACGCGGGTGCCGTGTTGCCGGCGGATGCGACGGGATCATCGGGGTTGCTCATGTAGGGCGAGCCATGGTGGTAGAACATCTGCCTTCCCGATGCGATCGCGGCGCGCACGGGCGGACATTCCGCCTGCAACCACGGTCATCGAGTGCCAAAGCAAGAATCGTACTAGTACCGCGACCCACAAGTTTCGCTATGTTCGAATCGATTCTCGGCATGTACGCAAACTTGTGGGTCGCGGTACTAGTCGGCGGACGGATCGAACGCAGATTGAACCACACGAAGCCCGCCAAGGGGGAAACGTGGTCTGTCCCCAGTTTCCCCTAGTAGGCGATCTCCAAGCCGGCGCCAACGCGCCACGCGCCGGTGGGGTCGTCGAGCGCGCGGGTCGTCCAGGCAGCGATACGGGCATTGCCGGCCGCCGTGTGGAGGATCCGTAGCGTGAGCGTCCGGTCGACCGTCGCAGTCGCTGCGTCTTCTGCGCGATCCGCGACCAATTCGAGGCGCGTGCGGCGCGCCGCATACCAGGTCACTCCGGCGAACGCGGAGCGCCCGCGACTGGCGGCGTTCGCAAAGCCCATCGACGTCGAGAATCCGGCAAACGCATCGATCGCACCGAGCGGTTGCGTGACGAGCAGTTCGCCGGCCGAGCCGTCGCGCCGCTCGGCCGAGATCCCGACGTGCGGCATCGCTCGCCAGCTGCGCAGGGTCAGATCAACCACCGGTGCGCCTTCGCTCCAGCGAGGCACCTTGAACGTCAAGGCGAACTCGTGCCCCAGGTTGCCATCGGCGAATGCACCGATCGCAGCACCGCATCCCGAATCGGAGCGGTCGGCCGGCGTCAGCGGCGCGGAACCGGGCGGCAGGCAACTGGCAATTCTCACCTCGGCGTCGAGCAGATCGCTTTCCGCCACAATGCCGACGTTGCGCCACGCAACGGCCCGACCATCAACCAGGCCGGCGCGAGGCAGGCCGGCCACCGCTCGAACGTCGACGATGTCAGTCGCCCCCGCGGCCGGCGCAGCCAGCAGCGCCGCCAGCACCCATGCCGCGAAAGGGCGCTGGCGATGCATGACAGGGATCGTCGACACGGTTGTTTCCAGTCGATCAACCGTGATTCGGCGGATCGTCTCTACCGCGACCACGCCGGACATCGCCCGCCGGGTTATCGGCCCCTTGGCCCGTCGGCGTCGTGCCATCGTCCTTGCCGCGGCCGCGGCGCACATCGCCCGCCGGGCTGGCGGCCCCTTGGCCCGTCGGCGTCGTGCCATCGTCCCTGCCGCGCCCGTGGCGCACATGGCCCGCCGGGTCGTCGGCCCCTTGGCCGGTGTGCGGCACGACATCGTCTGCGCCGCCGGAGCCGCCGGAGCCGCCAGAGCCGCTGGACCCGCTGGACCCGCTGGACCCGCTGGACCCGCTGGACCCGCTGTCGCTGCCGTGCGTATCACCCGGCGGGTCGTCGGCCCCTTGCCGCTTGTGCCGCGGGCCGTCGTCCTTGCCGCCACCGCCACGCACATCGCCCGCCGGGTCGTCGGCCCCTTGCCGCTTGTGCATCAACCCGTCGTCCCGGCCACGGCCCCTGCGCCGGTCCCCCGGGGGGTCGTCTGCGCCTTGGCGCTTCGAGGTGACGGCATCATCCCGGCTACGCCCGCGCCGGGAGTCACCTACCGGATCGTCTGCGCGCGCGACCAGGAACGGGATGGCAATGGGCGCCACGACAAATGCGGTGCCGGTTGGCGCGTTGAGTACCGTGGCGGGCGCCGTGGCGCCGGCGTCCACGGCCGTGAAGGCAGCGCTGGCGACCAGGCAGCCGACGGTGGCGGAAATGATCGTTTTCATAAGGTTGACTCCCGACAAAGAATGATCGAACGGTGGTCGCCCGGCCGATGCTCGCCGGCATCGAGGCAACCCTGCCGCATGAACCATGGGTGGTGTCCCACGTCGTACAGAGTCGCCGTGCGCAACGGAAATACATCGAGCGCAAGAATCTTCGGCGGGCAGCGCGGTCCTGGTTCGCGGCGATGTCGACGTGCGCCATGCATGGCCGGAACTGCGGAGTGTCCAAATGACTCGAGGCCGAGGTGTCGCGAAGAGCGCGACAGCCCTGGCCTCGGCTGCCGCACGCGCCGGAGGCGTCTCTATTTCCTGAAGTTCGCCTGCGCCGATCCGCTGGCCGTCACGTTGGAACTGCACGACGCCGCGGCGCCCGAACATGCACCGCTCCAGCTGACCAGCGACACCCGCGGCGACCAGGATTCCGTTGCAGCGACGGAAACTATCTCGGCGACGGTTGATCGATTCCATGCTTTCTCCGGTGGATGGGATAGGATTCGTGGCGCAGGTGCCGGTCCGCACCAAACGCAGACGCGGTCGGCGGGGTGGAAATGCCATTGCCGACGCATATTTGCTGGGTGTGCAGGCCGGCGTTCCCCGCGGGCGGGCCCAACGCGCCAGGCAGCGCCGAGATCCGGCGCAGGAACCGAGGTTGACCGCGGGCCTCCGACCCGAAATACTTCCACCCATGCCCTTGCCGCCGGTTCCCCCGCGTCCACACTTGGATAGAGAAAGCTTGCCGCTGACGATTGCGCCTTGCCACCCCGGCGGGACGCCTGGCCCCATTCCGACCCTCGCGGCCACTGTCAACTCATGACCGGGCTCGCCGATGAAGACGACGCGGCGCTCGTTGCGCGCTGCCGGCGTGGCGAGGGCGCCGCCTGGGAGGCGCTCGTCCATCGTTACCAGCGGCTGGTCTATGCCATCGTCCGCCGGGCCGGGCTCGACGAGCACATGGCCGCCGACGTCTTTCAGACCGTGTTTGCCCGCTTGGTGACGCACCTGCCGCGGATCGCGGATCCGGGGCGCCTCCAGGCCTGGATCGTCACCACGGCCAAGCGCGAGGTACTGCTCGCCCTGCGCCGTGGCCAGCGAACCGTGTCGATGACGCGCGCCGACGACGCCGGGGACGCCGGGGACCTGGCGGCCGAGTTCGACATCGCCGACGATGCTCCGCTCCCCGAGGACGCGCTTGCTGACTTGCAGCAGCAGGACCTCGTGCGCCGGGCGCTGGACCGGATGGACGCGCGGTGCCGGGAGCTCCTGCTCATGCTGTTCCGCGAGGACGACGACAAGCTGCCGTACGAGGAGGTGGCGCAGCGGCTGGGCCTGTCCGTGGGCAGCATCGGGCCCACCCGCGCGCGCTGCCTCGCCAAATTGCGCGGGCTCGTGGACCCGGCGCCGGGAAAGATGTGAAACCATGTATTTCGGGGACATGAACCTGCTCTGTTCGACATCCGCCACCCTGAGCCTCACGCCATGAAGCCTGTCAATCTCCTGTCCGAAGACGAATTCGCCCAACTGGTGCAGCGTGCCGCCGCGCTGCCCGATGCGCCGCCGGCGCTGTTGCGGGCCGCCATTGGCCAGTGGCATGCGGCGCCGCCGTCGCTGCTGCAGACCGCGGTCAAGGCGATCCTGAAACGGGTGGAGGCCGCATTGACCTTCGACAGCTGGGCGACCGGCCCGCTGGCCTTCGGCGTGCGCGCAGTGCCCTCGGATACGCGGCACCTGCTGTTCACCGCCATGGGCCGCGACATCGACGTTCGGATCACACCGTCGGCCGCTCATTTTGCGCTGACCGGTCAGATCCTCGGCCCGGACGAGTCCGGCGTCGTCGAATTGGCGATCGAGTCCAGCGACGGCGCCGAGCCGGCGAGCGCGCGGGTCGCCGCGCTCGACGACATGGGCGAATTCCGCCTCGACGGCATCCGCGACGGCATCTACGTGCTGACGCTGCGCCTGGGCGACGACGAACTCGTGCTGCCGCCGATCAACGTGGGTGAGCATCGACGCTGAGCCGGCGCCGGGCGGCGGCGCCCCGCGTGACGGCGATCCCGCGGCCGATCTGGCCCGCAGGATGGTCGACCTGGGCGAGGCCCCCTCGCCCGCGCTGCCGGCGTCACGCCGCCAGTCGCTCGCGTGGGAGCTGAAGGACGTCTGCTACGCCGCCTGGAGCAGCGAACCGCAGCGCTCGGCCAGGGCGGCCGAGGCGCTGCGCCGGCTTTGCCCCGCTCAGGGGCCGGACGCGATTCCGCCGGAGCAACAGCGCGAGATCGAGGCCCTGGCCGAATGGACGGCGGGCATCGCGTGCCTGACCCGCGGCCAGATGACGGAGGCGGCCGCGTGCTTCGATCTCGCGGGCGGAATCTTCCGCAGTCTCGGCCAGACGCATCATGCGGCCGAGACGCAGGTGCCCAAGATCATGGCGCTGGCGATGCTCGGGCAGCACGCGCTCGCTGCCGCGTGTGCCGAAGCGACGCAGCGCGAGTTCGTGGCGCTGGGCGACGTGGGTGCGGCCGGCAAGGTGAGCCTCAACCTGGGCAGCCTGCATTTGCGCCGCGACGAGTTTCGGCAGGCCGCGCAGCATTACCGCGAAGCCGCGGTGCTGTTCGCGCGCGTCGACGACCGCGAGCATTCGGTGATGGCCGACAGCGCCCTCGCGGACGCGCTCACCTCGCTGGGCGATTTCGACGAAGCGATGCGCATCTACGCGCGGGCCGCCATGCGCGCCGGCGCCCACGGCTTGCCGGTAGTCGAAGCAATGATCGAAGAGTCGGTCGCGCTGCTCGAACTCGCGCGCGGGCATTACCGTGATGCGCTCGCCGGCTTCGAGGGATCGCGCCGCCGCTACGAGCAGCTCGGCATGCCGCAGCACCTGGCCATCGCGGAAAAGCAGCTGGCCGACGCGTACCTCGAATTGCATCTGCTGCCCGAAGCGCTCGCGCTGTTCGACCAGGCGCTGACCAAGTTCCGGGCGCTGGACATGCCTCAGGACGAGGCCTGGACCTTGGCGCAGAAGGGACGTGCGCAAGTTCTGCTGGGAGACCCGGGGGCCGCCGCTGCTTCGCTGGTCTGCGCGACCGCGTCGTTCACGGCGCAAGGCAACGGTGTTGGCGCAGCGGCCGTCGCGCTCGCCCGCGCCGAGCTCGCGCTGCTCGGTGCCGATGCCGGCGCGGCGCTCGAGCTTGGCGGGCTGGCTGAACGCGGTTTCGCCGCGGCCGGCCTGCCGGACCGTCGCGCGCGTGCCGACGTGGTCCGCGCCCAGTCGCTGCTCCGTGCGGGCCGGGCAGAGGAGGCGCGTGCGCTCTTCGATGCAACGCTCGTCCGGGCGCGGGAGCTGGCGGTGCTCCCGGTGCAGGTCCGCTGCCTGACGGGCCAGGGCCTGGCGGCGCGGGCGGCGGGCGACCCGGAAGCTGCGCGGGCGGCGTTTCGAGCGGCCATCGAATTGTTCGACGAAACACGGCGCACGCTGCCCGGCGACGAGATTCGCAGCGCCTTCCTGACCGACCACTTGCGGCCCTACCAGGAGCTGCTGCGCCTGGCCATCGACGACCACGCGCAGTCCGGTTCGCCTGCACTCGCCGCGGAGGTCTTGCGGCAACTCGACCGGCTGCGTGCGCGTGCGTTGGGCGAACGGCTCGCGCGCGGCACGAATCCGGACGACGGCGCGCGTCCCGAAGACGGCGCGGACACCGCGGACTTGAGGGCCCGGCTCAACTGGCTGTACCGCCGCGTCCGCCGCCTGCAGGACGAGGCCATGCCCTCTGCCGTGCTGACGGCCGAGCTGCGCAACACCGAGCACGAGCTGCTGGAACGCGCGCGGCGGCAACGCCTCGCCGCGTCCGACCGGCAGCAGCCCGCCGGGCCCGACGACGACACCGACGTCGACGTCGAGGCGCTGCAGGAACACCTGGGCGAAGGCGATGCGCTGGTCGAGTACGGGGTGGTCGATGCGGAGCTGTTCGCCTGCGTGGTCACGCGCGCGGGCGTCGCGCTGCAGCGGCATGTCGCGGACTGGCCGGCCGTGCAGGAAGCGGTGCGCTCGGCGCGCTTTCAGATCGAGACGCTGCGCCACGGTGCCGCGCCGGTGTCGCGCCACCTCGCGATCCTGACCGAACGCGCGCAGAAGCGGATGCGCCAATTGCACGCGCTGGTGTGGGCGCCGCTCGCAGAAACGTTGGCGGGATGCCACCGGGTGCTGATCGTCCCGCACGCCCAACTCGGCGCGCTGCCCTTTGCCGCGCTGCACGACGGAGAGCGTTCTCTCGCGCAGCGCCATGAGCTGGCGTTCGCGCCCAGCGTCCGGGTCGCGTTGCGCGGGCTGCGCCGGCAACCTGCACTCGCGAGGCAGGCGCTGGTCCTGGGCGAGTCGACCCGGCTGCCGCACGCGGCCGCCGAAGCCCGTGTCGTCGCGGGTCTCTATCCTCAGGCGAACGCCTTCGTCGGCGCCGAGGCCACGCTCGACGCGCTGCACGCGCACGCGGGTGACGCCGATGTGATCCACCTGGCGTGCCACGCCCAATTCCGCTCTGACAATCCGATGTTCTCGGCGCTGCATCTCACCGACGGCGCACTCACCGTCGAGGCGACGGAGGCCCTCTCGCTCAAGCCGTGCACCGTGGTGCTGAGCGCCTGCGAAACCGCACTGGCCGAGCAAGGCAACGGCGACGAAATGGTCGGACTCGTCCGCGCCTTTCTCGTCGCCGGCGCGGCCCGCGTCCTCGCGAGCCTCTGGCCGGTCGACGACGCCATCACCTCCGCTTTCATGGCGCACTTCCACGGCGCGCTGTGCCGCGGCATGGCGCCGGCCGCGGCACTGCGCGCAGCGCAAGCCGAAGTGATGCGGCAGCACCCGCATCCGTTCTACTGGGCGGCGTTTACCCTGCACGGACGCTGGTAGCCCCAACCGGGGGATTTGCCCCGGGGGCTTCTGGGCATATCGCCCAATTCGCTATGTCGGCACGCCGCGGCCGGCCCACGCCAGGCAGGTCCTTTCCCTCCTATGTCATTGACATGAAAGACGAGTGCGAATCCTGGCGCCGTTCTTGCATTACACCCAGTGAGCCGGGGGAATCTCGCCCTACGTTCCCGCGGTGATGGCAGTACGCCATGGCGTTTCACCCACGAAATCAGGTGGACGATTGCAGGTTGAACCCACATCGGCGGAAAAGTTTGCATCAAACGCGGTCCTGCCGCCTCTGTTGTCCATTCACCCCATGATCGGAGTAGCCCTCAAATGAAGCCCACCAATCGATCCTTGTACCTGCTGCGCGCGCTGCTGGCCGCCGCGCTGTGCGTGGCCGGCATCGATGCGGCGGTGGCCCGCGACGACACGGGGCTTCCCGGTGAAGTCCTGGTGAAGCTGCGCTCCACCCAGGCCCTCGCGCCGCTGCTCGACAAATACCAGCTCGCGGTGATCGGACAGTTCGGCACCCGGCCGATCTACCGGCTCGAAGTGACGGGACAGGCGAGCGTGGATCACACCATCGCGGCGCTGCTGCTGGACCTCGACGTGTTGCTGGCCGAGCCCAACATCGTCAACAGCAGCCCGGAGGCACGCAAGAACGCCTTCTGGGCGATCGGCAGCCCGCAGGCGTACGCGACGCAGTGGGCGCCGGCCGCGTTGCGGCTGCCCGAAGCCCAGCGCCTGTCGACCGGCGCCGGCGTGCGCGTCGCCGTGCTGGACACCGGCGTGGACCGCCACCATCCGGCGCTCGCGGGCAGGCTGCTTCCCGGATTCGATTTCGTCGACTACGACGACGATCCGTCCGAGGAAGGCACCGACGCCGACGTCGCTTTCGGCCACGGCACGCACGTGGCAGGCCTGGTCGCGTTGGTCGCGCCGGGCGCGATGATCATGCCGGTGCGCGTGCTGGACCCCGACGGGCAGGGCAACGCCTGGGTGCTGGCCGAAGCCCTGCTCTATGCCGTCGATCCCGACGGCGATCCGAACACCGACGATGGCGCGCACGTGATCAACCTGAGCCTGGGGACCACGACCCGTACGCGGATCTTCGATGCGGCGGTGGAGCTCGCGACCTGCTCGGCGGCGTTCGACAACGACCTGGCGGATCCCGGCTACGACGCAGACGCGGCGCGCTGCAGCCAGACGCGCGGCGTGGTGATCGTTGCCGCGGCCGGCAACGACGGGTCGAGCTCCACGCTCGAGTATCCCGCGGCCGAGACCTCCACCCACGGCCTGGCGGCCGTAGGCGCGAGCGCCGCCAATGCGCGACGCGCGAGCTTCAGCAATTACGGCTCATGGGTGCGTTTCGCCGCGCCGGGCGAAGGCATCACCAGTTCCATCCCGGGCGGCGGCTACGGCACCTGGAGCGGCACGTCGATGGCCGCGCCGCTGTTCGCCGGGACCGCGGCGCTCCTGCGCGCGAGCAACCCGAACATGAAACCGGACGACATCCTCCGGCGCATCGGCTCGCGCAGCTCGGCGCTGTGCGGCACCAACCTGCGGCAGATCGACGCCGCCGCCGCGCTGCGCGACGTGAACCCGCCGAATACGATCTGCCGCTGATCCCGGTTTCTTCGGTGGTTCCCACGAGGGCCGGTGCGCGCGTGAGCGTCACCGGCCTTCGCGTTGCTGCGCCATGCATTCCGGATTTTTTTCCACCCGACGTATTTCCCGGCCTCCGTTCACCTCTGTGTGGGCAGCCGGGTTCGCTAAGCCCTCCTGCCGTGGTTTCAGGCGGATGGGAGCCCGGCATTCCGGAGCGCCGGAGCATCGGGCCATTGCCGCGAACCGACGCCAGCCACATCGGGAGAACAGGGATGCGAATGCATGAACGAGGAGAGGCACACCGACGGGCTCGCAACCGTGCGGTGATGGGTGGCGCGGTTCTGGCCGCCGCGCTCTGGTCCTCCGCGGCTGTGTACGCCGATGACGGCGCCGGCGCCAATGCACAGCTCAATGCGACGCTGAAGTCCGTTCTGCAGCAGGCGGGATTCACCGGTCGCATCGAATCGACGCTCGAAACGCGCCTGGGCCGTCCGATCGATCCGGAGCTCGCGAATCTCGGCCAGCTGCTCTTCTTCGACCGCGGCGGCGGGTTGCACGACGACAATATCTGCGCGGGCTGCCATTCACCAGCAACCGGGTTCGGCGACACGCAGTCGATCGCCATCGGCGTGCAGAACAATCTGGTCGTCGGTCCGGACCGGACCGGCCCGCGCAATCAGCGCCGCTCGCCGTCGGTGGT
>Ga0315273_10002941_pt1 | contig 20382 bp, 16 predicted proteins | sample YL17G02_0_MG_FD_205753 | JGI IMG/M metagenome (GOLD analysis project Ga0315273, IMG submission 205753) | Sediment microbial communities from Yellowstone Lake, YNP, Wyoming, USA - YL17G02_0 | ecosystem: Environmental > Aquatic > Freshwater > Lake > Sediment | place: USA: Wyoming | collected... | reverse complement strand
TTGCTCGGCAGACGGACGCCATCCGAGCGACGATGCACTTCGTCCACGAGCACCCGGAGCTCGGCCACGAGGAGCACGAATGCTCCCGCTACCTCTGCGATACCCTGGCTGCGGCCGGCTTGGAGGTCGAGCCGGGCGTAGGAGAAATGAAGACCGCCTTCCGCGCCAGCCTGCACGGGGAGCGTCCCGGTGCGACGGTCGGTCTCGTCTGCCTCTACGACGCCGTCACTGCTGTGCGGCCGGACGGACGCGTCGAGCCTGTCCACTCCTGCGGACACGGCCCCATCGCCGGTGCTGTCGTTGGTGCTGCCCTTGCACTCGCCGAGCTGCGGCAGGGGCTTGCAGGCACGGTGGTCGTCATGGGCTGTCCGGCGGACGAGATCCACGCGCCGGGTTCGATCGCACGAGGCGGCGGCAAGGCGCTTAGCGCGGAAGCCGGCCTCTGGGACGACGTGGACGCGGCACTCTATGCGCACCCGGAGTTCATCGACACGGTCTCGCTCGAGTCACGCTGTATGCAGCGGGCGGCAGCCACGGTTTCGGGCTCGCGCTCGCTGGCCACCGCCGATCAGCCTCCGCTCGACGCGGCGCTCGCTGCGCTCGAGTTCGCGCGCGCCCATGTGCCGGACGACCTCATGCTGGAGCGGCTCGAGCTGGACGGTGACGTGGAGGAGGGAACCGGACTCGTGCTCCGAGCGACGTTCCTTGTCTTCGCCGATGCGGAGGAGGACATCGAGCCGCGTCTTGCGGCACTTCGAGCGGCCGTTCCGCAGGCACGCTGGGAGCTCGGCCGTGTCGTCGAAGCGGTGCGGCCGGACGATCGCGTCACCGCGGCCGTGGCCGGCGCTTTCGACATCCTCGGCAGGGACTTTGTCTCGGATCCCCCCCGACTGCCCTTCGCAACAGACTTCGGCAATATCTCGCGCCGCTGCCCAGCTGCTCTGATCGGTGTTGGGCGCGAAGGAGGGTGGGCGTTCCACACCGACGAGGGTGTGGCGCAGTTCGCCTCTCCTGACGGTGAGGCTGCTGCGCTCACGATCGCGCAGGTGCTCGCGCTCGCGACAGCTGACCTCACCGAACCGCACTAGCCACTGCGGAAGAGACGACGCCAGAGCGTCCCGAACAGCAGGCGCAGCCCCCCGACCGGCTTGACGTCGGCTTGTGGTGCGGAGGTGGCTTCCGTTTCGAGCATCGACGCGAGACAGGTTGCGAACTGCCTCGTCAACTCCTCGGCGACGCTCCCGACGACGGGGCGACCGTACTGGGCGACGGCGCCTCGGAGCGACAGCTCCGTGACGACCTTGACCCTCGTGCCGCGCCCGGCCGGCTCCAGGCTGGACTCGATGGTCGCATTCGCTCCGCCGCGTCCGCGTACCTCCTTGGCGTTGACGGAAAGGACGGCGCGGCGATCTGTCTCATTCATCTCTGTCCGCGTGACTTCCGAGCGAAACTCCAGAGAGATGGGGCCGAGCTTGACCCGCTGCAAGACCTCCCAGGTGGACTCGTCCACGGTTCGCTCGAACTCCGCGCCGGGCATGCACGGCACGACTCTCGGGACGTCGGTGAGCAAGGCCCACGCAGTGTCCGGCGCAGCCGGTACCTCGAAGACGTTCTCGATTCTCATCACTGCGAATCTATCCGTCCTCGACCGCGCCTCGGCGGCCAGCGAAGATGGCGTTGGCGTCCCATCCTCTCCGCGGGCGAGAGAAAACTCATGCAGCTCTGCGTGATGCAACGTCACGCTCGCCGGATGAGGGAGGCGCGAGCTCGCCGATGCTGGGGAAGGTCTCAACACGCGACGAGCGTGGGCCGCGGCTGTCGAAAAGGCCGTCACGGGGGTTGCCGATAAAAGCAACATCCGCCGCGAATTCTCGGATAAGAAGGTGTCATGTTCGCGGCCGAGATTTGGCCTTAAACATACGGCTGAACCGGCGTTTTCGTCAACAAGTCGACGGACTTCTAATCCGCGGGTCGCAGGTTCGAATCCTGCCGGGCGCATCGAATCGCCTGCAAACGGGCACGAGCTGGTGATCCTTTGAAGGATCACGCCAAATGCCGGGTGTGCCTGACGTTTCCTAGTGCGCGGTAGGCGGCACGGGATCCAGGGTCTCAGGGCGCTTACGGTCAGCTCCCGGAGAAGCGCGCATCGCGTTTCTCGTGGAAGGCTCGGAACCCCTCGGCGAGATCCGCCGAGGAGAGCAGCTCGAACACGGCGTCGCCTTCCCGCGCGAGACCGGCCGGAAGCTCGCGCCCCCAGGACTCGTACACGAGGCGCTTGATGAGGCCGATCGCCCGCGTCGGCCCGCTCGCGAACTGCTCCGCGATCGCGGTCGCACGGGTGACGACCTCATCGTCGTCGACCACCTCGTTGACGAGGCTGCGCTCCAGTGCCTCGTCGGCAGAGAGCTTCGCCCCGGTCGCCATCAGCCAGAACGCTTGCGAGATGCCGACGAGTCGAGTGAGCCGCTGCGTGCCGCCGGCGCCCGGAAACAGGCCGAGCGCAGCTTCGGGAAACCCGAACAGTGCCCCCTTTCCGATCACCCGAACATCGCAGGCGAGCGCGAGCTCAGCGCCACCGCCGAGCGCGTAGCGCTCGATCGCGCAGACCACCGGCTTCTCGAGCCGCTCGAGGGCGTCCTCCACGTCGACCTGACGGCGCATTCGGCGATAGGTCGCCCGCGAATGGTCGCTCATGACGGTGATGTCCGCCCCTGGGCAGAACCTGTCGCCTGCGCCCTTGATGAGCACGGCCCGCGTTTCGGGGTCGTCTGCGATCGCGTCGATCGCGTCGAGCAGCTCTTCGATGAGCGCGGGAGACACCGCGTTCACCGGCGGGCGATCGAGCGTGATCGTCGTGACACCCGTCTCGGCTCTCTCGACCCGGACGACACTGGCGGTCTCTTCATTCATCGTGGCACCCTCTCTCATCATCTGGTGACGGTATGAGCACGAGCGACTGGAGCCGGCCTGGCTGGGTCACCATTGCAGCACCAGCCGCCCGGTGACCGTTCCTGTCCGCAAGCGGGTGATCGCCTCGCCGACGTCGTGGCGCTCCACTATCTCGGTTGCGACGTGAAGCCGACCTTCAGCGACATCCTCGACCAGGCTCGACTCCACCTCTGCGGGAACGCGCTGCCGCATCATGTTGAGCGGGAGGAGCGACACGCCCGCAGCCATGATGTCCGGCAGCGAGAAGCAGACGCGCTCGCCCGCGGTGTAGCCGACGAGCACCGCGCGCCCCCCGGGTCGAACTGACCGCAGCCGCTCCGCGAGGAGCGGGCCGCCGACAGTGTCGACGAGCAGGTCGACCGGCTCGACCGACTCGTCCCCGTAGACGATCTCGACACCGCCGGGGAGCATGTGGACACGTTCGGGCGAACGCACCCAGGCCACGATGCCGGACGCGCCGTGCTGGGAAGCGAGCTGCGCGACGAGCGAGCCGACAGCGCCGGTCGCACCGGTCACGCCGAGACGCTCGGCCGGCTGCAGTGCGCCGAGGTCGATCGCCGCAGCCCAGGCGGTGCGGGCGACTGAGCCGCAGGCGGCGGCGAGCGGCACGTCGAGCGTCTCCGGCACGCCTCGGACTGCACGTGGGGGCGCGACGACGTACTCGGCCCAGGTTCCTGGGCGTGTCGCTCCCAAACCTCCTGCGAATACGCGAACAAGGGCTCCGATGGCGAGCGTCCGTTGATCAGCCTCTACACCCGCGCGCACGATGCGGCCCGCGCCCTCGAGCCCCGGGACGTACGGAAGCTCCGGCCGCAGCGGGAAGTTGCCCCCGGCCACGGTGAGGTCGTGGTGGCTGATCACGCCTGCGGCAATTCTCACGAGGACGTCCTCGGGGCCCGGCTCGGGGACAGGCACGCGGTCGAGACGGGGAAGCTCGCCAAACGCGTGCACGCGCAGCGCGGACATCTCCTCGGGCACCGACATCGCCTCTCCGACGCTCATGGGGGCTGGGGCGGCGGTCAGTACGACCGCGGCATCCCGAGGTCGTGCTGGGCGATGTAGTTCAGGGTCATCTCGTCGGTCACCGGGCTCAGGCGGTAGAGCCGGAGGTTGCGCCAGTGCCGCTCGATCCCGGAGTCGACGACGTAGCCGGCTCCGCCGTAGGTCTGGATCGCGGCGTCCGCCGCCGCCAGCGCGGCGTGCGTGGATGCGTACTTCGCGGTCGCCGCTGCGATGCCGCAGTCCCGTCCCTGGTCGTAGAGCCAGGCGGCTTCGTAGGTCTTCAGCCGCGCGGCCGAGAGGGCGATTCGCGCTTGTGCGAGGGGGAACTGAACTCCCTGGTACGCGCCGATCGGCCCATCCCAGACCCGCCGCTCAGATGCGTACTCGACCGCCTTGCGGATCGCCAGCATCCCTGTCCCGACGGCCGCTGCTGCGAACACGATGCGCTCGGGATTGAGGATGTCGTAGAGGGCTCTCCACGCTCCGCCTTCCTCGCCGACGAGGTTCTCCGCCGGGACCGCATATTCAGTGAAGTAGACGCGGTTTGTGTCCATGAAGTGGTTGCCGAGCTTCTTGAACGGGTGCGCCTTGACCGCGGGGTCCGGAAGGTGACCGAGCAGCAGCGAGATGCCGGCCGTCCGCTGCGCCTCGTCGAAGGGCGACGTCCGCGCCATCACGACGATGTGGCTCGCGTTGCCGACCTGCGAGATGTAGACCTTCTGGCCGTTCAGCACGTAGGAGACGCCCCTGCGCTCCGCCTTGGTCTTGATCGCGGAGATGTTGGAGCCCGACTCGGGCTCCGTGAAGGCCCCGGCCCAGAGGTCGCCCGTCACGAGCCCCGGCAGGTAGCGCCGCTTCTGCTCGGCGTTGCCGTGCCGGGTGAGAATGCACCCGCCGAACACAGGGCCGCTGACGAGCAGCGTGCCCCCCTCCATGCCACCGCCTCCCTCCGCGATGCCCTCCACGGCGATCGCGAGCTCGAGGAGGCCCTTGCCGCTCCCCCCGTACTCCTCCGGCACAGTGAGCCCGAGCAGGCCGTGCTCGGTCAGCGCGCTCCAGAACTCCCTTGGGAAGCGGTACTCGAGGTCAGCCTCCTGCCAGTAGGCGTCCTCGAACCTCCCCGCGAGCTCCTTGCCGAACTCGAGCAATCCGAGTTGGTCGGCGTCGTAGTCGAAGTCCATCGGCCCTCCCTAGCGAGCGAGCGGCGTGTCGCCGTCCTGATCGAGGGAGACTTCGGCGCCCGGCTCGGCGCCGCTCTCGATACGGGTGATTGCGAGGGGCCCGAGGGGAGTGCGAACCGCTCCAACCCGTACCTCCCGCTCGGTCGCTGCCTCGAGCATGCCGGTCTCCACCGGCTCTCGACGCCACTCCGACCCACCGCAGTCGGGACAGAGCAGCCGCCGCGGGAACACCGCGCGGCCACAGAAGGAGCAGACGAAGAGGCCCAGGCTCACGAGCGCTCCAAGACGACGGCGTTTGCGCAGCCGCCGTACCGATACAGGACCATCCCATAGCCGGTGACGACGGCGAGGCGTGCATCGTCGACTTGGCGCTCGTCCGCCCGGCCGAGGAGCTGGGTTACGGCTTCGACGAGTCCGTGCATGCCGCCGGCGGCCCCGGCCTGACCGGCCGAGAGCTGACCGCCGGAGGTGTTGACCGGCAGCGCCCCGTCCTCGAAGCGGCGGCGAAGGAATCCGCCGAGGTCGCCGTCGGGGACGAAGCCGAGGTCAACGAGTTGTGCGAGTGCCATCGCCGGATAGTCGTCGTAGACGGAGACGACGTCCATATCCTCAGGACCCGCGTCCGCATCCTCCCAGAGACCGCCGGCGAACTCCGCGATCCCGGTTTGCAGGCCGTCCCCTTCCTGCCCGTCGTGGTTGTGGAGTGCCCGCAGCGCGCGGACCGTCACGCCCTCGCCGGCAGCGGAGACGACGAGCGCGTCCGCCCCGCTCACGACAGGAACGCAGTCGAGCCGATGCAAAGGCTCGGCGACTACGGGTGAGGCGAGATACTCCTCGAGCGTTAGCGGCGCGCGGTACACCGCGCCTGGGTTGAGACCCGCCCAGCGGCGCTGAGCGACGACGAGCCGCCCGTAGTCCTCACGCTCGAGCCCATTCGCCTCCATCTGCTTGCGGGTGAGCATCGCGAACAGCACATTCGGCCCTCCCGTCGGGATCCCCGCAAGGAACTCGGCGGTCGTGCGGTTGTAGTTGTCGACGAGCGTCCGGAACGAGTCGCGGTCGAAATGATCTCCGGAGAGCAGCACGACCGTCGTCGCATCGCCAGCTTCGATCGCGCACATCGCGTGCTGTAGAAGCTGGATGCCGGAGGCGCCGCCGTTGCCGTCGTCCATCAGCCATCTCGGCCTGATGCCGAGCTTCCAGGCGAGGTCGATCGCCCGATCGGGCGTATGCGTGAACGAGGCGACGCCGAGCCCGTCCACGAGGCCGCGCTCGAGCCCCGCACTCGCGAGCACGCGGACGAACGCGTCCGCCAACAAAGACTCCGTCGTCACGTCCTCCGCCGGATGCCGCATGTACGGCGTCTCGACGGCAGCGACGATGCGCGCAATTGGACGATCGCCGGTCACGCCGCTTCACCCCTCGTACCCGCGGCTTCGAGCACGGCGTCGACGATCTTGCTGTACCCGGTGCAGCGGCAGAGGTTGCCTGACAAGGCCTCCCGGATCTCGGTCTCGCTGGGCGAGGGACGAGTCCGAAGGAGGGCTTCGGCCGAGACGATCATCCCCGGCGTGCAGAACCCGCACTGGGTTGCGCCGTTCGAGACGAAGGCGGCCTGGAGTGAGTCGAGAGCACCGCTCCGCGCGAGACCTTCGACTGTCGTCACCTCCCGACCCTCGACCTGGCGTGCAAGCTGCAGGCAGGAGACGACCGGCTCGCCGTCGACGAGCACGGTGCAAGCGCCGCAGTCACCGGTGAGACAGCCCCACTTGGTCCCGGTCAGCTCGAGGACGTCGCGCAGGAGAGCGAGCAAGGTGAGGTCGGGCTCGCCCTCGCGGCGGTAGAGATCGCCGTTGACACTCAGCTCGAATCTCATGCGGCCTCCTCCGCCAACAAGCCGTTGATCGGAGCGAGGACGCCATCGGGCCAGTCCTCGGTAGCTCGCAGCCAGGCGATTTGCAGCGCCCTCTGCACGAGGATCGATACTACGGCTCGACGATAGTCCGCGCTTCCCCTGACGTCGCTGATCGGCGAGCAGGCGGCCGCCGCGCGAGCTCCCGCCTCCAGGGCAGTCTCTGGAGACAGCTCGGAGCCGACGACGGCCTCGGCGGCCTCGGGCACGACGAGAGGGACCGGCGCAACGGCACCGAGAGCTACTCGAGCCTGGACTACCGTGGCCCCGTCGACCTCCATCGACGCCGCCACCCCGACCCCCGCGAGATCCATCGACCAGCGGACGGTCTGGCGCAGATAGCACGAGCCGGCGGCCGAGCTGGGGACGTGAAGCCGGACGGCAGTCAGCAGCTCCTCCGGCTCGAGTGTCGTACGGCCCGGGCCGGCGAACAGGTCGGCCAGGGGCATCGAGCGCTCCCCGGCGGAACCTGCGATCTCGACCACGGCGTCGTGGACGAGCAACGCGGGCGGCAGCTCGGCTGACGGCGTGGCGTGACAGAGGTTGCCCCCGATGGTGGCCATCGTTCGGATCTGCACCGAGCCCAGCACCCGAGCAGCTTCGACGAGTGCCGTGGCTCGCCGGGCAAGCTGTGGATCGACTTCCAGGGCACGGATCTTGGTCAGCGCCCCGAGCCGGAGCTGCTCTCCGTCGAGGTCGACGCCCGCGAGGGAGACGAGCGGGCTCAGGTCTACGAGCCACTGCGTGCGAACACGTCCGGTGCGCATGTCGATCATGACGTCGGTGCCGCCGGCGATCGGCGTCGCCGAGCCGGCATGGCTTGCGAGGAAGCCGATAGCCTCGTCGAGCGTCCGGGGAACGAAGAGCTCAGCCATCGGCGGGCGAGCCGTTCTCGATCACGTGCGACCGCTCGTTCGTGTCGATCCACTCCTTGACCTTCCAAGGTCGCATCGGATAGGCGCGAGGGCGGATGCCGGTGGCGTCGGCGATCGCGTTGGCGATCGCAGCCGGCGGCGGGATGATCCCGGCTTCTCCGACTCCTTTCGCACCGAACGGCCCGAGCGGGTCGATTGTCTCGACCAAGTTGACGACGATGCGCGGGATGTCGGTTGTCGTCGGCATGCCGTAGTCGTGAAGGTTAGGGGCGACGATCTCGCCGTCGAAGACCACGAGCTCCTCCGAGAGGGCGAGGCCGATCCCCATCGCCGCTCCGCCCTCGATCTGGCCCTCGCAGGACATCGGGTTGATCGCGCGGCCCACGTCGTGGGCGGTCCAGAGGTTGAGCAGGCGAACCATGCCCGTGCCCGGGTCGACCTCCACCTCCGCAACGTGGGCTCCGAAGCCGTAGGCGGCGGAGATGTTGCCGCGGTGCTCCACTTGGTTCTGCGTAGGCGGGTCGTAGAAGGCGGAAGCCATCACCACGCTGCCTTCCTCCCGCAGCAGCCGGCGCCTCGCCAAGCGCGCGTAGTCGATCTGCCGCTCGGGGTCTCCCACGACCTCGACCGTGCCATCGTGCACACGAAGCTCGTCGGTCGGGGCTCCGAGCAGCTCGGACGCGGTCTCGAGCAGCTGGTCGCGGGCGTTCGCGGCCGCCATCCGAGCGGCGTTGCCGGCGACGAAGGTCGTCCGGCTCGCGTGCACGCCGACGTCCCAGGGCTTGACGTCGGTGTTCGAGTTGATCACATGCACAGCGTCGAGCGGCACGCCCATCTCCTCGGCCACGATCATGGCGAGTGTGGTCTCGGAGCCCTGGCCGAGTTCCGACGCGCCCGTGATCAGCGTCACCTGCCCGGAGTCGTCCACCTTGACCATGGCGCCGCACCCGTCCGAGCCGTAGATTCGCGCCCCTCCCCCGACGTGGATGAGTGCGGCAGCCCCGAGGCCGCGGTTGCGCTCGCGTAGTTTTCCCCTGCGCTCGTCCCAGCCCGACTGCTCGCGCACGATCCGCAGGCACTCGCTGAGGCCGCACGAGGTGATCTTCATCCCCTGCGGGGTGACGTCGCCGGATTGGTTTGCATTGCGCAGCCGGAGATCCATCGGGTCGATCCGGAGCGCGTCGGCCAGCTCCTCCATCTGTTGCTCGACGGCGAACGTCGCCTGTGGGTTGCCGAATCCTCGTACCGAGCCCCCGTAATTCTTGTTCGTGTACACGACGGTGCTTCGTATGCGGCTGTTCGGCACCCGGTACATGGAGGTGATGGTGTTCATTGCGACGAGCATTGCGTGGGAGCCCCAGCCGTTGTAGGCGCCGTTGTCTGACACGACCTCGGCGTCGCGGAACAGGAGGTTTCCCTCGGCGTCGGCTCCGGTTCGCAGCCGAATGTGGATCGGCTGACGTGTGCGCGTGCCGATGAACTCCTCTTCTCTGCTCATGACCATGCGGACCCCTCGGCGGGCCTGCATGGCAAGCATCACTGTGATGAAGTCGTGTGGATCGATGTCGATCTTCCCACCGAAGCTGCCGCCGACCGGCGGCTGGATCACGGTGATGCGACGCCAGTCCAGCCCGAGGCAGTCGGCGAGTTCCTTGCGGTACATGAAGACCATGTGCACCGGGCTCCACACCGTGAGGTGCCCATCCGGGGCGAACGAGGCGATGACGACGTGCGTCTCGATCGGAGCCGGCGCAGCCTGTGGCGACGAGTAGTCGCCCTCGACGACTACCGCCGCCTCGGCGGCAGCCCCTTCGACGTCGCCGTCCTCGAAGTCCCACCGCATGGAGACGTTGCCGATGAGGTTGGGAAGCTCGTCGTGGATCAGAGGCAACCCGCGTGCGAGCGCCTCGAAGGGGTCGAATACGGCGGGCAGCACCTCGTAGTCGACCCGAATCAGCTCGAGTGCCCGGTCCGCCGTCTCCTCGTCGATTGCCGCCACGGCAGCAACCTCGTCCCCGATGAACCGCACCTTGTGCGGCTTGAGCGGGATGTTGTCGTGACCGTAGCCAAACGGGCGCTGCTCAACGTTTCCGGCGTGGATCACCGCGCGCACCCCGGGCAGCTGCTCGGCTGCGGACACGTCGATGGAGCGGATGCGGGCGTGCGGATGCGGGCTGCGGAGGATCGCCCCGTGAAGCAAGCCTGACATGTGGAGGTCGGCGGCGTAGACCGTCTGACCCGTCACCTTCTGCGGTGCGTCGAGCTTGGGAAGCCGCTTCCCGACGACGCGCAGCTCACTGGCTGCGTTCGTTTCCTTTGTGACTGTCACGGCACGGCGGCTCCTGCGCTCTAGCATGACGAGATTATCCGAGGGCTGTCTTCTGACACTCTCATCAGGCTGGCCCGTCGCCGTCATTGCCCATCGCTGGAGGAGGGCGTCAGACGAGCTGGCGAGGGCGAGGATCCCGCCAGCCGACGGTCACAGGCAACCGAGCCCGTCGCCCTCGTCAAGCGTGACCCGGCTCTTCACCGTCGAGCGCGTCCGCGACGAGTTCGACGAAGTCGCGCACGCGCAGCGGCTGCTGTTCTGTCGTGACCGCGCGCGCGCCGCTCTCGAGCATGGTCAGGCAGAAGGGGCAGCCGGTCACGACAGTCGTCGCGCCCGTGGCCACGGCCTCGCGAGCGCGGATGCCGTTGATCTTCTCGCCGTCATCGTCGTCCTCGTAGAAGGCGTGGCCTCCGCCTGCGCCGCAGCAGAAGCTCTCTCTGCGCGAGCGGGGCATCTCCACGCGCTCGACCGGCAGGACGTCGAGGACGCGCCGGGGCGCGTCGAAAACGTCGTTGTACCTACCGAGGTAGCAGGGGTCGTGGAAGGTGACACGCTCGCGCGCCCCGGGCGCGAGGCGGACCCGCCCCTGCTCGATCAGCGAGCTGACGAACTCGCTGTGATGCACGACCTCGTAGTGCCCACCGAAGGCGCGGTACTCATGACGGAGCTGCTGCAGGCAGTGCGGACAGTGCGTGAGGATACGGGTGACGCCGGCGCCTCCGAGAGTCTGGACGTTCGACCTCGCGAGCATGTCGTAGTGGTACTCGTTGCCCGTGCGTCGCGCCGGGTCGCCGTTACACCGCTCCTTGGATGCAAGCACGGCGAAGCGAACGCCGGCGTGAAGCAGCACGCTGACGAGTGCGCGCGCAATCTGCTGGGCACGCTCGTCGAACGCGGCGGCGCAGCCGATCCAGTACACGACGTCGAGGTCGCCGGCTTCCTCGATCGAATCGAGCTCCTGCACGGGCAGCCCCTCCATCCAGTCGGTCCGGCCGGACGAAGCCCCACGGAACGGGTGCTCGCGCGCCTCGAGATTCGCCATCATCTCGCCCACTCGCGCCGGAACCGATGCCTGCTCCATGGCCAGGTTCTGTCGCATCCCGACGATCAGCGGGACGTGCTCGATCGCCACCGGGCACACCTCCTCGCATGCGCGGCACGTCGTGCATGCCCACAGCGCCTCGGGCGCGATCACGCCGCCGGCGAGGGGCCCGGCGTTCGCGCCTGCGGCGCGGATGCCGTCGCGCAGGTCGAGGATGACCCGCTTCGGAGAGAGCGGTTTGCCGGCCGCGTACGCTGGGCATGCCGTCTCACAGCGGCCACACTCCGTGCACGCGTCCAGCGAGAAGAGCTGCCTCCAGGTCATGTCAGCCGGTGCGTTGATGCCGAGCCTGACATCCTCTGCTGTGAAGTCCGTCGGCTCGACGACGCCCCTCGCCGGCCCCGGATCCGAGAAGAAGACGTTCAGCGGCGACGTAAAGACGTGAATGAACTTCGTGAAGGGCAAAGCCGCGAGCAGCACATGCCAGAGCAGCATGTGGGTCAGCCAGAGCCAGGAATAGGCGCGAGTGAGTGCCGCATCGTTCGCGAGCCGACCGAGCGAGAGGCTCGTCACTGCGCCGATCGGGGACCAGTTCGCCCAGAGGTCGTCCGTCGCGGCGATGCGTATGCCCTCGAGTCCAAAGCCCGTGAGCACGATCAGGAAGATCGATCCCAGCAGCAGGGCATCGGCCGGCTCGCGGTGCTCGAGCTGTGGGGGCCGCAGCACATAGCGTCGGTAGAAGGCAATGCCGAGGCCGAGGAGCACCAGCGCGCCGAAGAGGTCCACGATCAGGCTCTGAAAGACGAGATAGAAGGTGCCCTGCATGATCCGGAGCCCGAGGTCATGATCGATGAACACGACGCAGGTCGCGGCAAACAGGACCCACCAGCCATAGAAGATGAGCGCGTGCATGAACCCCGGCAGGCGGCGCCTCAGCACCGTCGCCTGGGCGATCGCCGCGAGCATTCGCCGAAGTCGTGCGGCAAAGCGGTCCCACACGACCGCGCGCCGCCCCAGGCGCCAGACCCTGAGGAGACGCCAGACGCCATAGGCGAACACGAGGAGCGCGATGCCCATGCTGGCGTACATGACGACGACCATCGCCGTCGTCACCTCCCACTGAACCTCCCGCGTCGCCTCGGCGGCGAGCACGTCGTTCATGCCGCTACGGCGCCGCTCGCCGGAGCTCGTCAATCAGGACCGGCAGGAACCTTTTCCAGTCCATCACGACGCCGAGCCTGGCCGCGGTGAAGATGGGAGCGTCGGGGTCCGTGTTCACAGCGACGACCGCCTTGGCGCCACCGATCCCAGCCAGATGCTGGCTCGCGCCGGAGATCCCGATCGCGAAGTACAGATCGGGACTCACCACCTTCCCCGTCAGCCCGACCTGGCGCTCGGGCGCCGCCCAGCCGGAGTCAACCGCGACGAGCGATGCGCCGACCGCACCCCCCAGCAGGCCAGCAAGCTCTTCGAGCTCGGCGAACGCCTCCCTGCTACCGAGCCCCCCTCCGCCGGCGACGATCACGGCGGCATCCTCGAGCGCGACGCCGGTCTGGGGTGCTTCCGACCCGATGAACTCGACCGCGCCGTCGGTCACGGGCACCTGACGAGTCTCCACGGCCGCAGCGCCGCCCATCGTCTCCGCAGACGAGAATGCGCCCCGTCGAAGCGTCGCGACCACCGGCTCCACAAGCGCTTCCACGGCGGCGAAGGCCTTCCCGCCGAAGACTGGCCTCGTCCACAGCAGGCGACCGTCGGCCACTTCAACGTCGGTCGCATGCGTTACGGCGGTCCCAGAGAGCCGCTCGGCGAGCCGAGGCCCGATCTCGCCACCTTGCTCGTCCGCAGCGAGCAGCACGGCGCGCCCCCCCAGCTCCCTTGCCAGCTCGGCGAGAGCTGCGATCGCGCCTTCGGCGCCGGACGCGGCATAGTCGCCCTCGAGGGCGAACGCACGCGCTGCCCCGTAGCCACCGGCCTCCGCCGCCGCGTCAGCGGCGGCCGTGCCGAGCGCCGCGAACGCGACGTCATCTCCCAGCGTGGCACCGAGCCGGACAGCCGCGCCGAGCACCTCCCGGCCCGCCTGGCCAAGACCCCCCGACTCCCAGGTGGCCGCGACGATCACGCCAGCCTCTCGAGCAGCTTCAACTCCCCGAGACGATCGAGGAGAGCGGCGACGGCCTCGGCAGGATCCTCAGCCTCGATCAGCTCGCAGTGCCGCTCGACCTCGGGTACCCAAACATCGGCGAGCTCCAAGCGCCCGGCGGCCGCAAGCTCTTCGGGCCCGAGCCCGAGCTCCTGCGGCGTCCAGGTCGTGATGGGCTTCCTGTTCGCCGCCATCAGATCCATCACGTTGCCCATGCGTAGGCGAAGAGAGCTATGACTCGTCACGGTCATGACTGCGGGAAGACGCACGGCGAACTGCTCGCTGCCAGATACCCCGCTGCGCCACGCCAGCAACCGGCCGTCGTTGCGCTCCACCTGCCACACGAGCCCAAGCACCGGCCAGCGCAGGCGCTCTGCAACAAGGTGGCCGACCTGGCCATGGTCCCAGTCTCCGGCCTGGCGCCCCGCAAGCACGAGCTCGGGGGCGTCGAGCCGGCGAATCGCCGCAAGGAGAAGCTCGGCCGTCTGCGACGGATCGTGCAACTCGGGCGCCTCGACGACGATGTGCGCCGCATCGTCGCAGCGCACCGCGAGCGCCTTTCGCAGCGCGTCCGCCGCTCCCTGAGGGCCTGCGAGCAGCGCAGTGACCCTGTCGACGACGCCCCCCTCCTTGAGCTGGATCGCGAGCTCGAGCGCGTTCTGCTCGAACGGGCCGAGCAGCGTCGGGGCGAGGCCGTCCGGGGGACGCTTCGTCTCCTGATCGATCCGGAACTTCCGCGGCGGCAGCTCCCAGTCGAGAATCTGCTTGAGGAGAACGACTGCGTGCACCGTCCCCTACCCTACTCGCCGCCTCCGCGGGCTTGGCGGGGATCGAAGTCAACGTGCGAGTCGCCCGTTCCCGCTCGCCGATTGCCAAGGGATGCGGCTCTCGGCGGTGGCGCGCGTGACTGGGATTTCGCGTCAGGCGGTGTATCGGGTACCAAGACGCAGGCGCCTTCGCGGCGTCCGGCAGCGGCTCGGCTCCTGCCACGTCGAGCGGCCCCCGAACGGGCAATGAGCCGGCGACGTGCTGAGATACTGACGGCGTGCGCACGTACGACATGCCGCAGGCGCGCGTGACGCTTTCGCGCGCGCTCGAGGGATTCCGTCGCTCCGGGATCCGCGAGATGATGGATCTGGCGGCGACGCTCGACGGGGTCCTCCACCTCGAGCTCGGGGAGCCCGACTTCCCGACTCCCCACCACATCGTCGAGGCGGTGCAGGACGCGCTCGAGCCCGGGATGGTGAAGTACACGCTCTCGCGCGGCGACCCCGGCCTGCGCGCCCTCCTCGCCGAGAAGCTGCGGCGGGCGAACGGGATCGCCGCCGAGGCCGACGACGTGGTCGTCACGATCGGTGGGACAGGCGCAATCGCCGCGGCGATGATCGCGCTCGTCGACGCCGGCGACGGCGTTCTGGTGCCCGACCTCGGTTGGCCGTCCAACGAGATGATCGCCGGTCTCCTGGGTGCGCGGATCTTGCTGTACCGGCTGCTCCCCGAGTCGGGGTTCGAGCCGGATCTCGACCACGTCGAGACGCTCGCACGCGAGGCGCGCGTTCTCGTCGTGAACAGCCCCTCGAACCCCACCGGAGCCGTCTTCTCACGCACGACAACAGAGCGGCTCCTCGAGCTCGCGCGGCGCTACGACCTCACCGTGATCAGCGACGAGGTCTACGAGGATCTCGTCTTTGAGGGCGAGCACGTGAGCCTGGGAGCCCTCGACGACGACGGCCGTGTCGTGAGCGTCTACAGCTTCTCGAAGGCGTACGCGATGACCGGCTTTCGGATCGGCTACCTGACTGCGGCCTCCCCGGTTGTCGAGGCGGTGGTGAAGGTGCAGGAGGCGGTCGCCGCTTGTCCACCGTGGGTGGGGCAGCGCGCCGCGGAGGCGGCGCTCACCGGGCCGCAGTCGGTGCTCGCGGACATGCGCGACGCATACAAGCGGAGGCGCGACCTCGCCGTCGAGCTGCTGGAGCGCTACGGCCTGGCCATTGCTCGCCCGCGCGGCACCTTCTACGTGCTCGCCAGGGTCGACGCCCCGGGCTCCGATACGTACGCGTTCGCGCGGCGGCTGCTGCTCGAAGAGCGGGTGGCGGTCGCGCCCGGCCAGACCTTCGGCTCTGCCGGCGGCGGCCTCGTTCGCCTTTCGCTCGCGTCGCCGCCGGAGGCGATCTCGGAGGGGATCGAGCGCCTGGCCCGCATGGTCATTCGGTAGGCGGACCGGACGCAAGGAACAGTGATCAGGTCTCCGCGACGGCGGCAGTTCCGACGATCCCGAGCTCGGCGAGCCGCAGCCGGTACCGCTCGACGTTTGCAAGCTTGATTCGCTCGTATCCGCGCACGATGTCGATCGCTTCGGCGACGGCGACGGCATGCTCGTAGCTCTCGCGGGTGAGGGCCGCGGCAAGACCAGAGACCAGCGCCTCGTACTCCCGAGCGAGCGCCCGCTCGACGCGTCGCACACGGGCGTGGCCGAACGGATCGAAGGGCGTGCCGCGCAGGAACCGCATGCGGGCCAGCAGGGCTAGGAACGGTTTCCAGGTCCGCCCGAGCGAGATCTTCCTCCGCAACCCCAGCGCGCGGAGGAGCGGAGGGTGGAGCTGGTACCGAAACCGTCGGGTGGTGGGCAGTTCGTCGCGGATCGAAGCCGCGAACCCGGGAGCGGAGAGCAGCCGAGCGACCTCGTACTCGTCCTTGTAACCGAGCACCCGATGCAGGCCGACCGCGACCGCAAGGCTGAAGTCGGTCTGTCCGGTGACGCGCCGCTCCGCCTGCCATGCCTCCTCCACCGCGGCCAGATAGCTGCACACGAGACTCTCTCCGCCGTAGTCCGCGAGCTGGGCTGCCCTCAGGGCCGCCGCCTCCCGCGTCTCTCCGGCGAGCGGGCTGTCGGGAAGCGGGTGGACGGGCCGCGGGGCGTCCGTCCGCCGCGTCGTCGCAGTGGCAAAGCTCGCCGGGTCTGCGACGGCAACCCGGCCCCACTGGAACGCGGCGAGATTCTCGGCGACGCCGACACCGTTCAGCTCGATCGCCGCCTCGATCGCCGCTGCCGCGATCGGCAGAGCTCCCGCTTGGAACGCAGCCCCCACAAGGAGGAAGTGGGACGGAGTCGTGTGCCCGAAGAGGACGCGTGCGGCACCTAGCGTGTCGAGGTCGAAGAGATCGCGAGCCGACGAACGTATCCGCTCCAGGAGCTGTTCTCGTGGCGGGAAGCCGAGCCCAGCAGACCCCTCGACCATTGCACCGGTGGGCACCTCGCTCGTCGAGACGTAGGCAGCGGTTCTGCCGGGCTCCGCGTACGCCAGGTAGCGCGCCTCGCTCCCAGTCAGGAGATCGAGCGCCAGGTAGCAGTCGGACTGCCCGACGCCGACCCTGTTCGCCGGCTCGATCGTCCCTCGGGCGATACGCAGATGCGAGGCGACCGGACCCGCCTTCTGCGACATGCCTGTTTGGTCGAGCGTGCGGACGTGGCAGCCGTCGACGAGCGCGGCCGTGGCGAGGACCTGGTTCACGGTGACGACTCCCGTCCCGCCGACGCCGACGAGGAAGACGTTGTACGTGGAGGCCGGCGACGCGACCGGCGGATTGGGCGTCGCTGGCGCTGCGGGAACCTGAACGGATCCCGTCTGCTGCGACGGATCGACCTCAACTGTCACGAACGAGGGGCAGTCTCCGTCGAGGCAGCTGTAGTCGGTGTTGCACGACGTCTGGTCGATGCGCGTCTTTCTCCCGAGCTCCGTCTCGATTGGCTGCACGGAGAGGCAGTTGCTCTTGCGTCCGCAGTCACCACACCCCTCGCAGACGTCTTCGTTGATGAACACTCGCGTTGTGGGCGCCGGCAGCTTCCCGCGCTTTCGGAGGCGCCTGGCCTGCGCCGCGCACTCCTGGTCGTATATGAGCGCTGTCACGCCGGGCGTCTCCCTCAACAAGCGTTGCGCCTCGTCCAGACGGGTGCGATCCCAGACCTCTGCGTTGCTCGCCATCGCTGCCCGGAGCCCCCTGTAGCGGCGGGGCTCGTCGGTGCACACGATCGTGCGCCCCACACCCTCCGCTTCGAGCTTCCTCGTGACGTCGGGGACGGAGAGGGCGCCGACGGGGTCCTGTCCGCCGGTCATCGCGACGGTGGAGTTGTAGAGGAGCTTGAACGTGATGTTTACGCCTGCGGCGACGCATGCTTGCACCGCGAGCTGGCCGGAGTGGAAGAAGGTACCGTCGCCGATGTTCTGGAAGATGTGGCCGCCGTTGCAGCTGAAGGCTTGCCCGATCCACTGAGCGCCTTCGCCTCCCATGTGCGTCAATCCCGTGACGGCGCTGGCCGGGCGGTCCATCATCGCCACCAGGCCGTGGCAGCCGATCCCCCCCGCGGCAAGCGAGCCCTCTGGAACGACTGACGAGCGATTGTGCGGGCAGCCGCTGCAGAAGTAGGCGTTCCGCTGGACCGGCAAAGCGGGCAGGAAGGCCGCGGGCGGGACGGACGCGGCGCGGACCTCGATGCGTGGAGCGAGCACTCGCCGGAGCGCCTCGGCGATGCGTGGCGCGGTCAGCTCGCCGTCGGCGGGCACAAGGAGCCCGCCGTCATGGTCTCGCTTGCCGACGATGGCGGGAGCACGCGCGGATCCATAGAGCGCGTTCCGCACCTGCGGCTCGAGGAACCCGCTCTTCTCTTCGACAACGAGCACGGTCTCGAGGCCGCGCGCAAACTCGTGCACGCGCTCTGTCTCCAGCGGATACAGCATCCCGATCCGCATCACACGAATCCCGCGACGGGCTGCAGTCTCGGCGTCGATCCCCAGGTCGAGCAGGGCCTGGAGCGTGTCGTCGTACGTCTTGCCGGGGGCGACGATGCCGAGCCAGGCATCGGCCGGGTCGATCTCGACTGCGTTGACGGCGTTCGCGCGGGCGAAAGCGCTCACCATCTGCCACCGCGGCCCCACCAGCTCCTGCTCGGCGACGACGGCTCCGGGCGGGGCGGGCATCGTATGCTGCCGGTACGTCCAGATCTCGCCGTTCCACTCGATCTCGGGCACGGTGATGTCGAGCGCTCCGAAGTCGCGGCTGATGCTCCAGGCGCCGTCGGCGACGTCCGTCACGAGCTTCAGCGCGACCCAGCACCCCGAGGCGCGCGAGAGAGCCACGCCGAGCAGGCCGAACTCGACGATCTCTTCGCTGTTGCGGGGCGCGAGCACCGGGAGCCCGTAGGCTGCCAGCGCAGGTTCGCTCGCAGACGGAACCGTTGAGGACTTGGGGGCCGGATCGTCGCCTGCGAGTACGAGGACGCCGCCCTTCGGGTTCGCACCGAACAGATTGGCTGTGCGAAAAGCGTCGCCGGCCCGGTCAATGCCCGGCGACTTCCCGTACCAGATTCCGACGGTGCCGCTGTACGCAGGCCGTTGTCCCGGCAGTGGGAGCTGCGATCCCCAGACCGCGGTGGCGGCGAGCTCCTCGTTGACCCCCGGGACGAGCGCGAAGTCCGGCCGGTCCCGGAGTCCTGGGATCGACGCCAGGACGAGATCGAGGCCGCCGAGGGGGCTACCCGGGTACCCGGAGGCGAACGTCGCCGTGTGCAGCCCACGCGCGCGATCGCGTTCGCTCTGCTCGACGAGGAGCCGGGCCACCGCCTGCACGCCGCCGAGGAGAACCCGCGCGCTCGTCGGCTTGAACCGGTCGGCGAGGTCGTACCTTCGGAGGTCGACGTCGACCGCGGTCACGTTGCGCTCCCGAGCGACTGTGGCTGGTGGATGTCGAGCCCGCTCGCGAACATCTGTGTCGACATGAAGACTGTCCCATGCTACGTGGTTCGCGCGGGAGGGCCCATCGGGATCACGGTGCTCATTCGCCGCGGTTGATACAGAAGCGGGCAGCTGAGATCGAGATAAGGCGCTTTCACAACAGGCGACACGCAATGCGAATACTCGGAGAGGAAAATCATCGGGCCGCCACTGAGATTCGGCTTGAACATGCGGCTCAATCGGCGTTTTCGTAAGTAGAGCGGCGTACTTCTAATCCGCGGGTCGCAGGTTCGAATCCTGCCGTGCGCATGGAATCGCCTGCAAAAGAGCGTAATCTGGCGATTCGCTCGAGGATCTCACGATCTGCGGTGGAAGAGACGATTCGTGCCGACAAGCCCTTCGAGAAGTCGCGCACCGGCGCGGCGGCTGTCTCGGCTGCCCCTAGGCCCAGCGGCGAGAGTCCGCCCGCGCAGCCCCACGCCATCGCTCGGCGCGCCGAGACCGCTGCTTCACATCAAGCCGCTAATGATCGTGTTTCCGGACGAACACCATTTTCGTGATCCGCTTCACGTCTCGGTCCCAGCTGCCCACGTACACCGCGTCGTCGGTGATGCCGATGCCGAAGCTGCCCGGCACCCCATCTTTCGTCTCGCCGCACTCGACTGCCGGCCCCGTGTGTGGGGAGGCCAGGCTTCGAGACTGGACATGGCAGAACACGTGCGTGCCGGCAATCGGCGCGATGTCGCCTGTGCGCAACGGGACGATCCGGAGTGCGCCGACGGCCCCAGCCGTCGCCGCCGCGCCGAGAGTCACCCCTGCAATCCCGACTGCAATCAACCTGAGCATCCTTGCGACCTCCTCTTCGAGGTCAGACGAGTATGCGTTGGTACGAGTCACGCACAATCGGGTCCTTCGCAAAGAGTCACTACGTACTTTCCCTCATCCCGACACTCGCCTCTCCTGTCGCGAGTCCGTGGAGCTCAGGCTCCTGCCGCCGGGTTCATCCGCTCTGCGACCTCACATAGTCGATGTAGCCGCGCACGTCCGCCGCAGGCTCCGAGTAGGCCTCACCTAGAGTCGCCTCCATCGCAGCCATGTACTCCTCGGCCCAGGTCGGGAAGTCGTAGTCGATCGCACGCAAGAACTCGAGCGTCGCGGCCAGGCGCATGTCGGCGATCGAGGGGGTCGCACCGCCGATGAACTGCTTCCCGTCCAGGAAA
>Ga0315273_10002940_pt1 | contig 20385 bp, 20 predicted proteins | sample YL17G02_0_MG_FD_205753 | JGI IMG/M metagenome (GOLD analysis project Ga0315273, IMG submission 205753) | Sediment microbial communities from Yellowstone Lake, YNP, Wyoming, USA - YL17G02_0 | ecosystem: Environmental > Aquatic > Freshwater > Lake > Sediment | place: USA: Wyoming | collected... | reverse complement strand
GAGAAGGCGCAGGCCAGGACCGATCTGCCGTGCCCCTCGAGAGTCGCCTCGCAGCGCCCCGCCCCGGCGTCCCAGAGCCTGAGGGTGTCGTCCCAGCTGCCCGAGACGATCCGCCGGCCGTCGGGCGAGAAGGCGCAGGCGCAGACCTGGGCGACGTGACCCTCGAGGGTCGCCTCGCAGCGTCCCGTCGTGGCGTCCCAGAGCTTGACGGTCTTGTCGATGCTGCCCGAGACGATCCGCCGGCCGTCGGGTGAGAAGGCGCAGGTCTCGACCGTGGCGCTGTGCCCCTCGAGCGTCGCCTCGCAGCGGCCCGTCCCGGCGTCCCAGATCTTCAGGGTGTCGTCCCGGCTGCCCGAGACGATCCGCCGCCCGTCGGCTGAGAAGGCGCAGGCCCAGACCTCGCCGTCGTGGCCGACGAGGCTGCGGATCAGCGCTTCGGACTCCTTCTGTCGCGTGCGCAGGTGGAGCCAGAGGGGGCCGCCCGGCGCGCCGCGCCGGGCGGCCTGAGCCGTGATCCGCGCGGCGGCTTCGCCCTCGGCGATGTCCCACTGCAGACGGTTGTAGAGCTGCTGGAAGACGAATTGAGGGGAACGGCTGAGGTCGGCCGCCAGGAGGTTGTGCAGCTCGCGGGCGTAGTTCCGCGAAAAAGCCTCGAGCACCTGGCGCTGATCGGTTCTGGTCATGACCCCCGCCGCAGGTCGACTCTGTGCGGCCCCGATGCTATACCGCTCGTCGGCCCGGCGACTACAGCCGCAGTCGCCTCAGTACCAGGTGCGTTCGGTCTTGAGCGTCCGGGTGACGGCCTCGTCGTCCGGGCCGCCGCCGCGGACGGTCTCGCGCAGCGTGCCGTCGGGGAGGATCTCGATGTCGCGATAGCCGCCCTCGAAGAGGCGCTCGACCTCCTGGGGGGTCAGCTGTCCGCGCCTGCCGCGGCCCTGTGCCGGGGTGCCGTTGTCGGTCATGTCACACCTCCCTCCGCTGTCACCCCGAAGACGAGGCGGGAGCGAGGATATCAAAGAGATGTGCGGGTCCTGCCGGCCCGCAGCGCTGCGCGCTGGCAAGAGAGCACAGGGATGGAGGTTCTTGGAGAGTCAGGGCCGCACGTAGGTGTGGATCAGCCTGACTAGGAGCTAACCATGTTTCCGCCGGGCGGTCGACGACAGGGACGGCGACTACGGGTGGTCTCCGAAGCCGCGTGGCAGCGGCGCTACAGCGACCCTGAAACCCTTGGCTACGCCGACGTCGCGAGCGAGAAGCGGATCGAGCTCGCACCGAAGCTGAAGGCGGCAGTCAAGCGCCAGGGCTTCTGCGGACCCGGCGACTGAGCGAGCCGACTCTATGTGGGGGTGCTGCCGGCCTCCCCTGCCGAGATAGCTTCCCAAATCTTCAACATGGCGTCCCGCGCCACGGGGTCCTCCCCAAGGACCGGACCGCTCTGCAGCGCCGCATAGGCACGGGCCAGTTCTCGACCGTGCTGTAGCGGATCGGCGCCGGGGATGCTGCTAGACAACTCTTCCGCGATAGCGACGACGATCTTGAACACGTCCTTCAAAGCAGGGGCCTGCTCCGCGTCCAATGCGCTCTTCAGCGCTGCAAGGGCACGCGGATCGCCGCCGGGGGTCTTGGCCACGACGGTGCCGACGGCCATAGCGGCACCAAGTCGCACCCCCTCACTCTCGTCCTTCAGCGCAGCGATCAGCGGCTCGACCACACGCTGGTCGGAGCTGGTGGCGAGGATCATGATGACGGAAGCGCGCACGTCGTAGTCGTCATCCTTCAGCGCAGCGATCAGAGCGACGACGACGCGCGGGTCGCTATTGTTCGCGCGGAGCGCGTTGCTAGCGGCCACGCGCACATCCGGTCTCCCCAACCCCGCGGCCAGGCGTTCGACATCCGCCTGCGTCAACATCTCCTCGATGTCTGGCTCCCTCGACTTCTTCTTCCCGAACAGCCCCATGGCCTCTCCCTTGGTCGGCGGAGCAATCCTACACCGCACCATGAGCCGGAGCGCCGAAGGCCCGGCACGACTGCCGGGCCTACTGCCTTCAAATGGTCGCGTCTCGGCCACGCGGGCGGCTCGCTGGCCGACAACACCCACGTCCCTTGGGCCAGAGACGCCCGTGGCAATAGGATACGAGATGGGTCGATGGATGGAGTTCGGTCGCCAGACCAGGAAGAGGGTCAGACAACGGAGGCAACGATGGCAGCAGAGGACGACTACGCGTGTGATCTTTGCGGCACAGTGAGAAAGCAGCGCGACATGACGCTCGTCTCACCTGAGCTCTTCAAAGACGCTGTCCGCGCGGGTCTCAGGCCTAAGCAGTCGGTGTCGACCGGGATGGTCTCGGAGCGGGATTTCCAGGCTGACTGGGTCGCCAAAGCCTTGGCGGACGATACGGGTTGGGGGCTCTGCCAGGATTGTACGTCCCGAGTCCAGGGCTATCTTAAGAACGACGGGGCGTGGTCAACGCGGGGACCGCGATCCGGGTGATGTGACATCCGGGGTGGGCCTAGAGGTCTTCGCCGCGATCGAGCGCTACGCGTCTCTCCCAGAGGTCCAAGCGCTCTTCTTGCTGCCATAGCGCGCCCGCGCAGGGACGGTGACCGAAGGATCTGCCGTTTCGCCAGAAGAAACGTGCCGTGTGTGCTCCGGGGTCGAGGATCTTCTGCTCGAGATCTACGAAGACCTCCCGAACGGCGGGGCCGTCACAGACAGAGTCCTTGAACAGAAGATGGACGACCTGATCGAGTCGGTCTGGCGAGGCGCAGCAGCAAGCGGGTATTCACCGGCAGCGGGATGAGCTAGGGAGGCGAGCCTCTGCTCGTCGGGTGCAAGGTGGGTGCGCGGGTCCATCGCCGCCGGCTGCCGCAGGCCGGCTCCGCGCCGACCGGACGTGCTACACGCCTATCGCCCTCCGCTCCTCAGGTGTGAGGAACTCTATCGGCATCACCATCACATCGATGGGCGCCGGCTCCCGTACTGCGCACACCGCCATGTGCACCCAGGTCCGCCCGGCGGACGATCCGTAGATCACGTGACACCATACGGAGGCGGTCGTCCTAGGCAGCAGGGAGTCCCACACATCTCCCAGGAACTTCGCGTAGCCACCGGCAGTGCGGCCAAACCATTCCACGGCCTGGCCCATGTCGACTGGGAGGGTCGTGATGTGATAGGCCACGTCTCCGCGCTCGAGCACGGCGCTGTGCTGTTCGCCGTCAGCCAGAGTGAGGCCCAGCTTGTCCGCGGCGGCTGCAGCGATCCTGGCGACATCGGAGTCGCCGAAATACTCGCTGAGGAAGGTGCTGAGTTCGGGGTAGTTCGCGCGAATGCGCTGCAGATGCGTGTTCAGAACCAGGGCGAGCTCACCGCCATCTTCGCCCTCCTCCCGACTCGCCGGCTGAGTCTGCATCTGACCCCCACCTTGCCCCTCCTCGCCGGCCCGACAGGCTTCCACGCTCTCCCGAAGTGCTTGCGTGCGAGGGTGGTCGGCGCCGAGGGCGCGCTCGCGGATGGCGAGCGCGCGCTGGAAGAGCGGCAGCGCGCGGGCGAAGTCGCCCTGATCCTGCTGGAGGATGGCGAGGTTGTTGAGGCTTGTCGCCACCTCGGGGTGGTCAGGGCCGAGGGCGCGCTCGGAGATCGCGAGCGAACGCTCGTAGAGTGGCAGCGCCCGGGCGTAATCGCCCTGGACCCGGTAGAGACCGGCGAGGTTGTTGAGGCTCGCCGCCACGTGGGGGTGGTCGGGGCCGAGGGCGCGCTCCACGATGGCCAGCGCACGCTCGAAGAGAGGCAGGGCGCTGGCGTAGTCGCCCTGGGCGCGGTAGAGACCGGCGAGGTTGTTGAGGCTCGCCGCGACGTGGGGGTGGGCGGGGCCAAGCGCGCTCTCCACGATGGCCAGCGCACGCTCGAAGAGCGGCAGGGCGCGGGCGTAGTCGCCCTGGGCGCGGTAGAGACCGGCGAGGTTGTTGAGGCTCGCCGCCACGTGGGGGTGGTCGGGGCCGAGCGCGCGTTCGCCGATGGCGAGCGCGCGCTCGTAGAGTGGCAGCGCGCGGGCGAAGTCGCCCTGATCCTGGTGGAGACCGGCGAGGTTGTTGAGGCTTGTCGCCGCCTCGGGGTGGTCAGGGCCGAGGACGCGCTCGCGGATGGCGAGCGCGCGCTCGAAGAGCGGCAGCGCACGGGCGTAGTCGCCCTGGGCATGGTAGAGAACGGCGAGGCTGTTGAGGCCGTTTGCGACCTGAGGGTCGTCGGGGCCGAGAGCACGCTCCCAGATGGCGAGCGCGCGCTCGTAGAGGGGCAGCGCCCGGGCGTAGTCGCCCTGGACCCGGTAGAGACCGGCGAGGTTGTTGAGGCCGTGCGCGACCTGAGGGTCGTCGGGGCCGAGGGCACGCTCCCAGATGGCGAGCGCGAACTGGAAGAGGGGAAGCGCGAGGGTGTAGTCGCCCCGGTCGTGGTAGAGATTGGCAAGGTTGTTGAGGCTCGCCGCGACGCGGGGGTCGTCGGGGCCGAGGGCACGCTCCCAGATGGCGAGCGCGCGCTGGAAGAGGGGCAGCGCGCGGGCGTAGTCGCCCTGGGCCTGGTAGAGAGCGGCGAGGTTGTTGAGGCCCGTCGCCACCTCGGAGTGGTCGGGACCGAGCGTGTGCTCGTCGATGGCCAGCGAGCGCTCCATGAACGGCAAGGCAGACGGGTACAGGCCCATGTCGCGAAGCAACAGGCCGATGGCCGCCGCCGCGCGGGCGACGAGCTCGCTCTCTCCGTCCGTCTCGGTGCGTCGATCGAGCGCGGCCTCGTAACAGGCGCCGGGCTCGAAGCGCCCCTCCAGCGAGCGCCAGTAGCCCATCCACTCGTACTGGCGCTCGTGGTCCCAGGCCTGCTCGAGGAAGTCGAGGTCGCTGAGCGCGGCCGCCAGGGCCGGCCAGTCCTCGGCCTGCTGCAGTTGGTAGGGGTACTCGTCGAGCTTGCGCTCGAGCGGCGCCTGCGCGAAAAAGGCCGCGAGCCTCGCGTGCTTGGTACCTCGACACATGTATCGAGCTGTCACCGCCTCCGCGAGCTGGCGGTGGAAGAAGCCGACCAGCTCGCCGCGCTCGACCAGGTAGGCCTTGGCGCCGCGGGCAAGCCGCGCCCAGAGGGCGCGCGGGAGCTGCTCCTCGCCCGAACGGCGCAGCAGGTCGAGCAGCTCGGATTCGCTCAACCCGTGGCGCGACGAGCCGAGCAACGAGAAGGCCTCGCGTGCGAGCTCTCGCCCGTGGTCTTCTTCGAGCCGCTCCAACACCTGGTCGAACAGCCCCGCGACATCCGCAGCGAGATCCTCGATCTGAGGCAACAATTGCTCGAACCGGCCGAAGAGGCGCAGCTCCTCGAGCGCCACCCGAAGGTAGAGCGGGTTGCCGACCCCCGGGTGGTCGAGCAGGGCGGCCAGCTGGGGCGTGTCGAGCCTGCGCCGCCACTCGCCGAGCACGGTCTCGACGATCTGCCGCTGCTCTTCTGCTTCGAGCGGGGGGAGCACGATCTCCTCTGCCTCTCGCCGGCGCAGGGCGTCCAGGCAGTCGCCTTCGAGCGTGCTGACGACCAGACGGGTCTGCTCCGGGACGTACTCGAGCAGCCAGCCGAGCCCGTGGGCGCCCTCGAGGGGCGAGAGCTGGTCCAAGGCGTCGATGACGAGCACGATCCGGCCCCTCTTGCGCGCACCCGCCTGCAGGAAGGTCGCCAGCGTCTCAGGGAGCTTCTCGTCCTCTTCCGGCACCGCTTCCACGAGCGCGAGCTCACGCTTGAGCTCCGCGCAGATGGTGCGCAAGAGGCGGCGATGATCGGTGGATTCGGGACTGGCGCCGACGAAGTAGGCAAGCAGCAGGTCGTCCCGGTGCTCGGAGGCGTGGTGGCGAGACCAGCGGGCGAGGAAGGCCGATTTGCCGCAGCCCGACTCGCCCGTGATCAGGGCCGGCCGGCGATCGTAGCTCTGTACGTACTCGCTCAGCCGCCTGGCTTCGTTCGCGCGCCCGACATGCAGGCGCGAGCGCTCCTCGGCGAAGGCCTCGTGCGCCTCCCGCTCGACGGTGAGCGGGTCGGGCTCGGGCGCTTCCTCCGGATACTCGGAGCAGACCGCCTGCCACAGATCATCCAGCACCCGCTCGCCGAAAGCATCGAGATCGGCGACGCGGCTCTCGCCCTCGTCCCAGCGGCACGGGTAGTCCTCGAAGACCGGCCGGCCGGAACCGCGGACCTCCTCCTTCAGCGCCACCAGCTTGCTCGCCGCCGCCTCGCTCTCGGTCGCGTAGTCGGCACGCACGGGCGCCGGCATCTCGGCGATGAAGCGCGGATCGCGGAAGTAGAAGAAGGCGCGTCGCGCCAGCTCGGGGTCGCGCAGCACGGCATGGGTGATCTCGAGCGCGGTCAGCGAGTGCCCTTCGTGCTCGGCGAGCCACGGGTGGTCGAGCTCGGCCTCCTCGGGCAGCGAGCCGAGAAGCGAGCCGTAGCGTTCGCCCAGGACGCCGACGAAGAAGGGCCGCGAGCGCTCGATCTCGTCGAGGCAGATCTCCAAGGCCCTGCCTTGCTCGGCTTCTGACTCGGTGATCCCCCAGCGCAGGTCGATGTCGACCAGGTAGAGGTGCCGGCCGGCCATGCGCTCCCGGAGCTCCGGGAAGACCACCTTGACCAGGTGATCCCGCTCGGCGTGCATGTCGCGGAAGGTGCTGCTGATGAAGATGCGGACGGTCTGCCAGCTCTGCGCCATCGGACTGGCTCCTCCCCGTCCGCTTCGGCCGGACTCGCCTGTCAGCCTATCGCATAGACAGTGCCATGAGGGCGTGGTCCAGCGCGGACCGATGAGTCGGGGCAGGTCACTTAGGGAACCTTCCCCAGCCGGGAATGTCTATCGAGGACTTCCATGGATAGCCGCGAGGGAGTGACACATCGAATGCAGCGTTGCATCCCGGGCACTGCAGCTTGACCTGCATGATGCCGAGATTAGCCATGACGGCGGCGCCATCACCGGGTCCGATCTGATGCTCCTCGCTTAGGGGTATCTGGCAGGCCGGGCACGATGGCCCTTCCGCTGCCCCCATCGCCCCTTGCCGCATGGCTGCAAGGTAGTCCATGTAGTCTGTCATCGTCTACAGCTCCCTTCGTCCTGGCAGAGTCGTGCCGGACTGGCCGTCCCGCGAGCAGAAGGCCTACGGCAACTCGTGAAGATCCTGTGCGCCATACCGCTCCGATATCACGTCGACTTTCAGGCCGAGTGCGTCACCGGATTGCCTGAAGGCCTGCGCCATCGTAGCAAAGGCGTCCTCGGGCAACGAGCCCTTGACGTAGACAGCGACACCGTCAGCTAGGACATATGCAGCAGCCACACCAGGACCTGACAACCCTGTCAGTGCGGACAAGACGATCTCAGCAGTATCACGGGGGGCGCTCTTGTACATGGCGACAAGCTCGCACCCGGAGGGCGCCCTGACAGCAGCTTCTTGACCGCCGGTCGATCGCTTGGGCCAACGTCATTGCAGAGTGACTGTAGGATCGGCCCTACGCGGGAGTCCCGGTTCGTCTTGTTCTTGCTGAAGAGACCCACGTCGCATCTCCTTCGTTGGTGCTACAGCAGAGACTCGTGCAAGAACGGCGTGGAGGTTGTGCAGCTCGCGGGTGTAGTCGCGCGAGAACGCTTCGAGCACCTGGCGCTGATCGGCCCTGGTCATGACGCCCGCCGCAGATCGACTCTGTGCGGCTCCGATGCTATGCCGCTCGTCGGCCCGGCGACTGTGGGAGCCGCCTTCTCAGTACCAAGTGCGCTCGGTCTTGAGCGTGCGCGTCACGGCCTCGTCGCTGGAGCTGCCGCCGCGGACGCTCTCGCGCAGCGTGCCGTCGGGCAGGATCTCGATGTCGCGATAGCCGCCCTCGAAGAGGCGCTCGACCTCCTGCGGGGTCAGCTGCCCGCCGCCGCCGCCCTTGTCGTGGGTTCCATCGTTGCTCATTTCACACCTCCGTTCTCAACCCGGAGACGGGGCGGCGGCGGGGATGTCAAAGGGTGGAGCACTACTGCCCGCTCGCTCGCCCGCCCGCTGCGGCGACGTCAGAAGCTCGGCGGCGGGGCGGCGTACTCGTGGACGTCGATGGGGATCCCGGACTCGGCCGAGGTCTGGCGGACCAGTTCGTCGGCCTGGCTCGACAGGGCGTGGGTCGTCGACAGGACGATGCGCGGCATGGCGGTCGCGTACTGGCTCGTGTACTGCTCGCTGCCGGCGAACGACACGCAGTGCCGCAGCTTGGCCTTCATCTGGCCGAGCATGTCGGCATCGGCGCTCCAGTCACCGAGCGCGACGATGACGAAGACGATCTCCCCCTGCGGGCTCTTCTCGACGATGTCGAGGCGGTCTGGATCCTTCAGGGTCATGGCCGGCCTCCCGTTCTGTGCTCGCTCGGGGTTCTCGCTCTTTCGACGACGGACCTCACCACCGGTCGACTACCCCCCACCCACCTCCGCACGTGGACGTCCACGAACGAGACGCCCCCCGCGCTGTCGCCGAAGACCAGTCGCGTGCGGTCGGGTTGAATGGCGACGTAGCAGAGAGAGTAGGGCGTCGGGATTCCGGCCAACGAGTCACACGCCGAAGACCCTGTCCCTGCACCGGGCCTTCGGCTTCTCCCCTTCAGCTCCCGCAGTCGAAACCAACTGGCTCAAGGAGCGAGACCGCGCCGCCGCTTTCGCCAGCGGCGATCACGCCAGTCGTGGGGCTGAGTGCCACCGCGGACACGCCGCCGGAGCAGCGGTACGTGTGAAGCCGTGCGCCGCTTACTGCCTCCAGCACGTGGAGGCTCGTGCCGAAGCCCGCGACGATCCAGCGACCATCGCGCGAGTAGGCCGCGCAGGCCGGGTAGCGGTGCGCGGCGCCTGGCTCTTCGAACTGGTAGAGCTGCGTTGCGTGGGCCACGTCCCAGACTCGAAGAGTGCCGTCGAAGGCGCCCGAGACGATGCGCGCGCCATCGGGCGAGAAGTGGCAGTAGCGGATGCCCTCGCGGTCGTTTGCCCAACCATGCCCTTCGAGTGTGGCGTACAACTGCCCGTCGGCCACCGTCCACAGTCGCACCCGATTGTCCCAGCCCGCCCCCGCGACGTAGGTACCGTCGGGGGAGAAGGTGCAGCAGTGGACGGGCCGGTAGTTGCCTTCCAGGGCAAAGCGACAGGTGCCGTCTGTGACACGCCACAGGCGCAGCGTCTTGTCGTTGCCGACTGAGCAGACGAGGCGCCCGTCCGGGGAGTAGGCGCAGGCATTGACGGCGTAGTCGTGCCCGCGCAGCACGGCTCGGCACGTGCCGCTGAACGTATCCCAGAGGCGCAGCGTCTCGTCGAAACTCGCCGACACGATCGTGTCGCCGTCGGGCGAGAACGCGCAGTCGCAGACGGTCCCCTCGTGCCCCTCGAGCGTGGCGAGGCTGGCGCCGGCGGCTATGTCCCAGAGGCGGAGCGTCTTGTCGGCGCCGGCTGACACTATGACGCGGCCGTCTGGGGAGAGGGCGCAGGCGGTCACGGCCCCCTCGTGCCCCTCCAGGACGGCGCGGTCGCACCCGCTCGCTACGTCCCACACGCGCAGCGTGCCGTCGCGGCCTGACGTCACGAGCAGGTGGCCGTCGGGCGAGAACCGGCAGGCGGTCACACCGTCCAGATGCGCTGCCGCATCGTGGGTCTCCTCAGCCTCGCCGCTGTCCCAGAGCTTGAGCGTGCCATCATACGAACCCGAGAGCACCCTGCGATCATCCGGGGCGATGGCGCACGTGGTGACTTGGCTCGCATGCCCCGTGAGCCTGTGCACCCGCTCTCCCGTGGCGACCTCCCACACACCCAGCGTGTGGTCGGCCGCCGCGGTCACGAGGCGCCGTCCATCTGCGGAGAAGACGCAGGCGTTGACGGCGGCCGTGTGGCCCTCACATACTGAGACGATCTCGCCGTCGGGCAGCCGCCGCACGACCACACGACCCTCGAGGTCACCCGACGCGATGTGCCGCCCGTCGGGCGAGAAGGCGCAGGCGTTGACCGAGTCGCCGTGTCCTTGGAGGGTCGCCTCGCAGGCCCCCGTCTCTGCATTCCAGAGTCTGAGAGTCTTGTCGTAGCCGGCCGACACGATTCGCCGCCCGTCAGGAGAGAAGGCGCAGGCGGCGCAGGGCCCGGCGTGCAGCCGTCCGAGGATCTCGCCCGTCCTGCCGTCCAGCAACGTGACCTCGCCCTTGTTCTCCGTGAGTACCACGAGACGTCCGTCACGGAAGACGGCCGTCCGGAGGCCGTGAAGGTCGTCGAGAAACTCGTACTCGAGTGTGGTCGTGAGCTGGTTCGACGCCACGTCGAGGAGCTGGAGCGCGTCCGGCGTCACGAGCGCCGCGGTTCCTCCGTCGGGCGCGAAGGCGATCGCCTTGGGCACCGATTTGCCCGTCCAATGCGTAGCATTGACGGGCCTGGTCTCGAGATCGTAGATCGTGAGGCGATAGTCGGCGGCGGCGAGCGCGAGGCGTCCGTCCGGAGAGAACGTGCAGGTTGCGACCGCGTAGTCGTCTGTCATCGGAAGGGTGGCGACGAGCGCTTCCGACTCGCGCTGCCGGATCCGCGAGCGCAGCCAGGGGCGAGGAGGACGGGATGAGCGCAGCGCCAACTCCCTCGCAAGCGCCGCCCCGAGTTGGCTGCCCGGCGGTGCCTGCCACTGCAAACGGTTGAAGAGCTGCTGCCAGAGGTCGCCGGGTGTCGCCGACAGGTTGTGTGTCTCGCGGCCGAGGTTGCGGTGCAGCCGTCGCAGCCCGTCCCGCTGCGCGGTGCGGTTCAGTGCGGGCACTAGCCCGACCTTGCTTTCGGCAGAGCTAGCCCGAGTGAGAGGTCAGCGGTGTCGGACGTGATCGATGCCGTCTCGAATCCTTGTGGGCGTACTGATCGCGCGCCTTGCTCGGCCATCGTGTCCTTGAAGCTGTGGCTCGCCGAGCGGCTCTCAAGCGCCGACCGAAGAGCGCGAGCACCATCGTCTCCTGTTCTTGGGTGAAGTAGCCCTTCTGAGTCTCGCGGCAACTAAGTTCCCGATTCGCGCCGGGCAGATGTGCCCAGCAGCGAGTGTGCGTGCGGCCCCGTCGCAGCCGGCTTCCTTCTTCGCAAGACAGTAGCACGGTAGTTGAACGGGTGCCATGGGCAGTCCGGTAGAGCACGCATAGGCGATCACTAGCTATCCCGAAAGACCGCTCATGTCGAACTGCGAGAAGCGGTCGAGGTCGGTCGCCAGGAGGTTGCGCATCTCGGGCGTGAAGTCGTGCAGGAATGCTTTCAGGACGAGGCGCTGTTCGACTCTCGTCATGACTCCCTCGTCACACGCCGACGCCGTGCGAATTCGATGCGCTACCGTTCTTCGGCATATCGACCATGGAGGCCGTTGCGGGGAAAGGAACCGCCTTCGTCGCCTCATATAGACGCCGGCAGCTCCCCTCGCGGCGGCCCGCACACCATGCACTCGTCCTGGCGCGCCACCTGCACGAGCGCACTGGCCAGCGGCCGCGGGAAGAGTCCCTTCATCGGCTGGTTGCCGAAGAGAACCACGTTGGCATCCAGGGCCAGCTCGGGCACGAGCGTCGCCAGGCAGACCTTGGCGTGCAGAAGGGCGATGAGGCGCACGTCGAGGCCCAGGCCGAGCGCGCCGTGCAGCGAGCCGTCGGCGCCGACGGCGCCGTAGTCGAGCTCGGACTCGTCGACCGGCGTCGGCGCCGTCTCCTTGAGCACCGAGGTCACACAGGCGTAGCAGGCGTCGGCGGGGCCGCCGGCGCAGCGGATCACCTCGCCGCCGGCGGCGCGGGCGTACACGCCGGCGTAGACCGCCGGCCTGCCGGCCACCGTGCAGAGCTCGTTGAGCAGGTGCTTGGGCGGCTCGGCGTCGGTGCAGGCGGCCACCAGGTCTGCACCGGCCACGAGCCGCTCCAGACGCTCGCCCAGGTCGAAGACGTCGGCCTGCAGCACCTCGATCTCGGCCTCGGGGTCGCGGTGGCGGATGAGATCCGCCACCGCGAGCGCCTTGTTCTCACCGAGGTAGCGGTCGTCGCACTCGTGACGGATCAGGTTCGCCTCCTCCAGCGAGTCGGGGTCGATCAGCGTGAAGTGCGCCACGCCGGCCTTGGCCAGCTCGAGGGCGACCGTCGAGCCTCCCGAGCCGAGGCCGACCACTGCGACGCGCCTGGCGCGCAGGGCATCGGTGTCGTAAAGAGCCTCGAGCCTCTGACGGCGCGAGTCGGTCATCTAGGCCACCTCCCTGAGCAGGTCGACGATGAAGCGCTCCGCCGACCACGCCGGACGCAGCCGGATGCGGCGCCCCTTGGCGTCGCGGACCAGCGGCTCCTCGTAGGGATGGCGCAGGCCGGTCTCGACCGTCAGCGGCTCGCCGCCATCGCGCTCAAGCCGCAGGACGACCGCCGGGCGCGCGCCGGGCATGACCGGCTGCAGCGCCGGCCGGAAGCCGTTGGCGAGCAGCAGACGACACTCGGCGGCGAAGCGCGCCGGGTCGGCGATGTACCAGGGCAGCGGCGGCAGCTTGGGCGCCGTCTCGGCATCGATGCGCACGCGCACTGGCACCAGCCCGCGCGGCTCGCACTCCTGGTAGAAGTGGATCTCCTGACTCAGGCGCTGCGAGCGCGTCAGGGTGACCACGTTGTCCTCAGCGCCGGCGCCCTGCTCGGAGGTCGCCTCGTCGACGGCGATCGCCGCCAGCCAGAGCGGCGCGGCCGTCAGTCCCCACATCTCGCGGGCCGTGCGCCGATCGCCTCCGGAGGGCTGCGGACTGCCGAACGGATGCCGATGCCAGTCGCCGACGTGAAGCAGGTCGAGCCCGGTCGTCTCGCGCAGCCAGCGCAGCGCCGATGCGGCACGCTCACCGTCGCTGCGCGCCCCAAGCCCCACCGATCCGGGGCCGCCGGCCACAGCCGGTCCCGGCGGCAGGGTGCCCAGCAGGGCGGCGACAAGGCGGTACCTGTCGGCGTCCCACGTGCGCTGGACGGTGCCAAAGAAGGGCCCGCCGGTCTCGTCGTCACCCGCGCGCGCCGCCCCAACCGCTATCGTGCGCAGCACCTCGGGACGCACCAGCACGGCCGCGGTCGCCGCCGCGGCCGCCTGCCAGCCCTTGGCTGGGCGCAGAGGCGTGACCGATTGCAGCGGCACGGGCGATCGCGACGGCAAAAGGTTCCGGGGCGCCTGTTCGGGCTCGGGCTGTGCTCGCCGCAGGATGGACCTCATGTCATTCCTCGCTTCCCGGCCAGGCGCCGGTGGCCTTCCAGGTCTCGTAGGCGTGGATCCAAAGCGCAGTCCAGGCGATCAGTGTCGCCGCCGTGGTGCGCGCCGGGTCGTACCCGTTGCGCGGGCCGTTCACGCCGCGGTACAGGCAGGGACGGTTGCCGCCCAGAAGGTGGGGCGCCTTCTCGTTCAGGGCCGGCTTGTCGATCGTCACGACCGGCGCCTCGTGGGGGAAGCGGTCGGGGTAGGCCACCGTCACGAGATAGCGCTTGCGCCGGTTGAAGGTGCTGCGCAAGACGCCCGCCCAGGTGAGCTTGCCGCTCTCCGGCAGCCGCAGGCTGAAACCCGGAAAGCGCTTCATCGCCTCGGACTCGGCGGCCAGGCGCCAGCGCCCGTAGGGCGTAGTGGACCAGTGCACGCCGCTGCCATCCTTGGCGCCCTGCGGCGCTGCTCCAGCCTGGTAGAGCGTCATCGGTGGCCTCCGTCTGCGTCGTTGCTCTCATCCGGGACACGCGGACCGAAGCCGATCATCAAAGGGGGCTGGGCGTGAGCGTGAACTGTCCGCCGCACGCGTCGCAGCGCTGTACTCCGGTGCGCCCGAATACGGTGGTTGGGCGCCCGCACAGCGGGCAGCTGGTGTGGAGCAGGAGGGCGGCGGCCACCAGCAGGACGACCGCAAGCAGAAACAGCGGCACGGCGGCGAACCACAGCCATGCCGACAGCGTGGTCAGCAGGTAGCCCCCGATGGCGACGCCGCTGACGGTGCACGACAGGCCGATCGTCCATCGCAAGCTGCGGACCGGATCGGGGGTCACAAGCGGCGGCGGCACGACTTCGGGCTCCCGCTCCAGGTCGGGCGCCTGCAGCTCGGCCTCGTCGTTCAGGCGAGGGGCGGCGGCCAGCGGGCCGCAGCGGCGTGCGAACTCGTGGCCGTCGTGGCTGACCACGACGGTCCAATCGCACAGGGCCACCTCGGCGACGGAGACGCCGTCGGGGACCGCGAGCGTCCCCAGCACTAAGTCGGTCCTCGTCGCGGGTTCGCTGAAGCGGCGCTCGGTGGTCAGGCGCACCTCACCGCTTTCATCGCCGACGTGGAGATCCACCGTGATGTCGGAGGGAAGCGGTGGCCCGACGATCTGCACGATCGGGCGCAGGATGCCGGACTTCTCGTCGGCGTCGACGAGGAGTGAGACCGCCCACTCCGGCTTCGGCTGCGCTGCAACGGCTGCTGCCTTCGCCCGGCGCGCGGCGCGCTTGTCGTGCACGTCCAGCACGATGACCGAAGCGACCGTGACGAAGAGAATGCCGAGGATGACGAGGCGTTCGGAGGTGAGCCACGCCGGCGTCGCGGCGGCGATTGCCGGGAAGCCCGCGAGGATCGAGAGGAGGAAGCCATTCATGCAATGTACACGCCGGCGGCGTGCCGAAGGTCAAACCTTCTCGCGGCGGTCTTTCGGTTGGATGAGGTACATCTGGTCGAAGAGCGTGGGAGTTGGGGCGTCGGATGCACCTAGCCGCACCCGCAGCGACCCCCCGGAGACCGGCTCGGAGGCGACGATCAGGCCGGGCTCGTCCCCGGCCCACGCGACCGTCATCTCCTCCACCTCGAGCGCCCTTGGAACGGCGACGACCGGCTTGGTGTCCTCGACCTCGGCCGATAGGCCCTCCACCGTCAGCCAGAGGCCGTCGGGCTCACGCGAGACGCGTCCGCTCACCCCCCCCTCGCCGGAGAGCACGACGGTGTCGCCGTGCTGCGCCTTGGCGCTCGCCAGGCGCGTGACGCCGGTCGTGGCGCCGGAAAGTGCGGCGAGGCGAGCCAGTACTCCCTCGAGGTAGGGTGCCGCCTCCGCCGGCGCCGCCGACCAGACGTCGATCACCCACTGGGGGAGCGAGACCCGGGTGTCGAGGCGCTGCAGGGCGGTGAGGGCGGCGGCGCGGACGCGCTCCTCGCGGTCCTCTCCCGCGGCCGCGACGAGCGCGTCTACCGCCGCCGCCCCCAGCCCCTTCATCTCGCCCAGCCGTTCGGCCGCGCGCCGCCGTACCAAGTCGTCGGAGTCGGAGAGCCCCGCCGTGAGGGCGGCCTCGAAGAGTGCTGTGGGATCGACTGGTACCTGTGTCATCGCGTGGGTTTCCTCCCTACCCCCAAACCACGCGCTCGTCTCGGCGACGTCAAAGCGGCGGCGGCACTCGCCGCAGGACGCAACATGGGCGAGCGCCCGTTCGAGCTCGGCGGGATCGACCGCGGCCACGGCCGTCGCGACGCCCTCGAGCGTGCCGTGCGCGAGCGCGCGCTGCAGTATCGACTGGGCGGACCGGTGCTCATCCATCGTGGTCCTCCTCTTGAGGTGGGCGAGTGCTGCGGTGGGGCAGCAGCACGTCGAGCAGCAGCTTCCAGTGCGGGTCGCGCGCAGTCAGCTTGCACCGCGCCGCCGAGCGGTTGGCGGCCACCAGGCGCGTGGTGGTGCCGAGGCGCTCGGCGTTGTCCGCGTCGGTGGCGGGGGCGCCGGACCCGCCCGCCCCGCCCGCTGTCGCGCCGAACAGGTCCGGGGCGAGCTCGCGCAGGCGATCGGTCACGACGGGATCGAGGTCGCTGCGCACCAGCGTCCAGACCATCACCGAGCGCTGCACGGGCGGCAGCTCACGGATGGCGTCGAGGAGGCTCGGCAGCGCCTCGTGCGCACGCTTGAGCGTGGCGGCGTCGAGGCAGGGCGGCGTCTGTGCGGCGCGTACCTGCGGCGCCTCGCGCTCGCGCGCCTGGCGCCGCTTGTCGTCGACGATCAAGTTGATGACCACGGCGCGCGCCCAGAAAGGGAAGGGCGACGTGAAGACGTACTCGTTGCGGGGGCCTTCGAGCGCCTCGACGAGCTGCGCGGCGGCCCGTGACGGAGGCGTGCCGGTGAGCAGCACGACGGCGATCTTCTGCAGCGCTTCGTCGGCGTACTCGCCGGCTGCCGAGCCTGCGCGCGCGCCGGCGCTCGCCAGGAGCAGGCGCCGCAGCTCCGTCCAGGCGCCGGCGGCGCCGGCCACCAGCCGGTCCACGCGCTCGCCGTCGCCGGCGAGATTGCGCACCACGTGCGCCGCGATGTCGGCCAGCTGGTCGCCCTCGAGAGCGGCGGCGTCGGGCTCGGGAACGCCGGTCTCCTTCTGGCACCAGCGCGCGACGAAGAAGACGACGGTGTCGACGGAAGCGCCGGAGCCGGCGACCGCGCACGCGTCGGCGCACAGCGGTCGCAGACGATCGTGCCACGGCGCCCTCATCGGTCTCGATGCCCTCCGAGATGCCGGCCCGCCGGGCGGCGGGTCTGCGGAGGAGTCTACCGCCGCGGCGAGTGCGCTCCAAGGACGCCTCCGCGGCCCGGGTCACGCCGCCAACGCGCACAGGGACTATCGTGACCTGCCGGAGTGCGAGAGAATGCCGTGGACACCGAGACAATCGGGGGACGGAGGCAGACGTGGCTAAGCCGAAGGCCGATCCGGCGAAGAAGTCCGGCGTCGAGAAGCCGGCGCCCACCAGGACCGTCGTGGTGGCCGGCGACATCGTCGTCGATCACCACATCTACCAGGGCGCGCGGGACAAGCCGTACGCGCGCGCCGCGCAGGGCACCGCCATCCACCAGGAGACCGGCGGCGCCAAGCTGCTATTCAAGGTCCTCCAGAAGTTCGGCGCCGTCACGCCCGGGCTGTTCACCGTCGAGTTCGGCATGGCGTCCAAGCCGGCGAGCAGGCCTGTGCAGTCCTACTCGCTCCTGACCCCGTGCCCGGCGGGAGGCAAGAGCAAGGGCAGCGTCTGGCGAGTGACCGGCAGGCTGGGGTACGGGGACAGCGCCGAGCGCAACACGCGCTACGCGCAAGCGCCGGCGCGCGCCTCCGGGCCCGCCTCGATCGTGGTGCTCGACGACGGCGCCCTGGGCTTCCGTCACCACACCAACGAGCCCGCCTGGCCCAAAGAGCTGCGCGACGGCGCGTCCGCGGCCGTGGACTGGGTCGTCCTGAAGATGTCGGCTCCCGTGGCCCAGGGCGACCTGTGGCGCCGGGCGTGCCGGGACTTCAGCGACCGGCTGGTCGTGGTGGTGTCGGCGGCGGACCTCCGCCGTGAAGAAGTCAGCATCAGCGAAGGGCTCTCGTGGGAGCACACCGCCCAGGACCTGCTGCAGGAGCTGACGCTCAACAAGAGCATCTCGGACCTCACGAGGTGCCGGCATCTGATCGTCAGCCTGGGCACCGACGGCGCCCTGTGGCTCAGCAAGCGCGGCGACGGCACGTCGCGCTACCGGCTCGTCTTCGATCCCGGCGGTCTCGAGGGAGCCTGGGCGCGGAGCGTCAAGGGCCAGGTGTGGGGTGGCACGTCGTGTCTGGTGGCGGCGATCGTCGCCGAGCTGGCCAAGTCGGATGCCGCCGCCACGAGCGGCGGCACCTGCAGCGGCGCCGACGACGGCGAGGCCGACATCGGCGGCGGCATCATGCGCGGCCTCTCGGCCATGCGGCACCTCCTCAGCGTCGGTCACGGCGCGGCGGGCGCCGGCGCCGCCGGCGACCGCACGGCCAAGCGGGGCTTCCCGCCCGATCCCGTCGTCGCCGACCTGCGCAAGCCGTCGAGCCGGTACCGGATCGCCGAGGTCCCCGCTGCGGTGGCCGCGGCGGGGAAGTCCCGGGACTGGACGATCATCTCGGGCGAGCAGGACGGCGCCGAGGGCCGGCCGCTCCACGGTCTGGCGCGGCGCGTGGCCCTATTCGGCTCCAAGGCCCTGGTCGACGAGGTCCCGTACGCACGGTTCGGCAAGCTGATGGTGGTCGATCGCGTGGAGATCGAGAGCCTGCGCGGCCTCGAGCGTCTGATCAAGAGCTACGAGAGGAACCCGCGGCCCTCCAAGCCGCTGTCGGTCGCCGTGTTCGGCGCTCCCGGCTCGGGCAAGTCGTTCGGCGTCAAGCAGATCGCCAGGACGGTGCTGGGCGACAAGGCGCCGATCCTCGAGTTCAACCTCTCCCAGTTCTCAGACCCGGGGGAGCTCATCGGCGCCTTCCACCAGGTGCGCGACAAGGTGCTCATGGGCACCACGCCGGTCGTCTTTTGGGACGAGTTCGACTCGCGCGAGTACATGTGGCTGCAGTACCTGCTGGCGCCCATGCAGGACGGCGCCTTCCAGGAGGGCCAGGTCACGCACCCCATGGGCAAGTGCGTGTTCGTCTTCGCCGGCGGTACGAGCTACGACTTCGCCAACTTCTCGCCGCGCCAGGAGGTGCGCGCCGGGAGCGGCGACGAGGCCGGCGCCGCGCCGCAGGCCGGCCTCACCAAGTTCGAGAAGTTCAAGCTCGTCAAGGGCCCCGACTTCGTCAGCAGGCTGAACGGCTATCTCAACGTCGCCGGCCCGAACCGGCGCCAGAAGTACGATGCCGACCGGCGCGAATGGGTCGACGACGACGAGCCCCGCGACCTCTGCTTCCCCATCCGGCGCGCCCTGCTCATGCGCGCCACCGGCGGCTTCTTCGGCCCGGCCGAGGGCGACGAGATGGACATCGACAGCGGGCTGCTGGCCGCCTTCCTCGAGATCGGCAAGTTCGAGCACGGGGCGCGGTCGCTCGAGACGATCATGGGGCTCACCAGGGCCGACGGGTCGCCGGGGATCAGGCGGTCGGCCCTGCCGCCCGAGGACCAGCTCTCCCTGCACGTCGACTACGACGAGTTCATGGGGCTGGTCGACCTCGACATGCCGTTCAGGATGAACAGCGAGGAGCTCGCCCCCGCGGTCCACGAGGACTGGCTCGCGCTGTGCCGCACCAACGGCTGGCCTATGTCCTACGACATGACGTTCGAGCGGCTGCCCGACGGCGTGAAGGCCGACAATATCGCCGCGGCGGCGCGCATCCCCCGCGTCCTGGCCCTGGTGGGCCTGGCCGTGGTGATCGAGGACCACCCGTCGAACCTGTCGCGGGTCAAGGTGCTGCACGCCATCGAGAGCAACGTGGACCTCCTCGCCGAGTGCGAGCACGACGGCTGGATGGAGCAGAAGTACCGCGACGGCTGGTCGCACGGCCTGGTGAGGGACGACGACGCCAAGAAGCACCCGTGCCTCGTGCAGTACGCCAACCTGAGCGAGGAAGACAAGGAGAAGGACCGCAACGCGGTGCGGCACTACCCCGACATCGTCGAGCTGGCGGGATACAAGATCGTCGCCGCCGGCAGCGGGACGAGGACGCCGGCGCAGCGCGGCGAGTAGGGGGCCGCCGCTACCAGTCGTTGACCAAGCCCAGGCCGGCGGCGGCGCAGGTCCGGAACAGCACGCGCAGGGCCGCGAACTCCTCGAGGGTGAGCGGCCAATCCTGATAGCCGGGGTCGTCGGCGTTGAGGGCGGCGAGGGTCGCCTGCGCATCGGCGTCATCGAAGCGCTGCGCCATCTGTGCGACAGTCGCGGGCCCGATCCAGGGCTCGCTGAGGACCACCCGCGCCACCCGCTCCACCACGGCGAGGTAGCGCTTGCCGGCGAAGTGCACGGAGCCGCCGGTAGCGGTCCACTCGCTCAGGGGCAGGTCGAGGCGAGCGAACGGGGCCGCCTCGTCGTCGGTGAGGGCCGCCGGCTCGTACGGCCGGCGGGCCACCCAGCAGTCGAGTCCCATCGCTCCTCCTCCCTCAGTACGACCCCACCAGCCCGATCCCGCGCTCGGCGCAGAGGCTGAAGAGGGTGCGCAGGGCGCGGACCTCCGTGGCCGTGACCTCGTAGCGGAACTGGGCCCGGGATCCCGCGACCGCCTCGGGGTCGCAGGCCTCGAAGGCACGCGCGATCTCGGCCACCTCCTCGGGCGGGATCCACTCCTGCACGAGGGTGTCGTCGGCGACCTCCATGACCACCATGTTGTAGACCTTGCCGCGGAACGAGACGGTGTCGCCGTCGACGCCCCACTCGCACAGTGGCAAGTCGAGGGCGCCGAACACCGCCAGGTCCTCGGCGGTCAGGCCGCTGGGCACTTCGTCGTCCCAGTCGAGGCGTTCGCCCATGTTGGAGATGCGTGCCAGGTAGGTGTCGAGTCCCATCGGTCCCCCTTCTCCCGTGGCCGCTGTATTGTGCCACGCCGCAGCGGGCTTGTGGCGCGTTCACGCGGCGGGCGAGAGCTTTGCGTGCCCGCCCGCCGCGACTGATACCATTCCCGTGGCGCAGACACGTGT
>Ga0315273_10002939_pt1 | contig 20388 bp, 15 predicted proteins | sample YL17G02_0_MG_FD_205753 | JGI IMG/M metagenome (GOLD analysis project Ga0315273, IMG submission 205753) | Sediment microbial communities from Yellowstone Lake, YNP, Wyoming, USA - YL17G02_0 | ecosystem: Environmental > Aquatic > Freshwater > Lake > Sediment | place: USA: Wyoming | collected... | reverse complement strand
CCATATCTGCACGATTCAGAAAGCGCGATCTTTGCTTCGTCGAGTGAATACTCGCAGACGTTGACACACGCAATCCACATTGCAGTTTTCAGTGCTCCGGCCTTTGCGCACTCTGACAAACTACACGCGTTTGCTTCCTTGGGACCATTTTTGTCAAAGCACAACAGACGTGCCATCTTTGGTAAGAGCGGAAATATGGCCTCTGCCATGTCAAAGAGCGTCTGTCGAGAATCCTCGCTCCCATCCTCGTAGAGTGTCGGCACGACGAATCTCCAGAAAAACTGCGCAAGATACAATATTTCGTGTTTATCGACGAGTTTACAAAGCTCAGCGGTAGATGGCCGCTTTGGCAAATCGTCGACGTCGTCGTCTTTTTTTTCTGGAGATCTGAATTTCCTTCGCGATTTCTTTTCTTCTTTTCTTCTTTCGTCTCCAGACATGGCCGTCCAAAAAAACGAAACGGCGACTCTGATTTTTTTACATGTGCGCTTTCTCTTTTTTTTAAAAAAAAGAGTTTCGGTAAAAGTCTTCTTTTTTTTCGCTACCCAACTGCTCTCTTATCTCGGAAGAAGAAGAAGAAGAAGAAGGAGGACCTACTAAGCAGCCGGAAACAGGTTGCATACCCATCTAACAATGTCCTCGTGTCCGTTTTGACGAGCGTATGGCAGAACATCGCGTTTAAAGTCGTTTTCGGTATAATAAAAGTCGAACCGCCTGTACAACCATTTCAAGATGTTCAGATGGCCGTGTGCCGCGCACACGCTCAGCTCGGGACAGTGCGATTTGATGCTGACGATGTGAAATTTGCCCAAATGATCGCGGATCGAGATATCGACGGAAACATATGCGTGCAGAGTCGTTCTGACATCCACGCCAAATTCGTCCACCATGTGGCCCGCGGTTTCCAAGTATCCCAACGAACAAAACTTTAGAAACATCGAGTGCGCGTCCCACTGGAACTGCGCGATCCAGCTTATGTTCTGTGACATCTCGCGGGCCAGTTCTAGCGTATGCGTCCACGATATATGGAAATGTCGATTTGTCGTTGAGTGACGAGCAATTTCATTGCCCGCTTTGTCAATCAACGCGTGCGCCAACTCGAAATTCTTGAGAAAGCAGCATGCTACCGCGGAAGGCATAAACAGGCATTCCACATCTGTTTTTGTCTGCGGCCACGGATTCGCAAATGTAATAAAAGCCCAGTTGGCGAACATCGCGTTGCCGTGTTTGCACGCTCTCAAAAGCGCGCCCTTTATTATGTTTGCATATGTGCAATCGTTGAGACTGTGTTTTTTTGTCAGCCACTGTGCCATCTTGATCGCGCCGATGTCTGCGCATTTTAATACTATCATAGAAGCTCTATCCCAGGGACATTGTAGCGGTATATAGAGTTCACGGCACAAAAACGCCGCCATCTTTGCCAGCAGCGGAAATACTGCCTCTGCCATGAGGATGAGCATATGCACATTTTCGTCGCGCAGATCTACGCTAAACGTCGGGACCACAAATTGCCATAGGAAATATGATAGACTTAGCAACTCGTCTTTTCCAGATATCACTGCGTTGCTGGGCGATGGCAGCAACGTGAGTGTTGTCGCGTCTTTCCGATTCTCTTGTGAATTCTCCAGGTTTTAGTCTTACCCGTCGCGCAAACAACAACTTTTAACTGGATCGTGCACCGTTTTTCTCGCGAGAAAAGATTTGTGGTTTTTTGCAAAAAAAATAAGAAGGAAAAAATGACATCGGCCATCATTATGGAAAAACCAATTTTTTTAATACTGCAATACAATTCTCGGCTTTTTGAGAGGCCTTTGCTGCGCTTGGGATGCATACCCTCCGTCGATGTCACTCATTTCTGAAGAAGAAGAAGATGACGACAAGAGGCGTTTCCCATCGCTCTGCAGAGATAATTCCGTCATGTCGTCCATTCTTCTTCGTCGTCGTCGTTTTTCTCGTGAGAGTTGTTGTTTGGTTTCCGAATTTGTGTAAAGAGACGTGTCGGAAACGATGCACGTTCTCTTCCTATCCATTTTCACTGGAAACGACGCCGCGCCTCTCCTCGGCATCATGCATAGTGCGCTGGCGTCCACGCATTTTGTCTTCCTCTCCAGCTCCTCCATGATGTCTGGCATGTCGTCGTCTTCTTTGTGATGGTGGTCTGTCCACAAAGTAGAATCGGCTGCTGCTGTAGCCTGCGAAGAGGCGTCGTCTGTGTCTACGTTTCCATTGCTGTTTCGTCCTTCCGGATAGTCCAATTCGAGTGCCATCGGATCCGCGTCCCTCACCAGCTCAAACGTCTCTCTGGCAGATTCTTCCTCCTCCTCTGACATCATCTTTGTCTGCTGTGGAGGAGTCGTCGGAAGCACACCGCCGGTCTCTGCACGCATGATCTCGAGCCACCACGCGATCGATTCAAAGATCGAGCTGGTCTCTAGGAGTCTGCCTCTGTATAGCACAACGTACTTGTTTGCGACGACGACAAGCATCGGCAGGGAGACGTCTGTGAGATGGCCGCGCGCCTTGGCGTTCCGATACGTCGCCCGTGTGATGGTGTACCGCTCGCGCCAGCCAACGTTGAACCGTCCCTTCATGAGACAGTCAAACGTGCACAGGCCCATCACTTCCTGCGCCAGTGTATAGCTCGCGCGCGTGTCTATCCGCGAACGACGATTATTCGTCTGCGCGGCGTCTGTGTCTATGGCGCTCTGCAGCATCTCGTGCGGCTCGTCGAGCGTCGTGTGGTTGGCCTCCGCGTACAGCTTGCTGCCGCGGAACGCGATGAGGATGTTGTTTGTGGAGGGCGTCATGTTTGGGTTGCGCGTTCGAAACACGCCGTCGTCGCCCGGGCATATGAGGTACTCGAGGTAGCAGCTGCGGAAGGTGGTGTATATCGTGCCGCCGCCCTTGACGATTTCGGCGTAGTCGCGTAACACCTTCAACACCGCCGTTGCCGCAAACTTGCGATCAAACGGCTTGTTTTCCGCGACGGTGATTGGGTCGCATCCCAACGACTGAGAGACTCGGTCGCATCCCAACGACCGCGAGACTCGTGATTCTCGCATGACGGCTGGCTGATCTCGTTGCACAGAAGGTCCGATGTCTTCTTCTTCTTCTTCTGTATGCCCTCTTTCTACGACGTCTCTGATGGTCGACACTATCGCGCCGCGCTTTGCCGATATTTCGAGCCGTCTGCACAGATCCTCTGGCGTCCAGGCCGGGCCGTGCACTGACCGCATCCATTCTATTTCTGTAAAGGCGCGGAATCGGTGCGTCATCTCCTCCATAAACGCCACGCGCGGCACGCGGTACCAGCCCGACGTCGTCTCGATCGCGTCGTCAAACCACTGTGCTTCTTTGTCTGTCTTTCGCGACGCGCACCGGATGAGCATGCCGTAGCGGAGACGCAGCGCGGCCACATATCGCAGCAGACTGGCATCTACGGATATCCTGTTCCAGGACCGGCACAGCGAGTCCATGGCGCGGGTGAGGTCGCTCGGCGTGTAGCTGACGATCGGCTTGACGCTCTGCACCAGGAGCTGCCGTCGCACAGACTCGAACGATTCGGCGGTCGTGGCCGAGGTCACCAGCTCCTCTGGAGAGACAGATAGGTGCGTGCTGGGGTGCAGGATCCGTCGCGAGACGTCTGCGAGCGCCACGACGTTGAAGGCGACCGTGGCCGTGGGCAGTCGCTCGGCGCAGGCGTCGTCCATCGACAGATCGATCTCCTTGAGCATCTCGTCGGCGTGCTCCATCCAGTACGCGGTGAACGCGGTCGAGACGCATCGCATGTCGTCGGCCAGCGTCTCTGGCGAAAACGACAATTCCAAAATGTCGTCCTCCCGATCTCTGTCTGCCAGCTCGGTGGCCAGCACAAACGTCTTGTCGATAAACTCCATGGCGGCTGTCGCGCCCTCGACGAACCGCGCAAAATCGCACGCGTCTACCAAAGCCGTGGGAAGCACGACTTCGAGCGCTTTGTCGCGAAGCGTGGCCAGATCTCTTGGTCGTTGTTGTTCTTCTTCTTCTTCTTCTCTGGGCCGTCTTTCGTCTCGCGGCTGTGCCTGATTTTTTCTGGTGGCCATAACAGGAGAAGAAGGCTTCCTCACAGGATGTCTTGCCAGCGGCTCTTCTCTTCCACGGACGACGTGGACCGAGGGGTCGGGACACACTTGAAAGTCTCGTCGTTGTCGGCCCCTTCGAGATACCGAGGGAACGAACCTTCTTTTTTTCGCGGCGGCAACAGCAGTGGGCCATCTGTCGTCGCAGCATGCGTCAGAGTCGCCTCCTCCAATATCTGCATCTGGAGGTCGATCTACGCAAAACATCAGCTCAGAAAGACCGCTTGATGCTGCGTTGCTGATTCTTTTCTTGATTAACGCATATTTTAAGCGTATCATGATACGCGTTTTGTAGTTGTATAATCTAGTGTGCAAAGTGAAAAGAGAACAGAAAGCGTTGTAAAAGCGCGTCTTCTTTCTCTCCCTCGCAATTTTTTCTTTTGAGCATCTCATTGCCTCTAATTTTTCCCTCATACGTGTATTTTTTGACACACATACTGCAACTTGCGAAGCAGTTATTTTTCCGGGTTTTAAAAAAACCACTTTTTAACCTGTATACACCCACACACACACACATATTCGACTTGGTAACACAAGAATGGCTGCCGAATTGTCAACAATGCACGGAACGTCAAGTCGTCAGAGGAAAAAATATAGCCTCAGAGTGGGCGTGTGCAGCGAGCAAGGCTTGCGTCCTACGCAAGAGGATGCGCACTACCACAGCGTCGACATCAAAGCCGAGTACCCAGACATAACGAGAAACATCCGCTGCTGCGAACAGGCGGCGTTCTTTGGCGTGTACGACGGACACGGAGGCGATTACGTCGCGAATTTTACAAAATTGAATCTGCACCTCGAGGTACTGCAGATTTTGAACGCCACAAACGACCCGCTCCGTGCACTGTTGGAAGGCTTTTCTGTCCACGACTCCAAAACCAAGCACGTCCACGAAAACGGTGCGCAGGATCATTCTGGTTCCACCGTGGTGGCGGTTCTGGCGCTGGACGATAAGTTGTTCGTGGCCAACCTGGGAGACACTGGCGTCGTAGGCCCGTCTGCCATCCATTCCCTGCCCGAAATCGCGCGCGACCAGCTTTATCTCTCGGAACCTATTGTGGAACGCAACGATACGATCCCCAACTTTTTGCAAGACGTGTGGAATTACGATAAAGAGCTGGAAGCGCGCTTCCGAGACGTTCTTTGTGCCGTGGTCGATGTCGTCTCTCAGAAACTGGCGTGGAGTAAGGTGGCAGAGATACTCGAGAGTTGCGACCCAGAATTCGGGGTGTATCTTAAGCACAAGTATTCGCAGCTTGCACCGCCAAAGCTGCAGGGCGCCCCAAAACTGCTGAGCGTGCAGCATCGCCCGACGAATGCGGCAGAGATGACGCGCATCAACGCGGTCGGCGGCACCGTATTATTTGGCAGGGTGCTGGGATCGCTGGCCGTGAGCCGCGCGTTTGGCGACCCCGACTACAAACAAAAGACGTTCGAGGGCGCGCTCGTCGACTACGTCTCTGCCGTGCCGGCCATCACGGCGTTCCAGCTCACGCCCGACGTCTCGGTCCTCGTGCTGGCGTGCGACGGGCTGCTGGACCAGGAGCCGCTGGACGTGATACACGACTCCGCGGCGAGGTGGAAGGCGGAAGGCAAGACGCCAGCAGAGGTGGCGCAGATGCTCGCGGCGCTGGCGCTCAGCGACGGGTCGACCGACAACGTCACCGTCATGGTTGTATATTTTGATTGGATGTAAAAAAAAGGTTGCAACAACTACGTGGGTGCTGTTGAATATGGCTATATATGAATCCGCATTTTTATCGAGATATGAAAAAAATATGTATTATTATTATTCCCACGTATCATCGCAAGAAAGACGACACTTGGGTCCCGCGGCCAGTCTCGTGATCGTCTTTGTCGCGGCACTGTATTTAATTTTCGCGGGGTTGCTGCTATTGCATCATCACGGGTCTTCACAAACTTCTGTGTTGCAAAGAGAATGGCAGCGCGCCAGACGGGTGGCGGCGCGCGAGTCTCCCGCGATCGGTCACGTTAGAGTTACCACGAAAGACGACGCCCGCGAATACGTCGCCAATACGAAACACGTGGACCAAAAAAATTCGGTCGGTCTCGTGCTGCGACGGCCCATACTCGCGTTTGCGCTGTCGCCCCAAGACGCCGAGATGCTGGCAAACCTCGCCCCGCTCTTGGACGACATTGGCCAGCATGTTCTCCTTTCGCAACTGATGGCGACGGCGCGCAAACCTGTCCGACTCGCGCCAGACGCAGACGACATTGGCACCGGCACGGACCGAGATGAAGACGGCAACACGTGCATAACAGAGTGTAAGTGCTCAAAGGGGGGTATAGCCGGCTACGGACGATACTGCGGAATGCGATTCACCGGGTGTCCGGGAACGCTGCCGTGCAACGCCATCGACAGATGCTGCATGATCCACGACGCGTGCGTGGGAGAGTTTGGTTACACAGACAAAAACTGCACCGTGGCACTCGCAAAGTGCGCTGCGTGCGTCTATTTCTCTGGCGAAATTTCGATGTCGTCTCAGGCATACGAAACCGGCTGGTCGTCGTCGTGCAGCACGAGTCAGACAGACATTGCAGAACTTATCCTCGCAGACATCCTATACCTGCTCCCAGACGCTTTTGACAGAGCAGAAGAGAACGCGCTGGCAATGGCCGTCAAACTAGATTGTGATAATAATAATAAAAGAGAAGGGTTCAGATGATCTCTTTCTCTCTGGTTTTTCCCCCCCCTCCTCCTTCTCTTCTCCCAGCTATTTGATTCCACTTTCTCGATATAAAGGAAAAAAGGCAGCATACGAAAAATGGATGGTGCCCCCTTTTTTCCTCTATAAATATAGTATTTATTGACAAATAAATTCTCCACATGCTCAGAGTTCCAGCGCTCTTGCAACACGGCAGACTTTCGGTGACTGTCACCACCATATTCCTCGCCGTGTTTTTGACCGTGCTGATAAAATCCGCGGTGGACGGCCTGTCTTGCGCCAGACTTGCGGCCTTGAACGAGACCGTCGCGCTGAGAGACGCGGCCAGACGCGGGTGTCCCAATCTTGTCGGAAAGCTGATGGAGAGACACGTTGGTGGGTTCACCGACGAAGACTGGCTGGATACGATCGAATCTGCGTGCGCATCTGGCAACACAGAAACTGTGCGCGTGCTCGCGGCGAAATCAGAGCTGTCGACTGCAAAGAGAAAGATAAACGGCGACACCGCGCTTCACGTGTGCGCGAGAACCGGCTGTGCTGGATGCTGTGCAAAATTATTATTGATAGTGGGATACGACAGGACAGCCGTGAACGCAGAATACAAGACTGCGGCAGAGGTCGCAGCAAACACCAAAACGTTTTCGGCCATAGAAGATTTTTGTGTAGGACAATAATAAAAAAAGAAAATCGTAATATATTACTACCCCTCCTTTCCGTCGCCAACGGCGGTTGCCGGTGCGTCCTCGAGATCTGGCAATTCTCCTTCGAGGGGTTCATCGGTGCCGTCGCGATTCAGCCGTGACCCCGTTGCCGCTCCGCGCTGTCTGCGGTTCAGCAATCTGCTTCCTTGTTGCTGAGTTCTCACTGAGTCGTCGGCCTGTGACGCGGCACGGCTGCCTGCCGCCATGTGGTTGGTGGCGTCAGAGGCAAACTTTAGGATGTATCTCTTCTTCCCGCAGATGTCGAGGATGCACGATATGAAGACACCGAAAAATATAAAGATGACAAACACCAGGATGCCGACGATGACACCGGTGGGTATCAGGTTCACGATCCAGCTTGTCTCTGGCACGATTTTCCCATATTCGCAGCCTCTCTGGGGACACACCAGCGAGCCCGTGTCGGTCACGTTTAGGTAGAACGCTTTGGTGGTGTTTGTCACCACCCCCGTGCCCGTGTCACAACCAGGCTGCGGAACAGACGTCGTCTGCGAGGCGATGACCAGCGCCCACGATAGCGCGCCGCCAGAGCACTCGTAGCACCTGGATGCCACGCACCCGCCGAGCCACTCGTACCCGATAAACTCGTTCGTCAGGTAGTCAAACATCGCGGCGCCGCACACGAGTTCGTCGTCGACGCCCTTGGCGGGAAGCCTGGCGTTCGCGACTCCCGGGAACCCAAACGGGGCGCAGGGCTTCCCTATTTTGCCTGTCGTCGATAGCTGCTGACAACTGCCCGCCGTGGGTCCCGGCGTCTTTCGGCAGTAATAGCCCTCTTGACAGTCGCAGTTTGTGCCACACCTGGCGCACGCCCACTGTGGTGCAGCCTCGCTGCCGATGTTCATGCAGTTTGGCGTCGGAACGCCGTTGCCGTCGGTGGCGCCCACGCAGTTGTTGTCTGTCGGTATGTAGCCGGTGCCGGCGCACGCAGTTCCGCCTATCGAGACGACCAGCACCGTCAGCAGCAACGTTACTTTGGCGACTATCATCGTAAAATATGGTCAACTTTTTGCTCTCGGCAAATGTGTAGTGAAAACTGTTTACGGAATCGCGAACGATTTTTTATGAAAACGGGATTTTTTAAAGTGCTCTTTTTTTTCTCTCTTCTCGTCTTCTCCTTCCTTTGACTTAAAAAGAATCGAGAAAGGTCTTCCTTTTTTTGTATAATACGTTATTCTTTTGCGAGAGTAGGTACCTTCTCCTCTCCTGTCACATTTAACATCGCGCAAATTTTGCGAGAGATGAAAAAACAAAAGACGAAAACAATACCTAAAGAGAAGAAGCAGCCACAACAAAAGAAAAAAGAGGTCGCACAAAGTGTTGCGACACCAAAAATAAAGCGCTGCGCCATTTGGGAAGCGGCCGACAAGGATGAAGAAGAGGTAAAATATCGCGAAGACGACGAAGACATACCTGAAAGCACGCTCGAAGTTTTCTCGGGGAGCATGGGCTCTGGGAAAACCTCAGAGCTTCTGCGCAACGCGCGCAGACTGGCAAACGCTGGATACAGGATACTGTGCGTCGGACACATATCTGACACACAGCGGCACGCCGAAGAAAATAGGATGGCTTCTGCGCTCAAGACGCACGATGGCGCAGAGTGGCCCGCGATGCTGGTGGAGCGTTTGGAGGAGTTGTACGAGACAGAGGCTTACCAAGTGGCGGAATACATCCTCGTAGACGAAGGGCAGTTTTTCAAAGATCTGGTGAAATTCATCGAGACGGCGCGCAAACGTCATGCAAAAAATATCATGGTCGCGGCATTGGACGCCGACAGCTCGATGGTGCCGTTTGTCGATCTGCGGTATCTCGAGACGCGCGCGACGACGTTTGTCAAGATCCCCGGGATCTGCAGATTTTGTGGCAGACTCGCCGGGCACTCTATAGCGCTCGTTCCGAAATTCACACAGACCCTGGTGGGCGGCTTTGACAAATACGCGAGCTGCTGCTTTGCGTGTGCAAAGTCGCCACAGAGACGCGAATTGTCTACGCGTATGCACGGTGCTCCAGCGCCGTTGTCTATAATCGAAACCGACAACAATATCAGGAGGCTTTCTGTGGTCGATATGAAAAAATCGGTTTACGACGAAAATGAAACAGAAATTATTCGTCGCCGTCGTCGTCGTCATCCTACAACATTTTCCAGATACTTGATTTTTTGCATACTGTGGATCCTGACCGCCGCGTTTGTTACCTTTGCTATTCTATTCGCGTCACAGGTATTTTAATAAAAAAACAAAGACACGTCGGCTTTTTTCCCCGGAAAAATTATCTATTTTTTGTACACACACACACACACACCGGGAGACGAGTGAAAAAAATACAACTTCTCTCGCTACTTACACGATTTTTTGTCGGAAATCTATCTTTTTTTGCTGACAGATGGCTGAGGATAATCACTCTACGTGTGTTGTTGTGGCACAGTTCCGTAGAAAGGCATATCAGTCACCGCTCCCACCACTTGTCTCGTCGATTTTGGGGAAATTCTGTCGTACGGCACAAACATCTGGGGACTCGTCGGCGCGCGTAAATCGACGGGATGATTATAGTCGGTGGAAGAAGGAGTCGGCGTCGTGCATTCGGCATAAACTCCGCCGTATGCCATCGTGCCGGCGCCGCATTGAAACGTTCGACATGTAGCGCATGAATAATATATGCACGAACTCCGCCACGTGCGCTTTTCTTCTTCTTCTTCGTCTGTCATCGTCCCCATTCTCCTTTGTTCTTGTGTGTCGGCGACGATGTCTTTAAATGACGCGCAGACCAGAGATCGTTCTGCCTTCGATCCCGGTGGCGAATACGCGACTCTTATTGGCGCGTTTATGCACGTCATCGTTCCGCCGTCCTTTATGAGCAGGTCGTACACGAGGTCGGGCGTGCACAGGTATGGCTTTGTGTTGACAAACGATCCAGCATCCACGTGCGCCAATCCAGACGCCACCTGCTCGGCGCAAAAGAACGAGCTGCCCCCGGCGTCGTATGAGATGAGCGACGGACAGCACGATATCGGCAGAATGAAATTAAAGTAGTGGCCAAAGGTGTTGAACGGCTTCTTCTCGTTTGCTATCGCCCATTCCAGCAGACGCTGGCGCTTTGAGGCGTGCATGTGATTTTGCCCGCAAACATATTTCACGTCGATGATGACCCATCGCTCGTGCTTGTAGCACACGCTGGTGAAGGACGACGGCGACCGCTTGGTGGTACTAAACGTCGCGATCACGCGTCCATTCTCGTCGTGCGATCCCGGATGTTTTCCTTTGTCGTCGTACCACGGCGCCGGCATCCACTCAAACATGAGCTGGCAGTGCTCGTACTTTTTGCTGACGTATCTGAGCTGGCTCGAGAGGAGTGTGTCCCACAAGCTCGCATTTTCATAGTCGCTGTGCTCAAAAAACGCCACGTATACGAGGTCTGGGCAGTGATCCGGGATGTACAACGTCTTCTGCGTGGGATCGTCGACGTCCATCGCGCCGGCCGCCATCTCTTGCCCGACAACAGCAGGGTCTTCTTCTTCATCTACTATTACTGGTATTGTTGTTTGCATAGGAGGATCGTATAGTAGCGGTTTTCCCATAGACATGGGTGGATGTGGTACTGGCGCTTGGGGATAAGTAGTAACAAGTGGCGACGGCCATCGTGCAAATCCTGTGCTGTCCACAGAACTTCGTGGATCAATTCCGCCACGTCCAAACGTATAAGCCATCGTCGTTTTTACACAAAAAAACCTATGAAGTCTTTTTTGTACTCTGTTGAGAAGAAGCACAAATAAACTTCTTGTGTCCGACCCGCTTTAAAACAATGAATAAAAAAAAAGAACGATCTTCCGTCCTCGCTTTCTTGGGAGGGGAGGAGAAGAAGGGAAGGGAAGGGTTTTTTAAAAAGGAAAAACGCAGAAACTTTGTTTTTGTATATTTGTATTGTTGAAACAAAAAAAAGAGACCATCCTCTTTCTCTTCCCCGCATTTCTTCTTGTTGTTATGTATATAACACAACCTGCGTTTTTTTTCTTCGTCATTAAAGTTCACAAAAACGCTATTTCATCTTTGCGGGTGCCAGTCCAGCCCGTCATAGTGCAAATGGCGACGGTGTTTGTGCTGTCGGCGGTGATAACAACGGTTGTTGTCGCTGTTTGCAAACAGCGACTCGAGCGCCTCGTTCAAGACGATTATCGAAATCAGGATCACGACCGTTCCGATGTGTTCGTCGACATCATCAAAGAGTTTTTTGAGCGCCTCGTTGATCGCGTACGTTATCGCGGTAAACGCAAAATATCGCACTATTACCAATATTCTTTCGGCCTTCAGCACCAGTTCTTCGTTGTATGGACTGTTCCACGTTTCGAAATAATCTGGTCCTCCGGCGTTCTCGTCGTCGTCGTCACGAAAATTATCGGCGCGAGGGTTGTTTCCGATCATCACTGCCTTTACGCATTTTAGCGAGAAAGCAAAGAACTCGTTTCCGATGATGAGCACGATCAGAAACGTTATCGTGCCCAGCCCGTTGGGAGCATCGTACGCTCTGCTGCCGACGACGTAGCCCAAGCCTATCACCAGCGCTCGCGTCACGAGGCCAGGTGTCCATTCGGTGCTTTTCAGTCTGCAGCGATACCTGGGCGCGCTTTTTGGCTGTGAGATCTGTGTGTATTCGTCTTCGTCTATTTTCTGCTGACCGACGCCATCGTCGTCGTCGCTGAGAAGCGTTTTTCTTTCGACGCTGTGACATTTTCGTCGACGAGCGTGCGAGCTCAACGATTTTTCGTACACCACATCCACATGCACCTTTCGTGTCGTCACGTCGTCTTTATTGTTAGCTGCCATTTCGATGTCTTCGTCTTCGTCGTCTGCAGATCCGCGTTTTTGTCTTTTTCTTCTCGAAGAAGATTCTGTCATTTCGGCTCCCACGGCAAACACGGGATCGTATTTGTCGTCGATATCCATGGGAATTTTTCCTCCCCGAAGTGATTTGGTGTTTTGTTTGCTCTTCTCTCCTTTTTTTAATTTCTTTGTTCTCCAACAAAAAAAGATCGAGAGTGTTTTTTCCCGCCTATCATGAGTTTTTAACCTTTGTGCTTTTGGAGAAAGCATTTGCGTGAGAGGGTTTAAAAAAAAGAAGCAACATTACCGATAAAATAACAAGAGGGTACAAAGTCTATCTGTCGTCGAAAAAAACTGAAGCATATCCTTTTTTTTCGGAAAAAGGGAATTTAACAAAAAGCAGTCTTCCATCACCTTTCCCCCCTTCCCTTTCGATCACCAACCGCAGTTTTTTAAATAACAACACACGATGGGTGGCGGAGAAAGCACACAATTTGAATTTTCCGAAAATATGCGGCTGCGCGAAGAGGAAAACCGAAGAAGAATCGAGGCTATAACCAAAGAGTACATGCCAGAGAAGGCTCCTGTCCAGGCAGAATGCACGATGTTGGGCAGCAGCGCGTATCTTGGGGCGGCGATGCCGATAGGCTTCTTGGAAATACAAAACATTGGTTGGGACAACACGGAGCAGGGACTGCCGGTGTATGTAAACCTAAAGGAGTTTGGCGCCGGGATGGCATTTGCGACAAAAGTCGACGAGGCCGGGATACGATGGTATGCTGCCGGCATATTTGACATCCCGACCAAAGTGGTGTCAACCGCTGTTCCCACCAATCGGCCGCAGATGGGATCGGTGGTCGGCCCGATAAAATGCAACACCCTGTGGAAGGTAAAATCCGACTACGTGACCATGCCAGAGATGGTCGTGCGCATGCTGCTCAGCAACCCGAGAGACCCCAGCGGCGTGGACGTCGAGATGCTGTGTCGGAAGAAAGACTCGCCCGATAAACGGGAGTATCCTTATGTCAAAACGCTCAGCTGGTCGCAGTTTGTGAGCTACGAAAAGAAACCGGGAACCCCCGAGAACGTCGCCCTCGCCCTGTTCCGCAAAGACAACGCGGCGCGCTTTATGACAGACAGGACGCTGCTGGCGCCTTCTTCTCCTGCCGCGACGCCGGTGGATGTTGTTGTTGCAAAAACACCGGCACCGATAAGCAGCCAGCCGCCGATAGTAGAACAGACGCCTCTACCTCTGCCCGCCGAAATTCCAGTAGAAAAAGAAGCAGAAAAGAACAAAGAAGAAGGAGGAGGAGGACCAGAATCGTCCATCGGACACCGATATGTCACCGAGCAGCTGGTGGGAGCGCCATTTATTCTGGGAAATTGGCAGTGAAAAAAATCCCCACATCTCTCTCTCAGTTGTGTGTTTCTCATCTATCACGTGGAAAAAGGTTTCCTTTCGTTATTATTATTATATAAAAATTCACAAAATATCGGGTTTTTTTCTTCTCGCCGTTATTCATTTAGAGAATTAACAACAACTTCCTCGTCGTCTTTTTGCATCCAAAGAAGCAGCAGTACCACCACCGTCACGAAAAGTGGCAACTTCTTCTTCTTCGAGAACGACGAGCATAAAGGGCTCGTCGTTGCCTGTCGCCTCGTCGCGTTTTTCCACAACTTTTGGTGGTGGTGGTGGTGGTAGTTGCTGCAGAGGAGAAGGGCGTCTTCTTTCTATCATCGCACTGTCTTTCCATGACGTAAACGTTTTGTTGAGCTTTGTGGGATATTCGCTTTTGCTTCTTTGAATCCGGTGTGGCCTGTCAACAGCAGCAGCCGTCGACGACGACAAGTCGTCTCTTGGTACTTTGGCACGATGTGCGTATTCGCCTTGCCCAAATATCGCGTTTGTTATCTTTTGAAACGCCTCCGAGACTTCGTAATTTTCCGTCGCGCTGGTCACAAACACGTCCTTGGCACCAATCAAGATCTTCATCGCCGTCACCCGCTCTATCGTCACCACCTGGCTCGTCGTCGTCTCCCGCATGTCGTCTTTGTTTGCGATTATGAACTTTAGCGCGTCTGGCGACTTTGACTCGGCGGCGCGCGCCCATTGTAGCACGTGATCAAAGCTCCTGGGGTCGTCGACGGCGTAGACGATGATAAACGCGTCCTTCCGTCTAAAGTACGACGCGGTTATCGAGTTGTATCGTTCGGAGCCTGCGGTATCCCATAGGTGCAGCGATGCAGATTCGTTGGTGTCGGGGAGCCGCACCATCTTTGATTTGAAATCGACGCCCACGGTGGCGGTGGTGGCGGTACGCTGCGGTGCCTCTTCCAAGAAGCACATCGCGAGCGTCGTCTTCCCCACGCCACTGTCGCCAATCAGTGCGACGTTGCAGACTCTGGTCCCTTCATGCGTCTCTTTGACTGGGTCCCTAGTCGCGCGCGCGACTATGGGTCCCACGGCCTCTTGTCTGCAAGAAGAAGAAGAAGACTGTTTCATCTTTGAGAGCTGCAGGGATAAACTCCGCTTTGCCATTGCGACTTCTGCATCTTCGGCATCTTTCCTGACCTGCTCTTGTATGCGCGTATCTTCCTTTCTTCCTTCTTCCACTTTGTTGGCCTCTGCTGCTACCGTCGTTGACGCTTTTACTAGGGCGAGATGCACCGACAATATCGCCGGCGCCGGTGCGGGCTGTCGACGGTTGTTGTCGTCGTCATCATTGGGTACGGGCGTTTGTGCATCTTCGGCAACAACAGCGTGCTGTTGTTCTTCAGACATGGTTATCGTATTTTTTATTCAAAAATAAGAGAGCGAGCTTATCCTTCCCCGGTTATATCGCGCCACCAATAACTTTTTCCGAGTATCGCTCAAAAAAAGAAGCAGTTATTTCTCTCTCTCCCCCCCCCGCAACTCTGTCTCCAAAAAAGAATATTTTAAAAGTTTCCAGGAACAAACCCTATTTTTTCTCTGTTTTTACTCTGGCAAAGCGTGTGCGCATTTTCACCATTTTCCGTCGGAAAAAGTCAAAACTCGCCCTTTTTCCCCATCATATTTATTCGTCTCGGAAATATAGGTGTTTGAGGAAAAAATGAAGAAATCGCACCACGATCATCACAAACGAGCAAAAAAGTAGACGCGGGAGACGATGGCAAACAATATTATTACGTTTTCTATCTTCTGGTTTGATACAAAGCGCTCTCATCACTGGGTATGGGTGCCGCGAATCGTAAGTGTAGTATCAACGTTGCCGCGTATTCTGCGAGCACCCGCGCGTCCGCGGTGACGCCGATAAGCATCTCGCTGTTTGACAGCGCATCCAGCAGCTCTCGCATTTTTTCGCCGGTTAGTTCGTGCATCATGGTACACACCGTGGCATCGCACACCGCAAAGCCCCCAGAGCGCACTGCTCGCGATTTTGACAACTGATCCAGCGCGCCTTTCAGCTCTCTAAACGTCGCGGCGTGAGCGGGCGACACTTCGTCGAGCGTCTTTGGAACTCGCGTGATCGCCGGCACCGGGTGTTCGTACTTTTTGAGCCGCGATATCGTCAGCAGGACGGCGGCAGACGGCGGTTCGACCGGAAGCGCCACGACGTTTTGCGCGCCCGCATAATAATTCTCGTGTGTCGCAGAGTATCTCGGCCGTTCTCCCGAGTGCGTCGTGGCGTACACGACCTGCGGGACGCACCACTCGCTACCCATGGTTCGTGCGACCGCCAAGGCACCAGGAGACAGCAGCGTGTCGTGGACGAGCGCAGAGAGCACGTGCTTGTAAAACGCGGACGACTTTGCCATCTCTTCTCGCGACACCAGCCGCGAAGACTTGAATATTGGCGCCACGATGCGGCGCGTTTCCTGCTTGGCCCAGCTCTGCACGATCTGTTCTGGCCTGGTGAGCGACGCGACGCATCCCGTGCCCTCGCCGATCACGGTCAGAAGCTGCTCGTTCTCTGGCACCAGCAGCTGCGCGCGCTCCAGCGCGGTGGCTTCGACGGCCTTTGCATCTCCTGGCCTGTGGCCAGACAGCTTGAGCATGCGCAAAAATGCGCGGACCGATATCATGTCGCAGCACGCGTGCGCTGCAAAACTTGAACGGTGCGCGCTCGTTGTCATGTCGTCGCCAGACGCCGAAGGGCGCGTCACGGCTTTCAGCACTATGGTGACGACGTACTGCGCGCGCACCAACTGCGCGACGCGCACGATCTCGGTGGTCCACTTGTGCCCGGGTGCGCTCGAACCGGTCAGGATGTCTGCGAGGAACACCGCGGCGAAATTGCTGTCGTCTTCGCAGTCGCCCGAATACGTTATAATAAAGGTCCGCGCAAACTCGTCGACAGCCACCAGGTCCGTCCCGTCCTTGGATATGCCATAGTCGTAGAGGTACGGAAACATCGTCGGGAACAACATGGCGGCGCTCATGAGTATCGAGCCCTTTTCGTCCCACGAGAGCGCGCCGCTCTCGCTCCCAGGCACCGCACAGAACCGACGAATCCGGTCGGCGTCCGTGCCAGACCACGGCATGTCGCGGTACAGCGCCGCCGAGATCGCGCTCACGTAAAAGTCTTCGCACGCGTAGGGAAGCTGGACAAAGAGCAGGAACGCGATCGAGGGCATGATCATCCCGCCGCTCAGGGTGTATATCGGGAGGCGCTTGACGCGTATGCCCTCGACGTTGGGCTGCATCGTTGCGAAGAGCTGGTCGGTCTTTGCAAAGTACTCTGTAGATATTGAGAGAGCTGCACGCGCACCGTCGCCTTCGTTGGGGTCGCCAAAGAGGTCGCCCACGTGCGGCGGCGACCAGTCGACGCGTCGTATTAGGACATTGCCCGTGTCTCCCAAGAATCGCACTTGTGCCGTGCCTCGGCGATCAAAGCCGGGGCCGTGGTCGCGCATCCGCACGCTAAACGCCGTCGCGCCAGACGTCTGGTGCTCGTTTTTCATGCCCAGGAGACAAAACGTCGCAAAGCCGCAGCGGTGGCAGCACGGCTCGTCTTTGTTGTTTCTCAGTTCGCAATACGTCTGCACGCACAATGCAGAGTCTGCCGCAAAGAGAGACTGCGCATCTGCCACCAACTTGAAACTGACAGTGAATTTGACGACATTGGCAGACGGTTGTTGTTGCTGCTGCTGCGTCGTCTTCCACAGTCTGGCGCCGTGAAAATCCGACTGAACCATGCGCGGCGTGCAGGCGATGTCAGAGGTCAGGTACGCCGTCGCAAATGGCGCCGATTCGTCCCTGACTAGCGTCGGCGCGCAGGTAATCTCAAACGACAAGGTGTTTGTGGCTTCCATTGTTTTTTTGAAGAGAGATGGATGATAACAACTAAACGTATATCGAGATCTTTTTGTAGGCGATTTGCACGAAATTCAAAAATCGATGACAAATAATATTTTTATTTATTGTGGTATGAAATTTGCCCAAAAGATGGCGGCGCCGATCATGTCGTAAGCAATGGCGGCAGAACCAGGTGATGTCAATTCGTCGTTATCTTCGTCTGGCCAGTCTTCCGACGCGCTTTCTTCTGTCGTGGTCGTGTCTTTGATGTCTTGGCGTCTCGCTTTCACGGCCGCAATAAGCGCGCTACCGAGCGTGCGTTGACCTGCTGGCGGTGACGCGACCACTGGTGGTTGTTTGCTGATCGGTTTCAGCCCCGCTTGTCCGGCTTGCACTTTGGCTGCCAACAAAGAAGGTTCCGGTTGTTTTCCTTCTTCTTCTTTTATTGGCGCCGGAAGACTTATTATCGGGATAGCACGAGGTGGAAGCGTCGGTGGCCGTATTACAGCGGAGGGTTGCTTTGTTGGCGTCGGGCTCTGTATCGGGGGAATCGGTTTGACAGGTGACGGCCGTCCTTCAGGAGCCGGTTTGACGACTGGAGGCTCTGTCATAGGAGGAACGATCGCTGTCGGTTTCGTTTCCTTTTTCACAACGACTGGCGCGACTTCTTTTTCTTCCTCCTCTTCCTCTGGGGGTTCGTGTTCTGGAACAGTTTTTGTGGGGCATCGTTTTTGCCGCTCGGCTTCGATATTCTTTTTTTTATGTCTTATTTCGTAATACTCGGCAAATAACGTCTTGGGCACTACGTAATTCTGATTTGAGCCGTCTGTGTAGATTCGAGGGCAATTTACGTACACCAGATTCGGCGTCCATATTGATGCGGCCATCCGAGCGACAGCCATGATATCGGCGCGTGTTATTTCGAATCTGTCGCGCATCTTTTCCCAATCGATGCCACCAAAGATGGCGTCATCTATGACCACCATCGACAAAGGAGATTGCTTCCCCTGTCGGAAGAAGCAGTGGTCTAGGGCGTGTTTGTATTTGATTTCAGAATACCACGTTAAATTGGCGTCTATCGCGCGAATGGCATCGTATTCTCTGGTGATGTTTTCTGGCACAACACCTTTTGTGCCCTCAAAACAGCGCATAATGGTCTCGTAGTTTTCCAGGACTTGTTTAACTTTAGTTTTCATGTGGTCGAGTTCCTGTTTCGCGAGTTCCTTCGCATGCGTCTTCGCGTGCTCTAGAGTCGAGAAAAGAAGCACAGATGCGTTTACCCGTTTCAGAGATTCGAAGTTTTCCCGTGCTTTCTCGTCAGTTGTTTCGCACCGATCTACAACGGCGGATAGACCCGCTGTGATAAATGCATCGTAGGGCGCCATTATATCGTCACAGATTACGTATCCTTCTGTCGGCAACCGTTTCGCTGGATCGTGCTTTGGTTTGTGTAACGCCGCAAAGCAATTGTCGAATCTTTCTCTGAGATTCTTTTCGGCCACGTCTCCGACATCCCTAAACGGGCCGATGTGACTTGCCACATATCGGAAAAGATGGCGTGGCGCCATCCCTTCAAATATATTGTAATACACGTTTCCAGTGGAAGACGTTCCAATTATCTGAGCACCATACCATTTGTTAAATGTGCAAAATGCGCGTCCCATGGCATCTGGTTGCGTGAGCTTCGAGGTCGACAGTGTGGCCGGCGGGATATTTTTGAACCAAGAACTGCGCTGTTCGTCGTCGCTCGCCAGTGCATTGTAGATGTACCAATTGACGTATATCGTTCTCTGCGACGACGAAGACTCGCTTCGCCCGACCAGTTCCACTCTAATGTCAGCATTGGATAGTTTAAGCTGGTGATTCGCCAATATTTCCGCAACTCGCATGGCCACGTCCATCGCCAGAGTGTGGTTTCGTAGCGAACTTTGCACAACTATGTCTTTGAGTTTTGCTTCTTCGATGCCAAATAAATTCGTCGGGAACGAATCGCAAAATCCGTGTATAGTTCCTCTGGCACACGTTGCGTTGTTTGATCCAAACACCGCCGTATAAATGTCTTTGAAAATCGCTTTGAACGATAGGCCCACAGCGTCTTCGTCTGCGCCGTGCAGGTGGTCGGCGCATTCCCCGCCGCATATTGGGATCTCTTCTCCGACTATCTCGTCATATACGTGGTAGCGTGTCTTGTTGCCACATACTTTACACGATCTGAGATCTTCTTGTGTGGCCGCCATTTCTTTGTATACACGCACAAAAATCGGCGGTCGATTATAAAACAATTTTTAATAAAGCCAGGTCTTCTTCTCCCTTTTCCTCTCTGTCGCGTTTATTTTTTTTGCAATAATAATATTTGTCGATTTTTTTGTACAGACAAAAAGATGATGATAGTAACAGCTCTCTTTTTTATGTGCATCTTTGGCTTGCGGCGACCAAAAAAAAGCAATCAAGTATTTTTGTGTAAATATTGACACCACTCTACCTATCAACAAATATTACTACAAAATCACAGCAGGTGCGCGTGTGCTCTCTCTCTCTCTCTCTTTTTTTACTGGGTTTTTTAAAGATCGGATCGAAATAAAGAACGGGAAGGGGAAAAAAAGAACAGGAAGGGAAAACGTTTCTGCTCTTTTTTTCTTTAGCTTTTTCCCCCCCTTATTCTTGTTTGTTTTTTTTGATCCATGACCGCCATGGACGTCGAAATGACGGAATCAGACAGTACAAATACCGAATTCGAGCAAGCAGCAGCCACAGCAGCAGCAGCAGAAACAACAC
>Ga0315273_10002938_pt1 | contig 20389 bp, 15 predicted proteins | sample YL17G02_0_MG_FD_205753 | JGI IMG/M metagenome (GOLD analysis project Ga0315273, IMG submission 205753) | Sediment microbial communities from Yellowstone Lake, YNP, Wyoming, USA - YL17G02_0 | ecosystem: Environmental > Aquatic > Freshwater > Lake > Sediment | place: USA: Wyoming | collected... | reverse complement strand
GCGGGGGGGTCCCCCGCCCCCCCCCCGCGGCAATTGCCCCCCGGCGGTGAGATACCGCAGGTGCGCGGCGGGTCGGGAGACCCGCCGCGCGAAGTGGCGTTTTAGTATTAGCCGCGGCGCTTGTGTCACCCGGCTTTTTCTGCGGTTGACGGCGGCGGTGCCGTCCACTACCATACCGCCGGGCATACCGTCGGTTGATCGGAAGCGACTATGCGCGGCGTTCATGTTGGCCTCGCCGTCCTCATCCTGGCCGTCATCTCTATCGCGTGGTTCGAGCCCCGGCCCGCCCTCGAAGATTTCGATCCCGTCCGCCATGCGGCTTTCAAGGATACCTGGAACAAGCGCGTGCACCTGGCGTACTGGGAGAAGTGGGGCAGCTTCGAGGCCGACGCCTGCCAGAAGATGGTCGACTCGTTCAACGAGAGCCAGGACGAGATCTTCGTCCACTACCTGCGCACCAGCCAGGTGGACCGCAAGGCGATGCTGGCGGCCATCGGCCGCGACCCGCCCGACGTGGTGGGCCTGTGGAGCAACAACGTGGTGCCGTTCGCCGAAGGCGGGGCCCTGATGCCGCTCGACGGCCTGATGAAGCAGTCGGGCCTCACGCGCGACTTTTACATCGAGAACTACCTGAAGCTCGGCGAGTTCGAGGGCAAGGTCTGGTGCCTGCCCACGGCCGTCGCGTCGCTGGCGCTCTACTATAACAAGGAGCATTTCCGCGCGAAGGCGCCGCAGCTTCGTGCGGCCGGCCTCGACCCGGACCGCGCGCCTCAGACCATCGAGGAGCTCGACCGCTACGCCGACGTCCTGAACGAGTTCGGGCCCGACGGCTCGCCGCGGGTCATGGGGTTCCTGCCGACCGAGCCGGGGTGGTTCAACCACATCTGGGGGTACCACTTCGGCGGCAAGCTGATCGACCCCCAGACGGGCAAGATCACGACCGACGAGCCGGCCAACGTCCGGGCCTACACGTGGGTCAAGCGCTACGCCGAGACGTACGGCCGCGAGAAGCTGCTGCGCTTCAAGTCGGGGTTCGGCACGTTCGACTCGCCGTACAACGCGTTCATCGAGGGGAAGGTCTCGATGGAGGTGCAGGGCGTGTGGTTCTCGATGTTCATCCGCCGCCACCGGCCGCAGATGGAGTTCGGCGTGGAGCCGTTCCCGTGCGCCGAGGGCGTGCCGGGGCCGCGGTCGGAGATGGAGATGGACGTGATGGGCATTCCGCGCCACTGCAAGCACCCGAAGGAATCGTGGAAGTTCGTGTGCTGGGTGCAGAAGGAGGGGCTGGGGATCCTGTCGCGGCTCCAGGGCAAGAACATCGCGCTGCGGAATCCGCCGCCGTGGTTCCACCAGGGGCACCCGAACCTGGAGCTTGCCGTGTTCGAGAAGCTGGCGCTTTCGCCCGAGTCGTACATCTTCCCCAACTCGCTCGTCGGCCAGGAGTACCGCGACGAGATCAACCGCGCGTTCGAGCACATCTGGAACTGGCCCGTGGAGCAGGAGAGGAAGGCCGAGCTCGAGGGCCTGTCGGGGGCGGAGCGCAAGGCAAAGATCGACGCGCTCTGCCAGGAGGAGGTCCGGCGGACGCTGGCCGAGGTCCGCCAGGAGACGCAGCGGCAGCTTGATGCGAAGATCGAGCGTCGGCGGCTCCAGAAAGCGAGCGCCGACTGATGGCCAACCTCCGCGGGCACGTGACGGGTTACGCCTTCATCCTGCCGTGGCTGGTGGCGCTCGCGCTCTTCATCGGGTACCCGTTCATCGCGGGGTTCTACTTTTCGTTCTGCGATTTTCCGCCGCTGAAGTCGCCGGCGTTCATCGGCCTCGACAACTATGCCGAGTTGGCGCACGACGCCAAGTTTCATCGCTCGCTGGGCGTCACGCTGGTCTATGCGGCCGTGGCGATTCCGCTGGGCGTGGTGCTGGCGATCACGCTGGCGATGTTCCTGAACGCCCGCATCCGCGGCCAATCGTTCTACCGCGTCATCTTCTACATTCCGCACCTGGTGCCGACGGTGGTGGTGGCGATCCTGTGGCTGTGGATCTTCAACCCGGAGTTCGGCCTGCTGAACATCGTGCTGGCGGGCCTGATGAACGCGGCCGACCGGTGGACGCACCTGTTTTTCGGCCTCGGCGCCGAGACGCCGGGGGAGGCGTGGCTCCGGCCGGAGGCCCTCGCCCTTCTGGCGGCGCCTATGTTGGCCGCCGTCACGATCTGGCCCCTGGTGCCTGCGGTGCTCAAGCGGCGGCCGGCGCTCAAGCGGTTCCTGGCGGCGGTGGCGGTCGTGGCCCTGGTGCTCGGTGCGGTGGCGCTTCTGAATGCGGCGCTGCACGGGTTGATGCCGGTGGACATCAAGACCCTGCATTCGCCGGGGTGGCTGGCCGACGGCAACCCGCTGCCCTCGGCCATCCCGTTCGCGCCGTCGTGGGCCCTGTGGGCCCTGATCGTCATGTCGATGTGGGGCGTGGGGCAGATGGCGGTCATCTACCTCGCGAAACTCCAGGACGTGCCCGTCGAGCTTTACGAGGCCTCCGACATCGACGGGGCCAACTGGCTCCAGAAGACCTGGCAGATCACCGTTCCGATGATCTCGCCCGTCATCCTGTTTAACGTAGTCATGTCGATTATCGGCACGTTCCAGGTCTTCGCCGAGCCGTACATCATGACCGGCGGCGGGCCGGAGGACAAGACCCGCTTCGTCGCCATGTTCGTGTACGACCAGGCGTTCCAGTACCAGCGGGTGGGGTACGCCTCGGCGGTGGCGTGGGTGCTGTTCCTGATGATTGTGGCGCTGACGATCCTGGCGTTCCGGATCTCGCAGAAGCGCGTGTACTACGCCGGCCGTTGAGCCGAGCCCGCCGCGGGAGCGGCGGGAGATATAGGAATTCGAGCATGGCGGTAAGCGACGAGAAGCGAGGCCCGTGGTACCTGCGGATGGTCGTCCACGCCATCCTCGCCACGGGGGCGCTCTTCTTCCTCATGCCCCTCGTGTGGATGATCGCCACGTCGCTGAAGCCCCTCAGCGAGACGATGAAGTACCCCGAGAGCGCCTCCGACGTCTTCCTCGGCGCCGGCCACCGGGCGGCCATCGACGGCCGCCGGTACGAGGTCGTGCTGGAGCGCGAGATCAAGCCGGCGCCCGACAAGCCGTTCTACGTGGTCCGGCCGAAGGAGACGTTCTCGGCGGGCGAGTTGTGGCTCACGTTTGGCCCGGAGACGTGGAAGAAGTTCGCCGTCTTCAACCTCCAGGAGCTCGGGCAGATGGACACGCCGGTCACGCCCGAGATGAAGGTCCTGGCCGACGACAAGAACCGCTTCGACCCCGCCGCCGGCACGCTGACGCTCTCCTCCGGCCGCAAGATCCCCGCCGAGCTCGTGCGGCGGGTGACGCCGGCTGCGGACGGGTCGGCCTTGTGGGTGGTGCGCGAGTGGCTTGCCGCCGACACCGACATGCGCGAGGTCGGCTCGACCGACCGCGAGGTCACGCGGGCGTGGGACGTGCTGCCGATGAGCCAGATCGCGAAGACCCGCCGCGTCATCCCGCAGAATTACCCGATCGCCCTGGCCCGCACCGGCTTCGTGCGGTGCCTGGTCAACACGCTGTTCCTCTGCATCATGACCGTGGGGGGGGCGGTGATCTCGTCGGTGCTGGTGGGGTACGGCTTCGCGTTCCTCGAGTTCAAGGGCAGGGGGGTCCTGTTTGCCGTCACGGTGGCGACGATGATGATCCCGTTCGCCATCACGATGATCCCCGTGTACCTGTTGTACCGCGACCTGGGGTGGGTGGGCTCGTTCAAGCCGCTGTGGGTCACGTCGTGGTTCGGCTCGGCGTTCTTCATCTTCCTGCTGCGGCAGTTTTTCCTGGGCCTGCCGAAGGACCTCCTCGATGCGGCGCGGATCGACGGATGCACGGAGCTCGAAATCCTGTGGCACGTGGTGGTGCCGCTGTCGCGGCCGGCGATCGCCATGGTCGCCCTGTTCACGTTCCTCGGGACGTGGAAGGACTTCATGGGGCCGCTGATCTACCTGAACCACCCGTCGCAGTTCACGCTCTCGCTCTCGCTCCAGGCGTTTTACACCGAACACGGCGGCACGCCGTGGCACCTCCTGATGGCGGCCTCGACCGTCTTCAGCCTGCCGCTCATCATCCTCTTCTTCGCGACGATGAAGACCTTCATCCGCGGCATCGCCATGACGGGAATCAAGGGATAAGGCGATTGCGGATTGCGGATTGAGAATTGCGGATTGAGAAGCGAACGACGACGGGCCGTGCAATAGGCGCTCCCGCGCCAACGTTTATCCTGGAAACGGCTTGTGAGTGAACTTTCTCCCTTCATGTGCGTCTAATTGCGAAACGGCGTCGACAGCCCCTGAACGGTAAGGGGCCGGGTATTCTCTTGCCGGCAGGCGCGCCGATAGGTAGCATATCAGCAGAGTTGGCGTGCACGTGGCGGATGGGGCGTATCGGCCGGGCATTCTCGGAGCGGCGATGGCTGGCGCCGGGGTCGCCCGGGCCGCGGAGCTGTCTATGTCGAGCGCCTGAAACGGCGGGATCGGGCAGGGCCGTTCATCGCGGGAAAGGGTTGAAACTCTTGGGCCTGGGCCAACCGCCTCCGTGCGGCCGGGCGCCCGTGATTCCGCACCATCTCGAAACAGGGCGACTTTTTCCGGGAGGGAGGGACCCATGAAACAGATCGCGATCCTGATGGCGGTGGTACTGGTGCTGGCCGTGGCTTCCGCGTGGGCCGTGGGCCCCTCCGGCCCCTCCGGCAAGACTCCCGGCGACAAGGCGGGCAAGGGCCCCGACCCGGTCCCGGTGGGACCGGCCGCCAAGAAGGCCGGACAGGGCGACAAGGCCGGACCGGTCGAGAAGACGGGGCCGGCGAAGCCGGCCGATACCGCGCCGCTGTCCGAGGACCAGCAGAAGGTCGCCGAGATGGCCGCCAAGGTCGTGGCCGGCCAGGTCGACGAGGCCCTGGCCGAAGCCAAGGAGTTCGCGACCAAGACCCTCGACGACAAGGCCAAGACCGATGCCCTGCGGGTCGTCGCCGACTGCCTGCGCAAGAAGGCCGACTGGAAGGGCGCGGCCCAGGCGTACGCAAAGCTCAAGGAACGCTTCGAAAAGGACTCCGACGACTACGTCCGCTGCGACGCGATTTCGCAGATCCTGAACGGCTCTCCGACGGGTGTCTACGGCGGCGGGGGCGCCGCCAAGGGCGAGGCCGCCAAGACGCTTGCCGACGACGAGGCCGTGAAGGACGCCCTCAACCGCCTCGTGGCGCAGCGCGCCGGCAGGCTGAAGTCGCGGATCGGGGCGATCCGTATCGCCAAGACGCCGCCGGCGGTGGTGGCCGCCTTCAAGCCCGTCGCGGACGAAGCCAAGCCGCTCCTCCAACTCGGCACGGACAGCGGCGCCGACGCCGTGAAGGACGTTGCCGAAGCCGCCGGCAAGCGCCTTCAGGAGATTGCCAAACAGACGGAGGCGGTCCTCCGCGCCAAGCTTCAGGCGTGGCAGCCGAAGTTCGAGAAGCCGTGGACCTTCACCAATCTCGAGAAAAAGGAGGTCCCCAGCATCGGCGCGTCGTGCAAGCAGATGGCGGCGGCCGAAAAGGAGTTCCAGGAATCCCTCATGCTCCTCAGCGGTGCCTGGGCGGGGGCCGAGGTGGTTCGCCGGGAGAGCGCGGACCGCGCCGCCCTTTACGAGCAGTTGGGTTCCGACTTCGTCGTGCCGCCGTATACGACCAGGCTGATATGGTAGCGTAGGCGGGGTGGCGCCGGCCGCGGCGACGCCGGGGCAGGCGCATCGCGCCTTCTCCCCTCGTGTCCGACGGCGGGCTTTGTCCCGCCGTGGCCCACGGTTGGCTCAGATCGTCATCGCCAGGTATCCGCCGTCGACGCGCACGAGCGCCCCGGTGACGAACCCCGAGGCGCGGTCGCTCGCCAGCCACAGGACCGCCCCCAGGAGTTCCTGGGCCTCGCCGAACCGCTTCATCGGCGTGTGCGCCATGATCTGGGCGGTGCGCTCCGGCGTGAGGAGCTTGCGGTTCTGCTCGGCCGGAAAGAACCCCGGCACCAGGGCGTTGACCCGCACGCCCGCGGTCGCCCATTCCCGCGCCAGGAACTGCGTCACCTGGTTCACGCCCCCCTTGGCCACGCTGTACGTGAAGACCTTCGACAGGGGCGGGCCGCTCGAAGCGCTAGATATATTGATAATGCTGCCGCGCCGCCGCTCGACCATCCCCTGGCCGAACACCTGGCACGCCAGGAACACGCCCTTCAGGTCGACGGCGATGAGCCGGTCCCACTCCTCCTCGGTGATCTCGAAGAACGGCGTGCCGGAGTTCAGGCCGGGCGCGTTGATGAGGATGTCGGTGCCGCCCCAGGCCTTGTCGATGGCGGCCGAAGCGGCCTCGAGGTCCGCGCGCCTGGCCACGTCGACCTTGAGCGCGAGGGCGACCGCGCCCAGCTTCGCGATCTCGCCGGCCCGGGCCTCGGCGGCCTGGAGATTGAGGTCGAGGACCGCGACCTTCGCCCCCGCGCGGGCCAGGGCGAGCGACATCGCCCCCGCCAGCACGCCCCCGCCGCCGACCACCGCCGCCCGCCGGCCGTCCAGGTTGAACAGGTCGAGCAAATAGGCTGTATCCGCCACGTGAGATTCCTTCCGAGGCCCCTCGTGCTTGCGACGAAGCATGATACCTGTTAGCCGAAACGCTTGCAACTTTTCCCGAGGCTGCTACCATACGCGGCACGATGAACACTGCGAAACGCAAAACGCGTAATGCGAAATGGCATCGGCGGCCGAGCAGCGGCATGGTGCGTTGGTCCTCTTTCCATTTCGCATTTCCCATTTCCCATTTCGCATTCTTCTGACAAGGAGACCCCGGTGTCCGCACCCGACCCGCACGAAAAGCTCAAGGCCTTTCAGCCCCGATGCCGGTACTTCGTCGGCATCGATTCCGACGGATGCGCGTTCGACACGATGGAGCCGAAGCACAAGGAGTGTTTCTGCCCGGTCACGGTCTGGAAGTGGGACCTGGCGGCCGTGTCGAAGTATGCCCGCGAGGCGTGGGACTTCGTGAACCTCTATTCCAGGCAGCGCGGCTGCAACCGGTTCCACGCCCTGGTGTTCGTGATGGACCACCTGCGCGAGCGGGCCGAGGTCGTCCGCCGCGGTGTCGACATCCCGGTCCTGAGCGACCTGCGGGCCTGGACCGCCCGCGCCAAGGCCCTCGGCAACCCGGAGCTTCAGGCCGAGGTTGAGCGCACGCGCAGCCCGGAGCTTACGCGGGTGCTCGACTGGTCGAAGACGATCAACGAGATGGTCGGCAAGATCGTGAAGAAGGTCCCGCCGTTCCCCGGCGTCCGCGAGAGCCTGGAGCTCCTCTCAGGCAAGGCCGACCTCATGGTCGTCAGCGCCACCCCCGGCGAGGCCCTGGAGCGCGAGTGGCAGGAGCACGGCATCGCCCGGCACATGGCGATCATCGCGGGGCAGGAGATGGGGACGAAGAAGGACCACCTGGCCATCGCCGCCGGCGGCAAGTATCCGCCCGAGCGCATCCTGATGATCGGCGACGCCCCCGGCGACTTCAAGGCCGCCCAGGGCAACGGCGCCCTCTTCTACCCCGTCAACCCCGGCCACGAGGAGGAATGCTGGGACCGCTTCATCAAGGAGGCCGGCCCGCGCTTCCTCGCCGGCGAGTACGGCCGCCAGTACGAGGCGACGCTCATCGCCGAGTTCGACCGGCTCCTGCCCGACACGCCGCCGTGGAAAAACTAGTGATGGAAGAGCCGCAGCCCCGACATTGCCATGACCATGCCGTGCTCGTCGCAGGCCTGGATGACCACGTCGTCGCGGTCGCTGCCGCCGGGCTGGAGGACGTACCTGACGCCCGACTGGGCGGCGCGGTCGATCGAGTCGCGGAACGGGAAGAACGCGTCGCTCGACAGGCTGACGCCCGTGAGCCGGGCGAGCCATTCCCGGCGGTCCTTCGGCGAGAGCGGCTTCGGGGCCTTGACGAACGCCTTCCGGCACACCCGCTTCTCGAACGGGGTGGGATGCTCTAATAGATACTGATCGATGGCATTATTCCGCTCGGCCCGCGAGACGCCTTCCTTGAACCGGGCCTCGAGCACGCGCGGGTGCTGCCGCAGCCACCAGAGGTCGGCCTTCGACCCGGCGAGCCGCGTGCAGTGGACGCGCGACTGCTGGCCGGCGCCGATGCCGATGGCCTGGCCGTTTTTCGCGAACGCCACCGAGTTCGACATCGTGTACTTGAGGGCCACCGTCGCCACCACCAGGTCGCGCACGGCCTCCGGCGGCAGGTCCTTGTTCTGCGTCACGAGGGTCTTACAGAGGTCCGGGCCGGGGATGACCGCGTTGCGGGCCTGCTCGAGCCAGAGGCCGTAGACCTGGCGGCTCTCCATGGCGGGCGGGTCGAAGGTGGGGTCGATCTTCAGGGCGAGGTACTTGCCGCCGCGCTTGCTGCGGAGGACTTCCAGGGCGTCGGCGTCGTAACCGGGGGCGATGCAGCCGTCGGAGACCTCGCGCGCGAGGAGCTCGGCCGACGTGCGGTCCAGGGGGTCGCTGAAGGCGGCGAAGTCGCCGAAGCTCGACATGCGATCCGCCCCGCGGGCCCGGGCGTACGCGATCGCCAGGGGCGAGAGGTCGGGCATGTCGTCGACGAAGTACGCCTGCTTCTCGGCGTCCGAGAGCGGGGCCGTGACGGCGGCGCCGGCGGGGCTCACGTGCTTGAATGAGGCCGCCGCGGGCAGGCCGAGCGCCGCCTTGAGCTCCTTCACCAGGGCCCACGCGTTCAGGGCGTCGAGCACGTTGATGAAGCCCGGCGCGCCGCTCACGACTTCCAGCGGCAGCTCGCCCTCCTTGACAAAGACGCGGGCGGGCTTCTGGTGCGGGTTCATGCCGTAACGCAACGGAATCTCACTTGCCATACCGTGGTCCTTTCGCTGGTTCGAAACGCGCCCAGCAAGCTGGGCGGCTAAATGGTTGTGCGCCGCGGCGTTGCCGCGGCCGACGCGTTCATTTTTTCTTTCGCAGCGCTTGCGGCAGGTACGGCTTGCACGTCTTCTCGGCGAAGATCGGGGCGAAGCGGGCGAACCGCTGGCGCCCGTCGATGAGCGGCACGGTCGGCCAGTCGTCGCCGATGAGCGGCCGCGCGTACGCGACGAACTCGTCGGTTACGTCGCGGCGGTTCGGGGCGATCCAGGCGGCCGGGAACTTCCGCTCGGAGTTCGCCATCGCCTCCAGCGGCACCTTGTCGTACCGGACGCGGTAGACCGACCCCGGCTCGCGCAGGATGGTGGCCATCCACCCGCTGCCGTCTTCGGCGGCGATGAAGGCCGCCTTCTGGCCCACCTTGTACGCCTCGTCGAGGTCCACCGCGGAGGCGTAGATCATGTTGTGCCGCTGGTCGGTGCCGGGCATGTTGCACCGCGCCGCCCCGGGGACGGGCAGGCCCCGCTCGGTCAGGTAGTTGACGATGACCTGGGCGGCGGTCGTGCCGCTGGCCGAGAACTGCACGTGGCCGAAGGCGTCCTGGCGGGCGCCGAGGTCGCCCACGTCGAAGCCCTCGCTCACGACGACCATGCAGCGGCCCGCGCGCTTGAGCTCGTCGCTGATCTCGTCGGCCATCTGCTCGAGCGTCACGCCCGACTCGGCCAGGTAGATGTGCAGCGGCAGCCGGCGCTGGGGGTCGGCCAGGCGCGCGGAGGCCGGGATGAAGCCGACCTTGCGGCCCATCGCCTGCATCACCATGACCGGGTCGGCGGGGGAGGAGCCCGCGTTCTCCTCGTTGGCCGTCTGCACCGCCAGGGCCCAGTACCGGGCCACGCTGCCGTAACCGGGCGTGTGGTCGATGAGCTTGAACTCCGAGTCGCCCACGTCGTTGTCGATGGTCTTCGGCACGCCGACGGCCACGAGGTCCAGGCCGCGCTCGCCCGCCACCGTGGCGATCTTGTTCGCGGTGTCCATGGAATCGTTGCCGCCGGTGTAGAAGAAGTAGCCGACGTCGTGGGCCTTGAGGACCTCGATCACCCGCGCGAAATCCTCGGCCTGGCTCTCCTTGAGTTTGTAACGGCAGGTGCCGATGGCGCCGGCGGCGGGGGTGGTCCGCAAGAGCGCGACTTCCTCGCGCGACTGGGCCGAGAGGTCGAGCAACTCTTCCTTCAGCACGCCCTCGATGCCGTGCCATGCGGCATACACCGCGGCGAACTTCTCGGGCATCGCGAAGCAGGTCTCGACGACGCCGCGGATCGAGTTGTTGATGACGGGCGACGGGCCGCCCGACTGGGCGACGATCACGTTTCTGGCTTTGGCCATCTCGACCCTCCATCTTGAGCTTGCCAACTCGCCTAATATAACAGCGCAACTTAACTCCGTGCGCGGCGGGCAGTCTTGCCCGCCGCGCTATCGCCGGTTCTGAAACAGCTTCTAAGCGGCGCCGAAGTGCCACGCAGAAGCGCCCGCCGGCTCAGGGCCGGTCGGACTTGAGGCGGTACAGCGTCTCGCCGGCGTGCTCGACGAGCAGGAGACTTTCCTTCTGGCGGCCGATCCACTCGGCGGCGCGGATGGTCGCGGGATCCATGTACCCCAGGTTGATCCGCTCGCACCGCTCGCGCGGGATGCCCGTCGCCAGCGTCACCCGGATGCGCGGCTTCTCGACGCCGCCCGAGCACGTGCCGAGGCCGCAGACGTGCGTCGAGTGGGCCCGCACGCCGCCGGGGATGTCGGCGAACCGGTCGGCCTGGGCGAGGAAGTACGCCAGGCAGTGGTACCCGATGCGGTCGAGGATGTGGCCGTGCATGTACGAGACCTCGGTGATGTGCGGGGCGTAGATGATAAGCTCGCCGCCGTCCTCGACGATCGGCTCGAGCTTGTACATGACCTTGCCGGCGGTCCAGATGTCGTCGTACATCTCCGGCGCGATGCCGAGCACGCGCTTGAACGGGCGGTCGACGTACTTGATATGGAGCTGGGCCGAGAGGTCCGCCGCCGCCGAGAACGCCTCCCGCGCGTCGCCGATGTACAGGCCCTTCAGGCCCTGCCGCGTGACGACCATGTCGAAGCTCGTGATGGGGACTTTCACGAACTCGACCGCCCGGTCGATCACCCGCCGCACCACCGTGTCCTTGACGCCGTTGATCTTCCAGTTGGTCACCAGGGCGCCGAGCCAGTGGAAGAAGTGGATGATCTCCGGCCCCGCCACGCCGGGGAAGAGGTACTTGTGCCCGCCGGAGAAGCCGGCCACCTCGTGCGGGAAGGTCGGCCCGACGATGAAGAGGCGATCGTAGTCGAAGAGGCGCTTGTTGAGCTCGACAGGCACGTCGCAGGCGTAGCGGCCCTCGCTCAGGCGGTCCATCTCGGCGGCCGAGAGCGTGCCCACGACCCGCAGGGCCTCGGGGTTGTTCCACTCGTGGTTGAAGATGCCGACGCCGCTGTAGTGCTTAGCGCGCTCCGCGGCCGACATGCCGAGCATCTTCAGAATCTTCTCGTCGCCCATCGGCATGTGGGTGCCAAGGGCGATGAGGAAGTCGATGCGGGCGTCGCGGCCGGCGGCGAGGTCCGCCAGCGTGCGAAACATGAGGCCCACCGGGGCGGTGCGCGTGGAGTCGGGGATGATCGCCAGGACGCGCTTGCCGGCAAGGTCGATCCCGTCGACCGCCTCGCGCGCCAGGTCGCGCACTTCCGCCTGCGAGATAACGCCGTGCTTGTGGCCGCAACCGATGATCACGTGCGGTTCCTTATCCTGAAACCCAACGCTTCGAGCGCCGCCTTCACGGCCGCGCTTGGCTCGGCCATCTCGACCGTCGTCTCCGGAAACTCCCGCCGAACGGGGTAATTCCTGCGGAGCCCGTCGAAGAGCTTCGCGCGCTTCTCGGCCGGCTCGCTCGCGATGGCCCTCAAACGCCTGTCGTCCACTTCAACATCATACGCTGCGTGGCTGGACGCGTACATGGCCTCGTCGATGCTGATGCTGGCGGGGAGGCTCACGCGCGGGTTGGCGGGCGGGGGCATGAGGGGCGACGGGTCCCACTCGCGCCGCAGGCCGAAGTGCCGGCACAGCGCCTCGAGCACCATGCGCGTCCCGTTCACCTTGCCGTCGTAGGAGTAGCCGGCGATGTGCGGCGTGGCGAGGTCCACGCGGCCGAGGAGCTCCACGTCGATGTTCGGCTCTTTCTCCCACACGTCGAGGATCACTCGGCCGAGCCGCCCGTCGGCGATGGCCGCCTTCAGCGCCGCCGTCTCCGCCACGGCGCCGCGCGACGTGTTGATGAGCGTCGCCCCGCGCTTCAGCCGCGCGAGGAGCGCCTCGTTGATCATGTGATACGTGGGGTCCGGTCCGCCGCGCTCCAGCGGCACGTGGAAGGTCACCACGTCGGCGTCGGCGAGGGCGTCGAGGGGCACGTACCGCGGGTCGCCGGTCTGGCGGGCCAGGGGCGGATCGTTCCGCAGGACCTTCATGCCGATCGCCTCGGCCATGCGGGCGAGCCGTCCGCCCACGTTTCCGCAGCCCACGATGCCGAGCACCTGCTGCGTCATCGGGTACCCGCCGCGCTTGGCGAGGACGGCGAGGGCCGCGAGCACGTACTCCGCCACGCTGCGGGCGTTGGAGCCCTGGGCGCTCGCCAGCGCGATGCCGCGCGAGGCCAGGTAGCCGAGGTCCACGTGGTCGAACCCGATCGTGGCGGTGGCGACAAACTGGACGGCACTGGCGGCCAGCAGCGCCTCATTGACGCGCGTGACGCTGCGCACGAGCAGGGCGTCGGCGTCGCGCAGCACGTCGGGCGTGATGCGGTCGGCGGGAAGGGCGACGACCTCGCCCAGCGGCCCGAAGGCTTCCGCCAGCAGCGGGATGTTTGCGTCGGCGACGATCTTCAAGGTATTGGTGATGCTCGCATGGTACTGTTGCTCGTGGGGAAGCAGAGCTCAGAACAAGCTTCGCTCGAGAGCGGTCTTGGACGCCAGGTCGGGGCGAAGGTCCAGCAGGCGCCCCTTCTCGCCAAGCTCATCGGCAAGCGCCAGGATGTCGAGACGGCCCAGGACGTCCACAGTGATGGGCCTCTTGGAGTCCCAGAAGATGAACGCATCGAAGAAAGCCTTTGCCGTCTCGGAATTCAGCAACGTCGCGAGCAGTTCCGCCTCTTCGCTTCTTACACAGGAGAGATGGTAACAAGTATCATCCAGAATAATCGGCTTGCCTTGGTAGCTCCCCACTGCGCTGAATTGAAGCTTCTTGTGGAGCGCCGAGATCGCCACTTTCCACGGCGCGAACGAGTATCCGCCGATGCCGAAAACCGAGAACCTCGGGCGTCTCCGGTAGATGGAACTCCGGCGACTGTCCAGGGGGGCGGCGTGATCGCACAAGTATTGCCAAGTCCGCGGCACGGTCAGAGCCAGGTAGGCCGTGTCCTGCCCAGTCTCCTTCTGCGTGACAATCACGGCGTGCTTGGGATGGGAGACATTGCCTTTGGCAACATCGGACCCCTTGAGCAGAGGGTAAATGCACTCATCTTCGATATCAACGACTTCGGATAATCCGTTTCGGAGCAAGGACCCATCCCTGCCCAACTCCATGACCGGAGCGCAGTCGTGTTTCAGGCCCGAGCGCCAACGGTAAGCGGTCTTGTTCGCGGCGCCTTGCGTCAAGTGATGCCAGCGATTGAAGGCCGCCTTGTTCGCGATAAGCGTTCCATTGTCATAAGTGATCACGCGCACTGTGCGACCCGGATGAACCAAGTCCGAAATCTGGCAATCTTGGGCGGTATGTTCCGGGCAAAGCTCAACGATGAGCAGGCAAGCCTCCACGCCAACGCCGAAGTACTTCCGGGCATCGAAGGTCAGGAGGGCGGCCCCTGCCAAGGAAAACCCCGATTTCCAGGCATGCAAGAGCACCCTTCGCGCCACGGCGGTCTTGAGCAGCATCGCCACCGTGGCCTGGCGCCCGTTCAGCCAATCCAGGAGATGGATGACCATCCACTCCGCGATGTCGAAGTTGCTCTTGCCGGTCAGGGCATCAAGGCCGCGCCGGTTCTGGAAATTGGACTTGGCGGGCAGATTGGCGCTGCCCAGTCCGCCCAACTCGGCGTTCGTTACCCACGGCGGGTTTCCTACGACAAGGACCGGCTCGGGCAGTGTATTCAGAACCCGGGGCCACTCAAAATGGAAGAAATCGCCCTCGCGCAAGTCCATGTGTGGCCTGGGTGCGCGCAAGGAGACGCGCGCGCGGGCTTCCTCAAGCACGTTGCCATTCACTTCGAGGCCCAGGACCGTCTTGGCTTCAGGGAAATGCGACATGGCCGCGAGCAGGAAACTGCCTCGGCCGCACGTCGGCTCCACGATGCTCGCCGGACGAAGTCCTCGCGCCGCCAGGACTTGGCAGACCTGTCGCGCGAGTTCATCCGGGGTCTGGAAGTCCCCGTATTCAATCTTGTGCCTGGTCTTCATGCTTTCTACCGTAGCCGCAACACGCCTGCGACATTCCCCGCCTTCTCGATGACGCGCCCATACTGAAGACGCCATTGCAGCGCGTTCGAGATCGTCAGGTAACCCAGGATGGGAGGGCGGGCCAGGAGTTCGTCGGCGATCGTGCCGGCTTCGATCTCGTCGACAGGCAGGTTCTTGTCTCGCATGAACGCCATCACGTCGTCTTTGTTGCCCTCATTCTGAAGTATGGCCCGCAACCCACTCGTCATCTGAAAATCGCCTGTCTGCTCCGCGCTGACATAAACGAGGTGCTGAATCCTCAACCTTGCTGTCTTGCTCGCCGCATTGTCTGTCTTCTCGTAAACGAAAACAAGAAGCGAGTAGCCCAGGCCGAATATCTTCTGCCGTGCTGAGGTGTACGGGCATGACGACTGCGGTTGACGGATGCTTGTGACCTTGATGTCCACGCCCAGGCCGGGAAGGTCGATTCCTTCGGCCGAACTGCTTCGCTCGAAGGTGAACCGCACTCCAAGGTGGTCCAGGAACTTGTGCTCCAGATAGGTTCCCACGGCCTTGCCGTCTGTGACCCCGTACAGTGTTCTCTCGTCGTAGCGTGACTCCGCCTCGGCGAAGGTCTCGGCATGCTCCTGCAGAGCCCGCACCGTGAGGTCCGGCTTGCGCTGCTGTTCCATGAGGGGTTTCCTCCGCGTGTCATGAGCGCAGGTCCGGAAGCCTCAACCTTCGTTCCATTGCGTGTGGAAAACCCCCTGCCGGTCGGTCCGCTCGTAGGTGTGGGCGCCGAAGCAGTCGCGCTGGGCCTGCGTCAGGTTCTGCGGCAGCCGGGCGGCGCGGTACGAGTCGAAGTAGCCGAGGGAGGCCGCGAGCCCCAGCACCGGCACGCCGGTCTTGACCGCCTCGCCCACGACCGCCCGCAGGGCCTTGACGCGGGCGTTGGCGATCTTCGCGAAACTGCGGTCCACGAGCAGGTTCGCCAGGGCCGGGTTCTTCTTATAGGCGGCCGCGATCGGGTCCAGGAGTTTCGAGCGGATGATGCAGCCGCCTTTCCAGATCCGTGCGATCTCGTCCAGGTGGAGGTCGTAGTGGTACTCCTTCGCGGCCTCGCGCGCCAGCGCCAGCCCCTGGGCGTAGCACGTGATGATGGACAGGTACAGGGCGTCGCGGCAGTCCCGGATGAACTTCGTGCGGTTGGCGGGCGCCCGGCCGCGCGGCCCTTTCAGGACCTTGGCGGCGGCGAGGCGCTCGGTCTTGAACGCCGAGAGGATGCGGCCCTCGACGGCCATGTCGATCGTCGGGATCGCCACGCCCAGGTCCAGGGCGTTCTGGCTGGTCCACTTGCCGGTGCCTTTCTGCCCGGCCTTGTCGAGGATGAGGTCCATGAGGGGCTTGCCGGTCTCGGGGTCGATCTTCGCGAGGCACAGGGCGGTGATCTCCATCAGGTACCCGCCCAGCTCGGCGGCGTTCCACTTGGCGAAGATCTTCGAGAGCTCGGCGGCCTTCAGGCCAAGCAGGCCCTGGAGAACGTCGTATACCTCGGCGAGGCACTGCATGATGCCGTACTCGATGCCGTTGTGAACCATCTTGATGTAGTGGCCCGCGCCGCCGGGGCCGATGTGCGTGCAGCAGGGACCGTCGACCTGGGCCGCAATCTTCTCGAGCACGTCCTTGATGAGGGCGTACGCCTCGGGCGAGCCGCCGGGCATGATGCACGGGCCTTTCAGCGCGCCCTCCTCGCCGCCCGATACGCCCGTGCCGATGTAAAGAATGCCGTCCTTGGCGAGGTCCTTCGTGCGGCGCTCGGTGTCGAGGAAGAACGAGTTGCCGCCGTCGATCAGGAGGTCGCCCTTTTCGAGGATCGGGCGGAACTCGGCGATCACGTCGTCGACCGCCTGGCCGGCCTTGACCATGAGGAGGATTTTGCGCGGCGACTCGAGGGCGTCGCACAGTTCCTTGGGCGTGCTCGTGCCGACGATTCGTTTGCCGGCGGCCGGGCCCTGGATGAACGCCGTGGTCTTGGCGGTGGTGCGGTTGAACACGGCCACCGAGAAGCCCTTGCTCTCCATGTTCAGGACGAGGCTGTCGCCCATGACGCCAAGCCCCACGAGGCCGACTTGCTGTTTCGCCATAGGTGCGGTCTCCTTACATGTAGGCCGGGGCAACGCCCCGGCGCCTTTCGATCCCGCTGCGGAAGCGGCGGGAGATTCCCAACATCGCTTGTCTCCCGCCGCTTCCGCGGCGGGCTCGTGAAAGAACCATTCTATCATGACGGCACCCTCAGTCAAGAAAAGGGAAACTCCGCGCCAAGTGGCACTTGACAGGCCGCCGCCGAGAGGCCATTTTCATGTGCACCGCGGCGGGGAAATCGGTAGGCTGTGGCCATGCTCGCATTAACCACAGGCGAATTCCGGCTGGACATCCCGGGCTGGGGGTGCATCCTCCTGGCCGGCGTGGGCGTGGTCTACCTGGTGCTCGGGTCGCGGTGGCCGCGCCTCTTCAACGTCCTCAGCATGACCGTCCTGGGGTGCATCACCGGGATGGTGGCGGCCTCGTGGATTCCGCTGGCGCAGCCGATCGTCATCATCATCGGCGGGCTGGTCCTGGGCGGCCTGACGGCGTTCTTCCGAAACGTGATGCACGCCGTCCTCTCGGCTGTCGTCCTGGGGGCCGTGCTCTCGACCCTGGCTGCCCTGGCGGTCGGGCAGGGCGGGTTCACCTCCTACCTTGTCCTGAACCTGTCGGGCAAGAGCTTCTCGATGCAGATCTGCGGCCCGAACCTGTCGAGGGACCTGGTCTTGGCGGCCGCCCTGACGGGCCTGCTGATCGGCGCCACGGTGGCGGTCGGCTGGCTGCGATTCAGCCAGCGGCTCACGGCCGCCGCCCAGGGAGCCGGGCTGATCCTCATCGCCCTGGTCGAGATCATCACGGCGTACCGCGGCGAAGGGCAGCCGTCGCTGGCCCTCGCCTACCCGCTCACCCTGAGCGCGTGCTGGCTGTGCCTGGCGGCGATCGGCCTGGTGGCCCAGCGTGCCATGGCCCGGCCCCAGGAAGAGGGAGACGACGCGCTCGACGGGGATGCGACTGGTTAGCACTACAACGCCGCTTCGCGCGGCGGGTCTCCCGACCCGCCGCGCACAGGCGTTATCTCGCCGCCAGGGGGCAGTTGCCGCGCGGTGGGTGAGGAGACCCACCCCGCACCCGGGTAAGTGGCGGTGGAGTATAAGCCCCCCGCCGCGGCGGGCGCGTTTTCGTGAAGGGAGCAAGCCCGATGGCCCTGGCCGCCGAAGACGCTGTGGCCCAGACGTTGCTGAGTCCCCTGGCGTCGCAGCTTGACCTCGACCGCCTGTACAGTGCGTGGGGCGAGCTTTGCGCGCGGCATCCCGTCGTGGCAGGCCTGGTTCTGCTGCCCTTCGGCTTGGCGTTCCTCTTGTACGGCTACCGCGTGTACAAGGCGCTGGTGATCCTGACGTTTGCCATCGTGGGCGGACTGATCGGCATGTTCATCGGCGCGCACTTCGCGCTGTCGGGCATAGCGGCCCTCCTGGGCATGGCGGGCGGGGCGCTGATCCTCGGGCTCCTGGCGTGGCCGCTGCACCGGGTCGGCTGGGGGCTCCTGGGCGGCACCGTGTCGGCGGTGGTCTTCGCGGGCTTCGCGACGACGGCCGGCGTGACGGTCCAGGCGTACGTCCTGGTCATCGGCGGCCTGGCGTTTGTCCTCGGCATGGTCCTGACGGTCTGGCTCTTCCGGCCGCTCCTCGTCATCATCACGTCGCTGGTGGGCGCGACGCTGCTGGTGGAAGGGGCGGTGAGGCTGGTGGTCCTCAGCCCCTCGTTCGGCGAGCCGATCTGCGCCTTCCTGAAAGAGAACGCCTACGTCTGGATAATCGTCCTCCTGGTGCTGGCCGGCGCCGGCATGCTGATGCAGTGGTACGACACCTCCGGCCGCGCCGGCGGGGCGGCCACGGCAAAGAAGCTCGCCAAGGGAAAGTCGGAGGCCGAGGACGCGTGATCAGCAAGTATCCCCCGTTTAGCGGGGAGCCGAAGGCGACCGTGTTGCAGTGATGATCACATCGCAGCGATCCGGAGTGGAGCGCATGAACATGATAACCATAGTACTCAGTCTCGCTTTGGCGGTGGGCCTGCTCGCGGCGTGCATCCAAGCCGCCGAGCTGCCGGCGGCGGTGGGCGAGTCGGCCCGCGCCATCCCGGTGGCCTATGACGTCGACGTGGTGGTCGTCGGCGGATCGAGCGGCGCGGTCGCCGCGGCCGTGGCCGCCGCCGAGAAGGGCGCGAAGGTCTTTGTGGCCGCCCCCCGCCCGTACCTTGGCGAAGACCTCTGCGCCACGCTCCGCCTCTGGCTCGAGGAAGGTGAGACGCCCGCCTCGCCGCTGGCGAAGAAGCTCTACGCCCCCGACGCCGCACTCTCCGCCGCGGCCGCCGACCCGAACCTGCTGCTCTTGAAGAGCTTCACCCGGCTGCCGAAGCCGATGCACGTCAAGAAGACGCTCGACGACGCCCTCCTGGCCGCCAAGGTCGACTTCCTCTTCGGTTGCTTCGCCACGGACATCCTGCGCGATGCCGACGGGAAGCCCTGCGGCATCGTCATGGCCAACCGGGCGGGGCGGCAGGCGGTTCTCGCCAAGGTCATCATCGACGCCACCGACCGCGCGTGGGTCGCCCGCCTGGCCGGCGCCGAGTGCCGGCCGTACCCGGCCGGCCCGCAGACGTTCAACCGCGTAGTCGTGGGCGGCGAGCCGACGACGGGCGACGGCGTGAGCGTCCGCAAGGTGGGCCTCGCGTTTGGCGCCGGCAATCGCTCGTATGAGGTTTTCGAGTACACCCTCCAGATTCCCGTGACCGACGGCTCGTGGCCGGCGCTGGCCAAGGCCGACCAGGTCGCCCGCGACCGCACGTTCCACACGGGGCAGGTCGATGCTTCCGAGGTCCTCTTCCAGGTGCCGCCCGACCCGGTGAAAGGCGCCGGCCGCGACGGTCTCAGCCCGTTCCGCCCCGCGGGCGTGCCGCGGATGTTCGTCGTTGGCGGCTGCGCCGACGTGCCGCGCGACGAGGCGGCCAGGTTACTGCGGCCGCTGGCCCTCATCGACCTCGGTGCGAGGATCGGCGCGGCGGCGGCCGATGAAGCCAAGTCTCTGCCCGCGATCCAGAACGCCAAGGTCGGCGGCGCGAAGGGCCAGGCGGTGGTGCAGGGCGACGTCAAGGAACTGCTCACGGGCGTCAGGCCGGTCGGGAGCGCCAAGCAGACCGTCGCGTCACCCGACCGCACCGTGCCCGTCATCGGCAGGTACGACGTGGTGGTGGTCGGCGGCGGGACGGGCGGCGCGCCGGCCGGCATCGGCGCGGGGCGGAACGGCGCCAAGACGCTGGTCATCGAGTACCTGCACGGGCTCGGCGGCGTCGGCACGCTCGGCATGATATCGAAGTATTACCACGGGTACCGCGGCGGCTTCACGGCCGAGGTGGACAAAGGGGTGGCGGCGCTCGGCGTGCCCAACGAGGTGGTCGGCAAGGTCGAGTGGTGGCGGCGGGCCAATCGCCGGGCGGGCACCGACATCTGGTTCGGCGCCCTCGGGTGCGGCGCGCTGGTCCAGGGCGGCACGGTCAAGGGCGTCGTCGTGGCGACGCCGCAGGGCCGCGGGATCGTCCTCGCGAAGACGGTCATCGATTCGACCGGCAACGCCGACGTGGCGGCCCACGCGGGGGCCGAGTGCGTGACCACGGCGGGCGACGACGTGGGCGTCCAGGGGGCGGGGCTGCCGCCGCTCGCCCTCGGCGCGGGCTACACCAACACCGACTACACGTTCGCCGACGATACCGATGTCATGGATATATGGCACCTCTTCGTCTATGCCCGCGAGAAGTTCAAGGGGGCGTACGACCTGGGGCAGCTCGTCGATACCCGCGAGCGCCGCCGCATC
>Ga0315273_10002936_pt1 | contig 20393 bp, 16 predicted proteins | sample YL17G02_0_MG_FD_205753 | JGI IMG/M metagenome (GOLD analysis project Ga0315273, IMG submission 205753) | Sediment microbial communities from Yellowstone Lake, YNP, Wyoming, USA - YL17G02_0 | ecosystem: Environmental > Aquatic > Freshwater > Lake > Sediment | place: USA: Wyoming | collected... | reverse complement strand
GCTCTACGACATCGGCAAGGAGCAGGACGACAAACGGCTCAAGGGGTACGGCGAGTACGGCTACGGGACGATCCCGGACGTCATCGACGGCTTGCAGTTCGAGCGGCTCGCCTCGGCCTCGGGTCCGACGTCCGGCGCGATCAGGCGCCCCTCGGACGGCAAGGAGCCCAAGACGGTCGTCTTCCTCCAGTGCATCGGATCGCGCGATCCTGCGAAGGGGATCGAGTACTGCTCGAAGATCTGCTGCATGTACGTGGCCAAGCACGCGATGCTCTACCGGCACAAGGTGCACGACGGCCAGGCGGTCGTCTTCTACATGGATATCCGCGCCGGCGGGAAGGGGTACGACGAGTTCGTGCGGCGCGCGATCGAGGAGGACGGCGCCAGGTACGTCCGTGGCCGCGTGTCGCGCATGTACCGCGACGGCGAGATCATCAAGGTGCTCGGCTACGACACGTTGAACGGTTCACCCGTGACGATCGACGCCGACCTGGTGGTTCTGGCGACGGCGATGCGGCCGCAGCCGGGCATCGAGGGCCTCGCGCAGAAGCTGTCCGTGTCGTACGACAAGCACGGTTTCATCAACGAGGCGCACCCGAAGCTCCGGCCGGTCGAGACGAACACGGCCGGCGTGTACGTGGCGGGCGCGTGCCAGGCGCCGCGGGACATACCGGACTCGGTGGCGATGGCCTCGGCGGCGGCGGCGAAGGTGCTCGGGCTGCTCAGCAACGAGGAACTCGAGCGCGAGCCGACCATCGCCGTGGTGAACGCCGACCTGTGCGCCGGCTGTTTCCATTGCGAGCGCGTCTGCGGGTACGGCGCGATCTCCCACCGGGAGATCCGCGACCGGAGCGGGAGCCTCATCAAGGTCGTCGCCGAGGTCAACCCGGGCGTCTGCTGGGGTTGCGGCACGTGCCAGGCCGCGTGCCCATCGAAGAGCATCGAACTCGCGGGGTTCACCGACGACCAGATATACGCCGCGATCAATGCGTTCGCGGACCTGTGAGGGCCTAAGGGCGGGAAGAGAGACATGAGCGAAGCCGCATCGACCAGCACGGAGACCGGGCAGGCCGGGGCGATCGAGCCGCGGATCGTGGCGTTTGTCTGCAACTGGTGCACGTACACGGGCGCTGACCTGGCCGGCACGAGCCGCATCCAGATGGCGCCGAACGTGCGCGTCATCCGGCTCCCCTGCACGGGGCGCATCGATCCGGTGTTCATCATCAAGGCGTTCGAGCGGGGCGCCGACGGCGTCATCGTGAGCGGCTGCCACCCGGGCGATTGCCACTACCTGGCGGGCAACTACCATGCGCGTCGCAGGTTCACCGTGTTCCGCGAGATCATGTCGTTCCTCGGCATCGACCAGCGGCGGATCACGTTCTCCTGGGTCTCGGCGTCCGAGGGGCGCAAATGGGGCGACGTGGTGAACGAGGCGGTCGCCCGCGTGCGTGCGCTCGGGCCGTTCGTGGGCTACAGGAGCCTCGTGGAGAAGCCGAATGCAGGAGCTTAGAGAGCTCGCGAAGAAGCTGCTCCTCGAGGGGACGGTGAAGGTCGTGATCGGCTACGCGGAGGGCCGCCGCGGCGTTCTTCCGATCTTCGCAGTGACACCCGGGGAGGCGGGGAGGCTGATCTTCGATCCGCGTTGCGTCCAGAACCTGGCGACCTACCTCTCGCCGCGGCGCGAGCAGGTTGTGGCCCTCGGCAGGCCGGCGGTCGTGGTCAAGGGGTGCGATGCCAGGGCGGTGGCCGGGATGATCCGGGAGTCGCAGCGATCGCGTGACGACCTCGTGCTCATCGGCGTACGGTGCGGCGGCGTGCTCGCCGACCCGGTGTCCGCGGTGGAGGTGAGCGAGGCGACGGTTGCCGCGAGGTGCCCGGGGTGCGACGCGCGCGTGCCGAAGCATGTCGACCACCTCGTCGGCCCGCTGCCGCCGGCGCCGCCGGGTACCTCGGCGCTCGACGCGCGCATCGCCGAGCTCGAGGCGTTGTCGCCGGGGGAGCGCTTCGCGTTCTGGAGGTCAGAGCTCGAGAAGTGCGTGCGCTGCAACGCGTGCCGCGAGATCTGCCCGATGTGTTTCTGCGTGCGCTGCGTGGCCGACAAGGCTCAGCCGCAGTGGATAGAGAGCTCGCCGCACGCTCGCGGGAACTTCGCGTGGCACATGACGCGCGCGCTCCATCAAGCGGGGCGCTGCGCCGCGTGCGGGGAGTGCGAGCGCGCGTGCCCGGCGGGGATCCCGCTCAACCTGCTCAATCGCAAGATCGCCCGCGTCGTCGCGGAGCGCTTCGGGTACAGCGCCTCCGGCGATCCGGAGAGTCCCGCCCCGATCGGCACGTACCGGCCGGAGGATGGCGAGGAGTTCATCCTTTGACGCGCGAAATGCACATCTCCGAGCCGGACCTTCGGGTCCTCGCGGAAGACCTCGTGCGCGGCGGGACGCGGCTCATCGGCCCGGCGAGGCCGCCCGGGAAGGATGGCGCCGTCGTGTACCGCGAGGTGAAGGGCCTCGACGAGATCGTGCTGGTCGGCGATCCGCCGGCGCGCTCGCTCAAGGAGTTCTTCCTGCCGCCCACGGAGGTGCTCTTCACGTACCGTCAGAAGCAGGGAGACGTGGAGCTCGCCCCCGCGCCGCACGTCTTCCCGCCGCAGGTCGTCCTGGGCGCGCGGCCGTGCGACGCCGCCGCGGTGTCCGTGGTCGACAAGGTGATGGACTGGGACTACCACGACGAGCTGTGGTTCGGCCGCCGGCAGGCGACCACGATCGTCTCCGTCGCATGCTCCGGCGGCGACGCGTCGTGTTTCTGCACCGCCGTCGGGCTCGCGCCGGACGTGGCCAAGGGCTCGGACGTCCTGCTCGTACCTGTCGAGGGCGGTTTCCACGCGGAGATCCTGACCGAAAAGGGCGAGGTGTTCGTCGCGGCGCATGCCACGCGCTTCGCGGCGGGCGGCAGGAGCGAGGCGGCCATGGCGTACCGCGCCGCGGCGCGGGGGAAGGCCGAAGCGAACCTCAGGGCTGATCCGGCGAAGATCCGCGCGTTCCTCGAGTCGAGCTTCGAGCACCCGATCTGGGAGGGGATCGCGCTGCGCTGCCACGGCTGCGGCGCGTGCGCGTTCGTGTGCCCCACGTGTCACTGCTTCGACATCGTGGACGAGGCCGAGTCGGTCGCGACGGGCGCGCGGCGCCGCAACTGGGACACGTGCCAGGCGGCGAAGTTCACGCTCCACGGCTCGGGACACAACCCGCGAAAGGGGCAGGACTGCCGCATCCGTCAGCGGTTGATGCACAAGTTCGCGATCTACCCGGGCCGTTTCCAGGAGATCCTGTGCACCGGCTGCGGCCGCTGCGTGCGGATCTGCCCCGGCGGGATGGACCTGCTCGAGATGCTCGACCGCATCGGTCGCGAGCCGGCCGCGCCGGGCGAGGCCGGGCGAGGCGCGCCATGAACGGCGGAAACCTGTACCAGCCCCACCTGGTGCGCATCGACGAGATCGTCGACGAGACGGTCGACACGCGCACGCTGAAGCTCACCTTCAAGGATCCGATGCTGGCCGCATCGTTCGATTTCAAGGCGGGCCAGTTCGGCGAGTACTCCGTGTTCGGGTCGGGCGAGTGCACTTTCTGCATCGCGTCGGCGCCAACGCGCAAGGGGTACCTCGAGTGCAGCTTCAAGAAGGTCGGGCGCGTGACGGCGGCGATGCGCGAGCTCAACGTCGGCGATACCATGGGCTTCCGCGGGCCGTACGGCAACTCGTTCCCGCTCGAGAAGATGTACGGCAAGAGCCTCGTGTTCGTCGCCGGCGGCATCGGGCTCGCGCCGGTGCGGTGCGTCATCCAGAACGCGCTGGATCTGCGGGACAGGTTCAAGGACGTGACCATCATCTGCGGCGCGCGGAGCGTCGGGGACCTGGTCTACAAGCGCGAACTCGACGAGTGGGCGGCGCGCAAGGACGTGAAGCTCTGGCAGACCGTGGACCCGGGCGGGGAGACCGGGGGATGGCGGGGAGAGATCGGCTTCGTGCCGGCCATCGTCGAGAAGGCGCGGCCCGGGGCGATTGACGCGTTCGCCGTCGTCTGCGGCCCGCCCATCATGATCAAGTTCGCGCTGCCCGTGCTCAACGGGCTCGGCTTCAAGGACGACGCGATCTACACGACCCTCGAGAACCGCATGAAGTGCGGGATCGGCAAGTGCGGCCGCTGCAACATCGGCCCGGTGTACGTGTGCAAGGACGGTCCGGTGTTCACCGCCGCGGAGATCAAGGGGCTCCCGCCCGAGTTCTGATCCCGGGAGGCTTCCGGCCCGGCTTCTCGCCCGCGAGCCGCGCGCATGGATCGGTTGACTCCTGAACCCGTCTTGCCAGAGACTGCCGACGCAAACGCACTCCGTCCTGGCCGCCGAGCTCCGCCATGAGCGATGCGGCCACTCGCATCCCGGTCGACGGCGGCGAGAACACGCTGCGCCGACAGATACGTTGCCACTTCGAGAGGGCCAGCCAGCGAGGATCAATCATGGACGGAAGAGACCTTGAACAGAGCCTGGTGCTCATCAAGCCCGACGCGCTCAAGTATTCACTCACCGGCTACGTGCTTTCGGTGCTTTCCGAGGTTCACACGGGGCTGCGGTACGCGGGGGCGAAGATCGTTCATGTCAACCGCATGCTCGCCGAGGAGCACTACCAGGAACACCGGGGGAAACCGTTCTTTCCGCCGTTGATCGACTACATCAGGGGGAAACTGCACTATCCGGGCGAGGCCTGGAAACGGCGTGTGATCGCGATCGTCTACCAGGGTCCGGACGCGATCCGCAAGATCCGCGAATGTTCCGGTCCGACCAACCCGTTCACGGCTCGGGAGGAAAGGCCTGGCTGCATCAGGTCTCTGGGCGCCGTGATCAGCATCAAGGATGAATCGGGCAACGTGGTTGGTGAGCGGATGGAGAACTTGATCCATGCCTCGGCGAGTCCCGTCGATGCCGAACGGGAGATCAAGCTCTGGTTCAAGCCCAATGACATCCCGCCGCTCATGCACGGCTACCCGGTCGTGGAGTCGGACGAGCACTACTACTTCATGAACGGCAGGCTGTCGCTGACCCATGAACCGGGAAGCGCCTGCATCCTCGCCCCAAGCGACATCTGCTGGAAGTCGGACTTCGAGGCCCTGCAGGCACTGTACAAGGGAGCAGCGGCGTCGTGCCCGGTCGAATCGGTGGTCGCCAAGTATCTCGTCAACCAGGGGCCCGAAGAGGACTGAGCCGACGGGAACCCGGGGCGCGTGCCTCGGGTTCCACCTCCCGCCGCCGACACGCCGCCCCGGTCTCTCCGGCAGCGCCGGGGCCGCGCGGCGCCGGGGCGCTATCGCACGACGGCGGTGCGCAGGGTCACGGTGGTGGCGCCCTGCCGCAGCCTCGCGAAATAGACTCCGGGCTCGAGCGCCACACCCCGGTCGTCCAGCGGCTCCCAGTCCAGCGTGCCGTGTCCGGCCCGCGCACCGGGCAGGCACACCGAGCGCCGCGTGCGCCCGGCTAGGTCCATCAACTCCAGCGTCACGTCTCCCGCCCGCGGCAGCTCCCAGGCGACGCGCTGCCGTCCGCCCCACGGATTGGGCGCCAGGCTCAGATGCAGGGGGGGGCCGAGCGGCTCCGGAGGCACCGCCGTGTCGGGCGACGCGAAGAGGTCGGCCATCATGTGCCCCGTTGCCCACGGCGTGGTGAACCCGAGCACCTCGCCGACAGTAGGCGCGAGGTCCGTGAGCGAGTGCGGCCCCGCGCACAGGCGCTTCGCGGCGAAGTCGGGGCCGACCGCGAGCAGCATGATGGTCCGGCAGCCCGGGCAACCGTCGCCGTGCCCCGCGAAGCCGCCGTGAGCGTCGTCGTGGCGGCCGTGGTCGTTGGTGACGAACACGTCCGTGCGGCCGGTGTAGAACGTGTCGGCCTGCAGCCAGGTCCACAGGTCGCCCACGATGCCGTCCGCGATGGCGATGGCACCCGTGTACTGTGCCCATGATCTACTGTGGCCCGCGCCATCCACACCCGCCAGATAGAGGTAGACCAGGCGCGGGTGGTACAGGGGCACCACGCTCAGGAACTCGTTCCAGACGGCGGTGTCACTGTCCCCCGCCATGTGCGTGTGGGGCCACCACGAAGGACCGTAGGCGGGATCGAAGCTCTGACGCCAGAGGCCGTTCACCCAGTTGATGAAGTATATGCAGTCCGTGTCCGCCCGGTCGAGTTGCTTGCGATATGCCTCGAAGAACGTGGGCTTGAGCGCGTACTGCGTCGCCTGGCCGTCCAGCACCGTGTCGCGCGAACCAAACCAGCCCCCCATCCACGAGGCCGGGATCGCGGCCTTGGTCCACGTGTCGCCGTCATTCAGGAAGGGCTCGACGCGGGTGCCGAGCGAGCACAACGCCGCCATGCGGGGCGTGAAGCTCCCGGACCGGTCGCCCAGACTCTCCGAGTAGCGCAAGCCGTCGATCACCACCACGACGACGCGGTCGGCGTGCTCCGCATGAACCGGGCGCGCCGCGATCGCGAGAACGACGGTGAGCGCCAGGACAGCGGCGAGGACGCGACCCATAGCGGCACCTCCACCCGGCGCTGGCCGGGGTCAGCAAGCGGACAAGGAGCTCAACCTGACACCATGGTAGGCCGTGCCTGCGGGACAGTCAACGCTCGCTTCGCCGAGGGGTGCGCGCTCGGCTGCGCGGTGGGCGTGACGGCGCCACGGAGGTCGTGGACCGCGGGGGGGGCAGAAAAGCACTGGCGGCCGGCCCGCCGATCCGTCTCACTTCTCTTCTCTTACGTACGGCAACCCCAGCGCGGCCGGCGCGCCGACGCGCCGGCTGAGGGCTTCCCGCCAGGTGATGAGGACCAACACGACGATCGTCGCCACGTAGGGCAGCATGTTGAGGAATGCCGCGGGGATGTTCAGGCCGGTGGTCTGCATCGCGAACTGCACGGCGTTGATGCCGCCGAAGAGGAACGCGCCCAGCATGGCGCGCGCCGGGTTCCAGGTGGCGAAGATCACCAGCGCGATCGCGATCCACCCACGGCCGTTGGTCATGTTCTCCGTCCAGCCGGGCGTATAGGCCAGCGAGAGGTGCGCTCCGCCCAGGCCCGCCAGCATGCCGCCCAGGGCCGTATACAGGTAGCGCAGGCGCGCGACGTTCACGCCCAGCGCATCGGCGGTCTGCGGGCTTTCCCCGACCGCGCGCAGGTGCAGCCCCGGCCGCGTCCGGTACAGGCAGAACCACGCCAGCGGCACGAGCAGGTAGGCCGCCTGGACCAGCGCGTCCTGCCGGAAGAGCGCCTCTCCGAGGAGCGGGATGTCGCCGAGCACGGGCGGCGGCGCGCTGCCAAGGCGCGGGCCGATCAGGCCGACGTAGTCGCGTCCCAGGAAGTTGGCCAGGCCCGTTCCGAACGTCGTGAGCGCCAGGCCGCTGACCACCTGGTTGGCGCGCAGCGTGATGGTCAGGAACGCATGGATCAGCGCCAGTAGCGCGCCCACCAGCATCGCGGCGCCCAGGCCAAGCCAGACGCTGCCGCTGGTGTAGGCGACGATGAACCCCGTCACCGCGCCCATCAGCATCATGCCTTCGAGGCCCAGGTTGAGCACGCCGCAGCGCTCGGTGATCACCTCGCCGATGGTCGCGTACAGCAGCGAAGTGCCGGCCCGGATGGCGACGAAGACGATGGAGACCACCATGGCAATGTCCATCAACGGGCCTCCCGCGCCGGTGCGGAGCCGCGGCGCGCCGCGCCGCGCCAGCGCAACCGGTACTTGATGAACAGGTCGCCGCCGACCATGCAGAACAGGATGGCGCCCTGCAGGACCAGGGCGGTGGCCGCGGGCAGGTGCATGGTGATCTGGATCTGGTCGCCGCCGACGAGCAGGGCCGCCACGAGGAACGCCACCACGATGGTCTTCCACGGGTCCATGCGCGCGAGCCAGGCCACGATGATCGCCGTGAGCCCGTGGCCGACGGTGAGGCCCTTCTGCAGGCGGTGCGAGATGCCGGCGACCTCCGACATGCCGGCGAGCCCCGCGAGCCCGCCGGAGAGCACCATGACCATGGCGATATTGAGCGCCAGGTTGATGCCCGCGTATGAGGCCGCGCGCGGGTTCTCGCCGATGACCTTGATCTCGTAGCCCCACCTGGTGCGCGCCAGCACGAGCCAGATGACCAGGGCCGCCACGGGGACAGCGACCAGTCCCAGGTGAATGCGCGTGTTGCCCAGGCGCGGCAGCCACGCGGCCGGCACGAACTCCGCCGTGCCGGGGAATCCGTAGCCGCCTGGATCGCGCCACGGGCCGTAGAACAGGTACTCCACCAGGAAGACGGCTATGTAGTTCATCATCAGCGTGGTGATGATCTCGTTGACCTTGAGGCAGGCCTTCAGCAGCGCTGGGATCAGCCCCCACACGGCGCCGCCGAGGAAGCCGGCCGCCGCCATCAGCGGCAGCACTGCCGGCGCGGGGAGGCCCGGGCCCCACAGGAGCGCGACCGCCGAGGCGGCAAGCCCGCCCATGGCCAGCTGGCCTTCCGCGCCGACGTTCCAGAACAGCATGCGCAGCGCGATGCCGATGCCCAGCCCGCACAGCGCGAGCGGGGTGGCCTTGACCAGGGTCTCGGACAGGTTGTAGTACCGGCCCTGCGCCCACTGTGCCGGCGTGCCGAAGGCTCCTTCCAGCATGGCCGCGTACGTGACCAGCGGGTTCGCGCCGGACATCGCCAGGATCGCTCCGCCCAGCACGAGCGCCAGCAGGAGGGACGCGAGCGGCACGACGAACGCGATGGCGCGTGAGGGCTTCAGGCGCTTCTCGAGGCGCAGTCCGAGGCTCGCGTTGCTCATGCCCGCGCTCCTCGGGCACCGGCCATCATCAGGCCGATCGTCGTGACGTCGGCGTTCTCCGCCGGGACGATGCCCATGATCCGCCCTTCGCAGACGACCGCCACGCGGTCGGACAGCGCCAGCACCTCGTCCAGGTCCTCCGAGATCAGGAGGATGCCGGTGCCCTCCGCTCGTCGCTGCAGCAGCCGCTTGCGCACGAACTCGGTGGCGCCGACGTCGACGCCGCGCGTCGGGTGCACGGCCACCAGGAGGTTCGGCGCGACGTGCAGCTCGCGGGCCAGCAGGACCTTCTGCTGGTTCCCGCCGGAGAGCAGGCGCACCGGGGTTTGCGGACCGGGCGTGTCGATATCGAAGGTGCTGATGAGCTGGCGCGCCAGGTCCAGGATCGCCGACGGCACCAGGAAGGGGCCGCGCGCGAGGGCGCCCGTGCGGTATCCCTTCAGGATCAGGTTGTCGGACACGGACAGGTTGGGGACGAGCCCTTCGCCCAGGCGGTCCTCGGGCACGTGGCTGACCCGGTGCTCGATGATGTCGCGCGACGAGCGGTTGGTCACGTCGTGGCCGGCGATGCGCACGCGCCCGCCGGTTGCCTTGCGCAGCCCGGTCAGCACCTCGGCGAGTTCGCGCTGGCCGTTGCCGGCCACGCCGGCCACGCCCAGGATCTCGCCGTGGCGGATGTCGAACGACACGCCGCGCAGCGCCGGCAGCCCGCGGTCGTTGAGCGACTTCAGGTCCTCGACGACCAGCACGGGCTCGCCGGGCCGCACGGGTTCCTTCTCGATGTGGAACGACACTCCGCGTCCGACCATCATCGTGGCCAGGGCCTGCGGGCTCGTCTCCTGCGGCGTGGTGACGCCCGCCACGCGCCCGTCGCGCAGGACCGTGATGCGGCTGGCGGCCGCGGTGACCTCGGTGAGCTTGTGGGTGATGAAGACGATGGCCTTGCCCTGCCCGATCAGGCGGCGGATGGTGTCGAACAGCGACTCGGTCTCCTGCGGGGTCAGCACGGGCGTCGGCTCGTCCAGGATCAGGACCTCCGCGCCGCGATGGAGCATCTTGAGGATCTCGACGCGCTGTTGTTCGCCGACGGAGAGCTGCCAGACGTACGCCCTGGGGTCCACGGGGAGATGGTACTGCCCGGCCAGCGCTGCGATCTCGCGCTCGAGCCGGGGCAGGTTCAGCACGAACCGCGGCCGGTCCATGCCGATGATGACGTTCTCGACGACGGTCTGCACCGGCACCAGCTTGAAGTGCTGGTGCACCATGCCGATGCCTGCGGCGATCGCGTCGCGGGGCGAGTGGAACTCGACGCGCCGGCCCCTGACCACGATCTCGCCTTCGTCCTGGCGATACAGCCCGGCCAGGACGTTCATCAGCGTGCTCTTGCCGGCGCCGTTCTCCCCCAGCAGCGCGTGGACCTCGCCGGCGCGGATGTCCAGATCCACCGCATCATTGGCGAGCACGCCGGGGAAGCGCTTGGTGATGCCGCGCATCTGCACGACTGCGGGGCGCTCGGTCATGGTGTCTCCTCGATCCCGTGGTGCCACGACGGATCCCGGCCAGATCGCCGGATTCCGCGGACCGGCCGTCCTGCGCGCCGGGAACAGGCGGCCGGCCTCCCGCGCCAGGTCCCCGGGGGCGCGCGCGGCCTACCTGACGGAGCCGACCACGCCCTCGACGAACCAGTCCATGCCGAGCAGCTGCTGCGGGGTCATGGCCCGGCCGGCGGGCGCCTTCTCCGCGCCCGTATTGTCCTTCAGCGGGCCGGCGAAGACGGTGAAGATGGTCTGGTCGCCCTTCTTGAAGGCGGCGACGGCCTCGTCGGCCATGGCCTTCACGTCCGCGGGGACCATCGGGCCGTAAGGTGCCAGGCCGACCACGTCATCCTGCCAGCCACCCCAGTAGGACTCGGTCTTGTAGGTGCCGGCCATCACGGCCTCGGCGATCTGCGCGTACTTCGGACCCCAGTTCCACACGGGGCAGGTGAGCACGGCCCCTGGGGCCAGCCTGCCCATGTCGGAGTCGTAGCCCACGCCGTACACGCCCTTCTCCTCGGCGGCCTTCTGCGGCTCGGCGGTGTCCTGGTGCTGGGCGATCACGTCGCACCCGCCGTTGAGCAGGGCCACCGCGGCTTCCTTCTCCCTGGCGGGGTCGAACCAGGTATTCGTCCAGATCACGTTCACCGTGGCGTTCGGATTGACCTTGCGCACGCCCAGGGCGAAAGCATTGATGCCGCGCACGACCTCGGGGATCGGGAAGGCGGCGACGTAGCCGAGCTTGTTGCTCCTGGTCATCTTGCCGGCGACCATGCCCGACACGTAACGCGGCTCCTCGATCCTGCCGAACACCGTGCTGACGTTGGCCGCGGTCTTGTAGCCGGAGATCTGCACGAACCAGGTGTTCGGGAACTCCCTGGCCACGTTGATGGTCGGATCCATGAAGCCGAAGCTGGTGGTGATGATCAGCCCGTAGCCCTTGGTGGCGTAGTCGCGGATGGCGCGCTCGGCCTCCGGGCCCTCGGGCACGTTCTCGATGTAGGCCGTCTCGATCCTGCCGGCCAGCTTCTCCTCCATGTACATTCGACCCCGGTCGTGCGCCCAGGTCCAGCCCATGTCACCCACGGGGGCGACGTAGACGAAGGCGACCTTGAGCTTCTCGTTCGTCGTGGCGGGGGTCGGCGCGCAGGCGCCGAGCAGGGAGGCGACCACGGCGAGCAGCGTCACCACGACGAACAAGCTCCTGCGTGTGGGCATTGATGTTCCTCCTATGCCGGGTTGTTCATGAGCCCGCCGCCTGGAATGGCATTGACCTGCGGATGCGGGGAAGCGGGCGAGCCGATGGTCCGTGCGCCCGCGCTTCGGGATGGTCGGCGCCGCCTGCCGGCGTGGTGCCGGGGCGAACAGGCGCGGAGCACGCTGCCACCGGGTGGCCCTCAGGACACCTGGCCCGCGTGCGCCGGCTTGCCCACGTGTTCCAGCTCCTCGGTCCAGACTCTCAGCAGCTCGGCCGCGGCCAGGGGCGAGGCCGGCTCGCCGATTGGCCCGGCGTACGAGCCGTCCGCGCCCACCCGCAGCGTCGCCGGCACGTGGCCTCTGGCGCGTCCGGCGGCTCGCGCGGTCTCGATCCAGCCTTGTGCGCGCGCCTGTGCGTCGGCGCTGCGCTGATGGACGCGCAGGTACGCGGCCACGAAGGCTCCCAGCGACGCGGTCGAGACGCGCTCGCTGCCGGGTGATTCGCGCAAGCCCCAGGGCGTGAGCAGCTCGCGCTCGAGCGTGGCGATGAGGCGCCGGGCGCGCTCGGGCGGCAGCACCGCGGGCGGCAGGCTCACCGCCAGCGCCTGCGTGGGCGAGAGGCCGCGCACCGCGCCCCAGGGCGTGAGGGTCTCGTACAGGCAGCCGCTCTCCTCGTCCCAGAAGGAGTCGCCGAAGACCTTCTGGTGCTCGTGGGCCCAGGCCAGGAAGAAGGCGCCGGTCTCCCGGTGCGAGAGCACACGTGACAACTGCGCCATCGCCACCAGCGCGTGGTACCAGAGCGCGTTCAGGTCCGCGTGCGCCACGTTGTTCACCGCGAGCAAGCCCTCGGTGTTCACGCGCACTCCGTGGCGCGTGCCCTGGCGGAGCGCCTGCATCACGCCCTCGAGCGCCGGGTAGAGCGTCTCCGAGAGGAACACGCTGTCCGCGCTGCGCCGCACGTAGAGATCGGCGCTGGCCACGAGCCAGAGCGAGGGCGCCGGACTGCCGTAACGCGGGCGGCCATCCGCCGCATCGAACGCCTCGGGGGCCAGGCCCTCGTCCAGGTACTCGAGGTAGCCGCGCAGGACGTCGCGCGCGAGCTCGAAACCGCGCAGGCTCACGAGAGCCTGCACCGCCTGCAGCGCGTCGGCGCCCCGCTCCTCGCCCGAGGGAAGCGCGGCGGCGAGCGTGCGGCGCTGGCCGCGGCGCACGAGTCCGGCGCGCAGCGCGAGCGCGAGCTCCACGGCGACGTGGTCGTGCTCGTCCACGAGTGGCTCGCGCCGGCGAGCAACCTCGGCGGCCGGACCGCCGTGCGCGGCGGCCGCCTGCCGGGCGGTGAAGTCCGCGCCCGCGATCGCGGTGCGCCGCCAGCGGTCGAGGCGTGCGCGTTCGTCCAGATCGAGCTTGGCCACGCAGCCGGCTAGCGTGTGCGGCGGCGGCGTGCCCAGCCGGCCGGTAGCGGCCAGCGTCTTGAAGAGAGCGTCCTCGGCGGCGAAGACCATGTGGAACGCGCGTCCCGGGGCGAGCAACCCGTCCGTGTGGCCCGGCACCAGCGCGTCCTCGCGCGCATCGGCGGTCTCGTCACCAGGGTACTCGAGACCCAGCACCCGGACGTGCGCGGGCAGGAAGACGCCGTTGTGCCAGAGCGTCAGCGTCGGCGCCCACGAGGCGAGCTGGATGCGCACGCGCCCGGGGATGCCCCGGATGGCGCCCAGCAGCCGCACGCCCTGGCGCGGCGGTTGGTCGAGGCCGCGCGCCACGCACAGTGGGCTCGCCGCGAGATGCACGGCGGGGCCGGAGAGGTGGTGGTAACTGACGACCACCGCGTCGTGGCCCGAGAGCGCAAAGAGCGACTTCTCGAAGGTCGTGCGGCCCACGCTCCAGCGCCAGGTGGGCCACGGATCGAACCGGAACCCCTCGGGCCGGACCTGACCCGGCGTGGGGAGGCGCTCGCCGGCGAGCTCGAAGCTGCCGGCATCACTGCTCACGCGCTCGTCGAGGCGGAGCAGGAGCGCGGTCGGCCGCCCAAGTTCGCTCGCTGTCAGCAGCGCCTGCGAACTGCGCGCGAGCGCTGCCGACACGCCACCGGAGCACGAACCGCCGAGTCCGTTCGTGAGCAGCCAACCGGCGGACGCGGCCCCCGAGGCTGAAAGGACATCCTGTCCGGGACGCATGATTCGGGAAGATAACGGGTCATGGCGCCGGGACAAAACAGCAACTGGCCCGTTCCCGCCCGGCGCCCGCAGCGGCTACAGCACCGCAGGCCGGCGGATCACGCCGGAGAGGGGCGCCAGGTCCACTCCGTCCAGCCGCTTCACGGTCGTCGCGCGTTTGAGCCACTCACGTGAGAGCGGCGTGGCGCGCACCCAGACCATCGTGCGCCCCCGCGTCCGCGCCCGCTCGATGATCTCGCGCCAGCGCCGGTCCAGCGCCTTCGGCGTCTTCGCGCGTGCCTCGGTGTCGAGCACGGCGTCCGGTTCGTCGTAGATCACGCCCATCTCCGCCGCCAGCGGCCGGCACACCGCGCCCGCGGCGGGCTGCAGGTGGATGAACGGCAGGTGCCGGCGCTTCAACTCCCGGTAGACCGCGCCCATCAGCGTCATGTCCTGCGTGGCTAGCGAACCCATGTGGTTTGCGACCCCGACCACCGGGCCCGACCGGTCCAGCCAGCGCCGCATCGTGCCCGTCGCGCGGTCCGGCTTCAGCGTGACCAGCAGCGTGCCGGGCCCCGGATTGAGCTGCGGATAGTTGACCGGCTCGAGCGGTACATGGAGCACCACCTCGCGGCCCTTTTCGTGCGCTGCGCGGAACATCGCGCCGCTCGTCTTCACGTCCGGCGCCAGCGCGACCGCGAACGGCACGGGCAGGTCGAGGACGCGCCGTGCCTGGGCCAGGTCGTCGCCGAAGCCGAATAGCACGAGCGCGAGCCGGGGCGCCGTGCCCTCGGACGGCTCCTCGGGACGGGCTCCGCGCACCAGCAGCACCTCATGCAGGCCGCGCTTCGGCAGGCCCAGGAGCAGCGTCAGTCGCGTCTCTCCGCGCGGGCCTGTGGTCTCGCGCCCGCTCAGAACTACTCCGCCCAGTTCCTCGACACGGCGGCTCACCGCGTAGTTCGCCTGGAGCAATGAGGCATCGGGACGGAGCCCCACACGCCAACGCACGGCATCCGGGTCACCGCGGAAGGCGCCCTCCCGCACGCTGTCGGCGGGGACTCCGGCGGCGGCGAGACCGTCACGGATCTCGCTGGCGAAGAGCGCGACCACGCGGTCGCGGCCGCCGAGCCCCCACTGTGCCAGTGCCACCCGTCCCCGGTCCGAGCGCGCGAGCCGCCAGGCCTCTGCACCCAGGACGAGCAGCAATGCGGAAACGGCGAGCACGACGAGCGTGCGCGGCAGGGCGGGTGATCGGCGTCTTCTTCTGGGCATGGCGGGCGGGGGATGAGCGCCACGGTAGGTAGGTGCCCCGGATTCGTCAACAGCGACGACGGAATGCTTCGGCGGGGCCCGCCAGAAGGGTTCGGCTCGCTGTGGCTTTGCAGTTGTGTGACACCGCGGGAGCGGCCCGGTGACACGCTACTGGCGAAGCCATCGGGTGGCGCTTCGCCGTGCTCGCACCCCGGGCCTGACCTGTGGTAGATGCTTTCGACCCCGAGAGGAACGCACCATGAAGGACCGACTCCTCATCGTCGCCGCGATCACCCTGCTGGCGGCCGGGGCCTGGGCGACGACGCGAGCCGCTGAGCCGGCCCGGGGCGCCCGGCCGGGCTCGGCTCCCGTGGTCGTGCCGGAGGGCAGCCGCAGGGTTGATGCCCTTCCTGCTGGCGTGGACCGCTGTTGTCCGCACCGCCCGACCCGGGTGGGCATCGTTCGCACGGGTGGCATCACCGGGGCCCCGCCCGGGAGCCAGGAGGTGCTCGCGCTCGAGTCCTGCGCCGCCTGCGATGACTGGGAGGTCTGCGCGCGCGAGCTGGAGAGCGTCGGGGCCACCATGCAGGCGATGCCTCTGCGCAACGGGATCATGCGCGTCTTCACCGCCGGCACGCCCGCGGGGGTGCGGGTGGTGCAGGCCTCGCTGGCGCGCCACTATGAGCGCATGAGCGGGCTGATCGCGGCCGGCGAGACCGCCCGCCTGTGCAGCGTCTGCCGGGCCATGCGGAGTGCGGCGGCCAGCGGGAAACTGGCTCGGGAGATCATCAAGATCGAAGGCGGCTGTATCACGCTCACGACCTCGGCCGACCCCGCCATCGTGATGAAGATCCACGCCGAGGCCGGCATCCCGGTCCCGGTCCGGCCGAAGCCCTGAGACCCTCCGGGCCGTCGTGATGGCAGGCTCCCGTGGTCGGGCGCGGGGCGCGGCTGCCGATGCCGGATTCTCCTCGCGCCCCGGCCGTTGCCGCGTGAGGACCCAGGTACTACGCTGGTAAGCCATGGCCGCCTCCTCGCCCGGTACCCGCGTGAGCCGGCGTGCGTTCATCCTTGTCGGTCTCGGGGTGGCGCTTCCGGCCATCCTGCTCGCCGGCCTCGGTATCTACCTGACGCAGCGCATCGCCCGCGCGGTCGAGGACGAGAGCGCGCGCTACAACAGGTATATCGCGCTGCAGGTGGGCGAGGCTTTCGAGCGCGAGTTGCTCGATGAGCTCCGGCGCGGGATCCCGCCGGCCGAGACCGCGGCCCGCTCGGGCGCCGACCCGGCGGCCGTGCTCGCGGCGCTGGGGGCGGGCCCGCGCGAGTTCTCGGCCCCGCACTTCGTGCCCGAGGCCGAGTTGCCCGGCACCACGGGCCTGATCGTCGAGTCCACGGCGCTGCTCTACGCCCACGGCGAGGGCGTGCGCGACGCCCGCACGTTCGCCGGCCTGCTGCTGCGCGGCCCGCAGGGTGAGGTGCTCGGGGCGGGCGGCTGGTGGTTCGAGCCGCGCCGCTTCCTGCTCGCGCACTTCGAGGCAGTTGTCCAGGACCGGCTCCCGGAGAACCCGCGGCTCTACGGCGGGATCGTCTCCACGCGCCGCCTGAGCGTGGGCCTGCTCGGGCCCTTCGGCGAGGAGTTGCTGCGCGTGCGTAAGCCGGGCCACGCCCACAGCGCGCAGCTCGAGCCCCTGAGCGGCCCCTTCGAGGGCCATGCCATCCGCGTCGCCCCCGCGCTGGGGGCGCCCGCTGTCTGGGTCACGCGCTTCTTCGGGCTCATGATTGCCTTCATCGGGTTCATGGGCCTGGCGACCGTGGTGGCTGCGCTGGCCGGGCTGAGGTACGCCTCCCGGCAGCTCGAGCTGGCCCAGCTCAAGTCGAGCTTCGTCTCGAACGTGACCCACGAACTGAAGACCCCCATTGCGCTCATTCGCCTGGCCGCCGAGACCCTCGAGCTGCGCCGGTTCTCGACCCCGGAGGAGGGCCAGGCCTTCCTGGGCAGCATCGTGCGCGAGACCCGGCGGCTCCAGCAGTTGGTGGACAACATCCTGGACTTCGCCCGGCTGGAGGCGGGGCAGGTGGTGTTCCGCTTCGAGGCCGTGGACCTGCGGGCGGTTGTGGAGGAGACTGTCGAGAACTTCCGGCCGCGGCTCGAACAGCAGGGCTTCCGGCTCGAGCTCGACCTGCCGGAGGGTCTGCCGCTGGTGCGGGGGGACGCGGTCATGCTCCAGCACTGCATGCTCAACCTGCTCGACAACGCGCTCAAGTACTCCCGAGGGCGACGAGAAGTGCGGGTAGCGATGGAGGCACGCGACGGCGCGGTCGCCGCCTCGGTGACGGACCGCGGCATCGGCATCGCGCCGGCGGACCAGAAGCGCATCTTCGAGAAGTTCGTCCGGGTGGAAACCGGGCTTGTCCACGACGTCAAGGGCGCGGGCCTGGGATTGTCGCTGGTAAAGCAGATCGTGCACGCGCACGGCGGGCGCGTGGAACTCCGGAGCAGCCCGGGAGATGGCAGCACCTTCACGTTGGTGCTCCCCCTCGCGGACGGGACTGAGGCCCCCCGCCGGGGTGCCCGGGACGCACGACCGAAGGATCCGGGAAGGGAGACGGAATCATGAAGCGAGTCCTGATCGTGGAAGACGAGGAGGGCCTGCTCGAAGGCCTGGCCCACAACTTCAGGTACGAGGGCTACGAAGTGCTCACCGCGAAGAACGGCCAGGAGGGCCTGCGCACGGCCCTCAAGCAGAAGCCGGACCTCGTGATCCTCGACATCATGCTGCCCGAGAAGGACGGCTTCACCGTGCTCAAGGAGCTGCGTCAGCGGCACCGCGACACCCCCGTACTGGTGATGACTGCTCGCAACTTCGAGGCCGACGTGATCAAGGGCTTCGACCTGGGCGCGGACGACTACGTCACCAAGCCCTTCGGCATCAAGGAGCTCATGGCGCGCGCGAAGCGACTCGTGGCGCGCGGGCCGTCGGGGGCCCCCACCCCCGGGCCGACCATCTACAAGTTCGGTGACGTCGAGGTGCGCTTCGAGCCGCGCGAGGTCCATAAGGCCGGCGCACAGGTCGCGGTCTCCTTCAAGGAGTTCGAGCTGCTCAAGTACCTCATCGAGCATCGCGGCCGCACGGTGTCGCGCGAGGAACTGCTCGAGGAGATCTGGGGCGTGGACGAGGAGCTGGGGGTGACGACGCGCACTGTGGACACGCACGTCTCGAACCTGCGCTCCAAGCTCGGGGCCGGCTTCACGCGGCCGTTCATCGTGGCCGTGCACAAGGTCGGCTACAAGTTCGTGGAGCCGTGACGCCGCTGCGGCGACGCCGCACGCGACGCCGGTGAGCGATCCGGGCGCCGACCGCGGTGTCCCGCGCGTCCGTCTCCGTCAGCCGACGTCGCCTTCCTCGCTTCCGGCGGGAGGCTCGACCCGCGCCGCGGCCCGCGCCAGCTTCGCGAACTCCTCGAGCGTGAGGGTCTCGCCGCGGCGGCGGCCGTCGATGCCGGCGATCCGGCAGAGGCGCTCGATGCCCTCGCGCCCGAGCACGAGTGTCTCCTCCAGCGTGTTCGCGAGCTGCTTGCGGCGCATGTGGAACGACCCGCGGATGATGCGGAAGAGCAGTGCCTCGTCGGCCTCGACCGGTGGCCGCTCGCGCAGGAAGAAGCGGACCAGCGCGCTGTCCACGTCGGGGCGCGGCCAGAAGGCCGAGGCCCGGATGGCGAGGAGCGGGTCCAGCAGGGCGTGGTAGCGCGCGAACAGCGTCAGCGAGCCGTACTCGGGGGTGCCCGCGGCGGCGGCGAGGCGCGCGGCGTACTCCTTCTGCACCAGCAGTATGGCGGTCTTCACCGCGTGCTTCTGCTCGAAGATGCGCTCCAGGACCGGTGTCGTGATGTTGTAGGGGAGGTTGCCCACCACTACGACGCGTTCGACGCCGTGGGCGCGGGCCGCCTCCACCAGGTCGAACTCCAGGAAATCGCCTTCGACCAGCTCGAGCTGGGGGAGCTCGGCCAGCTCCTCGCGCAGCAGCGCGGCGAGCCCGGCGTCCTTCTCGACCGCGATCAGCGCGCGCACACGGGCTGCGAGCCGCTCCGTGAGGGCGCCGGCGCCGGGACCGATCTCGACCGCGACGTCGTCCTGATCGAGCCGGCAATGCTCGACGATCCGACGGGCGAGGTCCTCGTTCACGAGGAAGTTCTGGCCCATGCGCTTGAGCGGCGCGAGGCCGCGCTCGGCCAGGGCGCGTTTGACCCGCACGATCTCACTGCCCTCGGCGGTGGCCCGCTCGCGCAGCCAGGCGGAGACGCGGGGCGAGCCGCGGACGGCGCGCTTGGGAGGGGGCATGGGCGCAGTGTAAGGGCGCGCGGGAGCGCGGACCAGCGCGGTCCGCGGCCCGGCGTGAGTTGCTGGCTCCGCGGTTCCGCGGAGCGCCGCGAGAGAGCGGGGACCGCGGCGATCGTCGCGGCGGCTCAGGCGGCGTCGGGCCGGCCCTCGAGCGCCTCGCGCGCCATGTCGCGCGCGTAGGGGTCGGGTGACCCGTGGGCGATGCGTTCCAGCTCGCGGCGGCCTTCCGTGCCGAACTCGCGCAGCGCATAGGCCGCGTGCCGCCGCACCCACCAGGCAGGGTCGGTGAGCCGTGCGGGCAGGGCCAGCATCGCGATGGCGGAGCGCGTGCGTCCCAGCGCCCAGGCGGCCTGCGCCCGCACCTGCCAGACCTCGTCCCGCAGCGCGCCCATGAGCGTGGTCGCGCAGTCGTCGGCCCGCATGCGTCCCAGCGCGCGCGCGGCCGCGATCCGCTGCTCCGTATCGCCTTCGCGCAGCCTGCGCTCGATGGACCGGCAGGCGTCGCGGCAGCCAGCGAGCCCCAGCGCCTCGATGAGCGCGCGATCCATGGCCGCATCGCCGGTGCCGCGGTCGAGTGCCGCCGCGAGGTCGGGCAGCGCCCGCCGCCCGAAGCCGCGCAGCAACGTCACCCGGGAGCGGTGCGGTCGCCGCTCGAGTGCCGTCGGGTTCTCGAGCAGCCAGCGCAACGCCTCGAGGTCACGGTAGCGGGCCAGCGCGGCGGCGGCCGCGGCGGTGACCAGTCCGGGGCCGTTGCGCAGCGCGCGGCGCAGCGCGTGCCGCGCCTCCGGTGAGAATAGCAACGCGAGCCTGCGCGCCGCCAGGTCGCGGCGCCACGGCGATTTGTCGAGCAGCGCCTCGCGTTCCGCCGCGAAGTGGGGGTTGTTGGCCAGGGCGCGCGAAAGGGCGAACCAGCCGCTCCGGCGCGGGACCAGATCCTCGAGCGCCGCCCAGAAGACGTCGGGCTCGGCCGCGGCGGCCTCCTTCGCGAGGTCCTGCGGAGGCAGGCGGCGCTCGAGGAACTCGCACAGCGAACGGGCGAGATCGTCCACGCGGTCGCGGGCGCGCCACCGC